>Ga0315912_10000476_pt1 | contig 75333 bp, 66 predicted proteins | sample VfabasoilMG_FD_204469 | JGI IMG/M metagenome (GOLD analysis project Ga0315912, IMG submission 204469) | Garden soil microbial communities collected in Santa Monica, California, United States - V. faba soil | ecosystem: Environmental > Terrestrial > Soil > Garden | place: USA: California... | reverse complement strand
GAGCAGGCGGATGTCTTGGCCGACGAACTCGACACGCTCATCGACGAAGCCAACCTGGTCGTGGCCCAAGTCTTGCGAGTTGCGAACGCCGTGGATCCCGATCAGGTCGCTGCGATCGTCGAGGAGACGCACGGTGCGGTTCGATCCCTCACGTCGACGAGTGAACGTATGGCGAGCACGATTGAGGATGGCCGTCGAACATTGCGACGGATCGGTGAAGAAGCCGAAGCGGTTACCCACCGAACGACGACCGTGCTCGATCATGCGGACGATGCCGCGGTCGCGTTGACGACTCTACTCGAGCGCACCGATCACGTGGTGCGAAGCAATCAGGAGGACTTGCGAGCGACGATGGATAACCTTCGGCGGACCTCGAGAGATGCTGAGGTGTTGATTCGAGCGTTGCGCAGGCAGCCGAGTCTGCTCGTACGATCGCAGCCCCCCGAGGAGCGTGAACTGCCATGAACCCCCCCAACTCTCCCTTCATCCCTCCGTTCGGGCAAGCGGGCGCGAACGCGCGATGGCAATTGCCGCGATGGATCCCGCTTGTTCTCGCAGTGCCGGGATGTGCCTCCGCGGTACCCGATACCCACCACTATCGCTTGTCGATCCCCATGAGCGAGGCCGATCGCACGGAGGCGGTCGGATCATGCCTCGACCACACCCGCCCGACACTCGGCATCGACAACTTCGAGGTGGCGGTCGGGTACGACGACGTTCGAATGGTCTATCGCGAATCGCCGTATCGCCTCGACCACTACGACTATCACCTCTGGGTGGCGCCGCCCGGGGAACTCGTCAGCGACGCCCTCCGCGAGGGTTATGATACGAGTCGATGGTTCGCCGAGGTCGACCGAGGCGGGGAGGCGACGAGTGATGGAACCCTGCGAGGACGGGTCTTTGCCATCGAGGAGGTCGATGTCGAGCCCTCCCAGTGGATGGGTCGCGTGGCGCTGCAGCTCGAAGTGGTCGACCCCGAAACCGAGGAGCGCCTGTGGTCGGAGTCCTTCGACGTGACCCGTCCACTCACCGATCGTAGTCCCACCGGTTTGGCGGAGGCGACGAGTGCTGCGCTGGCTCAGATCGTGCGATCGAGTGCTCGAGAGATCGCGCAGGCGGTGTCGCAAGATTGCCGCGAGGCGGCCGCGAAGGGGTCGAACGATGACGTTGCGACCGTGACACTCCCCGACGAGGGGGTCGCACCATGATGAATCTTCTCATCAACGTCGATGTGGATGATCTCTCGCGGGCGCTCGCGTTCTATACGGCCGCATTCGACCTTCAATTGCGACGGGAACTCGGCGACTGGGCGCTCGAACTCAGCGGAGCTCAGGTTCCGCTCTACTTGGTCGCCAAACCTGGTGGCACGTTTCCTTTTACGAATGCTCGGTCACGACGTTCGTACGAGCGTCATTGGACCCCCGTCCATTTCGACATGTCGGTCGAAAATCTCGAAGTTGCGGTCGCGCGAGCGATCGCGGCAGGAGCGACGACGGAGGGGGCCGTCGAGGACCATGCTTGGGGACGCATCGCGTATTTGGCCGATCCGTTCGGGCATGGTTTCTGCTTGATCCAGTTTTCCGAGCAGGGTTACGACGCCATCGCACGCTGAACGACGAGCCCTCGACGTGGGGGGTGGCGAGCGCAAGGATCACCCCGCGAGGGTCACGATTTCGACGAACCATCGATCGATGTCATCGGGGTCGGCTTTCGCGGGGAGGCTCGTCGTTTCCGCGGCTCCACGCAATTCTCGTTCGAGATGTTTGGCGGCGGCGAGCAGTTGTTCGAATGACAATGCGCCCTCGCGGATGGCGATGAGTTCGTCCGCGTCCGAACGACGAACGGCGAAGGTGCCCTGCTGCAATGCCTCGAGCCCCATCCGCATCAGGCGAATGAGGTGCATCGCATGCTTCGTGTCGTACCCATGTTGTCGCTCGAGCGCGGAACGCATGGGATTTCGTTGAGCCTTCCACGCTTGGTAGGATTCCCAATGCTTCATTGCCGCTCGATATCGCTTCTCGGCATTGAGGGTGGTGACGACCTCGGTGGGGAGAGCGAGCGCATGGGTTGCGACTGCTCGCATCCGCTCCTCGATCTCGTTCTCGGGGGTATCGAACACGTCGGTCCAGAAGACTCGCAGGCGCTCCTGGACGGCGATGCGCGTCGGTTTGGGCATGTCGAGGTCATCGACGCCATAGCTCCGGAGTTGGTCGGCAATGCCCTCTTCGATGCGGTTCTGGTCGTCGCGGTGCAAAGTACCGGTTTCGGGCAGGCCGAAGTCTTCGCGGGTGGGTTTGCGGGCCGGTGGGTGAAGCAACCACGAGCGATGGGTCTCGATCCGTTTGAGTTGGGCCATCGCATAGCCGACGTGGGTTTGCGCGATCTGCTTCGACAGGAATCGGTGCCGGCCGTCGTGCAATTTTCGCCATACCGGCGTCTCGTAGATCCAATCGCGTTCGTCGGCGAATAAGATCTCGAGCGCGTTGGGGTTGGCCGTAGCGCAGAGGCCCACGAACTTCGCGAGATCGAATACGACGCATTCGATCTTGACGTCGAGGCCTCGCGATGCCGTCGCATGGGCTCGCAGGCGTGGTAGGGCGATGCCCGCGAGCTCCTCCACGAGGGGGCCGTCGTATTGTTCGAATCGCTCGAACAGAGACAAGCGCACGTCGAGGGGGGCGATGCAAACACCGCGCAGGTCGACGTCCGAGCCGTCACGAGCGGTTCCGTGGGCGTGGCTTCCGGCAAGCGCGATGAAAATCGTATGCGCTGCAAGATTGAACCTCATCGAAGCCGGATCATAGCTCCGGCCGTACGCTGTGAGCAGACGAGGCTCATTCGCGGAGCAGGTTCAGCGCGGCGGCGAGTACCGGATCATGGCTCGGATCGAGCTCATCATGGGGCGGATGCGGCGGCGCCGATTCGGTGCGGATCTCGATGTCAGGGACGACGCCACGATGCAGGATCGGCTCTCCATCCGGCGAGAAAAACCGACTCATGGAGAGTTTGAGCGCCCAACCATTGCGCAACTCATGGATCGCCTCGACGGTACCTTTCCCCATGGTTCGTTCTCCGATGAGTCGGGCGCGTTCGTTGGCTTGCAGTGCGGCCGCCAGGATCTCCCCGCCAGACGCCGTATGGGCGCCGATGAGCGCGATCATGGGGATGGACTCCCAATCGTTCTTGACCGTCGCTTCGATCACGTGATCGCCGTGTTCGGGCCCACGGCTTTCCATCACGCGGAGACCCGGAGCGAGAAAGAGCTCGGTCACGGCGATCGACGCATCGAGCAGACCACCCGGACACGCACGCAGATCCAAGACGAAGGCCGTCATGCCTTGTTCGATGAGGCCGCGCAACTGGGTCTCGACATCGGCAGCGGTGGACGTCGCCAGGGAATCGATCCGCAGGTAGCCGATCTTGGGTTCGGCAAGCTTCGATCGCACGCTGCTGTAGGCGATCCGGCTGCGGGTCAGCTCGACCTCCCATTCCTCCGTGTCGCGTTGGACGAACAAGGACACCGAGGTCCCCTCGGCACCGCGGATCCGATCGACGACCGCCGCAAGCGGAACACCACGCAACCGTTCGCCATTCACCCGAAGGATGCGGTCTCCGGGCGCAAGCTCGGCATGTTCCGCGGCCCCGCCCGGTACGACACCACGGACCACGACGACATCGGCGATCATCTCGATCATCACGCCGACGCCGACCACTTGTCCCTGGGTTCCGACCTGCAGCTCCTCGAGTTCGCGCGGGCTCATGAGCGTGTTCACGTCTGCGCCTTCGACCGCGATGAGCCGCTGCAACACTCCTTCGGCCGCGGCCGTCCACAACGCATCGGTCGGCAGCTGGCCATCGACGTAGTGGGCGTCGATCAGGGCGACCACTTCATCGAATGCTTGCCGGGCCGAAGGCATGACGCGAGGAGGTCGTCCGGCGGCAAGTCGGGTGCGCTCGAGGGGGGGCCCGGCGGCGACATCGTGCGATGGTGCTTCGACGCGAGCGATCCCCCCGACGTCGACGTCGACGTCAACATCGACGTTCGCGTCCGCGTCCCCCTCGCGAATGGATTCGGAATCCTCGCACGCGACGAGGCCGGCGAGGACGAGAGCCAACAAGTGCCTGGGTGTCATGGTCGTACCTGTCAAAGAATTCCGGAGGGATGGATGCGTTCGGTGATGCCGTCGTAGTCGACGAGGATGGGATGGGTGTTGGGCTTGGGTGGAGTCTCGGCTGGCCGCTCCGTGCCGAGCCACCACCATGCGAGAACGGGAGTGAGGACCGCGAGCGCGGCTCGATAGATTGGTACGGGGCGTTCGAGCACGCGCAGCCATCTCCGGATTGGCCCCAAGGTTCGGCCGAGCGCCCCGCGAAGTCCCGGCTGTGGACTCACAGCTCGTTCGATGCGTGTCCGTAAGGCGGTTTTGACCTCGGGAGAGGGCGCGTGGACCAGCGAATCGGTGATGCCTTCGAGATCGACGCGAAGCCGGCAGAATTCGAGCGCGCAGCTCGAGCATCCCGCCAAATGCTGGGCGACCTCGGATCGCTCGGCGCCGTGCAGCTCCTCGTAGGCAAAGTCGATGAGCTTGGTTTGGCAAGTCTCGCAGTTCATCCTTCCTCTGCTTTCTCCTGTTGGAGGAGGCGTGCGCGAAAATGCTTCATCGCCTCGTGCATGCGGGATTTGATCGTCCCTTCCGCAACACCGAGTAGGGTTGCGATCTCTTTGTAGGTGAGCTCTCCAACTTGTTTGAGTAAGAGCAGCTGGCGGTGGTGCTCGTCGAGACTCGACATGGCTGCATGGACGCCCCGACGGGTTTCGTGGAGGATTTCAGGACCGTCCGTGGATGTGGACGAGCCCGCGGCGACGAGTTGATTCTGCTTCCGGCGACGCTCGGCTCGCCGAAGCTCCTCGTGGCAGCGATGGCGCGCGACCGTGAACAACCACGCTGCGAAACGCCCTTTGTCGGGTTGATACGTGCGATCGGTCAAGACCGTGAAGAAGACGTCTTGGAAAATGTCCTCGGCTCGAGCCGGGTCGGGACCAAGTCGCTGAACGTACCCAAACAGCCGCCGTTCATAGCGGGTATAGAGCGTATCGAACGCTTCCATATCGCCAGCGCGGAGGCGCCGGACAAGATCCTCGTCGGCCACAGGCATCGAGATGTCGCAACACCAAGTATGAGCGAGCAGGTCGGATCGTTCGGTTGCGCAGAAGATTTCGAGTCCGACCCGCGGCGATCGCTTGCCACGCCTTGCTCGCCTGGCTCAGGATGGGCCATGCGTCGAGGCACCTTTCTCACGTCGTCCTTCCGTTATTCGTGCTTGGTCTTGGCCCTCGTAGGGTGCGATGGAGACCAGGCCACCACCAAGCCGACGGACTCGGTCGCGGCCGCACCGGTCAACGGCAATCCGTTCGCGGGGATCAAAGTTCATCGGGGTTGGTCCAACGCCGAAGAGATGCAGAAAAAGCTCGGTGGCAACGAGGCCGCCCTCGTGGCCAAGATCGCCGATCAACCTCAGGCGGCGTGGTACGGCGAATGGAGTGGCGACATTCGCTCGACGGCGGCACGCGACGTGGACGAGGCGCACCGCGCCGGGGAACTCGCGTTGATGGTCGCGTACAACGTTCCGAATCGCGATTGCGGCCAATATTCCGCCGGTGGGGCAGGGGACGCAGAGAGCTATCTCGAGTGGGTTCGAGGTCTCGCCGAAGGAATCGGCGATCGCCGGGCGGTGGTGGTGCTCGAGCCGGACGCGGTGCCGCTCCTCAAGCAATGCCTCTCGGACGCGGACCAGGTCAAACGTCTCGAGCTCATTCGTCAAGCCGTCGAAATCCTCGAAGCCAAGCCAGGGGTGGCGGTCTACATCGATGCGGGCCACTCGAGCTGGGTTCCTGCTCCCGAAATGGCCGAACGTCTCAAACTGGCAGGGATCGAAAAAGCTCGAGGGTTTGCCCTCAATACCTCGAACTATCGTGCCGATGCCGAGCTCATCGCCTATGGCAAGAGCCTCATCGCCGAATTGAAGATCGATACCCACTTCATCATCGATTCGAGCCGCAATGGCAATGGACCCGCGCCGACGGGGAACGAGGATTGGTGTAATCCCGAGGGCCGCGCACTGGGGCGGGCACCCACGACCGATACGGGGGAGCCGGCCATTGATGCTTATCAATGGATCAAGAAGCCCGGCGAATCCGATGGAACGTGTAAAGGTGGCCCTGCGGCAGGGCAGTGGTTCGAAGCACGTGCGCTCGAGCTCGCGCGCAATGCCAAGTGGTAGGCCGGCTCGTGCGCATGCAGTCCCCCGCCGCGGCTCGCAATCGCGAACCGATCCTCGCCGTCCTTCGTGACGTCCTTCCCGCGCACGGCGATGTGCTCGAAGTGGCGAGCGGGAGCGGTGAGCACGTGGTGCACTTCGCCGCGGCATTGCCCCACTTGCGTTTCGTTCCGAGCGACGCCGATCCCGATGCTCGCCACAGCATCGCGGCCTGGGTCGAATACTTCGGACTCGACAACGTCGTGGCTCCCCTCGCGCTCGATGTCCTCTCGTCGACGTGGCCACTCGCGCGCGCCGATGCGATCTTCTGCGCCAATATGATCCATATTGCGCCATGGGAGGCCACGCTTGGGCTGCTCGCCGGCGCTGGTCGAACGTTGTCGTGCGGTGGCGTGCTCGTTCTCTACGGCCCGTATCGCGTCGGTGGACGACACACGGCGGTGAGCAACGAACGATTCGATGCGTCGCTGCGAGCCCGCGACCCGCGTTGGGGGGTTCGAGACCTCGAGGCGGTGATCGAGGTTGCGACGACCCATGGTTTGGCCCACGAAACCACGTTCCCGATGCCGGCCAACAATCTGACCCTGGTGTTCCGTCGCACGGCTCTGCCTGGCGAAGCCGCCATGCCCAGCGCGGGGCGTTAGCGGTGGATGCACGAGCACCATGACAGGCTCGTCTACTGGGAAGGCTCGTCTACTGTTCGCGAGCATCCTCGTATCGGCGTGGCTAGTTTCGTTCGCGTCGAGAGCCGCGGAATGCAGTGCCGAGGTCGTGGAAAAGGTCCTCGAACCGGTATCTCGCGAACGACCGTCGATTCAGATCGACTGTGACCTCCATTTGGATCCGTCGGATGTGATCACGAAGCGGCTCATCTTCGAGGGCGCAGACGCTTCTCATGTGACGGTTGACTGCAACGGTGCGCTCATTCAAGGCGGTCGACTTCCCGTGCACAACGGAAAGGATATCATCGAGGTGCGGTCGCGGAAATCGATCGGGGCCGATGAGGTTCCTTCGTGGAGCGCACCCCATGACATCACCTTTCGCCGCTGCAACATCGTTGGATCTGTGAGGATCTGGGGAATGGCGCCCAACGGCGAGGGCAGGGATCTGCGCGATTCGTCCCGGCGACCCGAACACGTCGAACGGGCACGGCGATTCGCTCCCTCCAATATTCATTTCGACCAGGTCCAGATCGTGGGTGTGAGGCGAACCCCGCTCTACGTGGGCCCCGGCGTGACGAAAGTGATCGTCGAACGCTCCGAGCTCGCCGGAACTGCGAGGAGCGTCGGAATCTATCTGGATACCGAGTCGGCCTACAACGTCGTACGCAACAACGACCTCCACGTCACCAGTCGATGGCCCTATCTCGGGGGAATCTACGTGCGCAAGCGCGAGGAGATCGCGGTGGACAACTCGAGCGAGAACGAAATCTCGGGAAATCGATTCCGCACGCTCGAGGGTGGGGGAATTTACTTGTATCGCAATTGCGGTGAAGGCGGAACCGTGCGCCATGGGACGCCTCACGGCAATCGGATCCTCGATAATCTGTTCGAAGATGCCGACGTCGGGCGACGCCGACCGGCAGTGTTCGTTGGCTCACGCGGCAACCACGGTTTCGAGTTCCGTACGTATTGTGGTGCCGACGACGGGTTTCCATGGGGTAGCAGCGCGGACAATCGCAGCTTTGCTCGCGATAACATCGTCATGGGAAATCGCTTGGCATACCATCGCAGCGGTCGCGCGATCCGGGAGGGGGGCGAATCGAACCGCCCCAATCACTTTGCGGACAACCAACCCGTGTCCGCGGTTGCGGGCCGGCCCAAGGGATGCATCGTCCCGCACGGTTACAAGCCATGGATCCAGGATGGCGATTCAATCGATGTATTGGTCGAGGGAAATGTCCCGCGTTGCGGTGAGCAGCGACTCGTCTGTCGCGATGGCGTTCTCCGCGAAACCGAAAGCGTCGGGTGTCAGGTTTCGCAACACCCGATCGCGTGTGCTTCCAGCGACGATCGGTCCGATCGCGGATGCGAGGCCCGCGTGCAATGCCCATTGGGTGCTCAGATCGTGGGGTTGTGGATGGTTGCGGGGGGACGGTCGAAGAGGAACGTTCCTCCCGATCGGCCGTTTTGGAACGCCGTCATCGTGGCGCACGATACGGGTCTCGTCCGCTGGATCGCCTCGGACGGCCGCCAATCTCGTCTGCGCCCTGGTGCCCATAGTTTGTACGCGCTGCTCGGTCAGCCCGGGATCGCGGTCGCATGCCGAGGCCGCGATTGTGAGATCCGGGGTGAGGCGTACTGTCGTTGAGTACATCGTCCGGAGCGGCACAGCCCGATGCCGCCGTCGGACGTTTCACGTACGGGCTCGAGCTGCTGCGGCAGTGATCATTCGAATGCGTGCGCCGATCCGGTAGGAGTTCTCGGTTCATCCTTCGGGGACGTCTGGCTCGTGGGATTGACCGGGTTCGGTTCCCAGTGTTGACATCCGGAAGTGGATCATTCCGACCAAGAGCTCTTGGATTGCGATCAACACTTCGGACTCACGCCGAGATCGTTTTCGTGGTGGGAGCGGATGAGCTACTTGCGAACACCGCGGCCATTCTGGGCGATGTTCGACGACTTGAACACCTATTTCCAGAATCACCGACGGGTGCTCGAACGCGGTCGGATCACCTGGGCATGTACCGTGCAAGCCAACTCGGTCTTGTTCGAGCCTGGATTGGACAATTGTCCGGGCGAGGTCGTGTATGTTCGTGACCCCTCGGTTCGCGTCGACCTTGCGCAGTTGCGTCACGTGGCTGAAGAACTCTCCAGGTTGAAGGTCGCCCAGCCAATGGAACCGTCGCTCGTCGAGATCTCCAGCTATTTGACGAATGAGATGACCCGAGCTTACGGACTACCCGTGCCCGAGAGCATCAGTCCTAACCTCCCCTGTGCACTATCCACGATCTTTTTCGATCGCCGACATTTGCCCAATCACATGCTTTCGCGGAAAGAGTTTCCGGTCGTGGTTACCGACGATCGGCCGTTCGTCGTCGCGGTGCTCCCCAGTCGCTACTGGTCCGAACGCCTGCGCCAAGCGTGGTGATTGGTTTTTAAGGGGCCTTTCGCAAAGGCCCCTCGAGAAGGCAGCGGAGCTGCCTTCTCACACCCGAAACGCTCGCCTGACGGCTCGTGGGGAGCTGCGTATGGAGATTGGTTGCCGAGGGCAGCGGAGCTGCGTTCGCACACCCGAAACGCTCGCCTGACGGCTCGTGGGGAGCTGCGTATGGAGATTGGTTGCCGAGGGCAGCGGAGCTGCGTTCGCACAGCCGAACCGCTCGCCTGATGGCTCGTGGGGAGCTGCGTATGGAGCTCGGTTGCCGAGGCAGCGGGAGCTGCCTTCGCACACCCGAAAGGCTCGCCTGATGGCTCGTGGGGAGCTGCGTTCTTACAGCCGAACCGCTGGCCTGACGGCTCGTGGGGAGCGGCGTACGGAGATTGGTTGCCGAGGGTAGGGGAGCTGGCTTCGCTGGCCGACTGGCTCGTGGGGAGCTGCGTTCTTACAGCCGAACCGCTGGCCGAACGGCTCGTGCGGCTTGTCAACGGCTCGAGCCGGACGGTCGTTCTTGCGGGATCGGGGTCGGGTCGGTCCGGCCAGCCGTTCGTGCGCGGTCCCTCGGGCCGGGTGTTGGGATGTCCATGCGTGCTGAGCGAAGCCGAGCTTAGGCGTCCAGCTTTGGTCGTGGGGCGGCATGCGCTTCGCACGGGCCTTGTCCTCGCGCCGAGTCTCCACGACACTTTGGTCGTGCGGGGCATGGCTTGACGGCAACCGTTCTTCCGATCGTCGACTACGACTTCTTGTGCCCGGAGGGCCCGGACGCCGAATTTTATGTCCATACCTTCGAGATGGTCGATGGCCTGAACCATCCGTTCGAGATGAAGCTCGAGGTGGTGACGGACACGATGGGAGTGGACCCCGGGCCGTTTTTGGGGGCGAGCATCGAGCTCACGATCACGCGCGATGACCATGCGCGGACGCTCTACGGTGTGGTTTCGCGCGTCGAATTTGCGGGATACACGCAGGATCGGCTCGTGGTTGGGCTCAAAGTGGTCCCCGCATTTGCCATGCTGGCCCAGGAAATCGATCGACGTATTTTCCAGGACTATTCTGTCGAGGAGATCCTCAAGGAAGTTCTCGGAGCTTCGTTCGGTCCCTATCAGCGAACGTTCGATCTCGGCACCCGTTCGCGAGGTGCGGAGATCCGCGACTATTGCGTTCAGTATGGTGAATCGACGTTCGCCTTCGTGTGTCGCCTGCTCGAGGAAGAGGGGATTTCGTACTGTTTCGTCCACGACGAATCCAAGCAGCACGAGGTGTTCACCCTCCGCTACAAGAACGATGAATACAAAGAGGTGTTGAACCTCGATGGATCGTCGATCTTCGAGATCGCTCGCTCGGAGGCCGGACTGCTCGAAAACGAGTCGATTTACGGCTTCGAGCGGTCGACGCAGTTGACCCCGACGACCATTCTCCGCCAAGACTACGATATCAAGTCGGCCCTGAGCCCGATCGTCGCAGAAACGGGCGATCAGGACGATCGGAACCGGAAACGTCGCTTGTACCATTCGATGCGGCGGCGCTTTACCCAGGACGATGTCGATCTGCGTACGACGGATCACCTCGAGGTCGCGATGTTCGACGCCGACACGGCAACTGGCGCGAGCAATGCGACTGGGTTTTCGGCGGGGCGGGTGTTTGAACTCGAACTCCATCCCGCCTCCGATCTCGATCGTAAATACGTATTGACCCGCGTCATCCATTCGGGGCATTGCCCCGAAGTCATGTTGTCGAGCGTGGAAGGCGGCGAAGTGGGGTTACGTTATGCGAATCGGTTCGAGTGTGTTCCGCTCGACACGCCGATACGGCCGGCCCAGGTCACACGCAAACCGACGATTCTCGGCCCGCAAACTGCGATCGTGTCGGGCCCCGAATCAGAGGAGATCCACACGGATGACCTCGGGCGCATCCAAGTCCAGTTCCATTGGCGCGAGCATCCACCCAAACCGGACAAGCGCCAGTTCGATCCGCGTGCCTCATGCTGGATCCGCGTCGCTCAGACCTGGGCAGGTGCGGGTTGGGGTGCGGTCTTCATCCCCCGCATCGGCATGGAGGTGGTCGTCCAATTCCTCGAAGGCAACCCGGATCGGCCGCTCGTGACGGGCTGCGTCTACAATGCCGCCAAAGACCTGCCTTATCCGCTTCCCGCGGAAAAGACCAAGAGCACGATCAAGAGCCAGAGCACACCCGATTCCGAGGGGTTCAACGAGTTTCGCTTCGAAGATGCGGCGGGCAGCGAAGAGGTGTTTTTACACGCCGAGAAGGATTACGTCGAAGTCGTCAAGAACGATCACACGACTTCCGTGGGGCACGATCAGACGCACACCGTCAGCAACGATCGCACCCGTACGGTCAAGGGCAACGAGCTCGTCACCATCGAAGGGAACCGCAACGTGGTCATCAATGGCAAGCCGGTCCATGGCGGTCAGGGCCCCGCCGAGGTGAAGGGGCACAAGCTCGTCATCGACTCGGACTACAAAGTGATCACGACGAATCTCATCCACCAAGATGCCAAGAACAAGATCGAACTCATCGTGGGCAAAAGCAGCATCACGATCGACCAGACTTCGATCACGCTCAAAGCAGGAAATGGTGCAAGCGTAACGCTCGATGCCAACGTCCTCGCCCAGTCCCAGAAGGCGAGCAAACTCCTCATGACGGCCGACGTCCACATGAAGTCCAATACCGGGTCGGCGGTGGATCTCAAGGCGGATGCGACGGTGACGTCCAACGTCGGCTCGACGGCCAAGCTCGATGGTGACATCTTGCTCAGCGCCAAAACGGGGGCGACCGTGACACTCACCGCGGACGCCAAGGTGGTGGGCAAAATCGCAGAACTCAAGGGTGGGACGGGAGTGGTCACCGCCGATCCCAGCGGAGTGGCCGTTGCCAAAGGAAAGATCGAGATCAAGGGCGACAAGGTGTCGATCGAGGGCGGTGGAGCCAAGGGCGAGTTTGCCAACGGAAACGTCACGTTGAATTAGTCATCGAGGGGCCGAGCCGTTTCGGGTGTGGGCACTGATTCGCCCGTTCCTTCGAAATTGGCTCGTCTTGCGGTACGAGGGGATGACATGGCCGGTGTCCCGCGCTGGGCCTGGGTCTTACCCGTGCTTCCGATCATGTTCACGGCGGGGTGGACGGCATCGTTGCCCGCCGCTGCACGGAGTTCCCAAGCCGATGATCCCCCTGCTCCTCGTTCGATCTCGAGGGCGGGCGAAGTGCGTCGTTTGGGGTCGAGGGCTGAGGCCTCGCTTCGGTTCGAGTCGAAACGCGGCGCCGATGTCAGTCTGCCGATGGCGTACGGGCGATCCGGTTTGCCCGAGTCCACCGACGTCCCCCTCTCGCACGTGGACGAAGTTTCGAGTTCAACGATCGGAGTGGAGCGCAGCGAAGTTCAAGCGGCCAGCGGCCAGGCGACCGATCACAACCGCACGGCGGAGTCGAGGGCTCCTCTCGATCCGTGCGGGGACCAGCCTCCGGTCCAGGACGACGCGGTTGCGGCCGAGCATTTTTTCGTCGATCGTGCGCGCAACGTCGTTTCGCTGACGTTCGACGATGGGCCGAGCCGAGCGCACACCACTCGAATCCTCGAGATCTTGGATCGCTACTCCATCAAAGCCACGTTCTTCATGCTCGGAAGCCACGCGGCCACGATGCCGGAGCTCGTTCGTGAGGTTGCCGAGGCCGGTCACGACATCGGCAACCATACGTGGTCGCACGGGTCACTTCGTTCGATGTGGAAAACGCAGATCCGTGAGGAACTTTGCCGCACGAACGCCGCCATCCATGCCGCGTCGGGGGTTCGTCCGAGGCTGTTCCGGCCGCCGTATGGCCGCTATCCGGAATCGGCGCTCGCGCTCGTTGGGGGTCTCGAGATGGATCTCGTGCTTTGGTCGGTCGACAGTGCAGACTGGGGCGACGACGATCCCGAATCGATCGCACGAGCCGTCGTTCGAGCCGCAGAGCCCGGATCCATCGTTCTCTTGCACGATCGAGAAGCCGTCACGATTCGAGCGCTGCCGCTCATCATCGAAGGTCTCGTGCGACGCGGATTCGTGATCGAGCCGGTTTCCGCGGGCATCATGGCCGATGCCGGGTAACCGAGCTGGATGGGCATGGCCGGGCGGCCGATTCACTCGTCGAGAATGCGAAACTCGATGCGCCGATTGAGCGCGCGGCCCTCGGGGGTGAGATTGGACCCGAGCGGTTCCATCTCACCGGCGCCCCTCGTTTCGATTCGACGTGACTCGACACCACCCTCGACCAAGTACTGCTTGACGGCGATCGCCCGCTGTTCCGAGAGCCAGAAATTGTACTGGACCCCTCCGACGTCGTCGGTGTGACCACTCACTTCGATCCGCATGGCGGGCGTCCGCTGGAGCAGAGCGACGACTTCGTTGAGCTGATTCGCCCCATCCGCATCGAACCCGACACCGTCGAGCCGGAACGAGATGCCTTGGATGACACCGTTGAACGGGTCGGGAACGACTTCCGCTTCTTCCGGGCAGCCATCCTTGTCGCCCTGATCGATGTCTTCGGCTTGTGACGGGCATGCGTCATCCGGATCGCGGATGCCGTCCGAATCTTGATCGGGGACCGGACATCCTTGAAACCCGGCGACTCCCGCCTGGTCGCGGCAGGCATCGTCGGGATCGAGGATGCCGTCGCCGTCGAGATCGGGGATCGGGCAACCGTCGAGATCGGGTGTTCCTGGTACGTTACGGCAGGTATCGTCCGGGTCGGCCACTCCATCGTCGTCGCAGTCGGGGATCGGGCATCCACGGTATGCAACGAGGCCACTCTCATTGGGGCAGGCGTCCTCGGGATCCGGGACCGTGTCGGCGTCGGTGTCGATGAGAATGGCTGCGGGTGGCGGAGGGGGTGCAGGGCGTCGGCCGATCGTGAATGCGACTCCAGCCAACGCCTCGACGCTATGCGCCGCATCCGAATCGACACGATCGCTGCTGATCACGTCGCGGGCTTCGATGCGAAGCGAAACCTGGCGATTGACGAAGAACTTGACCCCGGCGCCGATATGACCGGCAACAGCGGTGTCGTTCCCAACGGCACTATCGTCGCTGCGAACTCCGAGCGCGCCCACGCCCACGACGACGAACGGAGTAATGCTCCATAGCCCCGCTTGAGCGACGAGCTGACCACGGGCCGACCAAACGAGGGCTTCCTCGCGTTCGTCCAGGACGGGCACGGTCGTGGGCATGACGACGCCCTCGGCCTCGATGCCGAAGAACCGAATCGGAAAGTAACCGATCCGCCCTCCGATCCCCGCAACCTCGTCGCTGAACGGGAGGTACCCGTTGTCGGGTCGCGACGCGTCTTCGTCAAAAATGTCGAGATGGGGTGATGGCAGCCATATTCCGGCCAGTACACCAATATCGACGGTGTTGCGCTCCGGAGCCCAGCGTTCGATCCATGGCATCTCCCCACGATCCACCGGGGGCGGCGGAGGAGCCGGCGCGATCTCGGTCGCCGTTTCGGGTGCAGCCGCCAACGCGACGGACGCACGGCCAAGGAGTACGAGGTATCCCCCGACCACCGTCACTCTCAACGCAAACCCGCTCACAGCAAACGCACTCCAAGGAGGACGGCCGTCACGGTATCGAGCCGCCGTTCGACGATCGGCTCGTTCTCGTAGCGGAGGATGATGGACGTGGAAAACGTGACTCGCTCCATCAATTGGGCCGTCAGCGCAGCCGCCCAGTTGATGCGGAACACGTTCGGATCGATGACGCTTTGCAGATACTCGACCCCTGTATCGAAGGTCACACGCTCATTGAGCGTATTCGCGTAACCGGCCATCAGACGCGTCGCATGGTTGATGAACGTGCGTTCGAGGATCGGATCCATCGAGCGATCCGGTAACAACGTGACGGGGTCGACGGGATAGGTCGCATCGACGGTCCGCACGTCGAACTGAAAGTCGTAGCCCGCTTCGAACCAGAGCCGATGCCGACTTCCCTTGAGCACGTAGGCCGCAACGCCGGGGTCGACGTTCAACCGGAACTGCAACCCCTGAAAGGGGTCGTGCCGTCCAACGGTCTGCAAGAACAACCCGACGCGCGGATGCACGAACACGTCGTAGCGCAACAACCCCTGCACGTTCGTGACGTTGTCCACCGGGGCAGCGGCTGGGGCGATCGCAGCGCGGCCATAGTTGCCCGCGACCTCGGCACGAAACTGATGGATCTCGCGGCGCAGCCGAAAGCGGCCGAGCCCAGTGATCGACAGCGAACGAGCATTGCCAGTGGACAACATGCCACCCGCCGCGATGTTGAGTTCGGTCGCATCGACGTCTTCCGCTGGGGCCGAAGCGGTCGCGAACTGTCCTTGCCCCGAGATCTCCGTCGTTCCCGTCGTCACTGCCGATCCGGCCACGGTGCCCGAGGGCGGTGGAGCCGTTTCGGGCGCGAGCGAAGCCACGAGGGCGCTCGACGTCAGTGCGGCCGAAAAGATGTTGAGCAGAACGGGCACGGCTCGTTTCGCGCCGCATTGTACTCGAAGTCGAGCAAGACCAAAGTTTTAGTGTGTTTTCAGATGAACCGAATATCCGGGTACATCACGGGGGTTTGGTTCATCCCGTCGAAGACGCTGTTCCTGAGCCTTCCGCGTCGGTCCCCGAGCTTCCGTCCCGGTTCCGGCACCCCCGCTCCGGAAGGGTGAACGGGATCAAAGATGGCTCACTCGAGGGTCGAAGTCATCGCGTCCCGACGGACGAAGGACCGTCCCGAGGAAGGTGCGCAGCCTTGCCATGTCGTCTTTCGCGTAGCCGAGGTGTTGCCCGAGGACCGTTCCGCGTGCGTTCAGGATGACGTAGTAAGGGATCGCGCCACTCGAATTGTAGCGAGCGAGGACCTGCATCGTGTCATCGAGGAGTACGGGAAACCGATACTGCTCGCGTTCGACCCATGCACGGACGCGTGAGGCCGTTCGGGGGCCGTCGACGTTGATCGCGTAGACCCTCAAGCCCTTGCCTTCGTGCTCGACCTGTAGGGCGTTCATCGCCTGGAGTTCCACGCGGCAAGGCGGACACCAGGTCGCCCAAAAGACGAGCAAAACGATGTCGTCGGATTCGTCGAACTTCGGCGTCACGATCTGCCCCTGTACATCGGGCAGGCTCACATCGAAAGGCGTGATCATGGTCGATCTCGCGGTCAAACAGCCGTGGGCCATCGTGCACGCGAGCAGCAACCAACCGATGCCTCGATGCGGCCTGGGCGGACGCCGTGTCGACGAACGCCTCGCGTCTGCGACGTTCATCGATCTGCGGGTGATCACTCGAGCGGCTGTCGACTGAGGGTGTCATAGAGGGAGCTCGGTTCGACGCCCCGTGCAAGAGCGTCCCGTGCCCGATCCATCTCTTCCTCGACGATGAGCCGGAAGTGGAGCAATGGCATCGCTCCTTCGACCGGCCGACCGTTGATGAAATAGGCTGGGGTCCCTGTGACACCAATCGCCGCCGCGAGCTCGAGATCGACCTCGATACGAGCATCGAGATCAGCTTTGCTCATACGCTGGAGAAAACGCGGCATATCCAAACCGATGTCTTGGGCAATCGCTGCCAAAGCGTCGTCATCGAACGCGGCACCTCGGGCGTAGAGGCGATCGTGATATTCCCAAAACTTGCCCTGTTCCGCCGCAACCATCGCCGCACGCGAGGCCGTGAATGCATGGCGGTGAAAGTGCAGTGGGTTGTGCTTGAACACGAACCGGAGGCGATCAGGATAAATACGCTCGAGTTCGGCGAGTGCTTCATGACCTCGGACGCAAAAGGGGCACTCGAAGTCTTCGAATGCGACGATCGTCACCTCTGCATTCGCTGGGCCTCGGGTTGGGGAATCACCGATCGGCACGGCGACCACTTCGTCGGGATCGAGGCCGCGCTGACCCTCGCTATATTCGACACGGCGGTAGCCGTCCTTGATCGCGTGAGCGTAGACGTGATCCGCGGGAAGGCCTTCCGCTCGCCATTTTTGGACGACCCCGAGTTCTTCGTCGACGATCGCTTCGAAGGCTTCGAGCGGTTTGGCACCGGTCAGCAATCGACCATTGATGAAAAACGTCGGAGTGCTCGAGACCCCGAGTCGTCGTCCCTGTCGCATGTCGCGATAGACCTCGGGGCCATACTCCAAGGATTCGACGTCGCGAACCAATGCGTCGAGATCCAATCCCGCGGAGCGGGCGAGATCGAGCAAATGCTCGGGACCTGAGGCTTGGGGTTTGAACAGGAGATCGTGGAACTCCCAAAAGCGGTCTTGCGCTTGTGCACTTCGAGCTGCCATGGCCAGAACCAGCGCATTCTCATGAATGTCGAGCGGGAATGCTTTGTAGACCAGGCGAACTCGATCACCATACTTCTCGCCGAGGCGTTCGAGCGTCTCGTAGCCCTGCAGACAAAACGGGCACTCGAAGTCGCTGAACATGATCACCGTCACCGGTGCTTCCACGGGTCCGCGAAACGGCGCGTCCCCCACCTCTACGAAAAATCGTTCGGGCCCCTGTGGCTCTTCGGGGCCGGTCGCGAAGGTGGGAAGGGCTCCTGCGTCTTCGGCGCGCCCCGAGGTTGGGGCCGTGGATTCTCGATTCGAAGCATTCGGGTGGCACCCGCCACCGAGGAGCGACACGAGCGCGACCGCCACGCTCATCGGGTGGAATGCCTGACCACGAAGATCTCGCATGCTCGAAACTTGTACGCCCGATCTGCGTACGAAGCTACGCCTCGCGCGACGAAACAACCTTCATGCGCCACCTGGGCTCAATTGCATGAAGCCATTCGCGCTGTCGCGCTGAGGCCCCATGGGGCGAAGCCTCGAGGCCCGGACGGGAGCACCGAGGCTATCGGGCGAGAGCATCGAGGCGTCTCGACACGAACATTGAGACCCATCGGGTGGGAACGTCGAAACCCATGGGGCGAGAGCATCGAGGCTCATCGAATGGAACGTCGAGGGGCGAGAGCAGCCACAGGTCATGCCGTTCGGGCTGGATCACTTCACGCCGTTCGGGCTGAATGGGGGGACGCACCGGACGACGCGTGCGCAGGGAACTGAATGGAACGCATCGAGTGCCTCGCGATCTGTCACTCCTACGATGGGCACCGGGATGCGGTGTCCAATCTCTCGTTGACCATTCGCGCGGGCGAGGTGATGGCGCTCATCGGCCCGAATGGTGCCGGAAAGAGCACCACCTTGCGGATCCTCGCCACCTTGCAGCGACCCGACCGCGGTCACGTGGAATGGGACGGTCGCAGTGCATGGGACGATCGCTACGGGTTGCGCCGACGGATTGGGTTCCTCGGTGATGGGACCGCGCTCTATCCCAACATGACCGCACAAAGCTATCTGCACTTCTTCGCCGAGTGTTACGGATATGACAGCAAGGCCTCCAAACAACGTGCGGACGAGGTGCTTGCGCGATTCGACCTGACATCGAAAGCCGAGAGCAGGATCAGCGACCTGAGCAAAGGTATGCGGCAGCGGCTGGCGATTGCACGTACATTGGTGCACGAGCCCGAACTCCTCTTGCTCGACGAGCCGGCCGATGGACTCGATCCATTGGCGCGTCGACAGCTGCGCGAAGTGTTGCGTGCGACCGCCAGCCGGGGGGTGGGTATCGTCGTGAGCTCGCACATCCTTCGCGAGCTCGATGGCTTCGTGGATTCGGTCGCGCTCATCCAGCGGGGCCGGCTCGAGGTCTGCGGAACCGTCGAAACCGTCATCGCGGATTATGAGGTGGGCCGAAGGCTGCACGAGATCCAGATCACGCGAGGTTTCAGCCGCGCGGTCGCGATTCTGCAACAACACGAGGGGCTCATCGAAGCGATCGAGCCTCTGCACAAGGGCGACGAGAAACCCGACCCCGCAGTCGCAGAATGTGGCCTCATCCGAGTGCGCATTCGTGGAGCCGAGGATCGAGCCGCATTGCTGCTGCGCGAGCTCGTGCTGGCGGATATCGAAGTCATCGCATTTAGTAAGGTTCGCAGCGATCTCGAGGACGTCTACCAAAGCATGGGCCGTGATGAAGTGAGTTAGTCGATGAGGGGCCGTTCACCAAGGCCCCTCGCTCCAGCAACGGCCGTGGAAGCACAGATTCCGGGGTTGTCGATGCCTCCGTGGCTGATTTCCGGCTAGACCGCGTCACGAGAATGTGCTCCCTGTCGGCTCGTTCCTACGGTTTGGTGGCCGAATCAGCCGAACGGCGCGCAGCCATTGGACCCTCAAACCATCGGAATCACTCGGCTCCGTGGATCGGTTTGGCCGCCAACGCCCTTCAGGCAGGGAACTTGCTCCTTACTAAGTCGAAGCACCCGATGCCCCCGGCCACCCATCTTCCATCCGACGCCTCTGCCGACCCACGCGCGATCCGAACGTTGGCAAGGACTCTCTTCCGACAGCTGCGATCTGCAGGTTACTCCGGGGCTCACATCGTCGACTTCACCTCCACGATGCTGGAACTCGTACGAAAGGATTGGCAAGAGCGCACACCGGAGTAGTGACCCGTGGTGGGGGTTGCCAGACCCACCCCGACGCACAACCACCGCGACTTCCACCGCGGGTCACTCAATTTCAGCATCGGAACGACAAGCGACGGGGCCCGGGACCGGGACGGGAGCCAAAAGGAGCGCATTGAACCTGCGCCCCCCCTGAGTTTGGGTCGGACGTGGAAGACGGCTACCGGCTATTCCGCCGCAGTCACGCTTTTACGCAAGCCTTCTTGGGCTTGAACGACGGTCAGCGCGGTCATCAACACGACGTTGTCGACGTCGCAGTCGCGCTCGAGCACGGTGATCGGCCGCGCCATTCCCAACAACACGGGACCCACGACTTGCACCCCGCCGAGCTCGCGGAGGAGCTTGTACGAGGTGTTACCGGCGTCGAGATTGGGGAAGACGAGGACATTCGCCGGCCCGGTCAGTCGCGTGAACGGAAACTCGTGCTGTTGAACGGAGTAATTCACGGCCACGTTCGCATGGAGCTCCCCCTCGACCTCGAGATCTGGCCTCCGCGCGCGTAGGATCTCCGTGGCTCGCGAGACCTTTTCCGCTTCGGGATGCCTTACCGATCCGAAGTTCGACATGCTCAGCATCGCGACTCTCGGTACGACGTCATAGGTCGAAGCGGCGTCCGCCACCATTTCCGCGATATCCGCGAGTGCTTCGGCGTCTGGATCGATGGTGACCGTGGTGTCTGCGAAAAACAGCATCCCGCGAGGTCGATGCAACGCGACGTACATACCAGCGGTTCGACGGACACCCGGGGCCAAGCCGAGGATCTGGAGGGCGGGCCGAATGACCTCGGGATAGGCGAAGTTCATCCCCGACACGATCCCGTCCGCGCGGCCTTCGACGACCATCATCATGCCGAAGTTGTTCGGCTGGAGCAGGCGCAGGGTTGCCGCCTTGCGAGTGACGCCCTTGCGCTTGCGACGGGCGTAGTAGTGCTCGGCATAGGTCGCGAGCTCAGGCGCCGTGCGAGGGTCGACGATCTCTACGGCGTCGAGATCCAGGGCGATTTCGTGTGCTTCGATGACTTCGTGAATCTCCTCGCGATCGCCGAGCAAGATCGGGCGGGCGATCCCTTCGTCGATGAGGATGCCGCAAGCTTGCAGGATCCGTGGATCGGTCGCCTCGGGAAACACGATCCGTTGCGGATTGGTCGCGGCCTGTCGCATGAACTTGCGGATCGTACTCGACGAGTGCCCAAGGAGGCTGCGGAGCCGTTCTCGGTATGTTTCGAGATCGAACGAAGTCGTCGCGACGCCCGACTTCACCGCCGCTTCGGCGACCGCGGGCGCGACCCAATGGAGCACTCGTGGGTCGAACGGTTTGGGAATGATGTAATCGGGGCCGAACTTGAACTCTTCACCATAAGCCAAGCTGACGATCCGTGGGACCTCGCGCCGGGCGAGCTCGGCCAACGCGGTCGCGGCCGCAACTTTCATCTCTTCGTTGATCGTCGTCGCATGAACATCGAGGGCTCCGCGAAAGATGAATGGGAAGCCGAGGACGTTGTTGACCTGATTGTTGTAGTCGCTGCGACCCGTGGCTACGATCGCGTCGGGGCGCGCAAGTTTGGCTTCCTCGTAGCCGATTTCAGGGTCGGGATTCGCGAGTGCAAAAATGATCGGTTTCTCCGCCATGGCTTGAATCATGGCTGGGGTCACGAGCCCTCCCCGTGAAAGACCCAAAAACACATCGGCACCCGCGAGCGCATCGGCAACGGTTCGCGCCCGAGTATCGCGAACGAACGCACGCTTGACGTCAGTCATCCGCTCGGTTCGCCCTTCGAAGAGGATTCCGGTCGAGTCCGCCATGAGCAGGTGCTCGGGCCGTACGCCCAGGCTGACGAAGAACTTCGCACATGCGACCGCAGACGCCCCGGCCCCGCTGACGACGACTTTGAGGCTCGGAATGGCCTTACCCTGAATGAAGGCTGCATTGATGAGCGCCGCCCCGGAGATGATCGCCGTCCCGTGCTGATCGTCGTGGAATACGGGGATCTTCATTCGGCGTCGCAACGCCTCTTCGATATAGAAGGACTCCGGTGCTTTGATGTCTTCGAGATTGATACCGCCGAAGGTGGGTTCGAGCGCCGCGACCACGTCGATGAATCGATCGGGATCCGTCTCCGCGATTTCGAGATCGAAGACATCGATGTCCGCGAACTTCTTGAACAGGACGCCTTTGCCTTCCATGACGGGCTTTGCGGCCAAGGGGCCGATGTCTCCCAACCCGAGGACGGCGGTGCCGTTGGTGATGACCGCGACGAGGTTGCCTCGCGCGGTGTACTGATACGCCGCGTTGGGATCCTCGGCGATCGCCAAGCAGGGCTCTGCCACCCCTGGGGAATAGGCGAGGGACAAGTCGCGCTGGCTCGTCAAAGGTTTCGTAGGTACGACTTCGATTTTTCCCGGTCGCCCCTGTGCGTGATACTCGAGCGCGTCTTTACGCCGGACCTTCCTCATGCGCGGACGATAGCGGGGCGAACGCGATCAAACCACCTCTCGGGACCGATTTGCGCGGGGCGCCGGAGTCGTGCGTCGATCGGTGCTCTTCGCCTGTGTTCGATTTCCGGGCGTCGCTACACCGCCGACGCACGCGTCAATGGGCCAGGGGGGCGTCGGGGTAGGGTGATGACGATCGTCGCCCCGGCCCCACCATTGACCACGATCCGACCACCGTGGAGTTCGACGATCTTGTGAGCGATCGCCATCCCCAGGCCAGTTCCGTCGTGTTTGGTCGTGAAGAATGGTTCGAAGATCCGCGATTCAGTACCCGGAACGAAGCCCGGGCCGTCGTCGTGGATCGTGATGCGACAACCGGTCCCGTGGGGTTCGAGGCGCAACTCGACGCTGCCATGCTCCTGGATCGCCTCGATGGCATTGCGAACCAAGTTGATGAGAACCTGCTCGAGCCGCACGGGATCGCCTTCGATCGTCACTTCTTGGGGATGTGTGAGTTGGATCCGGATCTGACGGTCGGCCGCGATCGGGGCCACCGACGCAGCGACACGCTTCGCCACTTCGACCAAGTTGACGGAATGAACATCGAGCGATTGCGGACGGGCGAACGCAAGGAATTCGGTGACCAGTCGACCGAGCCGTTCGATCTCGTGCCGAACCGTTTCGATCGGTTCGAGCACCTTGGGCTCGTTGCTCACTTTGCTCAGTCGTCGCTCGAGCAACTCGAGTTGGAGACTGACGGCGTTGAGTGGATTCCGGATCTCGTGGGCGAGGCCAGCGGAGAATGTCCCGACCGCCGCGAGCTTTTCGGCCAATCGCGTACGGCGTTCGAGATCGCGAAGGTCGGTGACATCGAGCCCCGACGCATAGGTTCGGATCCGCCCTTCCTCGATGAGGGTCGAGAAGCGCCAACTCACCTCGCGTTCCTCGATGGTTTCGCCTTGTCGGCCACGTCGAACGATCGTGCCTTCGATCCCTCCGCCTGCGTGGGGAGCACTCAAAATCCGCTGGAGATCTTCGCGTTCGCGGGGTGGAACGAACTCGTCGATCCAGCAGCGCCCGAGCACCTCCGAAAGCGGCATTCCAGTCGCAATGGCGACGGCCGGATTGGCTTGGAGAACGCGGCCATCTTCGTCGAGGACGAGGAGCAGTGCTTGAACCGTATCGACCAGGGTGCGGAGTGCCGTCTCGCGTTCCTCGATGAGTTTTTGCAGCGCAACGGCACCTCTGCGCAAACGAACCCGCTCGACCGCTCGCCCGACCGTGACGAGGAGTTCTTCGCCGTCGAAAGGCTTGAGGACATAGGCAAAGGCACCTGCCTTCACGGCATACATGGCATCTTGAATCGATGCATGGCCCGTCACGAGCAGGACTTCTTGCAGACCATCTCCGAGCTTGAGACGCGGAAGGAGATCGAGGCCCCACGCATCCGGCAGGCGAACATCGACGAGCGCGACGTGGTAGCCGGTGGCCGCGAGGATGAGGCCGTCTCGGGCGCACGTCGCGGTTCGAACCTCCGCGCCCTCGCCTTCGAGGATCTCCCGCAGATTGTCTCGCATGTCGGAATGATCCTCGATGACGAGGATGTGTGAGCCCTCGAGCAGCATGGCGTTTATGCTGGCCTGGCGTCCTGCGAGCGCAGTCTCGTCATGCCGTCGGCTCCGAGACCTCGATGGGTAAAAACAGATCCACTCGGGCACCTCGATCCGGCAAGTTTGCGCCACGGACCTCACCGCCATGACGTGCAGCCACGCTCTTGACCATGGCGAGGCCTAAGCCGCTCCCCTGTGCGTGGGTGGTGATGAGCGGCTCGAACGAGAGCGGAATCATCGAAGGCGGAAAACCCGGACCATCATCGAGGACCGAAAGCCATAGCATCCGAACTGGTTTCTCCTCGCAGCGTGCCTGAAGTTGGACTCGCCCTTCGCGATCACCGATCGCTCGAATCGAATTGGTCACCAGATTGATGATCGCACGTTGGATGAGCCCTGAATCCAACGCACACGTGAGCGAATCCGGAGCGTCGATCGAAAGGTCGATCTGTCGTGGGATCGGAACCAGAGCCACCGCTTCTTCGAGCACCGGGCGAATCTCGACGTGGGTTCGTTGAGTGTTGTTGGAGCGGGCGGGATCGAGAAGATCGCTGACGATCCGCTTGCAGGTATCGACTTGTCGGGCGATTTTGTCGATGTGTGCGAGCCAGCGGGCGTCGCCACTCGCTTGCTTTCGCATGATGAACAACGACGATTCGATGACGCCGAATGGATGGCGAAGATCGTGACCGATGGTGGCCGCGAGCTGACCGATGGTCGCTAGCCGTTCGCGCCGACGAAGCTTCTCTTCCGAATCGGCCTCGTAGGCCTGCAACAGGGTCGCGAGCTCGGTATCGAGGAACCGATCCACGATGGCGCAAACATCGAGCAGCCGCCCTCGATCGGAGATCTCGGACGCGAGCAACTCACGAATGTCGAGCCGCATGCCGTGGATTGCCGCAACCATGGAATGCCGCGGTAATCCGATCCGTACGTGGGCCAACCCCACGCGCGCTCGGTGGGCGGTGAACTCCTCGTCGTGCGGGCCTTCGAGGCCGCTGCGAACCCATTCGACGAGCGCGGCTTTGAGTCGATCCACCTGCTCGGCGCGGGGGTTCATCGCCGCATGCGCGCGCGGATCGGCAAAAATGCGTTCGTAGAAACGATCGACGATGCGAGCCCAATGTGGCTCGAGCAGCGGCAACAAAGTCCGTAGGGTCGCGGCCTGCTCGTCGTCGAAGCGCACGGTTTGCTTGGACCTCCCCTCCACCCTAGCGCGTCGCGTGGTCGGAGGGCATGCCTCAATCGGTGGAAAGGGGTCTCGAGAGCGGTCAGGCGCGAGCGACGGCAGCCCGGCGACCCGTGTCATAATTCGAATGTGCGGGCATGACGAGGACCGGACAACTGGCGTCGCGAATGATCTTGTCCGTCGTACTGCCACGAAACAGCCGTTGCATCCGGCTTCGACCGCTGGCCGGTAGAATGATGAGATCGGCGTGAAACGCCTCCGACTGCGCGAGAATGACGTCGATGGCGCGTCCGGACGCCACCCGGATCTCATAGTCGGCTTTCTCGGCGACGAGCGTTTCCGCGAGATCTCGAAGGGTGTCTTGAGCCATGGTCAGCGCGACATCGTCGATATCGCTCAGGGCCGGGTGGGGGACCGGGCCACCACCTTCGGGCACGCCATAGAACGTAGTCTCGACCGCGACCGGGGTCGCGTGGAGGAAACAGATCTTGCCGTGCTTGGCCAGGCTGATGCTCGTTTTGATCGACTCACGTGCGGCCTGCGACAACGCCACGAAGCCTTGCCCAGTCTCGATGGCGTCGGGGTCGTGTGGAGCTGCGGGCTGGAGCTCTAAAGGAACTACAACTCGCTGGAAAGATGAAGCGTTCATGGCCAATCCAGCGTGGCTTCTTTACTCGGTCCAAGCGCCCGCAAACCGTGCGCTTTCACTTCCACCGGCCCGCGGGCTTTGCCGCCTGTCGAGACGTCGGTCGGTAGCGGCGCCACGACCGACTGCGCCGGCTCGCCCGGTCAGGCCTGCCCGCGCTGCATCCGATATCGACGAATGAGCGTATTGGTCGAACTGTCGTGGGCGAGCTCCGGTCGCTCGGCGGCGGATAGCTCCGGGATGATCCGTGCGGCGAGAACCTTGCCGAGTTCCACCCCCCATTGGTCGAACGAGTTGACGTTCCAGATCGCACCTTGGACGAATACTTTGTGCTCGTAGAGCGCCACGAGCTTGCCGAGTGCCGCTGGGGTCAATCGATCGAGCAATAGCGAGTTGGTTGGGCGGTTGCCGAGAAAGACGCGGTGGGGCACGAGATCCTCACGAACGCCCTCGGTTCGGACTTCGTCCTCGGTCTTGCCGAACGCCAGAGCTTCGGTTTGGGCAAAGTAGTTCGCCATCAATAGATCGTGATGGTTTCCGAGCGGATGCAGGCTTTTGGTGAAACCGATGAAGTCGCAGGGGATGAGCTTCGTGCCCTGATGGATGAGCTGGTAGAAAGCGTGTTGACCGTTGGTCCCCGGTTCGCCCCAAATGATTGGTCCGGTCTGATAGTCGATGATCGCTCCGTCCCGTGTCACCCTTTTGCCGTTGCTCTCCATGTCGAGCTGCTGGAGATATGCACTGAAACGAGCGAGGTATTGATCGTAGGGCAGGACCGCGTGGGTTTCCGCGGCGCAAAAATTATTGTACCAGATCCCCAATAGACCGAGTAGCACTGGAAGATTGGCGTGGAGCGGGGCGTGATGGAAGTGATCATCCACTGCACGGAACCCCGCCAACATGTCGGCGAAGCCCTCGGAGCCGATCGCGATCATGAGGGAGAGCCCGATCGCGGAATCCATCGAATAACGGCCCCCTACCCATTCCCAGAAGCCGAACATGTTCGCCGTATCGATCCCGAAGGCCGAGACTTTCGCCGCATTCGTCGAGACGGCGACGAAATGTTTGGCGATCGCGGATTCGTCACGGAGTGCGTTCAAGCACCATGTGCGGGCGAGATTGGCATTGGCGATGGTTTCGAGCGTCGTGAACGTCTTCGAGCAGACGATGAATAGGGTCTCGGCGGGGTCGAGACCCGCGACGCTCTTGGCGAAATCTGCCGCGTCCACGTTCGCGATGAACTCGAAGTGGAGAGCATCGTGTGCATAGAAACGCAGCGCTTCGTAGGCCATCCGCGGCCCGAGGTCGGAGCCACCGATCCCGATGTTCACGACGTTCTTGATGCGTTTTCCAGTATGGCCTTTCCATTCTCCATCCCGAATACGCCGTGCAAATGCTCCGGCGGCATCGAGGACCGCGTGGACATCGGGGACCACGTTCGCCCCATCCACCCGAATATCGGCGTCGCGGGGGGCTCGAAGCGCGGTATGAAGGACGGCGCGTCCTTCGGTGAGGTTGATCTTGTCGCCCCGGAACAACGCTTGAATCTTGTCGCGCAAACCGGTGGCCTCGGCCAACTGCAGCAACAACGCGACGGTGTCCTCGGTGATGAGATTCTTCGAATAGTCGAGATAGATTCCCGCGGCCTCGACCGCGAAACGCTCTGCACGTTTCGGATCGGTGCGAAAAAGCTCGCGCAAATGCGTGGTGGCGATCTGTCGGCGATGCTGCACGAGCGCTTCGTATTCGGGGAGTGTGGTCAGCGAGGGGGACATGGCCGTGCTCCAGAGCGTGTGATCGGGCGCATCTTGGTACGAGCAGCGCACCGCAAACAAGCTGCTTTCCGGCGAACGGCTACAGATCGTCCGACGTGGAGGTCCGTTCTTCCGGAACCAACGTGCCGAATCGTGGCCTCGTTCACGACCCCGAACGAGCCCTACGCAGTGCGGCATCTGCCCGTGGGTGGCATTTGGGCGACGAGTGACGACACCCACGAAGGCGAAGTGCGGGATTTGCGCTGGTCGTTTGCCCTGTGACGAGCGATCGGGCAAGGTACCCTCAGTTCCGAGGGGCCCAGTTCGGATCGGTCGGGTTCCCTTCTTGGAACTTGTAAGATAGGGTCCATCACATCACGGATTTCGCGGAAACATCCATGTCGCGTAGCACCTTGATCGCAGCAGTTTTCGGGTTGTCTCTCGTCGCCGTAGGTGCGTGCAAGCACGCCCAGCCACAACCAGAAGTGGCCGCGGCACCTGCACCCGCTCCACCTCCCGAAGAGCCCGTGGAAGCTCCGCCCCCGGAAAGCAATCAAGCGGACGTATCCATCGACAAGTCGGTCCGTGAGATGTGCGAGCTCCCGAATGAGCACTTCGCGTTCAACTCGGACAAGCTCTCGCCGAGTGCGAGTGCCACCCTCGACGCATTGGCCGAGTGTTTCACTTCGGGCCCCGCCAAGGGTCGGAGCATGAACCTGGTTGGGCATGCCGACCCCCGCGGTGAAGAGGATTACAACTTCGGACTGGGCGAGCGACGAGCCGCTCGCGTGGCCACTTATCTCGAATCCAAAGGCGTCGCCAAAGTGCAGCTCGCCACCTCGTCTCGCGGAGAGCTCGAGGCCTCGGGCACCGACGAATCCGGCTGGTCGAAGGACCGTCGCGTTCAAGTCTATCTCGCGGATTGATCATCGATGGACCCCATCTCGCTCATCGTCGGAGCGTCCGGGCCGGTCCTCGTCATCCTCTGGGTCTTGGTCATGGCGGCAGCCCTCTCTTGGGCGATCATCGTGATCAAGGGCCGGCAGCTTCGTCGATGGTGGTCGTTCGACCGCGAACTCAGCCGAAGCCTCGCGTCCGTCCGTGATCCCGAAGCGATGCAAACGTGTGTGCGGAGTTATCCGGACGCGCTCGGGGCTCGGGTGGTGCAGGACTTGTTGAGGGTTCGAACCGAGGTCGATCTCCTCGAGGCCACCGCTCACGCGTCGCTGGCCGACATGCGGCAGCGCGCTTCGACGTTGATGACCTTCCTCGCCTCGGTGGGGTCCGTGGCCCCGTTCGTTGGTCTGCTCGGGACTGTGTACGGGATCATGGACGCGTTCCTCCGGATCGGCCGGGAAAAGAGCGCATCGCTTCCGGTGGTTGCGCCGGCGATCGGCGAAGCCCTCATCGTCACGGCCGTCGGCCTGTTCGCGGCCATCCCCGCGGTCATCGGCTACAACTTCTTGCTGCGTCGGATCGATGGACTGACCGACCATGTCGAGGCCTCCAGCCGTGTGTGGATCCAACTCTTGCGCAGGACGAGAACCTACCGACCAGGGTGACCCATGGCGATGAGCGGCCGTTCCGGGCGCGGTTTTGCGGAGATCAATGTTACGCCGCTCGTCGACGTGATGCTCGTGCTTCTGATCGTGTTCATGGTCACCGCGCCCCTGCTCGCATCGGGGCTACGGGTGGAACTCCCTCGCGTTCAAGCCGAACAGACGCCGCTCAACGATCCCAAGCTCGTGGTCACGATCACGCGTGAGGAGCGGATCGTGTTCGGCGAAGTGGATGTGACTGAGACGATCGAACGGGTCCTGCTCGAGGACGCGCACGTTCAGGCGGAACACGAGATCTACGTGCGGGCGGACCAAGATGCACGGTATCGGGTGGTGGCGCGGGTCGTCGCGGCGGCGCGGGAGGCCGGGATCGAGGGGATCAATCTGCTCGTCGAGCCGGACGAGCCATGATCATCATTGCGCATCCTGATGTCCGGCGATCCGACATCCGGTGGGGCATTGTCACGGCGGCGCTGGTGCTCGCTGGTTCTGCAGCGATGCTTCGAGTCGTTCACGAAGACCGCGACACCGCACCTGTTCGCGAAACCGGAAAGGCCATCGCAGTCGCGATTCAGCCCGTTCGTGAGAGCCGAGCCGGAGGCGGTCGGCCGGCGAAAGCCGGTACACCCACGAAACCTCGCCCAGATAAAGCCAAACCACCTACGCGACCGGTTCCCGAACGCGCCCCAACTCCCTCCGTGACCCCGCGCACCGAACCGCAAGCGCGAACCCGGCCGCTGCCACGCCTACCGGATCCCCACGGACTGCCGTCGTTGACGGACAATGACGTCGATCCGGTGCCCCTGGTCGAGCCACCAACGGTCGAGCCGGCCCCTGAGGCCTCGACGGAACCCCACGCCCCCTCAGGGCAAGATGGGCCAGACGGTGACGCGGTCGAAACCCCCACCGCGGATGCCGAAGGTGGATCGGGTCCGGACCCGTTGCTCGAGCGTGCGGTCGCGTTCTATCGTTCTCGCCTGGTGGCTTGGCTTGCGGCGCGCTTCAGCGTGCGGGGGAGCGGCCTTTCGGATGCGGAACTCAAACGTATGAGCGTCCGCGCGGTGATCGAGCTCGACGACGAACGTCGGGTGCAAAGTTACACGATCCAATCCTCCGATCATCCAGCGTTCGAGGTAGCGGCACGCGAGCTCCTCGATGGGTTGAAGGGCGTAGCGTTACCGGCTCCGCCGGAGCAATATCCTGGGGCAGTGCAGCGACGGATCTCCGTGAGATTTGCTTGCCAGGAACAAGCATGCGACTGAACTTTTGGCTGCTCGCGGGTTTGCTCGGCATCGGCCGAGCGGCCGCTATTGCGGACGCGACTCCAAGTCCCGAGCCGTCGGACCCAACCGACGAAGCCGAGGACGCTACCCCGCAGGACGGCGATCTGCTGGGAGAACTCGAGGTCGAAGCCAAGCCCAAAGCTCCGCTCGTCCTGCCGAAGATCTCCATCGTCCCGACCCGCACGTTTCAACCTGCGGGCCTGCGCACCATCCTCGCGACCGACCTGGATCTGTCCGGCGAATTCGAGGTCGTGGCTGCGGCGACCGAAGCAGACTTCGACGATCCGTTCGACCCCGCGCCGTGGCTCGAGCGGGGCATAGAAGCCGTGATCCGCACTCATGTTGCGCGCGAACGCGACGGTCGGGTGACGTATTCCGTGCGCACGTACTTGCCTGCCGTGGGGGATCTGCCTGCGTCGTCGCACGCGATCTCGACGTCCGCAAACCATGGGCGGCTCGCCGCGCACGAACTCGCCGACCACATCCTCGGCGCGCTTACGGGGACTTCGGGCCCATTCGGGAGTCGCATCGTGCTGGTCCGAACCCTCGGACAGTCGCGTCGGGTCTTCACGATCGATGCGGATGGCTACGGGCTCGAGCCGGTCAGCCCCGAGGGCGACATGGTCGTGAGTGCCGCGCTCGATCCCCATGGCAACGCCTACTGGGCGGCCAGCCGTGCTCATGGCCGCTCGCTGCTCGTACGCGAAGGTGAAACGCAACCGATTGCGATCGATCCGCTGGGGTCGATCTATGGGATCGCGTTTTCGAGCCGCGAGGAAGTCGCGTTGTCGATCTCGCTCGACGGCTCGATCAATGCATGGCGAGGCCGAATCGGAGCCGAGCTCAAACAGCATACCCGCCTCGAGCTTGCGCTCAGCCCCGCGTTCACTCGGGATGGGCGATTGGTCATCGCCGGGACGAAAGGGCGAGCGCGTCGGATATGGGTCGAAGCGCGACCCGTTTCGCCTGCCAAAGTTTCCGCGAGCAGTCCGACGGTGTGCGACCATCCCGATGGTCCGCGACTCATTTACATGGTGTCGACCGGCCGTCGCTCCGATCTCGTTTCATCTGCTTTGGATGGACGCGGCCTTACACGCATCGTGGAAGACGTGAGTCGCAATGCCTCGCCGTCGTGCAGCCCCGACGGTCGGCTCGTGGCGTACTTTTCGACGCGTAAGGGCGGTGATGGCCCGGGACTCTACCTCGTCCGGGTCGACGGTCTCCGGCCGCGGCGGATCTCCGCGGTGCTTGGCGACTCGCTCGATTGGTCGCGACGTCCCCGCTTGCCCACGTCCACGCCCGAGACGGCGGAGCTGGCCCCCACGCCCGAAGCCGTCATTCCTTCGCCCGATCCTTCGTCGGACGAGTAAGGCACGCCTTCGTAGCCATCGACCGATCACCCAGGGGGACGAGCCACACATTCGTAGGTCGCCCTGGAGAGGTTCCCACCGCCTTGGACTTGCGCTACTGAACACGCATGTCTCTTCCTGAGGCGTTGCGAGACGATGTTCGAACGTTAGGGTCTTTGCTAGGCCGTGTGTTGCGCGAACAAGCGGGACACCAGCTTTTCGAGCGTGTGGAGCAGGTTCGCGCCCTCTCGAAGCGGGCCCGCAACGGTGACGAAAAAGCGGCCGAGATGCTGGGTACGTTGCTCAGCGAACTACCGGTCGACGAGGCGCTGCCCGTTGCGCGCGCGTTTTCGTTGTTCCTCATGCTCACGAATATTGCCGATACGCATCACCGTATGCGTCCGATGGCGAGCGGGAGCCTCGACGCCCCCGAGCCGTCCGATTGTAGCGTGAGCTTCGGCGAGCTCCTCAAACGTGGCATCACGCCGGAACAGCTTTACGACACCGTTGCGAAATTGCGGATCGAACTCGTCCTGACGGCCCATCCGACTCAGGTTCTCCGCCGCAGTTTGCTGCAGCGTTACAACAGCATCTCGGCGATCTTAGAACGCCGCGACGCCGGCCTCGACACTCCCGAGGCAGTCGAGGAAGCGCTGCGCCATCACCTCACGATCATCTGGGACACCGATGAAGTGATCCGCAATCGACCCACCCCGGCCGAAGAAGCCAAGGGGGGGTTGACCGTGCTCGAGCAAGTCGTTTGGCACGCCTTGCCAACGTGGTTGCGCGCACTCGATGCCGCCTTGATGCAGCACACCGGCCGCAGCTTGCCGCTCGATGCGGCGCCCGTGCGATTCGGTTCGTGGATGGGCGGAGACCGTGATGGCAATCCCAACGTCACGGCGAAGACCACTCGCGAAGTGGTTAGGCTCGGACGCTGGATGGCCTCCGACCTCTTTTATCGCGATATCGATACCTTGCGGGCGGAGCTGTCGGGCCGGAGCTGCAGTGCCGAGCTGAGGGCTCGGGTTGGGGACGCACCCGAGCCCTATCGAGCGATCCTTCGCGAAGCTCGGGACAAGTTGCGAGCGACGCGAGAGCGCATGCAAGCACTCGTCGATGGCCGGACGCCGGATCCGGGTCCTTACTACTCGGAGGCGAGCGAGCTCGAAGAGATCCTCTTGCTCTGCTATCGGTCGCTCGTCGATGTGGGTCAAGAGGTCGTCGCGCGAGGACATCTCCTCGATGTGATCCGTCGACTTCGATGCTTCGGCTTGACCATGGTTCGCTTGGACCTTCGGCAGGACTCCGATCGCCATGCCCTGGTGCTGGACGAGATCACGAATTATCTCGGCGTCCCCTCGTACTCGAAATTGAGCGAGGACGCGCGGCAGGCCTTCCTCGTCGCCGAACTCGAGAACAAGCGGCCATTGTTCAGTCGCAAACTCCCGCTGTCCAAAGAATCACAAGAGGTCATCGATACCTTTCGCATGGCGAAGCGCCTCGGGCCTGACAACCTCGGCGCCTACATCATCTCGATGGCACGGCAGCCGTCCGACGTGCTCGCCGTAGAGCTACTCCAGAAGGCGGTGGGGAACCCCGTTCCGCAACGCGTCGTGCCGTTGTTCGAAACGATCGACGACCTCGAACGCGCGGGTTCCGTCATGGGCCGTCTGCTGGCCATTCCTTGGTATCGCAATCGCATCGCGGGCGAACAGGAGATCATGATCGGGTACTCGGATTCGGCCAAGGACGGCGGCCGGCTGACAGCCAACTGGCGTCTCTACGAGGCCCAAGAAGAGGTCGTCCGCGTCTGTAGCGAATACAACGTCCATCCCACGTTGTTCCATGGTCGCGGCGGTACCGTGGCTCGCGGCGGTGGTCCGACCCGCCTCGCGATCGCTGCACAACCGCCGGGTTCCGTCCGAGGCAGTTTACGCGTCACCGAACAAGGCGAAATGATCCAAGCGAAGTTCGCCAACCCTCGCGTCGCCGTCCGTACGCTCGAGACCTACGTTGCAGCGACCGTCGATGCCACGTTGGCACCGCCACGTGCTCCCGAACAAGCCTGGCGCCAGCGGATCGAATATCTGGCACGCACGGCATGTGACAGTTATCGATCGATCGTCCGCGACCAACCCAACTTCGTCGACTATTTCCGCCATGCCACGCCCGAGCAGGAGCTCGGGACGCTCAATATCGGCAGTCGACCGGCACGCCGAAAGAAAGGCGGCGGGATCGAAACCCTACGAGCGATCCCTTGGATTTTCGCATGGACGCAGAATCGCCTTTGCTTGCCGTCATGGCTCGGCGTCGGCCAGAGTCTCGATCAGGCCTTTGCCGAGGGACATCGGGCCGAGCTCGAGGCGATGTATGCTGAATGGCCATTCTTTCGCTCGACGATCGATCTCGTCGAGATGGTCGTCGCGAAAGCCGATCCGACGACCGCCGCTCGGTACGATCAACGGCTCGTTCCGGATTCCTTGCAGGGGCTCGGCAAAGAGCTGCGTGCTCGACTGCAAACCACCATAGCGCGCATTCTCGATATCACCGGTCACGCGCAATTGCTGGAAGCCCACCCGGAAGCTCGACTTTCGTTGGATGCACGAAATCCGTACATCGATCCGATCAATGTTTTGCAGATCGAATTGCTCAAACGGTTGCGATCGATCACCGACGAAGCGCCCGCTCCTGGAGTTTGGGAAGCCTTCGTGATGACGGTGAACGGTGTTGCGGCCGGCATGCGAAACACCGGCTAAAGCCCTCCGAAGGCGCGGCTCTCGCTCGACCCTACGCGCCCCCCTTTCAGTGAGGGAGGCGCGGTTTTGGCCAATTGGCGAGGGCCCTGTTGCATCCGGCGCGTGTTTTACGGGAGCTTGCCAACCAAACCACTTCGTAGCTTTTGCGGCGTCCGAAGTTGCAGTTCGAACATCTGCGTCGGGTGCTGATCGAGCTCGAAGGCGCTGTCTCTACCTTTGCGGAAAGCGCGATGGATCGGGTAGGTTCGCAATCTAGGAAACCTCGTTCGATGACCGGAGAGGGGATTTGCTTCACGCCCCACAGGGGCTGAATCGAGGCGTGGCCGCGAATCGTCGCGGGTGCGAGCCCCGCGGGTTTTGAGGTTAGGAGTGCACGATGAGAAACAAGATTCTGCGGACAACGACATTGTTGAGTCTAGGGCTCCTTACACTCGTTTGGAGTGGCACGGCGTGGGCCCACGAAGAGCCTGCGGGGCCGAGCACGCAAGAGCTCAAAATCATGGTCGACACCCTCTGGGTCGCTCTGACGGCATTTCTCGTCTTTTGGATGAATGCCGGTTTCGGGTGTGTTGAAGCAGGGTTGTGTCGATCCAAGAACGCGACGAACATCCTTGCCAAAAACTTCATCGTATTTGCGATCTCATCGCTCGTATTCTGGGCGTTTGGATTTGGTCTGATGTTTGGTGACGGTGGTGCGTTCGTGGGAGCGAACGGGTGGTTCCTTGGCGGAGCCGACAACAGCCCTGCCGTGGCGGACGCCTACGATGGCGTCTACGATGCGTTGAACTGGACGAGCGTACCGCTGCTTTGCAAGTTTCTGTTCCAACTCGTCTTTGCTGGGACAGCGGCCACGATCGTGTCCGGCTGCGTCGCCGAGCGTATCCACTACAAATCCTTCATGATGTTCACCGTCGTATTGGTGGGCCTCGTTTACCCCATCACTGGACATTGGATCTGGGGTGGCGGATGGCTGCAAAAAGCAGGGATGTGGGATTTCGCTGGCTCGACGGTCGTGCATTCCGTGGGTGGATGGGCAGGTCTCGCCGGTGTCCTCGTCTTGGGTCCACGGATCGGTAAATACGGCGAAGATGGCAAAGTCCAGCCGATCCCCGGTCATAGCATGGCGCTCGTATTCATCGGTGGACTCATCCTTTGGCTCGGGTGGTTCGGCTTCAATCCTGGAAGCACCATGGCTGCGAATCCCGTCGCGATCGCCCATGTGGCCGTGACGACCAACATGGCCTGCGTTGCCGCTGTGGTCAGCTCCACCTTGCTCGCATGGTTCATGCTCGGCACGCCCGACTTCACCATGTCGGTCAACGGCGCGCTCGCGGGCCTCGTCGCGATCACGGCCCCGTGCGCATTCGTGTCGGTGGGGAGCTCCGTCATCATCGGCATCATCGCCGGGATTCTCGTCGTCCTCGCGGTGGTAGGGTTCGATCGTCTTCGTATGGATGACCCGGTCGGAGCCCTTTCCGTCCATCTGGTCAATGGAATTTGGGGGACCCTCGCGATAGGCATTTTCGCTACGAGTACGGCCCCCGGCGCCGGTCCGGATGGCCTCTTGAGCGGAGGCGGCATGACCTCCCTCATCGCCCAGCTGAAAGGCGTCATTTCCGTCGGGATCTATGCATTCGCGATTTCGCTCGCGGCCTGGTTCATCATTCGGATGGTGATGGGGATGCGTGTCACGGCCGACGAAGAGATTCGCGGCCTGGACCTGAGCGAGATGGGGATGGAGGCTTACGGTCACGATCCTGGGCGGATGTGATCCAAAGTACACTGCGCTTCAATGTCTGGAGGGTATGGTCCCTCTCCGTTGATGCGCAGCGCCCCCGTGCGAACCTGCGACACGGGGGCTAATTGTTCCACCCGCATAGAGGCCGAATTCCTCCTACTCCCCATGAAAAGCGATTCGGGACTCAGTTTCCACGCTTTCACAATAAGGGAACTCGGAGACCCGCTTCATGAACCGACAGTTATCGGGCGCAAAAAGTTTCATTCGAAGCAGAAAACGACACTGCAAAACTGCGGGTACCTTCACGCTCCCACGGGCCTGAATTTGCGACGCGCCGGTGACATCGTCAGAAAAAACATCACCGCTCTATTTCGTGCGACACGTCTCTGCTGATATGCGGTAAATGGTCTCTCGAGAACCGCTCGATGAGGAGGCCCTTGCCGTGGTCGCGGAAGGTCCCGACGTGTCAACATTCGAAGAACGCCAAAACGCCGATGTGACCCTCACGGCCACTCGCATGTATCGGCTTGGTCGCTACGAGATCGTCGCCAAGCTGGGCCGTGGAGGGATGGCGGATGCCTATCTCGCGGTTGCAAGTGGAGCCGTCGAAGGGTTTCGCAAGCTCGTCGTCCTCAAGGTCCTGCACGAGACTCACGCGGAAGAGCAGGCGCTGTTGGATATGTTCACGCGCGAAGCCAAGCTGGCCGCGCGACTCTCACATTTGAACATCGTTCAGACGTTCGCGGTGACCCGCGAGGATGAGCGTTATTGCATCGTCATGGAGTACCTCGATGGAGTCTCCTTGTCGGCGCTGCTCAAGCAGGCGCATGAGTTGACCCTGCAGCAACGTTTCGTACTGCTCGGCACCGTGAGCCGAGCCTTGGCCGGACTTCATTACCTCCACGAATTCCAAGACTATGATGGAACGCATCTTGGGCTCGTTCACCGCGATGTGAAGCCTGGCAACATTTTCATCTGCTACGACGGCCAAGTGAAGGTCTTGGACTTTGGCATTGCCAAGATGGCCACCGCCGGACGCGACTCTACGGCGAGCGAGATCGTCAAGGGCACGGTCCAATACATGGCGCCGGAGACGTTGGACACGTCCCGGTCCGTCGATCGTCGAGCCGACGTTTTCGCAGCCGGTCTCATCGCTTGGGAGATCACACGGGGGCGACGGTTGTGGGGTGACTTGAGTCAGCTCGAAATCCTGCGCTCGCTGGCAACGGGTGACCTCCCCGAGTTGGACACGAGCGTCGAGCGGATGCTGCCGTCACGTTTGCTCGACCTTTGCCACAAGGCGATCGCGCCCGATCCAGAGAAACGCCCCCCGACCGCGCTCGCCCTCAAAGAGGAACTCGACGGGTTCCTTGCGGAAGAAGGGATCGATCATCGCGGCGAGGTCCTCGGTGCACTCGTTGGACGCATGATGGGGGGAGTTCGCGAGCGCAGAGCGGCGATGATCCGCAAGCGCCTCAAGGAGCTCGTCGATGGCGAGCCGCTCAGGGACAGCAACCCAACATTTTCGCTTTCGGGAGGACGGAACGGTCGGACGGACACTCAGCCGTCGACGTATGTGGTTCCATCGAAGTCGAAATCGCGGCCCGTGCTCATCGGTGCGGCCCTCGTCGCTGCGGTTGGCGTCGGAGGGGTCTCGGTTGCTCTCGTTCGAACGCGGGACAGCGGACCCACCCACGAGACTTCGACACCGAATCCCGAAGCTGCTGCGTCCACGGCCCCCGTTCGGTTTACCGTGCGGGTGTCGGCACAACCGGCCGAAACCATCTTGTTCCTCGATGGGCGCGCGCTGCCGACGAATCCCGTCGAGTTCGAGGGAAGCAAATTTGCGCCGCCGAGTGTGCTCGTGGCCAAAGCGCCCGGGTACGAGGACAAGGTCCTCGCGCTGCAGTTGAACGAGCCCGCGGAGATCCTGGTGGAGCTCGTTCCGAGCGCCAAGCCTCGCGCGAGGGCCAAGCCCGAATCGAACTTGGGTATGCTCGAAATCTCTTCGGAGCCACCGGGGACTGTGCTCGTGGACGGGGAGCGCGTCGGGACATCCCCTCTCGTCCTCGCGCTCCCATCCGGGGAGCACGTGATCACGATCGAAAGCGAAACGCACGCCCCTTGGTCTGACGACCTTCGCGTCGCAGGAGGGAAGACCAGCCGAGTGCACGTCGATCTCCGAGATCCGGAGAAACGGCAAAAACGCTCCTCGTCTCGAACGAAACCCGTGAGACGACCGACCGAGCCGGAGCCGATACCGTTTCCGGCGTTGCCTCGCTCAAGCCCGGTTCCGGTGGTCGTTGCGGTTCCGCCAGCTCCGACGTTCGAACGGCTCGCCAAAGCCGACGAGGACGAACCCGAGTCCAACGAGTTCAAAAAGCTGGAACGTAAACAGCTCAAAGATCTCAAGCAGCTCAAGGAATTCGAACCATGAAGTTTCTTTACGCCCTTCGGGCTGATGGGCTTCACGCCCACCGCGGATCGCATCGATGCGGGTTCGGTATCGTGCGTCGCGGGGCTGCTTCAGCGGGTGCATTGGCGATGAGTTTGTCGCTGGCGTGGCCGAACACGTCCTTCGCGACGACGGTGTCGCTCGTCACCGCTGCACCCTCCGAGTCCCAACGGAACGAAGCCAAGACTCACTACGACAAAGGGGTGCAACTCTTTAGTGAAGCTCGGTACTCCGCCGCAGCCGCGGAGTTCGAAGCCGCCTACGCGCTCGTGCCAGATAGCACCCTCCTGTACAATATGGCTCTCGCCTGGGAGGAGGCCGGGGCGCTCGACAAAGCGTTGCAACTGCTCAAGCGGTACGCGAACGAGATCCCTGCGGACGAGGCCGAGGCGATCAAAGGTGACATTCGAACGCTCGAGGCCCGGATCGCTCGCGAACGCGAGGAGGCACTGCGCCGATCCGAAAGCTCCGCCAACGTCAACGAAACCCCAGCGGCGGGTTCGCCCGTCCAAACGCAGTCAGCCGCTGCGAATGGGACGGCGCCTGCTCGAGAACGTCCAGCGATGGGGGGGCCGACCTCCTCAGAGGATCGTCCGTCGCGACTACTCCCCGGCATCGCCGGTGGTTTGTTTGCGTTGGGGGTCGCGGGACTGGCGACTGGCCTTGCGTTGGCCATGGAGTCGCAAGAGTCCGACGACGCCGTGAACGATGAGTGTGTCGAGCTCCAGACCGGTCTCATCTGCCCGAGCGACGTCGAAGACGAACAGGATCGAGCGCGCTCGATGGCCTTGGGTGCAGACGTCGCGTTTGGCCTCGGTGCTTTGGCCGTGGCCGGGGGAGTCGTCGTGTTGAGCATCGGGATCGCCAAAGCTCGCAAACAACGCAAAGCGACCCTCTCTCCTACCGTTTCGGCATCCCGGCTTGGCGTCGTATGGACGGGTCGGTTTTGATTTCGTCACGCCCACGGGGGCTGATTTTCGTCACGCCCCACAAGGGGGCTGAACTTTCGTCACGCCCCACAAGGGGCTGAACTTTCATCACGCCCCACAGGGGCTGAACTTTCATCACGCCCCACAAGGGGCTGAACTTGCGCGAACGATTTGACGATCGAGAAGGACGGGGCGGAAACATGAAGGTTCGGAACATAGGAGTGTTGGGCCTCGGGTGCGCGCTCGGCGTGGCGAACGTGGCATGCGACGAACAGGCAGCGCGGCCGGTCCCCGAGACCACGGTCCGCATGGGCTTCAGCGCTTGGCCGGGATGGTTCCCGTGGCAGATCGGCGAGGAAGAGGGCTTGTTTGCTCGAACCGGCGGCATGGTCGAGCTCATCTACTACGAGAGCTACACCGATTCGATCGCCGCGCTCGCGAACGGGGAACTCGACGCGAACGCGCAAACATTGAACGATACACTGTTTTCGGTCGCCCAAGGCGACGATCAGGTCATCGTCCTCGTAAACGACAACTCGACCGGCAACGACCAGTGCATCGCACGCGAAGGGATCAACACCGTTGCCGATCTCGTCGGTAAACAGGTCGCGGTCGAATTCGGGGTCGTCGACCATTTTCTCCTGCTGCTGGCGTTGCGTCGCGCCCAGGTCGATCCGGCCTCGGTGACGATCGTGAACGAGTTGACCGATGTTGCGGCGCAGAACTTCGCGGCCGGGATGTATGACGCCACTTGCGTATTCGCCCCTTTCACCACGACCGCGTTGGCCAGGACAGGCTCTTTCCCGCTCATCACGTCGCGGACCTTCCCTGGTGCCATTCCCGACTACCTGGTCATGAATCGCGGGTTTGCGGAGGAGTATCCGGGCGATGTGCAGGCCCTCGTCGACGCATGGTGGCTCATTCGCGATTTCATGGAAGACGACGAGGCCCGTGCGATGGAGATCATGGTTGCGCGAGCCGGCGTACCCGAGCCCGAGTACAGATCCTATGCCGAGGGAACGACTTTGTTTTCACTTGAAGACAACCTCGAGGCATTGGGCCGACCCCCACAGCCTTGCGAGCAGCTCGGCGCGGACGCAGGCACATACACAGAATGCGTCGCATACGAGATCGCGCAGTTTCTCCTCGATGACGCGCAACTGATCGAAGAGCCGCTCACCGAAGAGCGCCTGCAAGGGGTCTGGACCGATCGATTCGTGCGCGACCATGCAGACAGAAATCCATGATGAATGGCATCATGGTGTCGGAGGCAAGGATGAACGCACGTGCAAGCCTGACGAGCGCCCTCGTGTCGCTCTCCCTCGGTTGCTCGCTCCAGCTGACCGAGGTCACCGAGTGTGAGACCAACGCCGAGTGTCGAGCGGGATTTGGTCTCACAGCCGTATGCGGTGAGGCGGGGTACTGCGAACCGTTGGAGTTTCCCGCACGCTGCGGGACGTTCCCGGAAACTCTGCTCGAAGATCCCGACTTTTCGGAATCGACGTTGTTTGGTCTCATGGTCGATCGGGAGCTCGAAGGGGACAGGCGAGCGGAGCGAGCTTCCACGCTCGCCGTCGACATGGCCAACCGCCAAGGCGGCCTCAACCGAGATGGTGACGGGAAGCCGTTCGGACTCATCACGTGCGACTACCAGACCGACCTCGAAGGGGCTTCTGGGTATCGTGATGGTTCATCTCGGCTCGATGCAGCCCGGAGCACCTCGACTTTCCTCGTCGAAACCCTCGGGCTGACGGCGATCCTCGGGCCCACGAGTTCGACCGAAACCGAAGTCGTTTATGTCGAGGTCGCTCGACCGGCCGGCACACTCTTGCTCTCGCCCGGCGCGGATTCGACGTTGCTTGGCCAACTCGATGCGGCCGACGCAGGCTTGCTCTGGCGCACGATCCCGTCGGAGGACTCGGTCGTGCAAGAGATGGTGCGAAGTATTCAAGCGCGCGCGGTCGGAAACGTATTCATCGTCGCGCAGGAGGGGGTCGGGGGTGCATCGGCCTCGCTGCTGCAGACATTGATGACGGAGCAGATCTCGACGGACTTGCAGACGACGGTGCGATATTTCCAGCCCGAAGGGCTCGACTTGGTCGCCGCCATCAACGAAGCGGCGGGATCGGGCGCCCAGGAAGTCGTCTTCCTGGGAGATCATCCGATCGATGCCGTCGCGTTTCTCGAGGTCGCTGCGGGTGACGAGCGCTTCGCCGAAAAGACTCTCCTCTTTGGCACTGCGGCAGACGATCCTGCGATTTTGGCTGCGGATGCCGCGGGTGCGTTCGGTTCGAAGACGGTGGAAGGTTTTCCCCCCACGTATCGGGTCCGTGTCGCACGACCTTCGCCCGCAAACAGCGTCACCACGAGCAACTTCCGCAACCACTATCGTGCCGAATATGGCAACGAAGATCCGCTGCTGTTTCCCGTGGCTCCGGCAGCCTGGGACGCGACCTGGATGCTGCTGCTCGCATCCGCGTCCCCCGATAGCACCCAATCGGTGCTCGGTGGCGTGGGAACCCTCGGGCTTGGGCTTCGTGCTCTGGCCGATCCCAGGGTGACGTCGGTGACGAGCCTCGATCCGTCCAACTGGAGGGTCGCCCAAGAATCCCTTCGCAGTGGACGAACCCTGAACATCGAAGGGGCATCCGGAGCCCTCGACTACGACCCGTTTTCCGAAGAGCTACCGGGTACAGCGGAGATCGACGTGATCGAGCTTCTGGGTGGGAACTGGGAGTTTGCGGCGGAGCCCGTGCCGGCCCCTCCGATGGTGGAGTAAATTCGGCTCGAATGACGGGAGGCGGAAGACGGAAAACGGGAGATGGGAGGCAGGCCCGCCTCCCCGATCTGCCTTTGAATGAGGGGCTCTTCTGCGCGGTTCTGCCTCTCGGGCGGTCATCGATGTGATCGCGCCACGAACGCTCTGCGCGACCCGTCGCGTTTGGCGCGGGTCGTGAGAATTGCGTGAGGTAGACTCCCGAGGCATCGAAGCTGCGCAGCAGAGCACCGCAGGTGCGATGCGATCGCCGCACTTCCGGGTGTATGATGACGATGCCCGCAAGTGCCAGCGTTGGTCGCCTTGCCTGTTTGGTCGCACTCGCACTGCGTGGTCGCGTTTCCACTATGAAGATCCATACCCTCGGAATCTCGATCGTCTCGATGCTCACCATCGCTTGTGGGGCGAATGGACCCACGAATTCGTCGTTTGGCGCCGCGGTCGAACAAACGAGCGGCTCACCGAACGAGGATGAGTCTGAGCCGCCGAACGACGACGGTCCGCGGTTGGACATGAAGGCATACGATACGGCAAGCGGACGGGATCCGGATGACACTCGCGCCGTACCGGTGCGCGAGGAAGAGTGCGTCGGTGATGTTTGCACCTGCCTCCACGTGGCGTTGCTCGGCACATTGGACACCGCCGCCAATGACAAGAACACGCAGCCGTTCGTCGATTGGTTGAACGACAACAGCGGCGGCACGGCCACGGTGGAAATGATCACCGTCCAGCCGACGCTCGATGAAGCGTGGTTGTCGAACTACGACATTCTACTCGTGGCCAATGTCAATGGCTGGGTGTTCAGCCCGGCCGATAAAGCTGCGGTGGAAACATGGGTCCGCGAGACTGGAGGAGGCATCATCGCGCTCACGGGATTCGTCAGTACGCCCCAGGAACCGAGTGCGACCTCTCAGCTCATCGAGTTTGCAGGGATGGGCTTCGTTGGGCCGCAACGGACGGCCGAAAACGGTCAACAGATCCCCGTCTATTTCGGCGACAATCGGCAAACCGACCTGAAAAACTGCTTGGCGTGGTCGGGGAGCAGCGACGCGATCATCACGACGCCGATCCCGATCACCCCGGGAACCGGAAGCCTCGAGAAATTGACGTACGCGCTCAGCTACGTGGGCGCGTTCATCGGTTGGGGCGTTCAAGCCCCGCCGGAGGCCACGGTCATCGCGACCGATCCTGTCACCGGGGCAAACATGGCGGTTGCGCTCGAGGTCGATGCGACAGGGCGAATTTTCGCCTTCGGTGACGAATGGGTCATTCTGCGCAATCAATGGGAACCCGTCGGCAATCCCAACAATATGCAGCAGGATCAATACAACCCCTGCTGGAATGAAGCGACGCAGGAGGACCCCGCATTCTTCCATAGCGTCGCGACGCTCTATCAAACGAAGCAGTTCTGGTTCGATGCCATCAATTGGGTCGCACCACCCAACGAATGTGGATTCGTCATCCTCGATCCGGGAGTGGCGATTCCCTAGGGCCCTCGCGCCCAGGGCAGGAGTGACGTCATGGCGGCCACGTCCTGGCTCCATCGTGGAGCGATCTCCGTCATCGACTACCGTTGCACGGCGAATCGGGGCGATCGCCCGTTCGCCGAGGTTCACGGGTGCTCGTCGGTCTCGTATGTGCGGTCGGGGACCTTCGGCTGCCAGAGCCGAGGTCGAGCGTTCGAGCTGGTCGCGGGCTCATTCCTCATTGGCCATGCCGGCGACGAGTACATGTGTACGCACGAGCATGCCGAGCGAGACGAGTGTTTGTCGTTTCAGCTCTCGCCCGATCTCGTCGATGCCCTCTGCGACCGCCGCGAAGTCTGGCGGTGCGGTTTCGTACCGCCGGTCCCCGACCTCGTGGTGCTCGGGGAACTCGCTCAGGCGGCCTCACGGGGTGCGAATGATATCGGCATCGACGAGGTCGGTCTCGTGTTGGTCCGTCGTTTCGTCGCACTGGCATCAAGACGTAGAGCTCCACCCGAGTATGTCGCGGTGAGTGCGATGGACCGCCGTCGGGCGGTCGAGGCCGCACTCTGGATCGATGCCCATGCGCATGAATCGATCGATCTCGAACGAGCGGCGGCTTCGGCCGGGCTCGGTCCGTTCCATTTTCTGCGGGTGTTCGCGCGTGCGCTCGGCGTGACCCCGCACCAATACTTGATTGGCTCACGCCTACGGCGTGCTGCGGAGCAGCTGGGCGACGAAGCGCGACCGGTCGCGGAGATCGCTTTCGATGTGGGGTTCGGTGATCTTTCGAACTTCGTTCGCACGTTTCGACGTGCGGCCGGCGTCTCGCCGAGTGGATACCGTAAAGCTGCGAAGGGCGATCGTGCGGTCTTCGATTCGAAGATCTACCCCATGATGGCCTGCAATCGCGCAGTATCGAGGTATTGGTGAAAGCTGGTGATCATTCCGGCGCGAAATTTCCAAACGTGGCACACCTGGACGTCCATGTGTTTTCCGGTTGGCTTGTAGACGCCGTGATAGCGACCCTCCACGATGACGGCATCCTCGGTTTCCAAGATCGCGTGGGGTAAGATCGTCCAACGGTCCCATTGTCCATCGGCCTTCTTGAAAAAGCCCTCGACGATCTCGGTCGCTCCGTGGAGAGGTCGACCGTCCGGACAATAGGGATGTCCTTCGGCCAACCGAAACTCCACGTCGGGGTCGAACGTCGAGAGAATGCCGGGCACGTCGCCCGCCATGAATCGCTCGTACACTTGTTTGACGGTTTCGGTGTTCTTCATGGTGTCGAAAGCTAGCGGACGAGTCGGGATGAGACTTGGACAATCTTGACGCGTTCGACTCATCGAAGAGCGTACGCGCAATGATGAACGGCGTGACCGACCGCAGCGTGCAAACCCAGCCGAGGTGATCAGGAGAAGCGTGAAAAGTCAGGGCTCCGACGTTCGAAAAACGCGCTCATCGCTTCGCGGGCTTCCGGCGAGGCCAGGCGTTCGAAGAACAACGAGCCTTCTCGGAGCATGGCCGCGCGGGCGATCTCCATGCGACTGCGCATGATCAGCGCTTTCGTTTCACGAACCGCGGCCGGGGGTAATGCCGCGAGGGTTCGTGCTCGTTGGCGCGCGCGCTCGAACACATCGGCTCGTCCGAGGACCTCGTTGACCAAACCGATGGCTTTGGCTTGGGCGGCGTCGAATCTCTCGCCGAAGAGCAGCAGTTCGCTTGCACGTGCATGACCGGCCAACGCGGGAAGGAGGACACTCGATGCGGCCTCGGGGCACAAACCAAGCCGCGTGAACGGCAGCTGGAACACAGCATCGTCACTGGCCAGGACGAAGTCACAATGTAGGAGCATGCTCGTGCCGATCCCGATCGCTGGGCCCGCGACCGCAGCGAGGAGTGGCTTGGGGAACGAGAGAATTCGGTCGAGAAACCGGCCGACCGGAGAGTCATAGCTCGTCGGCGGATCGTGCATGAAATCTTGGAGGTCGTTGCCCGCGGTGAATACGCTATCGTGACCTCGTAGTAGCACGACCCGTACGTCCGGATCGTCCACGGCACGAGCGAGGTGGTGCTCGAGAGCGTCGTACATCGCACCGTTCAACGCGTTCTTTTTTGCGACGCGATCCAAGGTCAAGGTGAGAACGTGTGCTTCGAGCTCGCTCCGGAGCAGAGTGGTGGATTCTTCCGTCATGGGGTCAGCCTCGCTGCCGTTCGGTTCGTTGGCCAGCGCGTCGTGAGAGTGTCGCGAGAGGTCGGCAATCGACACTCGATCTCGGTGCTCTCACCTGGTCGAAAGAACCACTTGCGGTTACACGCCCCGCGGTTCGATCGCCGACGGTGCAACTCCCCTGCGGGCGGACTGGGCACGAGCATCGTCACATGGGTCTCGTTGGGTACCGATTTCCGCTCGGGGCGGTGGTAGGTTCCAGGTTGATGAATCCGCCCGACAAATCCGTGTTTCATCGCGAGATCGTGGAGGCCGCCATCCGGCTCGGCTCCGAGTTCGGGGAAGAAGGCTTGACGATGCGAGGGATCGCCTCGCGGTTGGGGATGAGCGTGACGGGCCTCTACCAGCATGTCGAGAGCAAGGCGTCCATCCTTCGGGATATTCGAATCCACGGGTTGCGCAAGTTGCTCGCGACGCAGTCGGCGGCCTATGTGCAGTCATCTCCGGGCGAGCAAGTTCGGGAGTTGATTCGTCTCTACGTCGAGTTCGCCGAGTCCGAGCCGTGGCTCTATCGCGTACTGTTTCACGAAGACGAGATCGACTGGTCGCAAGTCGAGACCCGAGAGCGAGACGACATTCTCGGGCCACTCAACCGCGCTCGTGACGTTTTCGCCGAAGGCGTCGAGAAGGGGTTTTTTCGAGCGGATCTCGATATCGACCGGGCTCCGCTGACTCTGTGGGCCTCGATGCATGGCCTCGCATCACTCATCTTGAACGGGCGGATCAGTGAAACCCATCCGGTCTTCCCGGTCCCGAGCCGTCGCGACTTCGTGGACCAGTTCGCGACGGGGCTCCTCCGGAGTTTCAGTGCGTGATCGCGCTCCTCGAGCATCATTGAGTCGTGCGACCGCCGGGTGAATTCGTTCACGAAGCAGCAGGCACTGCGCGATGCCGACGCGAGATCTCGGCTCGGAGGGAACGCTCGCCTTCCGCCATCGCCCAGCGATGGTTCAATGATGGATCTGGGTTCGCGGTTCACTCGGGTGTAAACGCACAGCGGAACCCGACACCCGTATGTGTGTTCGTTGGGGTCGGAACTTCGAAATCGACCCCACGAAACGACGCCCGGGTCGCTGCGCTGCCGTAGTTTGCGGCCGAACTTCGGATCATGCGGCGCGTTCCATCCGCGGGCCCCGTGGGGTTCGTCGACGGACTGTTGACGTAGTAGGCCGAGCCGTACCAATCCGCGATCCACTCGAACACGTTGCCGCTCATGTCGAGTGCCCCGTACGGCGAGGCGCCGGCGGGTCGGGAGCCCACTGGTTGCTTGTCGAACATCATGCACGTGTTGAAGACGGCATCGTTGCACGTAGGCGCTTCATTGCCCCACGGATAGACCTGGCCATCGGTGCCGCGGGCAGCTTTTTCCCATTCCGCTTCCGTTGGTAGTCGTCGTCCGACGAATTGGCAGTACGAGGTCGCGGCGAACCAATCGATGCACGTTACCGGTCGGTCGAGCGGTGCACCGTTTTCGCATTCGTTGCCGGCGGAATCGGATGCGGGAAGGGGTGGACACTGCCCGTCTGCGATACAGCCCTGATAGGCGGCGAGGGTCACCTCGGTTTGCTCGATCGCATAGGCATCGAGATAGACCTCGTGATACGGGAATTCGTCGGCACCGCAGTCATCGTCGGTCGCTTCGTTGCATCCCATCGCGAAGATTCCCGCCGGCACTGCGACCATGCCTTCGGGTGGATCCAAGCAAGCTTCGTTCACGCAGTACTGACGAGGGTCGCAATCCGCTCCTCCGCATCCACTCGCGGCCTCGCCCGTCGATCCGGTTCCGCTCGCGTCGGTCCCATCGGTTGCCTGGGCACCCATGCTCTCGTCGTTGGAAGAGGTGGCGGTCATGCCCGAAGTCGGAGTCGAACCGGTCGGATCCCCGTTCGTTGCGGATGCGGAGTTCGTGTTCGTCGCTGAGGTCGAGGTTGCCCCACTGCCGTCGCCGTTCAAGCCGGTCTCGTTCTGCGACGTCGCCGAGTCGCCTTCCTCGGATATGGTTCCGGCGTTGATCGTTTCCGATCCCGGTGGGGCCCCTTCGGGGTTGAAGCACCCGACGAGTACGAAAACGACAGCAGCGAACGCTCGGCGACTCATGCATCGGGATCTTCTCCATTGATCGGATGCACGGCAAGGGCCTGACTGCTCACCCGAGACTCGATCGAAGGGTCATGGCCGAGTTCCGAGCCGTGGCCTCGCGCCGACATTGCCGGTGTCGCGGCGCATGAGCGAACCCATGGCCCAACGTGGGTTGGTGTGTTCGTCCTGCGGAGGTAACCAGTGGGAGGTGATGCCGGGCAGCCCCGCCAGCGGGTCGGAGTACCGTTGGATGGACGCCGACTTTAATTTTGATTAGTACGAACTTTAGAAATGGATAGTGTCATGGTCTCCCCTTCGGTGTCGTCGACGATCGTGTTCGTTGGCATCGTGTTCGCGCTCGTCGTCGCATTCATCTTGGGGATCCGCAACTCGGGCCTACGTCGGGGCGATGCACGTTCGCGAGTTCGCGCGGATACGAAGTGGGCCGCGCTGGGAATCGCGCTCTACCTGCTCGCCGCTGCCGGTATCTCGGCGTCCGGGGTTTTGGCCCTCCCCGTCTTGCCCCCGCCGCTCATGCTGTTCTTGGTGAGTAGCTTGGGGTTCACGCTCGTGCTTGCGCTGACACGATTGGGGGGCCGATTCGTCGATCACGTCCCGCTCGCGGCACTCATCGGCTTTCAGGTGTTTCGCTTGCCCCTCGAACTCGTCCTGCACCGCTGGTACCGCGAAGGTGTGTTGCCGGTGCAGATGACCTACGAAGGCTACAATTTCGACATCGTGAGTGGGGTCTTGGGTGGTCTGCTCGGCTTGTGGGCATGGCGAGCGGTACCTCCTCGATGGGCCGTATGGCTCTACAACTCGATCGGTACGGGGCTGCTGCTGACGGTCATCACCATCGCCGTGACGTCATCCCCGCTCCCTGTCCGCTTGTTCACCAATGATCCACCCGTGCTGCTCGCGTTGTATGTCCCGTATAGTTGGATCATCACCATCTGCGTGGCGGGGGCCTTGTTTGGTCACGTCATCGTCTTCCGCTGGCTCGCGCGCCGCCGTCGGGAACGATGAGACCTCGCCGTCGATTGGCACGTATTCGGATTTGACACCTCGATGGGTGGCTGCTAACCCGGACCCGCAATGTCGATCTCGTCCGCCCACATGCGTTCGTTCACGGCCCCGCTGGCCGGTCCGACCTCGCATGCGGTGGCGTATGAAAATCGCCCTAGCAACGTAGGTGGGTTGGCTCCACCCGCGTAAACACCGGAAGCGGTCGTTCGCGCGAGGAGCCACCCGATGCACATCGAGGTGGCTTTTTTGCGTTCGCCCGCTTCCATGGCCGTTCGAGGGCTTTGTCATGTCCGTACTCGCAATGACCGTGATCCGAATCGAAAAGCATCGCAACGCCGATACGTTGCGGATCTATGAGCTCCAGGCACCTGGCGAACCCTCGCTCGTCGTGGTCGCCAATCTCGAGCGCGTATATGAGCTCGGTGACGTCGTGGCCGTGGCTCGCGTGGGGGCGACGCTGAACGACGGCACCCAGATCCGCAAGAACCGGCTGCGAGGTGTCGATTCGTTTGGTTTGACGTTGGGCCTAGTCGAGGTTCCGGCCGGAACCGACCTCACGCCCGAATACTGTCCAAAGGTCGAATCCACCGCTCCAACGGCATCGGACGAGGTGGCGTTCGTCAAATGGGCGAGCATCGAACAGCTGCATGCCGTGCGATTCGCGTTGCAAGCTCGGCACGACGATACCAGCGAACCATGGCCTCGCGTCACCTATCGGGCCAAGGTCAAAGTCGACGGGACCAATGCGGCGATTCACGCGTTGCCGAGCGGTTTCGTGGCACAAAGTCGTACGAGGCTGCTGTCCCTCGCGGATGACAACTATGGCTTTGCCGCGTGGGCACACACGCATCACGCCTGGAGTTGCGAGTTGGGGGCACGGCTCGGCCGAGCCGTGGTCTTTGGCGAATGGTGTGGCCGCGGCATTCAAAAGCGGAGCGCGATCTCTCGAATCGATCGAGCCATCTTTGCGGTGTTCGCGATTCAGTTGGGCGATCCTACGCGAGACACCGCGCGGTTGGTCGTCGAACCCGAGCGCCTCGCGGCGATGTTGCCGGACCACCCGGATGTGTTCGTCTTGCCATGGTACGGCGAGGCGATCGAGCTCGACTTTTCCGACCCCGAACACCTTCGTGAGCAGGCCAAGCTCGTCGACGCCATGGTCGCGAAGGTCGAGGCGTTGGATCCTTGGGTGGCCGAGATCCTCGGTGTCGAAGGGATCGGCGAAGGTGTGGTGCTATACCCGGTCGATGGCGTTCCGAGTGAGGAGGGAAGTTTCGATCGCGATCGCTATGTGTCGCTGATGTTCAAGGCGAAAGGTGAAGAGCACCGGGTCAACCGGCAGTCCCGCGCCGCACAGATCGAGCCCGAAGTCGCACGTAGCGTTGCCGAGTTCGTTGCCCTCATGGTGACGCCGGCTCGGCTCGAGCAGGGTCTCGAGCAAGTCGCAGCAGGGGGTGCCGATCTCGAGCGAATGGGTGAGTTCCTGCAATGGGTCGGGCAGGACGTCCAAAAGGAAAGCGTGGCTGAACTCGCAGCCGCGGGGCTCACGTGGAAGCAAGTGGCGTCCGCCATCGGTAAAACCGCACGGCAGTGGTTGATCGCCAAAGCAGCGACACTGTGACCTCCAAGGGTGGGGAGCGAGACCACGTCACATGCGACGAGCGGTCGGCTCCACACCACTCGAGCGACACGAGCTCCGAACCACGCGGAGCCAGGCTGGCATGGGCTGGCATGCCCGCTGCAATAGTGTGCCTGGGAGCCGCGATCCGAGCGGTTCTCGGAGGTCGTTCATGCACATTCGATTCGGCCGAGCGGGCTTGCTCGGCGCTGGGCTCATGGTCATTGCCTACGGGGCTTGTACCCAAGACACGTCGATCGAACCGGTCGTCGTCCGCCATGCTCGCGAAAGCGAGTGGACGTCTGCTGGGTATCGAGCGATCGTCCAAGAGATCCAACTTCACTATCGAGTCTTCGGCAATGGCCTCTATCGCAGTCGTATGCAAACGGCGTTGCGTCACCTCGACGATGGTGGCCCATCGACGACGTACGAGCGGCTTGTCACGCTGCTCGACGTGGCGACCGAGTCCGGCGCCGATGGTCTCGAGGGCCTCGTGCTCAGCCATGTCGATACGCTGATGCGTTCGGATGACCGACGATGGCGAGATGCCACGGTCGACCTCCTTCGTGGCGTGAAGGCGCCGTCGTACAAAATTTCGAATCCAGCCTTGGATCTGACGATCCCGGTGGCTCGGTTCGATAGCCGTGTGATCGTTTCGGTTCGGGTGGACGTAGCCCGCCAGCTCCTTCGCGGACTGTGGGCGAAACCGACGGCCGGAGATCTCGAGGTGCTCCTCGGTCTGCCCGACGTGCGTGAGCACGTATGCGATCTCCCGTTGGCGGCCAAGTTGAACGGGATCGCGGCGGACATTGCCAATGCCGATGTCCGTCGGCAGCAAGCCTGCGATGACCTTCGCGGAACCGGTAGCGGTGGCGAGATCACTTTGATGGCTGGTATCGCGGTGGATGGCTGCACGGACCTCACACTCAGCGATCTCGACCAGAATGACGACTACACCGATGCCGAACGACTCGCCGATCTCGAAGAATGCATCGGCGATCTCACGGCTTCGAATACCTCGATGACGAGCCGCTTGTCCGATGTTTGGGACCGACATTTCGAGGCCTGGAACAACAAAGACGAAGGCACGTGGATCGTGAAGACCGACGACAATTACGACGTCATCATCGCGGTGAAGGACGACGACGGGACGTTCGACCTGTTTGGGGCGTCGAGCACCGATCTCGAGTATGCGGTGGCCTATGCCGAATGGCAGGCCGGCCTCGGATCCATGATGCCCGAGCAACCCATGTCGAACCCCGGGATGGGGACGACCGGCGGAAGCTCGGGGACGACCGGCGGAAGCTCGGGGACGACCGGTGACAGTACCGGAACGGGTGATGGGACGAGTTCGGGGACGACGGGCGAGAGCATGGGGACCACCGGGAGTGAAGGGATGGATCCGCCACCGCCGAGCGAAGGGGACGACGGCACGCAACTGCCAGGGGAAGGTGGTTCGAGCAGCGAGGCTTGTGAACGCCTTTCGCTCAATGGGATCACGTGGGCCGAAACGAAACTTGGCGAGGATTGGGCCAGTTTCGGCAAGCGACTCGATCCCGTGATCAATCCATCACCCATCGAACCCGAAGGGCCTGCCGACGGATTTGGGCTCTCCCATTGTGGAGGGGACGCAGGCACGAATCGCAACATCTGTGCCGGGGTCGTCGATTGTCTCGAAGGCGATAGCTGCGGATGTCCGTGGGCACCGGGCGAGACCCTCGATACCGCGCAGGTCCAAGCTCTCGCCGCCTCGCTCGCTCGGACGGCCTGCAACGACGTGCATTGTGCCGATGGCACCCAACCGACGCCAGGAACCGGCATGACCTGCGCGTGCACTCCGATCGGGGGATCGTCGGCGGATCCAGATGTCGGGCCAATCCCGTTCCCGATCAACGAAGCGATCGTCGGTTCACTGTACTTCGCTTCGATTCCACTCACTTCCGATCGTGATAGGCAACCGCTCGACGCCGCCGCAGAAGACATCTTTCGCCGTTGACGGTTTGGCCTTGGCCACGCCAAAGACTCCGCCCGGGGCCCCACGAGGCCCCGAGGCAGGTGATTTCACGAGCTCTAAGCCAGCAGTCCGGACATGTCGCGGCGACCCGGAAAGTCGACGTCCAACGCCTGAGCGATCACGCTATAAACCTCGCCTTCGCGGATTGTGACGTTGGGATCGGCTTCGCCGGTACGCCCGTCGAAACCATACGTCAATAGCGTGGCAGGATCGACTCCACCGAAGACTTGGTTGCCGCGTAGGAGGGGGGACAGGAGCACCGACCCATTGTTGAGGTGATGTCCGGTGCCGAACCCATCGTTCCCCGCGGGCCGTACCTTGTCGCGACCAAAGTCGCTCGCGACGTAGATGAGGCTTCGATCCCACATTTTGCCAAGGGCGGGGTCGCCCAAGTAGTCATACTCTTTGAGCAGTCGGACGAGCCCATCGACGACTTGCAAGACGCGTCCCCACATGACGTTTTGCGCGGCCCGATGGGATTGATGGGAAAAATCGAATGCCAAAGGAGCTCCGACGATCGCGTCCCCATCGAACGAAGGATCGAACCTGAGCGAGATCGTCGACGCGCAGGAAAGGCCATAGTACGAGAGCAAGAACGCGAGCGCGCCTTGCTGATGCCAGTTGTCCCGATCGACGCCTGGCAACACCGTGCGCATCGCATCACCGAGCGGTGACGGCGAAACGCCGAGGTTTTGGGGAATCGCATCGGAGGGTAACAGCATCAGTTTGGTGATCGCATCCATCGCCTCGAGCTGGGGGGAAATCTCGGAGCGCGTGTTCAGATAGCGTTGGCGCAGCGGTGCATCGCGATACGTCAGGCCGAAGGGGGAAACCTCCTCGAGTCCCTCGCGGATCCGCCGCGCACGCGCGAGGACATCCGTTGCGGGGGCCGCCAGCTGGCCTCGGCTCCCGTGGGTCGACATTGCATACATCCGCGGATCGGCAATGATCTCGCTGCGGGCTGCGACGGGAAGCGACGCATCGTCGCCAGGTGTCACGTATCCTTCCGTTGCCATGTTGCAATTGGCAAGTGGCAAGTCGAGCCCATAGCGCGCGGCGACGGCTTCGGCGATCGTGCGACCACGATCGATCCCCGCACCGGTCAACGCTCGCTTCTGCGCGACTTGGTGGTTCACCGAGGTCACATCGTGTGCGACGACCGTCAAGTCGGCATAGTGCGCTCCGAGGAACTCGGCGATGGAGTACCCGGGGGTCAAGAAATTCGTATCCGGTACGGGCAGCACGCCACGGATGTTGCTGCCTGTGGGTTGAGTGATGAGGTCGGTGGGATATGCGTTGAGCGATCCTGCGTCGACCCCCGAAGGAACCTCGTCGATCGCTACGGGCAAGAAACTATCGATGATGCTGGCTCCGCCGGTCGCACACACCACGAACAGGAGGCGGCGCTCGGCCGGATCCGTCGTGGCGTTGGGATCTCCTTCGTCGGCGAAAACCCGTCGTGGGTTGAGCCAGAGGCCACCTGCAGCGGCGCCCAAGGTACCACCAAGGCCGGCCATCCATCCGCGTCGCGAGAATCGAGTGCTGTGATGCATGTGTCTTCTCCTAAATCTTCTTCACGCCAAACTAGACGAAGAGAAACTCCGTCGTGGTCGTGACGACAAAGCAGGCCAGTTGGGCGAAGTCAGCCGACGAGACGCGGCCGCCTTGCTCGTCGACGAGGAGATCCGCGATGACGTCCACTTCGGTCGCCAACGGATCACGGCTGAGCAGGCGTCGATACAAACTTTCGACGGTCTGCGAAAAGGCCTCACTCTCCGCATCAGGAGCGGGTCCGTCCAAATCGAGCGCAGTGAAAACGACCGGTGTCGTGCGATCGAGATCCACTCGAACGCGACACGCCGAGAGGGCAATGCGGTCGAGCGCAAGCGAGGTCGTCACGAGTGGCTCCGCGAGGGGCTCGTAGAGGCCCTGATGAATCGGATCGTGGCCCCCGAGTGTGACGAGGTGGGCCTCGCGAATGCAACCGAAGGTGCCTAGTTCTTGACAAAGCTCCTCGGGCGCGAGCTCGAGGGCTCTCGAAAGATCTCGTTCGATGACGTTGTACCGCTTCCACACCAAGTTGTTGCGGGTCGACGCGGCCACTTCATCGGCGGCAGGCGCTTCCGGTTCGGTTCCGTCGTCGTCGCCACAGCCTCCGAATGCGAGCGATGCGGCCAGGATGGCCACGCCTGGGAAGATGATGCGTTGCGTCTTCATCATGGTGCTCCGAATGCTGCGGTATCGACGATACGGTGAATGAGACGATTGGCGGAATGGCCATCCTCGACCATCGTGTCGGCGACGTCGACCAAATCATCGTAGTCCTCAGGACCCACGTTTCGGCCGACGGCGTGTTCGAACAGCGTGCGAGCCATCGCGCGGCGGAAGTACGACGATTCGGCCGCGACCCGTCCCCACTCCGCGACACTACTCACCGGTTCGCCAAGCACGATGGTTTGATGCACGTCGGGATTCCAATCCACCATGCGATTTCCGGGTCGAGTCGCGTCGTAGGTACCGGTGCCGGGAAACTCGATCCCATGGAAATAGGCAAATGCATAGGCCAGGGGATCGAGGGTCGCGTGGCACTGGGCACAAGCCGGGGCTGCAACGCCTTTATGATCGACATCTCGCGGCTCATTGGCCACGGGGATGATCCCCTCCTGGCTCGAGATGTCCATGCCGAGGTAGGAACGATAGGCCTGAGCCGCGGTGGTCCGGGGCAGGTCGCTGAACATCGTATTGGACATGAGGAACCATTGCGTGGTGATCATGCCCGCGCGGTGTTCGGACTCGAGCGGCTGGCCCCCTCCCAACGGCGTCGTGAGTGGATTGGGGACCGGCCCATCGACCGGGGTCAGCCCGCCCATCGGATCGGCCTCGACATGGTATTGCGCGGTCAGGAGTTCGCGCATGTCGCGGTCGTCAGAAAGGATGTACCGCCAAAGCCGGTAGTCCCATTCGTAGTCTGCCAACACCAAACGAAGTCCGCTGAAGACGACTTGCGTTTCGGCGCCCACCGAAAAGACCGGACGAATGCGTTTGTCCCCGAGCTGGGCGAGCCCCTGGCCGCGCCAGTACTCGCCATCGAGGCAGACGGCCAACGCTTCGTGCAAGGCCTCCCGTTTCGAGTCTTCGGGTAACGCTCGGAAGGATTCGAGTTCTTCGTAGGTTGGCGAACTACCGCAGTAGAGGACCTTCGCGCGGCGATAGGCCACTTTCGGGTCGTAACCATCGAGTTCGTACCAAGGGTTCTCGCCATCGGGATCCGGCACGGGTTGCCAGAGCGAGTCGGCTCGGCCAGGGTTGGTCCCGACCAAGATCTCTTCGAGGTTAGGCTCGCCGTCGCCGTCGGCGTCGAAGTCCTCGACGCTGGCCATGGCCGCGACGATGTTGCCGTCGAAGTCTTGGCCCCCGACGAGCGGGATGAGAGAAGCGCCGTAGGTATTCCAAAGCGGTGGGTCGGTCGATACGTGACACGTGCTGCACGTCGTCAACCCCCCGAGGCAATCGGGGCTGGACGGATAGGCTTCACAAAATGCCACAGGCCCAGTCGGTTCGGCATGCACAGGGCTCGCCAGCGTCCATGTGCCTAGCATGGCTGCGAGACTCAACCCTGTTTCCCAGAAGCCGCGTCGCGGTCGAGGGCGGTATCCCTCACCCTCGGGTTGGAACGGCAGGGCGCCGCTTTGCGATTCATGGATTCGACTCATCGAACATCCCCTTCATGTGATTGAATATCGTCTTTTGTGTCCTGCGGAACTGACACTCGCGCTCCTCGGCGTGCGAGGAGCAAAATCGTTGCAGCGCGTCGGGATCCGGTCCTCGCCATGCGAACACGATCGTCGTGAGCATGATGAGCGCCACGATCACCCGCGCGATCCATGGCATGACTCGCAACAAACTTGGGTGCTCGTCGGTTCCGCCGTGCAAGATCGACCGAACGAGCGGGATCACGAGGACGGTTTGAGCGATCGCCGTTGCGGCCAGCGTGTAGGCGACGGGCAAGGAGACTCCCACCAAGTTGTTGCTCACGGCAAGGGCTGCGACGATGGCGTTCATTCCGAGATTGAGCCACAAACCCCAAACCCGCAGCCGGTACAGCCCGAAGGCCGCGATCACCATGCCGAGCGCACAAGCATCCGGTAACGGGTACATCCATCGATGGGCTTGATTGACCGCAAGCAAGGTTTGCAAGTCCGCGATCCCGAGAATCATCGCCCACGTCAACGTCACACGATGCGCCAAGGGCACGAATACGCCGCGATAGCGTTCGGGTTCGAGGCCATGCGCCCCGAGGACGAGCAAGATGGTTCCGCATCCGAGCGCGGTCACGGGGAAGTCGAGCGGCATCACCCCCGGGGTCGCGGCGGTGGAAAACGCACATACGACCAAATACGACCAGCAGCACGCGCGGACAAACATCTGTGCCCCCGCATGCGGGAACATCACCAATACGATACAGAGACAGAGATTGATGGCGGGCACGAGTCCGATGTCGAAGACGTCGTGCGGCTCGAGCCATGGGCAGAGCTCGTTGGCGATTGGATGCCAGACGAAGCTCGCGACCCACGTGCCGAGCATCGTGGCGATCACGACGATCGTGATGATCACGCGTTGGCGTTCTTGTCTGAGCGCCAGCCGAAGCGCTTGCTGAAATCCAGCTTCCCCATGCAGCATCGAGGTCGAGGCTGCGTCCGCTCGAACCATCGCCAGAATGTCTTCGTAGCTGGACCTCTTCCGCGACGAATCGTTCATGATCCCTCTCCCTCGATCCGGGCGCGGACGAGCCGTTCCGCGCGGGTGGCCCAGGCGTGAGCCGTTGAAACCGGGATCGTCAGCATTTCCGCCACTTCCTTGAGTCCGTGTTGCTCGATGACCCGCAGGACGAACGCGTCGCGCAGGCGTGGCTCGAGTTCGTCGATCGCGCGGTGGAAGCGAGCGATGGCCTGTCGCCGATTCAACTCCTCCTCTGGCGTGGCCCCGGTTTCTTGGCTGTGTTCGGGCAGAGCCGCGGCTGCACGTCGATGATGTTTGGCCCGATGATTCCGCGCGACGTTGACAGCAATACCGTGCAGCCAAGTTCGCAGTGAGGAGCGCCCCTCGAAGGTCTCGAACGATTGGAAGGCTCGAATGAACGTTTCGTTGACGAGGTCTTCCATGGAAGTGCGATCGCCCGTCAAGGCGACCAAATGCCGCGCGATCGAGTCACGCTCGGCTCGATACATGGCGCAAAAACGTTCTTGCTTGTCCTCTTCGGAAGCCACGACGGCGGTACCGAGGGCCAGCGCGTGCCCGGGCGCTTTGGACATGCACCGAATGAGTGTCACGAGGTGGCGATTTTTCAGACCGGAGAGCCCGATGGACGAAATTTCGGGTGACGACGTGTCACCTGACCGAGCTGGCGCTGCTTTCGCGAAGGAAGAAGGAGGAACGTTCGGAATGTCCAGCTTCATGACGATAAAAAAAACTCTCGTCGGGGGGCGTCGATGAGTGTCCCTCGCGTGACTGGATCCGTGGATCCTCGATCTGGAATTCCCGTTCGCCGTCGAAGCCCTTGCTTTTAAGGTTGAACTGGGGCCCGGGAACGGCTTGGCGGGGGATCGCGAAACCATGGTTGAACTCACGCCGACCGTCCCGATCCCGGTCTTTGGTCGGTGTCGTGAGTGGCCCCCCAACGCTCGATTTTCTGGTATCGGGGCGAGCGTGGAGCTTTGGCAGGCAGTCATCCTTGGTCTCGTCGAAGGGCTCACCGAGTACCTCCCCGTCAGTTCGACCGGTCATCTGTTGATCGCTCAACGCGTCCTCGGCATCCGAGGCGGTGAGGCGGCCAATGCCTACGCGATCGTCATTCAAGGCGGAGCGATCTTGGCGGTGCTCGGTCTCTATCGTGACCGGTTGCTCCGCGTGGTCCGAGGCGTGCTGGGTCGGGATCCCGCGGGTTCTCGCATGGCGTTGGCCCTGGTCGTCGCGTTCATCCCCGCCGCGGTGATCGGTTTGCTCGCGGATGACGCGATCGAAAGCTACCTGTTTGGGGTATGGCCTGTCGCCGTCGCTTGGGCCGTTGGCGGCCTCGTGCTCCTCCTGCTCGAGCCATGGATTCGCGCTCGCAAAGGAGAATCGCTCGAAACCATTGGGTGGCAGGCCGCCCTTTGCGTTGGATTGGCCCAGTGTGCGGCTCTTTGGCCGGGGGTGAGCCGTAGTCTCGCCACGATTCTTGGCGGCCTCGGTGTGGGTCTTTCGCTCGCCGCTGCGGTCGAGTTTTCGTTCCTGCTCGGCCTGCTCACACTCGGAGCTGCGACCGCGTTCAAAGCGTTGGATAGCGGTGAGGTGATCCTCGAGTCCTACGGTCCCATCGAGATCGCGATCGGTTGCGCGGTTGCGTGTCTTTCGGCCGTGGTTGCGGTGAAGTGGATGGTCGCGTGGCTGAACCACCGCGGTTTGGCCGTGTTCGGGTGGTGGCGACTCATCGCTGCGGGGGTCGTCACCGTGTTGCTCGTGACCGAGGTCTGGGATGCGTGACGAAGGGATTCACCCCTACCGCGTCCATGGGCATCATACGAGCATGTACAAGAGTCCAAGTCCGCTTCCCGATGCCGCTCGAGCAACCCTCATCGAGACCTTGAACGCCCGCCTGGCGGATGGGCTTGATTTGCATAGCCAGATCAAGGTTGCGCACTGGAACATCAAAGGACCGCAATTCGCGGCCCTCCATCCGCTCTTCGAGACCTTCGCCGTGAGCCTTGCGACGTTCAACGATGCGGTGGCCGAGCGTGCCGTGACTTTGGGCGGTGTTGCGTATGGGACGGCCCGTCATGTAGCCGCGACCTCGAAGCTCGCCGAGTACCCGCAAGACACCAGCCGCGACATGGACCACGTGCGATTGCTCGCGGAGCGCATCGAAGCGTATCTCGGGGGTGCACGGGAATCTCGCACCGTCGGCGAGCGGTTGGGAGATACCGATACGGTCGACCTCCTGACCGGCATCATCACGCTCTTCGAAAAGCATGCGTGGTTTCTACGAGCGTCGCTCGCCGTCTAGAGAAACGCTGGCGCGACGAACTCATACTCGACCCGAGCATCGAGCGGCCGCAACCCGTGGCCTTGCTCGCGCATGGCGGGCACGCGACCTTCGTAGCGGAGGATCTTCCGACTGCTGCGATCGAACACTAGGCGCATCGGTGGCACAACCGTTCGCACGAGCGGTTCGGTCGCGCGGAACGACATGACGATCGTGGCCGCGTCTTGCTCCGCGAGCCCGAGCTCGAATCCGTACGTGCGTGCGTCTTCGATGGTCGCGAAGCGGACGCGTTGCGGCTCGCCTCCCACGATCGCATCCCAATGGGCGATCGCCCAACCGAACAGGGTCGGAGCGACGACCACCGGGTCGTTGACGACCTCGACATGGGTACGCCGCTTACCCGCGCGTGTTCGCTCGAATTCGACGTGGTGGTCGTCGAGCATGCGCGCTCGTCCACTGACGCCTGTCTGGCGGTTGATCTGCTGGAGCTCGACCAGCTCGAAGTCAGAGGTATGCCGGGCTGCAAGCAGGAGGAAGAGTTCGTCAGTGGGCGTTCGGGTCAGATGCGTCGAAGTCCGCTCCGCGCCCTCGCGATCCACCCAGCGTTCATACGCGAAAGCCGGCGTTTCCGGGTGCTCGGGGTCGTAGACAGTGCCTTCGTACACGAGCTCGCCCTGTGGTTCTCGCTCGATCGATTCGAGGGCAGCGCGGGGGCCGGAGTCGAGCGGGACGGGGATGGTCGCGCATGCGCTTGCGAATGTGACGAGGAGGACAAGGATACTAGACCGAAAACGACCGGCAGGACCAGGTTGAGGGGCGAGTCGACGTGTTGGCATGTCGTGTTCGAGTTTGCGGCTTGACCCTCGCATGGCCATTGGCGCAGAGTGCCAACATGTTGTCCGTTCGCGACAACGCGATCCTGCCCGTTCCGGGACGATCCTCGAGCATTCGGACGCCTCCGCCGAGTCGAGCCGGCTGTCGATGATCCCCGAGTCGATGGCGCCGGATACGATCGCTGCGACCAACGTGCTGCCCACATTCGAGGTGTCGCTGCGATTCGGTGCAACGGAGGCCGAGATTGAAGCTCGCACCGGCATGACGCGTGAGCAACTCACGGCTGATGATGCCACGGTCCCGGCGGACGCGACGTACGCACACATGGAGCTCATGTACGCAAAGCCCAACTTCGCTCGGTTTCTGACGAGCGCAGCGGCATCTCACACCTTGTCGAGCCTCGGTGTGGTGGGTCTCGCGTGCAAAACGGTGGCCACGGTCGGTCAAGCGATGGCGTGCCACGATCGATTCCAGCATCTCACGAATCGAACGGCCAGCTACTCGTTCGCGATCGAGGGTGATCACCTCGTATTCTCGGAACAGCGGTTCGGGGCTCCGCGCCTGGGCCACTTGCTCGTCTCCGACTATGCGATGTTGATCGCGGGCCACGTGATCCGTCAAACCGCGTCCGAACCACCACAGGTGCTCGCGATGCTGAGCCGTCGCGAGTCCTTGACCGAAGAGGAGCGACGGTGCTTCGCCGACTTGCTCGATTCACCGCGTCGACGGATCGGCGAAGGCCCGGAGATCCGTACCGGTGCCTCGCGAGCCGGGCTCGTGTTCGAGCGTTCATTGCTCGACTGTCCGGTGTCGTCGGCCGACGCCGAACTCGCCCGCTACTTCGCCGCGATCCTGGCCAAGGCCGAAGGCTTCGGAGCCGAGGACGACGATTTGCGCAGGCGTGTCCGTATTGCGATTCGCGACTCGCTCATTCATGGTCCGCCGACCGCCGCGGTGGTCGCAAAGTCACTCGGGATCGGTCATCGCACATTGCAACGGCGCCTGCACGAGGCTGGATCGAGCTATGGGGAAGTGCTCGAGTCGACCCGGCGAACGCTGGCGGAGAGCTATTTGCGCGATCGGAAGCTCGCGCTCGCGGAAATCGCGTACCTCCTTGGTTATGATGAGCAGACCTCGTTTTTTCGGGCGTTTCGTCGGTGGTATGGCCAAACACCAAGCGACTACCGGCGAGTGCTGCGAGGGGTCGATCCATAATCGAGAGGGGCCCTCATTCCGCGTCGTGGAAAATGATGCCGAGCGTATACCGGGTTCCCGCGGTGAGCGGGCTCACCCCGTGCCGCATCCGCAGGCGCACGATACCGCGAGCGCCCCGGGTTGGACGTTCACGCACGGCAAATGCGACCGCGTCGCCGCAGCGAAGCGGCACGATATCGACCTTCGCCTGCATTCGCGGTCGTTGTTCGCTCAGCACGAACTCTCCGCCCGAAAACTCGTCGCCGGGGCGCGACAACAAAATGGCGACCTGAATCGGGAACACGTGCTCCCCGTAGAGATCTTGATGCATTCGATTGTAGTCGCCCCGTTCGTACCGCAGGAGCAATGGGGTGGGTTTGGTTTGTCCCGCGCGGTGGCAACGGTCCAAAAAATCCGCGTGCTCGGCCGGATAGTGATCCTGAGCCATCGCATCACTCCACCGATTAGCAAGTCCCACGAGTTTGGTGTAGAGCCCTGAGCGAAGGGTGGACACCGATTCGGGGAGTGGATCACTCATGTACTTGTATTCGCCCCGGCCGTAGCCATGCGCGGCCATGGAGATTCGCTTTCGGAACAACGAATCATCCTCGTAGCTCGCCCGCAAGACCATACAGAGGTCGCTCGGAATGAGTTCGGGGATCATCGCCCAGCCCCGTTCGTCGAGTTCCGTTTCGATGCGTGGCCAGTCGAAGTCGTCGAGTCGGTTGGTCGATCCGTGGCCCGAAGCAATCTTGGTCGTCTCGATTCCTCCGTTGGGGCCGGGGGTGGTGAGCGCTTGCTCGCGCACCAGCAGGCGACGCTTGCGATCGGCCCCCCAACGATATCCGCTCGGATGGCCATCCTTGCGAACGACACGATGACAAGGAACGATCACGGCGAGTGGATTGGCTGCGCACGCCTGCGCGACGGCCCGCACGGATCGGGGCTCGCCCAAGGTCTCTGCAACGGCGGTGTAACTCACGGTCGAACCGAGCGGGATCTGTTGGAGCGTTTGCCAAACGCGCTGTTGAAAGGCCGTTCCGCGAATATCGAGAGGGAGGTCCAGACTCACCCCCGGCGTATCGACGAACCGGACGACTTTCGCCATCCATTCGGTGAAATCGGGTCCGCCGTCGACCCACGTGGCATTCGCAAACCGATCGCGCAGGTCCGATGCGAGCGATTCGCTGCTTTCGCCGAGGAGAACTGCACAGACCCCTCGCCGGCTGGCGGCGACGAGGATCATGCCGAGCGAACACGATCCGATCGCATACCGAATTTGTTCACCGGCTCCGCGATCACGAAACGACGATGGCGTCATCCCCAGCATTTGTTCGGACGCCGAGTAAAAGCGACCACTCGAACTGAAGCCCGCCTCGTACATCACTTGGGTGATCGCCGTACCTCGCTCCAACCCTTCGCGAACCCGCCGCGCTCGATGCGCCCTGGCATACGTTTTCGGCGTGAGTCCGGTCGCAGCTTTGAACATACGATGGAAATGAAACCGACTCATTCCCACGGCGGACGCGAGCGTGTCGAGGTCGAGTGGATCATCTGCCGCTTCGATCAATCGACACGCCTGGGTCACGATGCCGGCTCTTCGCTCGGCGGCAGGGGCCTCCCGAGGATGACATCGCTGGCATGGTCGGAATCCCGCTCGTTCCGCGTCGTCAGCAGAGTCGTGAAATCCAACGTTCTCTCGTCGAGGTCGTCGCGCTGGACACGACGGTCGGCAGTAAACTCCTGTCGTGTCCACCGAATAGAAGAAAACTCCGTCCGCGCAGGAGTTGCGATCGAGCACGGCGCTCCATTTGTCGTCGTCGCGCACGAACCGCGGGGACGTGGGGGGGGAGGCTTTAGCCACGAGACTCATAGAGGATAGGCTCCGTGCCGATTCCATGGCACCGTTCCAACCGATCCACGCTCCGTTCGTTGCTTTGCAATCGATGTCCGGCGAAACCTGGACAGACGCTTCGGGTCTTCATACCCGCTCGTCGGTCTCTCGGTATGGCGCGCGGCGTCCACGACGAAGATCCGAGGCGACGACGTGTCTAGACTGGAGTGCGATCGACGGTCGCTGGTCGAGTTGGCGGCAGTCGTGCAGTATCCTCGGGATGCTCGTCCCGATGGGCTGATCGGGAGGTGTTGATGAAACTCAGCGAAACTCCAGCGACTCGAACGGTGACGGAGCCCGCCGCGGCGACCTTTGATGACCGTCATTTGGGTTTGCGTGGCCGGCTTGGCGAGTACGACATCGTGGCGCGGCTAGGCCATGGCGGCATGGCCGATGTCTATTTGGCCATCGCACGTGGCCCGGTTTCCAATTTCCACAAGGTCGTCGTGCTCAAGACGTTGCGTGATTCCTTGCGCGAACAAGGGCAAGCATTCGTCGAGATGTTCCTCAAAGAGGCCAGGATCGCTGCCCGCCTGAGCCATCCGAATGTCGTTCAAACATTCTCCGTCGGCGTGCACGATGGCTATCCGTTCATCGTGATGGAATACCTCGAAGGGATTCCTCTCAAAGCATTGATGAGGCGCCTGGAACAGCGCTCTTTCGACAAACGATGGCCATTGTTCACCGCGATCACGCAAGCGTTGATCGGCTTGAACTATCTTCATGAGTTTCGCGATTACGACGGGACGCCGTTGGCTTTGGTCCACCGCGATGTGAAGCCCGCCAATATTTTCATCACGTTCGATGGACAGGTCAAAGTGCTCGATTTTGGCGTCGCGAAGGCGACGGCGAACGGAAGGGACGGTACGGACAGCGTTGCCGTCCTCAAGGGGACCGCAGCTTACATGGCGCCCGAGATGGTGTCGCAGGCTCGATCCGTGGATCGACGGGCCGATCTGTTCCCCGTCGGGGTCATGCTTTGGGAGATCGCGACGGGGAAAAGATATTGGGGGGATGCCGATGATCTCCAGATTCTGTCGAATCTCGTGATCGGACAAAACTCGCCCGTCAATTTCGATCCACGTGGGATCCCGCCCGAGCTGCTCTCGGTCTGCCGTAAGACCACCTCCGTGAACCCCGAAGAACGTTATGCGACCGCGCTCGAACTCGGTACGGCCCTCGATGAAGCGCTCGCCGCCTACGGACCTCCGGCCAACGGAGCGACGCTCGCTCGGCTGGCCACCGAATGCTTCGGCGAACTCCGGGCGCGACGCAGCGCGGCGATTCAGGCCCGGTTCGATGAAGTGGCCGCCGAAGGCGGACTCACCTTGTCGTCGCTCCCGAGTTTCCCCGCGCCCACGGCCCAACCGTTGCCTGCGAATACCCCGACGACGGGATCGGGCTCCAGGGTTGCGACCGTGGCTCTGCTCGTGAGCGTGCTCGGCCTCGTGGTCGGGATCTCCGGTATCGTCACCTCGCTGGTGTCAAATGAGCACCCCGCCATGCGGGCCGAGTTGCCCACCGATTCGATGATCCCACCGTTGCCCACGGAGGAATCCACGCAGGCTCTCGATACGAGACGCGACCAACTTCGAACCTCCGCGGTATCGCCCGACGAGGATCCCCAAAGTCCTGCGTTTGTCGAGACCATTCAACTCCGCGCGAGTGCAGTCCCTTCGTCGGCCATCATTGCGCTCGAAGGGACCGACCACGCCGGCAACCCGATCGACGTCACCCTCCCCCGCGACGACGAGAAAATGTACACGCTCGTCGTCGAGGCTCCGGGATATCCATCGAAGTCGCTCGAGGTCATCGCGAACGAGGACCGCAATTTATCGATCACGTTGTCGAGGACGCGTTCGCGCCGGAACGCATCCTCGAGCGCGGGTTCCGAGCGGGGGGATGCTCGACCCACGGTGTCGTCGAAACCCGAAGTTCGCGAGCCGGAGCGGCTCGAGTTCGGTGAGCTTCCCGAGCGGCCCAAGGCGGACGCGAAGTCGCTGTCTCTCGACGCGGAGATGGTATGGGACTGAAGGCCCTGACCTTGATGCTGCTCGCAGCTCCGGCACCCACGCAAGCAGAGTCGGCGTCGGAGTCCACGCGTGAAACGGCAAAGCCCGAGACCTTGCTCGAGCCCCAGGACGACGCGCGACGACACTTCGATCAAGGAGTTGTTCTCTACGAAGAAGGCGACCTACCGCGCGCGTTGTACGAGTTCCAACGTGCGTTCGAGCTCAGCGACAACTATCGACTGCTCTACAACATTGGGGTCACCCAGCTGGAGTTGCGAGACTACGCGTCGGCCCTTCGTTCGTTCCGTTCCTACCTCGAACAAGGGGGGGCGGACGTCCCCGAAGCGCGACGCGCCGAGGTGGTGAGCCAGGTGGAAGCGCTTCGTCGACGCGTTGGATCCCTCATCGTGCTTACGTCGATCGATGGCGCAGAAATTCTCATCGACGGACGGGTGATCGGAACGACCCCCATGACCGCACCCGTACTCGTCAACATCGGACCTCTTACCTTGGAGGTCCGTGCGAAAGGGTACGAACCCTGGCGTCAGGCGATCGCGATTTCGAGTCGTGACGAGATTGCCCTCGATGCTGACTTGGTGAGAGTCGAGCCGCCCAAGCTCGCGATGACACCTGTCGAGTCGCCGCTCGCGGTCGGTGGCTCCGCAGATGTCGCAAACCCGTCAACGCCTCGGATCGAGACTGTGACGTGGTCGTTGTTCGGTGCCACGGCTGTCGTGGGGTTCGGCGCGCTCGTGACGGGGCTGCTCGCGATCCGTGCCGAAGACGACTTTGGGGAACTGCTGGACCAAATCCCGGCGGATCCGACCGCAGTTGCAGATGCCGAGTCCCGCCGCAACAATCTCGCGTACGCGACCGATGGACTCCTCGTGGCGACGGTGGGCCTTGGCCTTGCTACGCTCGGCACTGGCATCGCGGCGGTGGTTCGCAAACGTCGTGGTCCTAAGGACGACCGCCGAATCGCGCTCACGCCCCTTGGCTTCCATGTCCGCTTTTAACGACGCCCCACGGGTTCGACCATGCGATGTTCACTCGGTTCCGAGGAATCGACGAGCTGGGACAACGACGCGGCTCGACCTCGACCCGAGGGTCCCTCGACGTGTCCAACGGTGGCTCGGGGTATTGGGAGCCGGATTGCTCGTTCACACATCCGGTTGCACCTTCATCCTGGATCGGGAGGCCGTCCAATGCGACGTGTCCGAGGACTGCGTTCGACTCGGTTCGGACAACACGATCTGTCAAGACAACCTGTGTGTGGCAGCGCTCGCGGGTGGAACGTCCGACGATGCGACCACGACGGATCTCTCCGGTGACGAATCGTCCGAGAGTTCTTCCGTGATCGACGGATGCCCGCAGCAGAACGGTGCCGAGGGGGTGCCCTTCCTGCTTTCGGTACGCATCACGGCCGCGGGTACGGGCCAGACTCCCCCCGGAATGACTGCGGTTGCGTGCAACATGTTCGATGTGGAGTGCCTCGAGCCCATTCAACCCGAAACGGTCGAAGCCGATGGCCGAACGAGTTTCCCGTTGAACTCGGGCGCACGGGTCTACGTATTGGCGGATGCGCCGGGCCTCATCCCTGCGCTGGCCATGGTCCCGGAACGGCTCTACCCCGATACATCAGGTCAAGTCCGATTGCGTGGCGAAGTCGCGATGCTCCCGCCGCTCATTTACCAAGTGATCGCCGAATCCCTTGGCATCGTGCTCGACCCTACCGCGGCCAGGATTTTGATTGGGGCACGAACTTGTGAGGGTGAAACGGCCGCAGGCAAGAGCGTCACGATCGACGAACCGAGGGAGGACACCCGGGTCGTTTACTTTGACGAGAGCACCCAAGCAGATCCCGACGCGACCGAGACCTCAGCCGCTGGGGCCGCGTCGATTGTCAACGCGCCGCACATGCCTATCCTCCGGATGTTGAATAGCGATGGGAGCCCGTTTTACGACGAGATCCGCGTGCTCACGAGCGCCGAGCGGATCACCTATGTCGAGTTGACGGGCCCCGGTTAGGCTCTCTATGCGGACTCCGGATGGAGCCGAAACGAGCCGCGCGGCGAGCACCCCCTGTCTCAGGGAAGTTGGAGTGTGCGGAGGCAGCTGGTTGCCGCAGCGAGGGGCCTTTGCGAAAGGCCCCTCGGAGAGACTGATTCAAAGGTCCTTCCAGATGACGCCTTGCTCGCTCCCCTGACCGAGCAGGCTCAGCATATTGGTTCGTCCGACCTCGTGAATCGCCGCGCGATCGATTCGCCCCTCCACGAGTTCGTAGCCGAGTAGCGCGAACACGCGACCGCGATAGAAAATCGGCCGGGCGTTACCGTACCAGTCCACGCAACTGACCTCGCATCGGTCATCTTGCGGGGTTCTCGGGTCGGATGAGAGGGCGCCCAAGCGTTCGAAGTTCAAGTCTTCGACGTGGAGGAACAAAACCTCCGCCGATCCGTTCTCGAGTTGCTCGTAGCCGGCCGCTCCGGATCGGCGGAGCGGCAATCCCAGCGTTCCGTCCCCGGGACCTTCGGGCTTGAAGAAGAAGCCATGGCTACGGGTTTCCCCTTGCGATGCGTTGGACTGGAGGAACTCGCCGGCAACGTTGGGTTGGCGTTGCAGATCGATCGACGCGAAGTGCAGATCGCGACCATCGGTGCCAACGACTACAGCGGCATCCCCCATGGGTTCGATCCGATCGATCGCGTGGGGCAAGACGAGCTCGGCAGGGTCGCTGCGGCCCTCGATCGGAAACACGTGCAAGCTCGCGTCCCCGGCAGCACCTTCACCCCAACTGCTGCCGCGGCCGTAGAGCAGGTGGCGTCCAACGAACCGGTTTTGAAACGTGTATCCATTGCCCTTCGGTTCCGGCAGGTCGACGTAGGCCCGTGTCGTGACCGTGTTCACGCCGTCCGCCATCGTCGTCGTCGGAACGCGCATCATGGCCACGTCTTCGCCGGCGAACTCGGCCCCCCACATTTGCTCGCCTGGGCTGCTCGCCATCACGAGTACATTGAGAAATCCGTCGTCGCTCTCTTTGAATGAAAATTGATCGACGGGAGCACCCCAAACCCGTAGGGCACCTGGGTCGCCGCCCACGAGCGGGAAGCGATAAACCACGGCCGGAGGTTCTTTGCCTTCGGCCGAGGGCGCGTCATGACCACCGTGGACCCAGACATAAACCGCACTGGAGGAGACGTAGAAGCTCCGCCCTTCGGGGCCGATGATGCCTTGGGCATTGCAGTGAACGTCTTTGCGACCAAGATCGCACGTGACCACCGTGTGGAGAACCGGTGAATCTGCCGACTGGATCGGCCGATAGATCTCCGTGGCGTCGATGATCGTGTGCCAATCGTCGAAACGTTGCTGATTTTGGTTCCACGGCATGATCCCGGGCAGATCGGGGTTAAGTGCATTGAATGCATAGGGAAGCGCATAGGGCATGTAGAACACCAATTGCTGACCCAACAAGCGACTCGCATAATTGCGGGACGAGTAATAGTCATTCGACCGCATGAAAAACGTATCGCGATGGGTCAACCGCCCTGCGCGGTCGATGTCGAAGAGACCGATCTCGGTGGCGCTTGCTTGGTAGCTGTATCCCACGACGACGATCGTGTCGTCATGGATCAGCATCTCGTCGTACCACGCATCATGACCCTGCTCGGGGTTGACGCTCACGACCGAGAGTGGGCGAGGCGCTTTTCGTCCGATGTCGACGGTGAAGAGACGACCCCGACGCAAGACCACGAGATGGTCACCATGGGTTTTCACGATCCCACCTTCGTCGACACCCACTTCTTGGGTATTGGTGATCGACTCATCTTCTTTGTCGGCCGATTTGGCCTCAGGGGCCGAGGCAGTGGCTGGCGCACTCATGGATGGCGCGGGCTCGGGACTCGGAGCGTATTCGGCCGCCGCCACCTCGCCGGCTGCAGAATCGGCTAACGGACTCCCCGCGGACGCGTAGTCGCGTCGCGAGGGCGGATGAACGCGATCGAGAAATTGTTTGAGGTCCTTCGTCGATTTGAATCGGGTGAGCTGTTCGCGTCCCGAGCGCTCGACAACGTCCGAGACCGTGGATTTAGGGTTGGAGCTTTGGCTGCCGTGGTCAGTGGGCTCATTTGGCGTCGTCGTCCCCGGGGAGGAACAAGCGAGCGGAGCGGCGACGAGTGCGGACAGGCTGAGGAGCAAGCGATGCATGGGCGCGTTGGCGATCACGGTGGGCCTCTTCTTCGTGCGTTGTGGCCATGAACGCTGGCCGATCGAAGCACCTTTCACGCGTCGCCAATACGCATTGCGCGGCCGCTCGATCTGACCTCATCTGGGCCGGCCCCGTTCGTGAGGGTCCGGGAGGTCCGGTCCAAGCCGGCTTCTGTTCGGGTTCCGGGCAGTGCCGTTTCACGCCGTAGTGAGGGGCGTTCGTGAAAGGCCCCGATGGTTTGCACGGAGATTCGAAGCGCCAGGAGGCGCTCGTTTGGGGTGTGCGGAGGTAGCTTTGCTGCCGTAGCGAGGGGCCTTTGCGAAAGGCCCCTTCACGATCAGCTGTCGCTCGCTTGACCGTACCGTAGCAGCGTGAGCGCCTGGACGACGCACCCGCCCTGTTCGACGAGCAGATCCGGATCGAGGTCGGATTCGCCCAGGTGGTCGCCGAAATGATCTCGACACCAAATGACGAACAGTTGCTCGCGCTCGGGTAAGCCGCGCCGACCCGGTTCGGCTTCATGAACAACCGTCATCGATTGTCCACCCACGACGGCCTGCACATCGCGAAGGATCCCGACGTCGGGACTTGGGCCCTCACCACCCGTTCCTTCGGCTGCGTCTGAATCGAGGATCGGTTCGCGATGAACGACCGCCGTAAATCCTGCCATCGCGAACTCGACTTCGACGCGAACTTGATCATCCCATGCGACCCGGTCTTCATCGAACAGGGTCCGCTGTTCGGCGAAGGCTTTCATGACGAAAGGCACGGCATCGAGCGCAATGACGTCCAGGTCGGTCGTCGTCGTGTACGAGGCGGCCGTGAGCGAGCCCTCGTCCGGGAGGTCGCGGGTGAGCGCATACGGCTTGGGCCAAAGGACCAGTAAAAGCCCTGCGGCGAGGCCCACGGAGATCGCGGCCGTCGCCCACATCATCCCGCGGGGTGTTCGTGTTCGGCTTGATCGCTTGGCTGCTCGAAGTGGAGCTTCCTGTTGGAGAAACCCCCAACGCGCCGAACAAACGTTGCAGTCACCCACGTGCTCGAGGACCAGATCGGACGTTCGATCATCGAGCTCGCCGGCTTGCCATCGATCGAAGCTGAGCATGGTGACGTGGTCATCGCGGGAGAACAGGTCGCGATCGGCCGACCACCCTTCTCGTTCATGGGACATGGCGAACCCCCCTTCGGTGATCGCTCGCGCTTTCTTGGGCCATCGCGCGAAGACGCTCGAGGCGATGGCCAATCGTACGGGGCGAGCATTCTTGCACCCGCGCGATCTCGCTATGGGTCATGCCATCTACGAAGTAGTAGAACCCGCTCGCGACGACATCGTCATCGAGTTCGCGCCAGAACTGCTGAAGGAATGCGCACGTGTCCTGGTCGGCGGGAGCGACCGGGACCAACCACGGAGCCCCACTGCCGTGGGTTTGCCACAGCTCTGCGCGACGGCTTTGGTCGCGCAAACGATTGATGCAGTGGTTCGTGGTCATGCGATAGAGCCAGGTCGTCGGCGATGCGTCGTTGCGGAACCCGTCGATGCGTTCGAGAACCTTCACGAAAATCTCGTGAACGATTTCTTGTGCTTCCTCACCCGGAAAGAATCTTCCAGCCCATCGTTGGACCCGAGTCGCATGTTTGGCGTAGAGCTCCCCAACGTCGTTCGACGAGATCCCTCGAGGATCCGTGAACTCATTGGACCCGTGGCGCGGGGTTTTGCGCAACCGGGAGCTCACGTTCGATCACCGCCATCGGTCATGCCCCTCCGACCCACGCTTTTGTCCCGTGGGCGTTGCGCGAGCGAATTCAGCTCGTTCGACGGCAGGCGCTCGAGGCGAACCCAAACTGACCCATCGACAACGAGAGTCGGTGAGACCCGCTCGAGCGTCACTTGGCCTTTGGCTCGATGGCACCGGCACGCGGATCGCCCTCGAGCACCCGGAGCCAGAGGGGAAACAGCTCGGCGACGTTTTGGGCAGCTTCCGCGGGAACGACGGCATGAGCCATGCCATGGTTGGACATGTACGCGACCAGGCCAGCCTCACCTTGGCGTAAGCGTTCGATGAGTTCGGGTTCGATGGTCAACCGGCCGACTCGCCCTGTCATTTGAGGAAAATGAAAGGGTTGGGCTCGCTCGCTCGGGGTGCCATGGGCGACATCGAGCCGAATCTGGTCGATCCATCGACGGACCGCTTCGTAGATTTCGGACTTGGGTTTGCCCTTGAGTTTGGCGACCGGCAAGCCAGAGCCCGTGGAGGCCGGTTTGCCAGGACCCGATGACGTTTTTTTGGCGGTCGAACGCTTCTCGGTGCGCGCTTCGGCCCGTGCGATGTCTTCCTTGGAGATGAGGCCCGCCGACGCGAGCTTCGCCTTGAGGTCCAGCATGACGAAATCGAGTTTACCAGGCGAAGACGCAAACGTGCACGGGTGACCGCTGAAACGAATCCCGGATCGTGTTTTCAGCGCCCAAACAGGTTGCGAAGGCGGGCCCCCAATCCCTGGCCGGGGCGGGCGGCAAGGATCGAGGTACGACGCGGTTCCTTCTGTTGTCGACCGAGCGCGACGTGCAACTTGCGGGTCCCCGAGAACGGCATCCTCCCATGCATGAATCGCATGTTGTCGAGGAACAGGACGTCACCGCGTTGCCACTCGACTTTGATCGTGTTGCGGGTCAGTACCTCGTGGACCCGGGCGATGGTTGCATCAGGAATCTGGGTTCCATCGCGGTAAAACGAGTTTCGGGGCAATTGGTCGATCCCGAACAGCGTCGTCAAGCCCTCCCGATTCTTCGCATCTAGGTTCGAGGGGTGGAATACGTGGGTTTGATTGAACCAGAGTAATCGGCCATCTTCGGCGCGCACGCAGCCTTGGGCATGATGCGTGGTTTGCAACACATCGCCGTCGAGCCACTGGGTGGTCATCGCGGCTTTGCGAGCGACCTGCTCCGCTTCGCGTTTGTCCTCGGTTCGGAACGCGGTTTGCCAGGGAATATCGACACCCGAGTGATACGTCCGCTTGTAGATGACGCCGGGCTCGAATGTAGGGAGCACATCATCCAGGTCGCGGCTGATTTGGTCGAGATCGCCGATCGTGGTTTGGCCCCCTTCTTCGGCGACGTGGATCGAGTGGAACAACACGAACCTCGGCCACGCTGGCATATACGCCATCTCGCTGTGGAGTGAGATGGTACGCGGACCCGGATACTCCGTTGCCGTGAACGTCTTCTTGGCGACGCCCGAGCGAGGAGTCGACCAGAACGCATCGTCGAGCAGCTCGTCGGTGAGGACATTTAGCGTTTCCTCGGCAATCGTGTCCCCTTCCGCACCAAAGCCCCGCAAGAGGACGGCACCGCGGGCTTGCAGCGCACCTTCGACCTCCGCGCGGTTACGGACAAGCCATTCGCGCACGTCTTCTCGAGCGGTTCCTTCGAACAGGGCCACGTGATCCAAGTAGACCGGATGTTCGCTCATGCGAACACAAGCCTATACCGGCCGTGCGTTCGATCAACAGGAGATTCCGTGCTCGTCGAACCACGACACTGCACGGTCGATGAAGGCAGCTTGGGCCCTCACGAGCTTTCGCCGCGCGGCGGAAGCCTCGAAGAATTCGGCCCGATCGACCTCGGGAAACGAGCGACGCAAGCCGGACCGAGGAGGCCACTCGGCTTCGAAGAAGTTGCTGACCACCTGCGATGGATCGCAATCGCCAACGAATGCCCACGCGTGCACGATCTTGCCGCTGCGTTGTCTGACGTCACCGAGCGGAACGAACTCGCTCGATCGAAGCGAGAGTCCAGTCTCCTCTTGGAATTCGCGCTTGGCGGCATCCAATGGGTCTTCGCCTTCGATCAGCATCCCCTTGGGGATGGTCCAAATCCCATCATCTTTGCGAGCGAAATACGGACCGCCCGGGTGTGCGAGCAGGAACTGAATCCGGCCGTCACGGAAGCGGCACATCAGCAGGCCTGCACTCACCTTGGCCACGGCTGTCCAGTGTACCCGATCGCGGCACTCGCGTTCGGTATGGAAACGCGCTCACCCCATTGGGCGCGGTCCAATTCCATTGGAAGGGCGCGCCTCGACCGAGAGGAGCGAGGAGGCGAACCGCAATAAGTCTTTGCGCAGGAACGGCTTGAGGAGGCAGGGCGGTCGCACTTCAGCCAAAAACCGCTGTCCCTCGTCCGTGCAGGCGCCTCCGGTGACGAAGCCCAGACGTCCCAGCAAATCTGGGCGGTTCGCGAGGATCCAGGCGTACAAGGCGGGACCCGAGCCTCGGCCAAGGCTGAGATCACAAAGGACGAGGTCGAAGTCGGTCGACTCCATGAGGCAGTGGATCGCACCCTCCAGGTCGTTCGTGACCTGAACCTCCGCGTAGTCGGCGAGTACACTCTTCATCAAACGTCCCACGATCGGTTCGTCATCGATCACGAGCGCTCGCACGACGGATGTTGGTTCTGCTTGGTTCATCTTCGTTAGCGGTCCAGGTGGCCGAGATCCCGTCCCGGATCGGTTGCGTCGCGAACCCGTCGTTTCAGTTCGCCGATGGCGGGGAATCCACCGTCCTCTGTGCGCGACCAGACGGTCAGGTCGTCGACTCGGATCTCGAACCGTCCACCTGAGCTGGGCGCGAGGGTTACTTCTGAAAGATCTTCGCCGAAGGTGCTGAGCAACTCCTGCGCGTACCAGGTGGCCCGAAGCATCCAGTTGCAACGGGTGCAGTACTCGATTCGAACCGTGGGTTTGGCCACCGCAGCCAAGGTTTTACACCGGTCGAAGCCGTCCCAAAAGGCCCGAGGAAAGCCCCCGATCGGTTCCTACGGAATCGGAGGTCTGAGCTGCGACGCGTTCGATCGCGAGCGCGCGCCTCAACCGCGAGCCATCTATCGAATTCGCCCTCAATAATTGCTTCGGTGTGACGATGCCCCTCGCCATGGGTCACGCCTTGGCTGTTGCCCCAGTCGTCACGCGGATCAAGCTCGAACCCGAGCTGAGTTTGGCGCGGATGCCTGGCCTCATTCGCGATCTCGCGAGCGCGTATACGTCCGGAGCCGCGCGGATCGAACTCGATGTGTCCCGTTTGCGCAAAATCTCGGAGGGTGCCCGTCGTCTGCTCGCAACGGCGACGACCCGCCTCGAAGGGCTAGGGGTTGAGCTTGTCCTCATCGACTCCGGCAGGCCGGGATTTTCGGCGACCGGTCGTTCGAACGTCGAGCGGCCGATGCTCTAGTGCCTCAAGTCGGAAGTTCGTTCCGTGATAGGCGCGGGGCTGCGGCCCGAGGGCGAGGCGCGAGGCCGAAGCTGTATCGGGCCCCAACTACAGTGGGGGCGAGCGCCGAGTAACAACGCCACCGGGCTGCAGAACC
>Ga0315912_10000475_pt1 | contig 75380 bp, 45 predicted proteins | sample VfabasoilMG_FD_204469 | JGI IMG/M metagenome (GOLD analysis project Ga0315912, IMG submission 204469) | Garden soil microbial communities collected in Santa Monica, California, United States - V. faba soil | ecosystem: Environmental > Terrestrial > Soil > Garden | place: USA: California... | reverse complement strand
GCCCAGGATCTGGTGCGCTTGCAGCAGGGCTTCGCCAAGGGCTTCGACGACATCTCGAGAGCCGCAGAACCCCGTACCGCGCTCGAAATGTTGCTGACGCGGCTGGCGTTGCGGCCCGCGTTGGTCCCGCTCGACGCGCTCCTGGCGCGGCTCGGTGAACTCGAGGCACGCCTGGAGTCGGGCCGAGCGCCCCCCGGCGCAGGTTCCGGGCGTTCTGGCCCTCCGGGCGGCGCGCCGCGCAGCGGAGGCCCGCGCCCCGCCCCCAGCAGCGCGAGCAGCCCTGCCCCCGCTCCGCCGGGCTCGGGCCATTCGAGCGCGAGCAGCCCTGCCCCGACCCCGGTCGCCCACCCCGTGCGAGCCGAGGCGGCAGCGCCGTCGCGCGTCGAGTCGGCTCCGGCGCGGGACCGGGAGGTCGCCCCCGGGTTGCCGCCGCCGGTCCTCTCCGCGCCGGAGGCTGCACCGGCGGCGCTGCCCGCTGCGGCGATCCCGCCCGCGCCCGCGTCCCGTCCCGTTGCCGCACCGGCGGCGATCCCACCCGCCGCCGCGTCCCGTCCCGTCGTCCCGCCCGCGGCGATCCCGCCAGCGTCCCGTCCCGTTGCCCCGCCCGCGGCGATCCCGCCGGCGTCCCGTCCCGTTGCCGCTCCCACCCCCGAGCCTGGCGCAGTCCTCAGTCTGGACGATTGGCGAGGCGTGCTCGATTGCCTGGGGGACACGCGGCCTGATCTCGTGGCGTTTCTCAAGCATGCGTTCCCCCTCCGGCTGACCCCGGAGCTGTTCACGCTCGGTTGCGAGGCAGGCAATGCGCTCGAAGGCTCGCTCCGCTCCGCCGATTGCCTGCGCGAGTTAAAGGCCGCGGCGGCGAAGGTTCTCGGTCGGGAACCCAACGTCGTATTTCAGGCTGCCTCGCCGGGCGCGGAGACGCTGGCCGAGGTCGACAAGAGAGCTCGCGAAAAGCAGCGCAAGGCGGCGCTGGATCGCGCCGAGCAACATCCGAGCGTGCGGGATGCGGCGGAGATCCTGGGTGCTCGCGTCAAGCGCATCGAGCTGGGAGAGACCTGATGGCCGCTGGCCTACCGACGGCGCTGCGGCACCTGGTGCAGTCGTTCACCCGCTTGCCCGGCGTCGGTGAAAAGACGGCGCTGCGCTTCACGTTGCATCTGCTCTCGGATCAACGCGCCGCGATGGAAGCGCTGAGCCAGGCGTTGGCAGAGGCGGCCTCTCGCCTGCGCGCGTGCGACGCCTGCGGCAATATCGCAGAGCTGGACTCGGCCGGGACGGCCCTGTGCAGCATCTGCTCCGACAGCCGGCGGGACCGCACGCAGCTCTGTGTGGTCGCCAAGATCCAAGATCTGATGGCCGTCGAGCGGAGCGGGGCGATGCGAGGTCGGTATTTCGTGCTCGGCCGCCTGCTGTCACCGCTCGACGGGGTCGGTCCAGAGGAGCTGCCGCTGGCGCGACTCGAACGGCAGATCGTGGACAACGAGGTGGCAGAGTTGGTGATCGCGACACCGCCCTCGGTCGAAGGGGAAGCCACCGCGCTGCACCTCGCCCGCGAGTTTGGTCGCCGGGTGCGCGTGACGCGCATCGCCAGCGGGATCCCGCACGGCGGAGACCTGGAGTTTGCCGATCCCATCACGCTGGGGCGCGCCATGGCGGGCCGCCGCGGTCTCGAGGGTTAAGCGCGCGCTCGGACCTGAGCGCTTCACTTGATCTGCCGCGCGGCGCCGGGGCAGTATGGCAGGGTGACGCGAACCTGCATCAACACGCCCGGCGCACCCCGAGCAGTAGGCCCGTATAGCCAGGCCGTCCGAGAGGGCGACCTCGTCTACACCAGCGGCCAGATCCCGCTCGACCCTTCGACCGGCAAGCTCGTCAACGGCGACATCGGCGTCCAGACCCGACGCGTACTCGACAATCTCACAGCGGTGCTGGAGGCCGCCGGCAGTCGGCTGGACCTGGTCTGCAAGTCGACGGTGTTCGTCACCGATCTGGCAGATTTTTCGACCATCAATCAGGTCTACGCCAGCTATTTTTCCGCCGATCCGCCGGCGCGCTCCACGGTGCAAGTCGCCGCGCTTCCGCTCGGCGCCGCCATCGAGATAGAAGTCATCGCGCGTCTGGCGCACCCGGACCGAGCCTGAGCTCGGCGTGGCCGCGAAGGCCCAGCCTGTTCGGTGCCAGCCCCTCTACATTTGTGCCGGTGACTTCCGTTACAGGACAATAGGACGATCCCCCATGCAGAAGACCTCCCATTTCGCCGCTGCAGAGCTCGGCGCAGGCCCCGATCAAGCGCTTCAATTCATCGCTCAGCTGGGCGAGCGCGCCCCGCTCTTGGTGGAAGAATGGATCAAATCCGGCAACGCTGCCGCCGTGCAGGCCGCTGCCGAACTCGGTCAGGGTCCGGCGCGCAAAGTGGCGCGCCGCGGGCTGAACGTGCTCAAGGCTCGAGGCGTGAACATTCCGGCGGCGCCGCGCACCGGGCGCATCGAGCAAGATGCAGGAGCGGCGCGCGAGGCCTGGCTCCTGCCCCCCGACAGCTCCGGCGTCGAAGGGCTGGTGCTCGCGGAGCGCCAAGCCAGCGGTAGCTACCAGGCGTGCTTCACGTTCTTCCGCGAGGGGCGGGAGATTCTGCGCGTACAGGGCGGGCTGCTCGCACTCTCGAAGCTCGAGCAAAACATGCGCGCGTCCCTCGGCGGCGCGGGCTATGCGCCGGTGCGCGTGCCGTGGGACTGGGCAAAGTTCAGGATCGTCGAGCGTCGGGCCTGGCACGCGGCGCACAAGGTCGCAGAGCCCCTCGGCTGGATGGGCACGGAGAAGCTGCTCGCGGATCCCCCGACCGAGGCCCCGCCACACCCCTTCGACGCCAAAGGCTTGCAGAGCTCCGCGGAGGAAACCGAGCGGCTAGCGCGGGATTCGGCGAGCTTGCACCAGTGGGCTGAGTTTCGCTCCTGGCTGCCGTCCGAGCGTGCCCTGCAGGAGCTGCTCGCGCACATCGGGCGGAAGTTTGGCCCCACGCCGCCCACCGCCAAGGAAGAGATCGATCCGATCCTGCGCGAGCAGGTGGCTGCTGCCACCGATCGCTATTTCACGCCCGAACGGCGCCATGTGCTGGCCAATCGCATGCGCGACAGCGCGCTCAGCGTCCTCGATCGGCTCGGGGACGACGCGGGCCGCCACGTGGCTGCGGTGATCCAGGTGATCCGCGGGGCGGGCCTCATCACCAACCCCCCCAGCGACGTGAAGTTCTTGACCAGCTTCTTCGACAAGGCCCTGGGCCTCTTGGCGGCCCAGCAAGGGGGGCGCCTGCGCGTGCCGATCCCGCCGCCCGTTGCGGCGCCAGCAGGCGCGGCCGCTGCGGACCAAGCCGTGGCAGATCCGGAAGATCCACTCGGCCCCGATGGGACCAGCCCCAGCACAGGCGAGAGCACGCAAGCCGAAACGGCCTGACGCTTTTCCTGGGGCGAACCGCCAGGACGCGACGGACGCCAAGCAAACTTCTCGGCCTCGGCGTCTTGGCGGTTCAAGTCATCCGGCGCGCCGCACGTGCGCCCGGAACGCCGCCAGCAGGCGCTGAAACACAGGGCCTACCGCACCTGTTCCGAGCACCCGCCCGTCGAGCCGCACGACGGGCAAGAGCTCGCGGATGCTCGACGTGATGAACAGCTCGTCGGCTGCGTACGCCTCCCCGAGGGGAATCGTCCGCTGCTCCACCGCTAGCCCGAGCTGCCGAGCGAGCTCGAGCACCCAGCCGCGGGTAATACCGGGCAAGATGCCGGCGTCGAGCGGCGGCGTGACGAGGCGCTCGTCGTGGACGAGAAACACGTTGGAGCTCGCGCCCTCGAGCACATGGCCGTGGGCGTCCAGGATCAAGGCCTCCAACGCTCCCTGCAGGCGTGCCTCCCGCATGGCCAGCACGCTGGTCAGGTAGTTGCCGATCTTTGCTCCCTGGACGCCGCTCGCATCCAGCACGCGGTGGGTAGCATGGGAGATGGCCCCGATCCCCTGGCTGTACTGCTCCGCGGGGGGTGCCTGGAGCGGTTGCACGATGATCACCCGCAAGGCCCGCTCCGCCAGCGCGGGATCCAGCCCCATGGGTCCCTGGCCCCGGGTGATCATCACGCGCACATAGCTCTCGGCATTGGCGGCCATTGCTACCGCGCCGGAGATCTCGACGGCCAAGGCCGATGGCGTGAGCGGCAGCGGGATGTGGACCAACCCGGCGCTGCGCTCGAGCCGCTGGAGATGTGCGTCGAGCTCGAACGGCACTCCGCCGTAGGTGCGGAGGGTCTCGAACACCGAGTCGCCGTACAAAAAGCCCCGATCGAAGACGCTGACGCTCGCGTCCTCCGGCGCACACGCGCGCCCGTCCAGCATGACGACCGTCGACATGGGGCTATGCCAGGCGGCGATGCGCCCGCCCTACTCCGCCAGATCCGCCAAGAGCCGCTTGGCTTCCTCCAGGTTGGCATCCGTCTGCAAGGCCCGCTCCAGCATCTGTCGGGCCTTGGGCTTTTCGCCGAGTTTGTCGTGCACGCGCCCGAGCGCGTAGAACACCTCGGCCTTGCTGATCGGGCTCGTGCCATCGAGCCGCTGCAGGAGTAGCGCACGATACATTTGCTGGGACTTCTTCAGGTCGTCCAGCTCGAACGCCAACTCGCCCAGCTCCTTGAGTACGGACACGTTGCCCGGCTCGATGCGGAACGCTTGATCGAGCTCTCGCAGGGCGTCCGGGTTGTTGCCCTGCGCGCGATATGCGGAGGCGAGCCGGCGATGGATCTCGCCGAGCTCCTTGCTGCGCCGGCCGCCGTACGAATCGACGATGCGCTGCAACGCTTCCGCAGCTTCGCGGCTGCGACCGGATGCGTTGAGCACGTCGCAAAGTTGCAGGAGCAAGGTGCGATCATCCGGGCGCAATTCCGTCGCGCGCTGCAAGAGCGAGGCCGCGGTGCGGCTTTCGTCCAGGCGATCCGCGTACAACGTGGCTGCCCGGCTGAATAGCTTTGCCTTGTCGTCCGGCGTCTTGGCGCTATCCGCTTCGCGCACCAAAAGCTCGGCGAGGCGGCTCCAGTTGCCCTGCTGCTCGTACAGAGCTTGCAGCCGCTCCAGCAGCTCGGGGCTCGCCTGACGCGCGTCCAGCACGCGTTCGAGCGCCCGGCACGCTTTGTCGCCGTCTTGGAGCTTGGTGTACAGATCGGCCAGCTCCTCCGCGCGGCGCACCAGCTCGGCCGGCTCGCTCGCGTCGAGCAAGCGCTCCAGGACCTCGGCGGCTTCGTCCAGGCGATCCGCAGCGCGGTACAAGCGCGCCAACGCTTCGATCGACGGCCGATGCCGAGCGTCGAGATCCAGCACGCGCCGGTACGCATCGACGGCCCGCTCCGGTTCGCCGAGTTTGGTCTCGAACACGCCGCCGAGCCGTCCCAGGAGCTTGACGGCCGCAGGCACGTCCCCTCGCCCTTGCGCCGCGTCTACCTGCCCGCTCAACAGATCCGCCAGATCCTGGTCCCGGCCCTTCTTCTCGTACAAGCGGCCCAGGGCGAGCACCGCATCGGTGTGACCGGGCTCCTCCTCGAGAACCGCCCGCAGCTGTTCGATGGCGGCGTCGCTCTCGTCGAAGCGATCGACGTTCAATTGCGCCAGCTCGAGCCGCAGCGACAGCCGTTCCTCTGACGTCTGCGCGACGTCGATCAGGCTCTCCAGCAGCCGCCCGAGCTCCTTCCAGCGCCCCGTCTGGACCAAGAGTACGCGCAGCGCCTCGGCCGCGCGCGTGTCGGTGGGATCCTCTTCCAGTAGCTCCAGGTAGAGCTGGCTAGCCTTCTGGGGATTCCCCAGCCGTTCGCGCGCCAACACGGCCGCGTGATGCCGGAGCTCGCGAGAATCCTCCGCCGTGCCGAGGCGGATCCGACGCTCGAGGAGCGCCAGCGCTTCGGCATACTCCTGCGCCTCTTCGAGCGATTCAGCCAAGGAGGAGAGCGCCCAGTCGTTGCCCTCGTCCAGGCGCAGCAGGTCCCGCAGGACGCTCTCGGCCAGGCCGGGTACGCGCAACCCGTCCGCGAGACGCTTGGCGCGCCGGAACAGCTCCTCCCGCAGATCGTCACCGGCCAGTTTGCCGCGGCGCCGCAGCGTCTCGATCAACGCCTGCTCGCGCCCGGGCGCGGTCTGCAGCTCCTCGATCTGGAGCAGAATTTCATCGCTGTCGGGCGAGCACTCGAGGGCCACGCCCAGCGCGCGCTCGGCGCCCGGGTCGTCGTGCAGCCGCTCGCGACGCCAGCTGGCCAGCGTGAGCGCGATCTCCTTGGCGGTCGCAGGCTCGCTCGAGACCACCTTGTAGAGCGCCTCTTCCAGCGTCTCTGCGGCTGCGCGCCACTCACTGGTGATCCCGGCCAGACGCGCCAGCTCCTCCAGCGTGGCCAGGTTGCCTGGCTCTTCCAGCACGCCTTGCTGCAAGATGCGCTGCGCGGCAGCCGTGTCGCCCACCTCGTCCTCGAGCACCCGCGCCAGCGTGCGGCGTGCTTCGAGTCGCTCCTCGGGACTCACGGCGAGCCCGATCCGGCGCTCGAAGAGTGCGGCCAGCTTCCCCGTATCGTTCAGCGTGCGGTAGACCGTCTCGAGAACCTCCGACACCTCTTCGAAGTAGTCGCTGTCGTCGAGCAGCGTCTCGAGCTCTCGAATGGCGCCCTCGTGTCCCGGCGAGTATTCGAGTGCACGACGCAAGGAGAGCAGGCAGCGCGAGCTGTCTTTGAACTGCTCCAGCTGAATGCGGGCCATGCGGTAGCAGATCTCGGCCTGCTCGTACTCCGTGTCGGCCACGGACGCGCGCCGCTCCAGGATCTCCACCAGGGCTTCGAAGTTGCCCAGTTTGCCGTACAGGCGATCGAGCGCCGACAGCAGCTCGGGCTGGTCACCGGCCTGGCGCACCGCTTCTTCATAGGCAGCGACCGCCCCTGGCAGGTCGTCCAACTCTTGCTCGGAAATGCGGCCGAGCGCGGCGTAGAGGAAGCGCGCGAGATCCGCGTCGAACGTCGCCTGCGCGCGTTCGCTCAGGGCACGTGCATAGTCCTTGAACCCGCCCGAGAGCCGCGCGAGCCGCTCCGCCTCCGCGTGCAACTCGGCCGAATCTGGCTGGTCCGCCAGGGCCCGGAGCAGAGCCGCCTGGGCCGCGGCGGAGTCGTGCAGACGCTCCTCCTGCACGCTCGCCATCTGGCGCAACGTCTGGGCCCGATCGTGCGGATCCGTCTGGGCGCTCAGACGCATCTCCAGCGCCTGTACGAGATCCTCGTGACGCTCGAGTGCCGCCAACGCAGGCACCAGGATGGACGCCGCCAGCTCGCGGAACTCCGCGTGATCCTCGCCGATCCGCCGCACGGCTTCGCGCGCGCCGTCTTCTCGTGGAGAGCTCTCGAGCACTTGCCGATAGTTCTGCAGCGCCTCGTCGTACTCGCCCAGCCGCTCCGCCAACACCTCTGCGATGCGGATGCGCAGCACCGCGCGTTCCTGATCGTTCTCGGCGATGCTCACGCAGAAGCGCAGGTTTTCCAGCAGCTCCGGCCACATCTCCGCGGTCTGATACAGGCGGTTGACCCGCCCGAGCACGTTCTTGTCACTGGGCTTGACCGCCAGCGCCTGATTGAACATGTCGATCGCGTTGACCGCGTCGTTCTGCTGCGTCTCGTACAGGCTGCCTGCCGCGCAGAGCAGCTCGAACTTGAGATCGACCTCGTCCTCTTCCGCGAGCTCGACGCGCCGCTGATACAGCTCGATCAGGCGCGTCACGTCCTGGCGCTCCTGATACAGGCCGATCAAGCTATCGAGCGTAAAGCTCGAATGCGGCTCGATCTCCGCGGCGCGCTCGTAGGCTTCGATCGCCAGATCGGGCTGATCCAGCATATCGCGCCGGGTCTCGCCGACCTGGCGCCAGAGGCGGGCGCGCTCTTCGGAATCGTCGACCAGCTCCGCCTTGATGCGCAAGCCGTGCACCAGCACGTTCCAGTCGCTGAGCATGGTCGCGAGCTGCTCGAGCTTCTCCAGCGCGTCCAGATCGCTCGAATCTTCCTCGACCAGCTGCTCGTAGGCGGCGAGCGCCCGGCGCGGATCATTGCGCTTTTCGTCGTGAACGCGGGCCAACGTACTCAACAGATCGCGCCGATTGCCGAGATCTTCGAGCTTGAGGCGCTCCTGATACACGCCGCACAGCTCGTCCCACGCCTCCGTCTCTTCGACCAGGCGCTCGTAATCTTGCCGGACATCGTTGTCCTCGGGATCGAGCTCGAAGGCCACGGCCAGCCCGCGCCGCGCGCGATCCAGATCTTCGCCTCGCCGCTCCCAGAGCTCGGCGGTTTCACGCAGTACCGCCACCTTCTCGCCGACACTGTCGGCCAGGGCAAAGCGATCCTCGTTGATCTTGATCAGGCGCCGCCAGTCATCGGCTGCCTCATACAGGGGCAGCAGGATGCCCACGACGCGTTCCCGCGCTACGCCCTGTTTGCGTAGCTTCTCGAGCTCGTCCAGCGCTCCCGGGTGCGCCGGCAGGGCGTGCACGATCTCTTCCAACTGATCGACAGCGCCTTCGGGATCGGCCAGCTCCGACGCGCGCAGGCGCGCCAGCTGCAGCCGGTACACGGCCGCTTCCAGCGGCACATCCAGCGACTCGGCGCGCTGCAGATACAGCTCGCCGAGCTCCTGGTAGCGTTCGAGCTCCCGATACACTTCCGACAGCGCGTCCAGCGACACGGTGTCGCCAGAATCGATCTCGAGCGCAGAGCGGTACGCCTGGATGGCGTCCTCGGGCCGCGCCAGCGGGCCGCGGTACAGCTCCGCTGCTTGATGCAGGAGGGTGATCCGCTCGGCGTCCTCGTAGCGGTTGTCGAGCGCTGCCGTAAATAGCTGCACGCGCTCCTCGTGCTTGCCGGCCCGAGCCAGGAGGTCGTCGAGCTCGTCGAAGACCTGGCGATCATCGGGATCAAACTCGAGAGCGCGGCGATAGAACGCCAGGCTCTGCTCGAGATTGCCGTGCTCCGCGAAGAGCTGACCCGCGCGCTGGGCGAGCTTTGCGGTGGCTGGCTCGTCCACGCTCACGCGGCCCAGCGCCGCCGCATAGATTCGAGCGAGCTCGGCACCGCTATCTGCGACGCGCGCCAGGCGCTCCAGTTCACGGACCGTATCCTGATCGGTGACGTCCTCGTCGAGCAGCTTGGCAATCGTGGCCAGGGCCGCGCCGTAGTCCTCTTTCTGCTCCTCGTGCAGCTTGGCCAGCCGCGTGAGCAGATCGCGACGCTCCTCCGGCTCCTGGCTGTATTCGAGCCGCGAGGCCAGCGTGGCCATCACGCGATCGAAGTTGCCATTGGCCAGATAGATCGGCTCGAGCTGGCCGGCGGCGTGAGCGCGATGCTCCGAGCGCTCGGCGTGATCCATCAGGTACTCGAGCTCGGCAATCGCGGCCGCATTGTGCCGGTCGGTCGCCAGCGCGGCGTCGAGAGCCTCGAAGGCTCGCGGCAGATCCGCCAGTTGCCGCGCGGCCACCCGCGCGATCTTGACGCGCGTCTCCGTGGGCGAGGCGACCACGGCGTCCAGCTGCCGCTGGTACAGATCGATCAGGTCCTCCCAGCGCTCGGCGGCACCGTACAGACCCTCGAGGGCCTCGGCCGCTCTGGGATCCGGATCGAGTTCGATGATGCGCTCGAACGCCTCCGTGGCCCGGTCCCGATCGTGCAGGCGATCCCGGAGCAACTCGGCGTGGCGCAAGAGCAGCTTGCGGCGCTCCGAGTCGTCCGCCGTGACGTCGGCGCGGCGCTCCAGAATGCTGAGCAGGCTCGGCAGATCATTGGCTTGCTCGTACAGAGCTTCGAGGGCGCGCATCGGGCCCTGCGCGTCCAGACGCAGCTCCAGTGCCTTCTCGAAATATTCCCGAGCCAGCTCGCGATCGTCGAGGTGGTCGCGCGCCAACTCCGCAATGCGCTGCGTGACATCGAACTGAAGCTGGCCTTCGAAGACATTGACCACGATCTCGCGCAGCAGGGCCACCTGCTCCGCGCGTCGTGACGTCTGAGCCACCACCCGCTCCAGGCGCTCGAGCCAGCGCGAGAGGTCGGCGTGGCCGGCGCCCTCGCGCACGGCGCGCGTCACATAGGAGAGGGTCCGCTCCGGGTTCGACAGCACGTTTTCGGCGATGTCCGCCGACTTCTGGAGCAGCGCCAGCTTGCGGATCGGGTCTTCGGCGCTCTCGGTCTGAATCTCGATCACCTTGAGCAGCCGCTGATGGTCGCCCTCGGCTTCAAACACCGGCTCCAGGACCTCGGCGGCTTCCCGCTGCGTGACGGCATCGGTCGACTCGAGCAGCCGCTCGAGCGCGAGCCGCGCCGGACGATAGGAGAAGTCGACGTCGAGCGCCTCGCGGTAGGCATCGAGCGCGGCCTGCGGCAGGCCCAGCTCGTCGCGGCGCAAATCTCCCAGGGCCGTGAGCATGCGCAGCTTCTCGGCGGCATCGCCCGTGGTCGCCAGATGCGCTTCGTACGTGTCGGCGAGGTCTTCCCACTGACTCGCTCCGCGGTACAGGACCTCCAGCGCCGACAGGGCCTCGTCCGAATCGCCAAATTCCGAGCGATAGGCGCGCCAGACGTCGATCGCCCCGGCCGCATCGGAGAGCCGCTCCGCCAGCACTCCAGCCTGGCGCCGCAGCAGTGTCTGGCGATCCGCGGCAGAGGTCCGCCCCTCGCGCCGCCGCTCGAGAACACCGACGAGCTCTCGCCAGTTCTCCGTCGCCTCGTACAATCGGTCGAGCGCCTCCAGCGCGACGGCATCTTCCGGCAGCTCTTCCAGCCGCCGCTGGAATGCAGAAATGGCCGCCGGTAGATCGCGCAGCTGCTTCTCGGTCAGCTCGCCGAGCCGCCCGAGCAGCGCGGTGCGCGCCTCCGCCGAGCTCTCCAGGCGGATCTCCACCTGCAGGATCTGGGCGAGTTCGACGTGCTGGCCGCCCGTCTCATACAGCCGCTCCAGCGCACGCGCCGCCGGCAGTGTGAGCTCGGCGTCCGTCGGCTCGAGCTCGAGCACGCGCCGGTACAGGCCCTCGGCGTGCTGCACGTCGGCCAGGTGCTCGTGGTAGACGTTGGCCGCCAGCATCAGGATCTCACCGCGCAGGCCGAGCGCTTCCGCGGACTCTGCCGCTTTCTCGAGCACGGAGGCCACGCGCGCAAACTCGCCGCGCCGCAGCCCGATCTCGATGAAGCGCTCGCGCGCCGCTACGTCCAGCGGGTCCTCCGGCACATAGCGGGCGAAGGCGTCGAGCGCGCCCTTGTCGTCATGCAGCCGCTCGTCCTTGAGCCCGGCAACGCGGCGCAGCAACTCGCGTCGCACCGCGGGCTCGTCCCCCGATTCTTCCGGCGGCGCGGCCCAGCGCACCTCCAGCACACTCACCAGCTCGCGAACCTCGTCCCGCGCCTCGTAGACCGGTTCGAGCGCACGCGCAGCGCGCACCCGGTAGCTGCCGATCTGCAGGATCTGCTCGGCCAGTTCGCGCGCCGTGTGATCGTTCAGGCGTTCCGCGAGCACGCGCTCGACGTGCTCGATCGCCTTGCCGGGCTCGTGCAGCTGTTCCAGCTCCACGCGTGCCAGGCGCAGCTCCGTGTCGAGCGCCTCATCGCCCGTCATGTCCATCAGGCGCAGCTCGAGCAGATCCGCCCAGGCCTGATAGCGATTCACTCGCAGATACAGCCGATCGAGCGCGCGCATGCTGGCGTCGTGCGTCAGCGAGATCGCCAAGATGCGCTCGTAGTACCCGATCGCCTTGGCATCATCCTCGATGATCTCTTCGCAGACGAGAGCCACCTCGGTCAGCAGGTCGACGCGAGTGGGAACGTCCTCGATGACGCGGGTCGTGCGATCATACAGATCTTCCAGCTCGCCCCAGCGCTCGGCGCTGGTCAGGATCTGCTTGAGTCGAGAGAACGCATCCTGATTGGCGGCGTCTTTGGCCAGCAACCGTTCCAGATAGGGGGCGGCGCCGAGGGGGTCGCCCAGCGTGTCCTCGTGCAGCCGCGCCGCGCGATCACACAGCTCGAGTTCGATCTCCTCGCTCAGCCCCTCAGAGCGCAGCGTGTCGCGCAGCGCGTGGGCCAGCTCCGTGACTCGTCCGCTGGCTGTGGCCAGCTTCTCCGCGCGATCCCACAGCCACAGGTCTTCCTTGAATTCGCGCAGCGCCTTGAGCAGGACGTCTAAGGCAGCGCCGTACGACTCCAGCTTGGTCTCGTGCACGGCGGCCAGACGCACCAGCATCTCGCGCCGTTCTTTGGGCTCGGTGACGGCGGGCAGCGCCGCCTCCAGCGACTCCGCTTCCCGCCGCGCATCGTTGCCGTGCGCGTAGCTCTCTGCGAGCACGCTCGCTGCCCGGCGCCGTGTCGCAGGAACGTCGACCAGTCGGCGCAGCACCGCCATGGCGCGCGCCTCCCCCGGCGTGACCTCGAGGGCTCTCGCTGCCGCGTCCAGGGCGGACTCGGGACGGTTCAGATCCTCGAGGTACAGCTCGGCGAGTTGCACCTCGAGATCGGCTCGGGCGGCGCCCTCGACGTGAATGCTCTGAGCCTCGATGGCCGCCGCCGCCTCTTCCGGCTTCTGCAGCGACAAGAGGAGCTGCGGTAGCGCGCGAACGGCCGACAGACGGCCCGGCTCGACCTCCAGGACCCTCCGATACAGATCTGCGGCGCGGTCGCGGGAGTCGAACTCCGTCTGCTCGAGATTGGCCCAGTCGCTGAGGAGTTGAATCCGGCCTTCTGCAGCCGGCAGCTGATTCAGCTTGATCTCGAACAGCTCGCGCAGCTCGTCGCGCTTACCCTCTCGCCGCAGCAGGCGCTCCAGGATGTCGGCCGCCTCGGTGTCGCCCGGATCGCGCGTGAGCAGACCCTTGAGGAGCTGTGCCGCCTGATCGCTACGGCTCAGATGCTCGTCGTAGACCTGCGCCAGCTTCATCTCCAGGCGCCGCAGCGTGGCTCCAACGCCCGTCAGCGGTTCAGCGGCGGCAGCGGCGGCCTCGCGTTCTTCATCCTGGTCTCGCCGCTTGTTGCTCTTGCGCTTGCCGCGGCGTCGCTTGTTGGCCTTGGCTCCGCCGTCCACCTCCGATACCGGCGCCTCCTCGGGCGGGCTTGCCTCGAGCGAGGCCGCGAGCAGCACGAGTTGAGCGCTGACCGCCTCCACGAAGGGGCCGAAGTCGCGCGCCGCCCGGCTGGCCTCGTCGAGTTGCGCCAAGGTCTCCGGCTTGTCGGGCCCGAGTTCGAACGCCGCCCGGGCGTAACCCAGCGCCCGTGCCCGATCGACCAGGCGCGTGCCCGTCAGCTGAATCAGCTTCTCGAGCAGCGCGCTCTTGGCGTCCGCTTCGGACTCTGCCGCCAGGCACAGTTCATACAAGGCAGGCAGGCGCGCCCACTTCTCCTCTTTTTCGTAGATCGGGATCAGCGCGCGGGCCGCGCGCAGATCGCTGGGATCAGCAGCAAGGATGCGCTCATAGCTGCGGAACGCTCGCTCGGGCTGCGACAGCTTCTGGTCATAGACCTTCGCCGCGCGATAGCTCAGATCCACCTTGACCCGCGGATCTTCGACGCGATCGGCGGCGTTGCTGAGCACCTCCGCCAGGCCTTCCCAGTCATTCTGGGAAGCGTACAGCGCCTCCAGCCCGTCATAGTCGCCCGACTCCAGGTAACCGTCGCGCAGCACGCGCAGCGCGCGCGCGTGTCCCGGCGAGAGCTCGAGCACCCGCAGGAACGTGCGCGCGGACGCCTTGGCGTCGTGCAGGTGCTCGGCGTACACCCCGCCGAGCTTCTGCAGCACGGCCATTTTCTGCTGCGCGCCGTCCGTCTGTTCGGCGCGGCGCTCCAGGGCGTCAGCCAGCGTTGCCCAGTCCTTGCTGCGCTCCGCCTGCTTCTCCAGCGCGGCGAGCGCCGCAGCATTGTGCGGCTCGCCCTCCAGAATCTTGCGATAGATGCCCGTCGCGTCGTCGCCGCGACCCAGCCGCTCCGAGGCCAGGCGTGCCATTTCCTGGAGCAACTCCTGGCGCTCCGCTCCGCTGGTGTGGGGCAACTCGGCTTCGTACAACTTGTACAGCGCGGGCCAGGCGCGCCGCTTCTTGTACAGCTCCTTCAACCGGTCGGAGGCTTCGCGGTCGCCCGGCGACACTTCCAGGAGCGCTTCGAACGCCTGCGTCGCATTCTGGACGTTGGAGAACTGATCCAGCCAGCGCCTGCCGGCCGCGCGCATCAGCTCGATCTTCTCGGCGCTGTCATCGGTGAGCGCCGCGAGGCGCTGCTGACTGGTGAGCAGGTCGCGCCAGCGGCCGAGCTTTTCGTACAAGCCAACCAGTTCGCGCGCGATCGGCACGTCGTTGGGATCGAGCTGAGCGAGCTGGGTGAGCACCGAGACGAGCGCGGTGTCGCTCGCCAGCTCCGCCCGGTACAGCGCCGCCACTTCGCGCAGGATGCTCAGGCGCTCCTCGGCGTGGTCCTGGCCCAGACCCTCGAGCCGCTGCCGTAGCAGCTCGACCAGCGCCGTGTAGTTTTGCGTCTTGCGATACAGCTGCCGCAAAGCGGCCACGGCCTGCTCGTTTGCCGGGTCCTGGCGCAGCAGGTTCTTGTACTGCTCCACGGCCTTCTGGGCGTCTTTGTGGCCTGCCGCCAGATGCGCGATCTCGGCGGTGATGGCCTGTTTCTCTTTGCCGCTCGGCAGCACGCGCTGCGCGGCGGTCAGCACGGCGAGCAACTGCGGCGCCATCTCGTCGGAGGCATACAGGGCCCGGTAGAAATCGAGCATGCCCGGATTGGCCGGATCCAGCTTGCGAATGCGCCCGAACCAGGGCTCGGCGCTGGCCGGATCCTGCCGCTTCTTCCAGAGCAACCCGCCGATCTGCGAGATGTCCGTGATCCGGTCACGTCCGTTCGGATCTCCGACGGCCAAGCTGGCGCCATAGACCTCCACGAGGTCATCCCAGCGCTCCTCACTGGCGTAGTGCTCCGCCAGGAAGCTCAGCGCTTCCGAGGTGGTCGGCGCGAGCTCCAGGACCCGCCGGTAATAGCGCGCCGCGCGCGCGTCGTCGTGCAAGCGATGGCGGCACACCCGCGCCGCGCGTACGCCGGCGGCGACGCGGGTCGCCAGGCTCTCGGCGCCCTCCAGCATCACTTCCAGCGTGTCGGCGACCGCGGCGTAGTTGCCCTCGCGCCGCTGCAGCAGCTCGAGCATTTCCGCGGCGCGTTCATTGTGCGAGTCGAGCTCGAGCGCCTGCGTCAGCCGCTCCAGCACGCGCTGCAGGTCGACCTGATCCGCCGCGAAGCGCAGCTCCACTTCGGCGGCGCGCATCGACATCGACGAGCGGTACACGTCGTCGGGGGCCTTGTCGGCTTCCGCCACATACGTATCTACCAGCTGCTGCCAGGTACCGCGCTTATCGCGGCTCTCCTCCAGGGCGACCGCGGCGTCGCGATCGCGCGGGTCGAGCTCCAGGATGCGCTCGAACAGGCGGCAGGCTCGCCCCTCGTCGAGCAGATTGTCGCGCAGGACCTTGGCCTCCAGCCGCAAGCGTTCGAGCTCTCGCTCGGAACCCGCCGACAGCCGGACCTCCGTCTCGAGCAAGCGGGCCACGGCGTCCCATTCCCGCCGCTTGAGGTGTTCTTGGCGAGCCGCCGACAGGAGACGTAATGATTCGTCGAGATCCCCATTCTCGAGCGTGATCGCCTCGTCCAGGGATCGCCATGCACGCGGCTCTTCTGGATCGCTCTGGAGTTGACCTAACGCGGTTCGGATCGTCTGCAGCTGCATTCTCACTCGTGGTCTAGCGGCCATCCTACTCGGGCCGACAAGGCTCGGAGACTACGCTGCGTGCGTGGCCCTTACAAGCTCGTAGGAATCTGCCAGGCGAGGAGCCGCGAGCGCCCGCGCGCAGCCTTATCTAGCGGCGCCGCCCAACTCTCGGGGCGCGGCACGCCCCGTGCGCGAACCCGATGTGTCATATCGTGCGCTGGGCTCCGGTGGGTCCGTGCCGGGCATGTTTCTACGGGCTGCGCGCTTTACGCTCCTGGAGCTCGAGACGTTGACGCGCGACGCTGTCGGGGTCTGCCCCGAGCGCTTGGGCATCGCGGAGCACAGCCTCGGCAGCGTCCAACCGCCCCAGCAGAATCAGCGACCACGACTTGCCGAGCATCGCGGCGGTGAAGTTGGGTCGCGCGACGAGCAACTGCTCGTACTCTCGCAGCGCCTGCTCGGGTTGGTTGCTGCGCAGCGCGACGGTCGCCAGGCCGAGGCGATTCTCCAGCGACTCTGGGTCGGCATGCAGGCCCGCGCCGTACGCCTGCCGGGCTGGCTCCAGCTGACCGAGCCCCAGCCGGACGAGCCCGAGCGCGTGCCACGCCGCAGCATCGCTCGGGTCTCGCCGGACCGCCTCGGCGAGCCGCGGTTCCGCCAGATCGAGCTCGCCCCAGCGCGTCGCGCGAAGGCCTCCCGTCTTGGGCCCGAGCGCATCGTGCGGCGCCACTCGAGCAGCGTGATCGTAGGCAGCCAGCGCCTCTTCGAAGTGATGGGAGAGTTCCTGAGCATGACCCAGCTCTACCCACGGCACCGGGCTGTTCGGCGGCAGGACTTCAGCCAACCGTTCGGTCTGCGCTTGGGCTCGATCGAGGCGCCCTACGCTTCCATAAAGGCGAATCAGCTGACGTCGTTCGGCAACGTCTTCCGGATGCGCCGAGAGGTGTTCCTCGAGCACGCCGATCGCCTCGAGCTCCTTGCCATGTTCCGCGAGCATCGCGGCGCGCTCGAACGCCGGAGGCTCGAAGCGACAGCCCGGCTGGAGCAGAACCGAGAGCAGGGCGAGCGCCGCCACCGCTCGTGCCCCGGGACCCATCGCGACGCAGAGCGCAACGCCCCCGCGCCCGCCCGCCCGGGGCTGGCCGGCAGAGAGCTGGCCGGTGCAAATCGTCCGCCGCAGTTTTAGCATTTGTCCCGAACCTGGATTCGGGACACTAGAACGTCTCTCATCTCCTCCCCGCTAGCCAACGCTCGAACAAATCGCCAATTGAGGCCCGAAGTGTCACCGGGTGTCCACCCGAAAGCAGCCAGCACGTGCACGCTGACCAGTGCGCCCTCCGCTCTCTCCCTGCGGGTGGGCTCGCTCCGGGCAGGCGTGCTGGGCGCGGCAGGCGTGCTGGGGCTGGTTGGGCTGCTCGGAGCGGTGGGCTGCGATGCCTTCGATTCGGATCGCAAGCCATACACACCTTTCCCGACGGCATCCGGCTCTGCCACGCCCCCGCCGGTTGCGCCGTCCCCCGCGCCGAGCACCGAGAAAGAGGTGCCGCGGGAGGCAGCCAGCATCAGTCGCGGAGCCCTGGTGGCTCCCGCCGACGCTCGGCAATGGTTGATCGCCGAGCGTAAGCTCGACGCTCCCGAGGGCCTGTTCTTTCGCCTCGGCCTGGTCGGTGGTCTCGCGGGGGGCAAGGACGGCGATGTCCTGGCATGGCTGGTGGGTAGCCCAGAAAAGCCGGTGATCGGTGAGCTCTGGTTGTATCCCGAGCAGGGCCCCGCCCGCCTGGTCAGCACGGCGCCGAGCTTCTTGCCCACCGGCCCCACCTGTACCCACGACGCTCGCCTCGATCAGACCGGCCCCAATTCCGTCAGCCTGGAGGTTTGGGCGACGTGCAGCGCGCCGCTCTTGCCTCGGACGGCCGAGCGCAGCGTCAGCGTCCTCGCCCCACTGCGCGACTCCCCCCTGATCGTCGGCTTCCGTCTGGCAGCGCCGGCGCCCGGAGAAACGCTGCGCCTGGAGATCGTCTCGCGCGACCGCGACGCCGACGGTCGGGATGATGTCGAGATGGGCGTGGTATTTGCCGCGCCGGGCGCCGCGGAGCTGCGCGCCAGCTTCGTCTGGCTCGACAGACCCGCCGGGCTCTCGCGGGACGCGGTCGAGCCCCTCGCCTCTTTCGTGCGCATGGCGACCCTCGAGGGCGCGCGCGCCAGCAATCAGAAGTCCAGCACCGGCGTCGCGGAGAACGTCGCCAACGCCCGGCGCCTCTATTCCTCGCTCTGCGCCGAGTCCGGGGTCGCGCGGATCTGGCTCGACAGCGGCGCGGAGCTCAGCTGCGGCGAACTCAGCGCTGCCTTCCAGTCGCTGACGCTGGCCAACATCAACGCGGAACTGAACCTGGGGCGGGCGGATCGCGCGCTCGCGGCGCTGGAGCAGCACAGCTGGTTCCCGTCTGGAAACAAGGTCGACGCCCAGCACTTCATCGATACGCAGCTCAGCCAGCTGTTGCCGAGACTGGTGCGGCGGCGAGTGATCAAGCTCGTCCCCCTCAAAGCGCCGCCGCGCGGCGTCGAGAGTGGGCCTCATTTCAGCCCGCTCAGCTTCCACGCCGACGGCTCGTTGCTCCTGCTCACGCCCGACGGCGTCGTGCGCGCGGCGCCCGACGGTCGCTACGAGTACGACGCCCGCCGGGAGGTGGATCCCTGGCTCACCGCGGTGCTGTCGCAGAGCGGCGAGACGCTGAGTGGCATCGCGTTTCCCTGCGATCGTTCCGAGGTGGTATGGCTGCGCAACTCCCCTGGCGGCGCGCCTTTGGCGCCCCTGCCCACTGCCCTGGTGGCGCCGAGGCCCGGTGCCTGCCGGGGCGGAACCACGTTCACCGCGCCGCGCGTGGCGCCGATCGCCTGGACGGAGAACGGCATCAGCGCCTTCGTCGGCACGTTTCTCTCGGGACCGCTGCCCGCGCATCCGCCCCTGGGCAGCGCCCTGTCACCGAACGGGCGCTTCGCCGCGGTGGCCAGCGGTTGGGGCCTCCTGGTCAGCGGCGGCGACAAGACAGCGCTCTGGGTCTTTGACGACCCAGCGCTGCCGACTCAGCTTCGGGATTGTGTGGTCAGCAATAACGCGCAGGCGGCCGCCTGTCTGCTCGCGGGTCGCGCGTTCGTCATCTTGCCCGATCCCAAGACCGGCTGAGCCCGCGTCCGGGGAGCCCTGGCGCAACCCCGCTCCCTCCCGCAACAGAGCGGGGCTTCAGCGCTCCCTCCCGCAACAGAGCGGGGCTTCAGCTGGTCGGAGCCTTGGAGCGCTCCAGGTAGCTGCGGCTGCGGGTATCGATCTTGACCCAATCGCCCTCGCCGATGAACAAGGGCACGTTGACCGTGGCACCCGTGGAAACGGTCGCGGGCTTGGTGACGCTGCTCGCCGTGTCCCCTTTCATGCCCGGCTCCGTGCTCGTAATCTGCAGGGTCACGTGGGGGGGCAGCGAGACGCCGATCGGATTGCCCTCGTAGATGGTGATCATACACTCCAGGCCGTCCACCAGCAGATCCGCGTCTTCCCCCACGGCTTCCTTGGAGACCGATATCTGGTCGCCCGACTGCTGATGCATGAAGACGAAGCTTTCGCCGTCCCGATAGATGAATTGCAGCGAACGATCCTCGGCATCGGCCTGCGTGATTTTTTCGTTCGAACGGATGTTCTTCTCGACCGTCGATCCCGTTATCAGGTGGCGCATCTTCGTGCGGGTGAAGGCCTGGCCCTTGCCCGGTTTCACGAACTGATAATCCACGCACACCCAGGGCTGTCCATCGTACATGAACTTCATCCCTTTTTTCAGATCACTGGTATCCATCGTGCCTAGCCTCTAACGATCGCTGGGCGCGTATTCAAGCCCAAAACATCCACCGATTCCCGCGCCCGAGCACAGCGCCCAGAGAAGACAGCCCACCATGGACGACTTCGGAGAAGAACTAGAGGAAATCAAGAGAGAAATTGTCGAGAGCCGCTCGCTCACCATCAAGACCAACAACCTCGTCAACGGGTTGTCGGCAGACATCCACGGCATCGGGAAGCGCCAGCAGGGCTACGAGCGCAACCTGAAATTCAGCAGCGTGGGATTCTATGGCCTGGTCGTGGGTCTGGTGCTGCTCGGAGCCAAGGTGGTGATCGACGCTCGCGTGGACGCCGAGCAGGCGGTGGCCAAGGAGCAGCGCACGAACCTCGAGCGGCTCGAAAAAGAGCTCAAGCTGGCGGAGGGGCGCGAGGAGGCTCGCACCCTCGCCGAGCGGCGCGCCATGGAGTTCCAGGACCTGATCACGAGCCAAAACCGTGCCGAGGCGCTCAAACGCTGGCCGGAGGTCACCAAGCTGGCGCTCACGCGCGCGGAACGGGTGAACTTCGAGCGCGCAGTGGAGCGCTTTCGCAACGAGATGTCGGTGATCGCCTACAACACCGGGCTCGACCACATCCGGGCGGAACGCTGGCATGAGGCCGAGAAGGCGCTGCGCAGCTCGCTCGAGAACAAGGAGGATGCGCCGCACGCCGATGAGGCACGCTACCAGCTGGCGCGCGCGCTGCGCACCCTCGGGCGGCAGCGCGAGGCCATCTCTCTGCTGCTGGATCTGTCCGAAGGCTCGACCAGCAACGAAGTGACCGACGACGCGACGCTCTTGCTCGGGCAAGCCCAGATGGACATCGAAGCCTGGAACGATGCCAAAAATACCCTGCGCAGTTTCGTGCGGCGCTTCCCCAACAGCCCGTTGCGCTTCACGGCGCGGGACGAGCTCGCCAAGCTCAAGCTCTACCACTGAGGAGGCGCCGCCTGCCGGCGGCGCCGAGCCGCGGGACGGCGCGGCGCGCCCTCACTGCGCCGAGACCAGCACGAGCAGCGGAAATTGCGTGGTCGGTCCGTCGGGCCCCTGGGTCGGGCCAACGCTCGCCAGCAGGTAGTTGCGACCCGGCTCGATCTCCCCGAGGGCGCTGGCCTCGAGCGTCTGCGCCCAGGATTGGCTGTAGGGGAGCGTCTCCGCACCATCCCCCCGCAACTCCACCGCCAGGGGCCGCTCCACGCTCGCGACGGCGCGCGGGCGCAGCGCGCCGAACCCCACGCCGCTCGCGAGCGAGACGGAGCCGTTCGGGGCGCCCTCCGGTTGCAACGCGAGATCGGCCCTGCCGAGCGCGCGGCTCGCGTTCAAGAACTGCAAGCCGAAATAGCGGCCGCCGGGGGTGCGCTCGGCACCGAACTCCACGAGTACGAGGCTGGCGCGAGACCCGAGCAGCGGATCGCGGGGACCACACAGCTCCGGCGCACTCAGCGCTTCGGGGGCCGCGCAACCGGTGGCGGCCAGCGCGTAATGTTTGCCGGGGAAGAGCGCGCCGGCGGCCAGCGTGAGCGAGCCCACGCTGCGGGGACCGCGCGGCCCGGCTGACGTGCTGTCGGTGGGGCCCGCCTCGGGAGTGTCCAACCCGGCGTCGGCCGGCGTGCTCGCGAGCTGCGCCAGCCGGCGCAGCTCGTCACAGGTCGCCGCCGCGTCGAGTGCGGCGACGCTGACGAACAATTCGACCTCCACCGCCTGGGTCCCGAGCTCCCAGTCGAGCGGTAGGTGGTAGACCCCTCCAAACGGGAGCCCGCCCGCCGGCGCAGGCTGCCCCGTTGCCAGCGCTTGCTGTGTTGCAGCATCGCGGGCGCAGGTGAAGAGCCGACCCCCGTCGACCACGCCGTGCACGACGGCGATCGTCCCGAGCGAGGCAGGGCCGCCAGCTCCGCTGTCCGAATCTTCCACGTTCGCCGCGGGGGAGTCCTGGCCCGATCCACCTGCGCTGCCAGCCACGCTCGCGTCCGCGCTCGCGGGCTCGGTGTCGCGCCGCTCGAGCCCACGGGTATCGGTACGACAAGCACCCACCAGCAGCAGGAGAGCGAGCCAGCAGGCGCGGCCTACGCGCCCCGACGGGGGCCGACGCTCAGGCTCCAGAGGCGCCCACCCCGATGTGAAGGCAGCGGCGCCCGCGCCCGACGCGGCTGGCCCGGGCGATGGCCTCCTGCACGAAATCGTGGGCGCGCTCGACGGCATTCTCCAGAGTGTAGCCGTGTCCGAGGCCCGCGGCGATCGCAGAAGCGAGTGCGCAGCCCGTCCCGTGGGGCGTGTCCGGCAAGCGGGGCGCCTCAAAACGACGCTCCAGGCCGTCGGCAGTCCGGAGCAGGTCCACGACCCGATCCCCGGGCAAATGCCCGCCGGTGATCAAGACCGCGGACTGTCCCATCATGAGCAATTGATCGGCGGCCTGATGTAGGTGAGCTTCCTCCCGCACCGGGATCCCCGTGATGAGCTCTGCCTCCGGCGCGTTGGGCGTGACCAGGGCGCAGAGCGGCATCAGGCGACGGATCAGCACGGTGTGGCCGCTGACCTCCAGGAGTTCATGGCCGCTGCTCGACACCAGCACCGGATCGAGCACGATGGGAATCCCGCGCGCCTTGCTCTGACAGATGCGCGTGACGAGCTCGACGGTATCGCGCTTCGCCAGCATGCCGATCTTGACGGCGTCCGCGCCCACGTCGTCGAGCACGACCTCGAGTTGCCGTTCGACGAGCCAGGGATCCACGGGCAACACCTCGTGAACGCGCGCCGTATCCTGCACCGTCAACGCCGTGACCACGCTGGTCGCGTACACACCGAGCGCGTGCAAGACCTTCAAGTCCGCCTGCAGCCCCGCACCGCCGCTCGGGTCCGAGCCGGCAATCACCAGCACGCGCGGCTGAGGCTGCGGGGGCTCCGGTGCCGGGTCTGGCGGGGGCCCGGCGGCTTTGCCATTCAGTCGTTTCACCGGAGCGCACCCTGGCGCGCTCGCGTGCCCCTGATCTGGGCCGAAGATTGGTTCATCGCGGCCCGCGGTATACCCCAATGTCGGCGTGCGTCGCGAGACCGTGGCGGCAGCGACTTATTGAGCGCACGCGCCGGCGGGCGGAGAAATTCCGATCGCGTCGATGGAGGGTACGTACTAGAGGGAAGAAAGAAAGGCGGCAAACCGCAATGACGACGGCTAAGGAATTGCTCGAACGGCTGGGTGCCAAGATCTCCCAGGACCCCTCGGTCACCGCCAATTTTGGCGCGATCTACAAGTTCGTGCTGGACGGCGCAGGGGGCGGCAGCTGGATCGTCAACCTGAAGGACGCGGCGGGTGCCCACGAAGGGGACGGCGCGGCCGATTGCACGATCAGCCTGGGGGCGAGCGATTTTGTCGACCTGGTCGAGGGGCGGGCCAACGGTCAGCAGCTCTATTTCCAGGGAAAGTTGCGCATCGAAGGCAACTTCGGCCTGGCTCTGAAACTGCAGAACCTGGCGGATCTCGCCAAGTAACCAGGGTTCTCGTTCCATGCGCTCAGCTCGCGTCGTCTTTTTGGGTCCGCAGGGCACCTTTACCCACGAGGCCGCGCGCGAACATTTCACAGACTCTGCCGAGTTCGTCCCTGCCCCGTCCATTCCGGCGGTCTTCGAGGTCGTGGCGCGAGAGGGCGAGTGGGGCGTCGTGCCGATCGAGAATTCGATCGAAGGTGGCGTCACCTTCACGCAAGATACGCTGCTCGAGACCTCGCTCAACCTGTGCGGCGAAGTGATGGTGGATATCGAGCAATGCTTGCTCAGCAACGGCCCCGCTCCCTCACGTCTCGAGCGGATCTACTCGCACCCGCAGGGGCTCGCCCAGTGTCGCACCTGGCTCAGCACTCAGCTGCCGAACGCTCTCCTGATCCCCACCGGCTCCACTGCGGAGGCCGCGCACCTGGTGCGCGAGGACCACGCGGCGGGGGCGATCGCTAGCCGGCTCGCGGCCGAGTTGGCGGGCGTGCGGGTGATGGTGGCCGCGATTCAGGACCGGAAGCCCAACGTCACGCGCTTTGCCGTCCTCGGCACGGCGTGTCCGGCCGCCACGGGTCACGACAAGACGAGCCTGGTATTTTCGACCCCGGACGAGCGCGGCGCTCTGGTGCGCGCCCTCGAGATCTTCGATCGAGCCGGCATCAACCTGTGCCGGATCGAGTCGAGACCGCGCGGCAGCGGGACCTGGCAGTACGTGTTTTTCGTGGATCTCGAGGGGCACCGCGATGACGACAACGTGCGCGGCGCGCTTGCGCTCCTGAAAGGCAGCAGCGACATGGTGCGCGTCTTCGGGAGCTACCCCCGAGCGCGAACCACGCGCCCCAGCACCCCCGCCTGAGCGCTCCGGCAGGCAGCAGTGAGCCGCCAGGGCGCGGAGCACGCCGAGAAGCAAAAACGCCGAGAGCCCTGGGGGTTCTCGGCGTCTTGGCGGTTCAAAGCCCGCGCCGCGCTGGGTTGCCCAGCGCGGCGTTCAGCCACCCGTCGCTAGTTGCTGCGGTTGCCCATGAACAGGCGCAGGATGTACCAGAACATCAGCGCGATGGAGGCAAACAGCTCGAGCGCGGCTGCCACGTAGCTGTTCTCCGAGAAGTGATGCAGCACGTTGGACGTGTCGTACAGCACGGCGGCGCCCGCCAGACCGACCATGGCGATGGAGAAGAAGGTGCCCAGGTTGAAGCCAAAAATGGCCGCCGCTACGATCGCGACCAAGGCCAGGATGAAGCCCCAACGAATCATCCCGCCCAGGAAGGAGAAGTCCTTGCGCGTGGTAAACGCCACCGCGGTGAGCCCGGCGAAGCCGAGCATCGTCACCAGGCCGGCGCTCTGAATGGCCCCGGGCGCGTAGTAATCTGCCATCGCCAGCAGTGGCACGAAGATGATCGCTTCGAGCACCACGTAGGCGCCCAGGCCGATGTATTGGGTAGTGACGGACGTGGCCGAGTGGGCGAGGTTGCGGAACAGCGCACCCAACACCACGAACCCGCCCAGCACCAGCAACCAGCCCATGCCGGAGGTCAAGAGCAGACCTGCGATCGGTCGGGCCAACCCGCTCGTGAAAAAGAAGACCTCGAGCGCGGCGAAGGCCAGGATGGCGGCCAAGAGGTGGCCGTACGTGCGCATGATGAAGCGGGCGCGGGACTTGACGTCCGCCTGCGCGACGCTGCTGGATAATGCTCGGGGCGCGTAATTCATGGTCGACTCTTCATTCTCCCCGGTGGTCGAGGGCATGAGGGAACTCAGACAACATTGCACCTGACCCCCCGGCTGGCAACTGCCGGTTTTCCCTAGCCAAGCGGTGTTTTGACGCACCCGGCCCGCAGTAGGCCCATCGGCGGGTCAGAGCCGCATCACGGCGGCGCCCCAGTGCAGGCCGGCGCCCAGGGCCAGGAAGCACACGAGTTGGCCCGCCTGCAGGCGCCCATCGCGGCGCATTTCGTCCACCAGGATCGGGATCGTGGCGGCCGAGGTGTTGCCGTAGTTCGCGATGTTGGACGGCACCTTCTCCGCCGGCACCCCGAGCCGCTCGCGCACCACACGGTTGATCCGATCGTTGGCCTGGTGAGCGATGAACCAGTCCACCTCTTCCAGGGTCACTCCGGCGCGTTCGCAGGCGGCGCGCACGGTCTGGGGCAGCTTGCTCACGGCGTGGCGAAAGACCTCTTTGCCGTTCATGCGCGGCATGAACTGCGCATCCTCGAGCACTTCCGCGGTGGCGTAGGGCCGCCGGCGAAACCCGGCCGGGATGCGCAGATCGTCGCTGTAGCGCCCGTCGCTGTGCAGATCGAGCGCCAAGAGCCCGACGCCCGGTATATCGCTCCGTTCGACCACGAGGGCGCCGGCGCCGTCGCCAAAAATCACAGCAAAACCGCGGTGCAGGGTGGCGCGCGCGTAGTCCGCCGCATCAGCGGTGGATGATCCCTCGAGCACGCTCCAATCGCGCCACGGCATGAAACCGGCGTGCGCCTCGGCGCCGACGATCAAGATCGTCTTGATCGGATCGGTCCTCAGGAGCGCGTCTGCCAGCTGAAAGCTGTAGATCATCGCCGCGCACTGCGTGCGGATGTCGAGGGCGGGCGTGCCCGGACAGCCGAGCATGGCGCCGAGCAGCGGACCTGACCCCGGCAGGATGTGATCCGGCGTCATGGTGTTGAAGATGATGTAGTCGACGTCTGCAGCCGTTCGGCCGGCAGCCTCGAGCGCGAGGCGCGCTGCCGGCAGCGCCAGGTCGGAAACCCCCTGCCCTTCGGGGCAAAAATGGCGTTGCTCGATACCCGTCCGCTGGCGGATCCACTCATCACTCGTGTCCATGACACGCGCGAGGTCGTCGTTGCTGTAGGGCTGCCCGGGCAGATAGCGCCCAGAACCCACGATAGTGATGCCTGACATTGCCCGTGCTGGCCCGAGCCTCGACGATGGGTCGCCTGCTCGCGCTCGGGCAAGGGAGGTAGCTCGAGCCCCGGCCATTGGTCACGGTCAAAAGAGGGCGCGAGCGACAAAAGCCGACCGCGCTCGACGAATTCGCCTATAACCGGTGGGCCGACCCACGAATTCGGACCGTTCTGCGGCGCGCTCGTGGATCAGCCCCTGATGATGGCGGCGGCCGGGCCCATAATGGATGCTGGAGGCGGACTTCATGGTTCTACGTGCAAGCGAAGCGCTGGAGACTCAACCCAAGGACGTCAAGCAACGAGTGACGAACAAAGACACGAGCTTCATGCGCTCGCTGTGCATGGGATACATCGAAGAGGACATGCTCTTGCCCTTCCCGGCCATGAGTGCCGAGGAGCGAGAGACATTGCAGGGTGTCGTGGGTTCGCTGGGCGACCTGCTCGGGCCGCGCGAGAAAGATTTTCGCGCCTGGGATCGAGCGGCGGAGATGCCGAGTGCCTACGTCGATGAACTGAAGGCGTTCGGCCTGTTCGGACTGATCATTCCCGAGGCGTACGGTGGCCTCGGTTTCGGCAGCGCCGCCTATTCGCGCACGCTGCAGGAGGTGGCGAAGTTCGACGCCTCCACCGCCGTGACCGTCGGAGCGCACAGCTCCATCGGCATGCGCGGCCTGTTGTTGTTCGGCAGCGAAGAGCAGCGGACGCGGTTCTTACCGCGCCTGGCCACCGGGGAAATGATCGCCGCGTTCTGCCTGACCGAGCCAGGCTCGGGCTCGGATGCTGCCTCGATCCGCACCACCGCCCACCGCGAAGGGGACGATTGGATCCTGGATGGCAACAAGCTGTGGATCACCAACGGCGGTATCGCCGACTTCTTCACCGTGTTTGCCAAGACGGAGAACGCCGACACGCGCGGCCACATGACCGCGTTCATCGTCACCCGGGACATGCCCGGGGTGAGCGTTGGCCCGCACGAGGACAAGATGGGCCTGCGCGCCAGCTCCACCACGACCGTGCACTTCGAAAAGGTGCGCGTGCCCGACAGCCACCGCCTGGGCGAAGTGGGCAAGGGCTTCAAGGTGGCGATGAAGATCTTGAACAGCGGTCGCACCGGCCTGGGCGGCGGCGCCGTCGGCACGATGAAACATCTGATCAGCCTGGCGACTCGTCAGGCCAACGAACGCTCTCAGTTCGGCAAGCCGATCCGGGAGTTTGGCTTGATCAAGCAGAAGATCGGCCAGATGGTGGTGGATTGCTACGCCTCCGAATCCACCGTGCACATGGTCGCCGCGCTCGCCGACCAGGGCTACGAGGACTACGCGGTCGAGGCGGCCATCAGCAAGGTGTTCTCCTCGGAGGCGCTCTGGCGCTGCGCCGACGAGGCACTGCAGACCGCGGGCGGCAACGGCTACATGACGGAGTACCCGTACGAACGCATCGTGCGGGACGCGCGCATCAACCGCATCTTCGAGGGCACCAACGAGATCCTCCGGCTGTTCATTGCGCTCAGCGCCATGGATGACGTCGGGCGACACCTGAAGGAGCTGTCGAAGAGCCTGCAAGGCGTGTTCGAGGATCCGATCAAGGGCTTCGGCGTACTGCGGGAGTACGCTCTGCGGCGAGCGTCGCTGGCCACGGGCATTCGCAAGAGTGTCTTCACCAAGCTCGATCCACGGCTCAAGTCGCACACGGCCATCTTCGAAGAGGCCACCAAAGATCTGGCGATCGCCGTCGATCGGGTGCTGCGCAAGCACGGTCGCAACATCATCGGCAAGCAGTTCGCCTCCAAGCGCCTGGCCGAGGCCATGATCGATCTGTTCGTTCTGGCGTGTACGTTGAGCCGGGTAAACTCCTCACTGCTCGCCAACGGGGAAGAGAAGGCGCGGCAGGAAATGCAGATCCTCGACGTGCTCTCCGACCAGGTGCGCCGGCGCGTGCGGCAGAATTTCGATCTGGTCGATCGGAACGAAGACGAGTCGCTCAAGGCGTTGGCCGACCACGCCTTCGAACTGGAGAAGTACGCCTGGGATACGATCTGAGGCTGTGATATCTGAGGCCGTGATCTAGTGCGGTGCCCACCTGGCCTCGAATGTCTGTGAGCCTTTTCCCGAGCGGACGCACGCGCGCCGGGCTGGTGCTCGTCACCGGCCTGTCGGCGCTGGGCTTTGCCTGGGCTGCGAGCGTCTTGCCGGCGCGGCCCGGGACGGCGCTGGGGCTCTTGGCCGCGCTGCTCTCCGCGGCACACGGCGCCACGTTGCTCGTGGCGCTGCTCTGGCCGGGGCGCCTGTGGGCGGTCTGGCGCCGGCTCGCGCTCTTGTCGCTCGGGGCAGGCGCGCTATTTCTGGGCGCCCTCGGCTGGACCGGCATCGTCCTGTCGAGCCGTTTCGGTAGCCTGGGCGCGGGGGTTTCCGCGCTCTTGGGCGCCATTGCCGTATTGCTCCTGCTCGCGACCTGGCCGTTCGGGCTCTGGGGCTGGCTCGCCACTGGAACCCGGTATGATGACTCGGCATGATCCTGGCTGAGCTGGCCCGGCGCTGGGGCGCGTACGTGGTGGGGCTGGGCTTGCCATTGGCCGTGTTGTCTCCCCTCTTCTCTGGGGCCGCCGATTCCTTTCCCCTGTCCACCTACCCGATGTTTTCTCACGCGCGCGGGCAACCAACGCTGTACGCGGTGGTGGCCAATACGCCCGACGCTGGTGAGCAGCGCCTGGCTCCCGAACTCGTGGGCAGCAAAGAAGTGCTGCAGACCAAGGTGTTGATTCAGCGCGCCGTCGAGGGAGGTGAGGCCACCATGGCCGAGTTGTGCCGAGGCACCGCCGCACGCGTCGCGGCCGCAGGCTTGCCCGGCGAGCCCTGGGAGGTGGCCATCGTACGCAGGCAATACGATCCGATCCTCTATTTCGTCCGCGGTCCTACGCCGATCGCCGAAGAGACCTTGTTCCGCTGCGCGGTGCCCAAAGCGCTCGTGCCCGGCGCTCCGGCTGCTCGATGAAGAGCGCGCTCTCACGCTTCGACGCCTGGTTTCACGCGCCGGTGCCGCGCGAACGCCTGGCGCTGTTGCGGCTGATCATCGGCGGCTACGCCCTGATCTACCTGCTCGCCCGAGCCCCGGACCTGCTGGCCCCCGCCCGCTATCCCGAGACGGCGTTCGCGCCGCTCGGCATCGTGCGGCTGCTCGACGCGCCGTTCGCCCCCGGCGCTCTGTATGCAACCTACGCTGTCACCCTGCTCACTGCCGCGCTCTTCGTGCTCGGGGCGGGGTACCGCTGGGTCGCGCCCCTGTTCAGCGTGCTGCTGCTGGCGCTGCTCAGCTACCGGCATTCCTGGGGCATGATCTTTCACACCGACAATCTGCTCGCGCTGCACGTGCCGCTCCTGGCGTGCGCGCCCGCGGCGGACGCCTTTGCCCTGCCGCGCCGCGCGCCGCGCGCCGACCCGCCGGGGCCAACCTCGGGCTGGGTGGTACGCGCGCTGTGCCTGGTGACCGTCGCTTCCTACGTGGTCGCCGGAGTCGCCAAGCTCGAGAACCTGGGCCTGGCCTGGCTGGGCGGCGACGCGCTACGCGAGCAGATTGCGTACGATGCCCTGCGCAAGATCGAGCTCGGCAGCATCCACTCTCCGTTCGGCCCCTGGCTCTTGCCTCACGGCTGGCTGTTCCCTCCGTTGTCGGCGTTTTCCCTGGCTGCGGAACTCCTGGCACCACTCGCCCTGCTCGGGCTCGGTTGGGCCGGCGTCTGGTGCGCGTCGGCGTGGCTCTTTCATCTCGGGGTGCTGGCGACGATGGCCATCGTGTTCCCCTACCCGATCAGCGGCTGTGCTTTCGTGTCCTTCTTCCCGCTCGAGCGTTGGCTGGCCCGAGCCCTCGACCAACTTCGACGCTGACGCACCGAACGCCTGTCGAGCGGTCTTGCCGCGCCCCATGGGAGGCGGGCCGCGCAGCAAATTCCCATCGCCTGGCGCCAGGCGGAGCACTAGAGTCGGCCCGACATGGAATCTCTGTATGACGCGGCGGAAGCCGAGCGCCAGCGCGCCCAGTATGCCACCTGGGGCGCCGATCTGGCCGATCGGGTGTATACGTCCCGCTTGCTGGGGCGCGACGCGGCCCTGGTGTTGCACGGGGGTGGCAACACCTCGGTCAAGAGTCGCGCGCGCGAAGTGGACGGCAGGGCCGTCGACGTGCTGTGGGTGAAGGGCAGCGGCTGGGATCTCGGCAGCATCGAGCCCCAGGGCTTCTCGCAGTGCCGGCTCGACCCACTGCGCGCGTATTGCCACCTGAGCGCGCTCACGGACGAAGCCATGGTTGCCGCCCTGCGCTCGCAGATGCTCGACCCGAGTGGTCCCACGCCCTCGGTGGAGGCGCTCTTGCACGCGCATCTGCCCGGCAAATTCGTCGACCACACCCATGCCGACGCCGTACTCGCCGTCGTCGATCAACCCGACGGCGCACGCCGCGCGCGCGAGCTGTGGGGCGACCGCGCAGCGTTCCTGCCGTATGTGGCGCCTGGCTTCGTGCTGGCGCAGCGCGTGGCGGAGCTCGGCCTCGATGAGACCTCCCCGCCGCTGCTGATCCTGGAAAAGCACGGCATCTTCAGCTGGGGCCAGAACGCGGAGGAGAGCTACGCACGCATGATTGCTGCCGTCGCCGAGGCGGAGCGTTACCTCTCGCGCGAGCGCCGTTCGGCCAGCTTCCAGAGCACGCCGGTCGATCCCGCCGCGCGGCGTGCGGCTCGGCTCGAGCTCGGGCCGACCTTGCGCGGCGCGCTGGCGCGGCAACCCGGCCAGCCGCGCTTCACGCTGGACTGGCGCGACAGCCAGCCGGTGCTCGACTTCGTGGGGTCGCCCGGCGCGAGGGACGTGGCAGCCCGGGGTTGCCCCACGCCCGATCACAGCATCCGCACCAAGCCCTTCCCGGCGTGGATCGACGGCGCGCTCGGCGAGCCGGCAGCAGCGGACACGTTGCGCGCCCGGACGGAGGCGGCCCTGGAGCGCTTTGCACAACGATACGCGGAGTACTTTGCGAGCAACTCGAGCCGCTTCCCTGCGTCGCTCCAGCGGCTGGATCTCCTGCCGCGCGTGGTCGCCGTGCCCGGAGTCGGCATTGCCGGACTCGGTCGCAACCCGGCCCAGGCCAAGATCGCGGCAGATCTGTACGAGCACGCGATCGACGTCATGACCCGGGCCGAGGCGATCGGCAGCTACCAGCCTGTCTCGTTGAGCGATCTGTTCGACGTCGAATACTGGAGCCTGGAGCAAGCCAAACTCGGCGGCCGCAACACGGAGCCCGCGCTGGCCAGCCAGATCGCCGTGGTCACCGGAGCCGCCAGCGGCATCGGCCTGGCGACGAGTGCGCATTTTCTGGCGCTGGGCGCGCAGGTCCTGCTGGTCGATCGCGATCGGGAAGCCCTGAGTCGGGCAGAGAGCGAGCTCGCACGGCGTCATGGCCGCTCGGTGCGGGCGCACGGCGCCGAACTCACCGACCCGGCTCAGGCGCGTGAAGCGCTAGAAGCGGCGGTTTTGGCCTTCGGCGGTCTCGATCTGGTGGTGTCCAATGCCGGCAGTGCCCCCGGCGGCGCGCTGCACGAGCCGGGCGGCGCCGAGCGCCTGCGCGAATCGATCGAGATCAACCTGCTGAGCCATCAGTACGTCGCACAGTTCGCAGCGGAGATCTTCGTGCGTCAGGGCATCGGGGGTTGCCTCCTGTTCAACGCCTCCAAGAGCGCCTTCAACCCCGGTCCGCTCTTCGGCCCCTACGCGATCGCCAAGAGTGCGTTGGTCGCGCTGATGAAGCAGTACGCGATCGATCTCGCGCCGTTCGGGGTGCGCTCCAACGCGGTCAACGCCGACCGCGTGCGCACGGGGCTATTCTCCCCGGAGCTCGTCGAGGCCCGCGCGCGGGCCCGAGGCACCACCAGCGATGCCTACTTCTCGGCAAACCTGTTGAACCGTGAAACGCTCGCCGGGGACGTGGCGCAGGCCTTTGCGTACCTGGCCAGCGCACACGCGACCACCGGAGCGGTGATCCCGGTCGACGGCGGAAACGCCGCCGCTTTCCCTCGCTGAGCCCCTGCGGCCCAATGGCCGCCCGTCACAGTGCGCCCCGGGTGTTTCGCTCCGCGACAACACGCGCCGATTGCGTTGAATGTTTCGGCCGCGCCTTCCGTTCTTCTCAAAGAGAACTGTCGTGAAAGAACGCCAGATCCTGGACGAGCGCTATGTGATTGTCCGGCCGCTAGGTAGCGGACCGGTCGGCATCCTGTATGAGGCCGAAAATCTCCTGCTCGGCAAGCGCGTGGCGGTCAAGTGGATCAACCCCGCCATGGCGCGCCGCCCCGGCGTCGCCGAGAAGGTGCTGGCCAAGGCCAAAGAGGCGGCGGGGCTCGACCATCCCAACATCGCCAGCGTGCTCGATCTCGGGGAGATCGACGGCGCTCCGTACATCGTGACCGAGCCCCTGAGCGGGCACACCCTGGAGCGCGAGATCGACCAGGGCAGCTCGACCAGTGTGGCCGTGGCCTGCGACCTGGTTCTGCAGATCCTGTCGGCGCTCGACTACGCGCATGCCAACGGCGTCCTGCACGGTGCGCTCAGCCCGAGCGCGGTGCTCATTTCCTATCCCCGCCCCGGCGTGCCCTGGGTGAAAGTCACGGACTTTGGCCTGTTTCAGGCCCTGGAGGACGTGCACGGCGACGGCCCGCATCCCTCGCCCGCCGGGGGCTATCGCGCGCCCGAGTACGGCCAGGGTGGCGAGATCGATCGCCGTGCCGACGTGTACTCCGCCGCGGCCCTCTTGCACTCCCTGCTCCACGGCATGCCGCCGGGCGTGGAAGCCGAGTCGTCGAGCCACGTACCGGGCGAGCTCACCGAGATCCTGGGCAGGGCGCTGCGCCCCAACCTGCGCGAGCGTACCGACTCGGCGCAGGCGCTCGCGGCGGAGCTCGCGCCATTTGCGCAGGAGCCGTCCCGGGCCCTGGACATCCGCCTCTCGGGCCCGCCCTCGATCCGCTTCGTCAACAGCCAGCGGCCGTCGCCCCAAGCGCTCTCTTTGCCCATCCATTCGCACGGAGCTCCGCTGAGCCTGGCCAGCGCGAGCGTGGGCCCGGAGTGCATCAGCGAGGCGCCGTTTCGACATTCCTGCGTGACCGAGTCGCTGCTGCGCAACCCGCGCTTTCCGAGCGATAACGTCAGCTCGTGGTCCAAGCGCTGGCGCAACCTGCGGGGGCACCTGGCCTCTCACCCGAACGTCGGCGCCGCCTGGCTATTTGCGCTCGCCAGCGTGGGCGCCGGTATCGCCTGCGCGCTGCTCGCCGCCTGGCTGCAGTAGGCGGCGCGGGCCGGCCCGCGGGGGGCGAGCGCTCCCGGCACCACATTGACGTCGGGCGACTCGTTATTCGCCCTGAATTGTTGTAGGTGAGCGCGAGATGGCCGTCTCCAAGCAAACGCTCCTCGATGCCGTGCGCGGCATTTCAGTTCCCGGGCTGCAGGGTTCGCTGCTCGATCTGCGGATGATCACCGAGCTCGAGGTGGACGCCTCGGGCGTGAGAGTGGTGCTCGCCAGTGCGGATCCCGGTTATCCGCAGCGGGCACAGCTCACCCAGCTCGTGGAGCAACGCCTCGGCTCGGTCAGCGCAGGCCTGCCCGTCGTCGTCACCTGGAAGGCCGAGGTCGCGTCCCGCAATATTGCCGCCGACGACCCGGTGCCTGGCGCAAAAAATATCGTGCTGGTGATGAGCGGCAAAGGTGGCGTGGGCAAGAGTACCGTCGCCACGAACCTGGCGCTGGCGCTGAGCCGCATGGGCAATCGCGTCGGGCTCCTCGACGCGGACATTTACGGCCCGAGCATTCCCACGATGCTCGGCGTACAGGGCCGCCCCACCACCGACGGAACGAGGATCGAGCCGCTGCAGCGCTTCGGCGTGAAGCTGATGAGCATCGGCTTTTTGCTCGATGACCCACATTCGGCCGTCGTCTGGCGCGGGCCGATGTTGCACAGCGCGCTCCTGCAATTTCTCAAGGACGTCAATTGGGGCGACCTCGATTTCCTGCTTCTGGACCTGCCGCCGGGCACGGGCGACGTGGCGCTGACGTTGTCGCAACGGGTGCGATCCACCGGCGCGGTGATCGTGACGACGCCGCAAGAAGTCGCCCTGCAGGACGTCTACAAGTCGGTTTCGATGGCCCAAAAGGTGGGCATTCCAGTGCTGGGTGTGGTCGAGAACGAGAGCTATTTCGTCTGCGACTCCTGCAGCCAGCGGCACGAAATTTTCGGCAGCGGCGGTGGCGCAAAGGTGGCCGCCATGGCCAAGGCGCCGCTGCTGGGCCAAATCCCCATCGATCCCGCGGTGCGCAGGGCCGGGGATAACGGCATTCCCGTCGTGCAAGCAGCGCCGGGCTCCGAAACGGCGCAGGTCTTCGTGGCGATTGCGGAACGGCTGCTAGCGAGCATCAACCAGGTCGCACCCGAGGGCGCCGCGCTGGACATCGACCGTAGTGGCGGGGTGAATCGTCACCTGCCCGTCTCCCGCTGATTTCATGCGTCCTGCGCCTGGTTGGCAGGCGCCAAAAGGCGCGATATAGAGGACGCCGCAAGGCTCTCCCCATGACTGTTCAAACTTCCGCCCCATTCGACGGCCACACGACGCCCACCCCCATGGAACCGCCGTCGGTCGATGTCACGGCGACCTCCGAGGTAACTCTCGGAGATCCGCCACCCCACGCCAGCGCCGAAACGGCTCATGCCGCCGGCCCATCCACCGCGGGGGACAGCGACGCTGAAGCGTCAGCTCCGGATCCCTCGGCAGCGGATGCGGAGGAGGGCGATTCGGGCGCGGACGCTAGCGGCGCGGAGGCGGACGACGCGGGCAAGGCGGGGGATGCCGCCAAGAAGAAGCGCCGGCGCAAGCGCAAGAAGAAGCCGAGCGGAGACGGCACGGCGGCGGCGCGGCCGCATGCGCGGCCGGCCTCGGAGCGTTCACCCTTTCACGCCGGTGAAGAGGTGTTCGGTCGAGTCACCGCGGTGCTCGACGGCGCGATCATGGTGGATCTGGCCGGCAAGGCGCTGGCGATCTTCGATCGCTCGGAGATGGAACCAGACGATCTGATCCCTGCCGTCAGTGATCGTTTCGTAGCCTCGGTGCTGCGGGACGGCTCGCGCGGTGGCCTGGTGGTGCTGACCCGCAAGCCGCTACGGGAGGAGGCCGCCAAAGCCGTCGCGCTGGAGGCGGCCCAGAGCGGAACACTGATCCGTGGCTTGATCACGGGCGTGATCAAGGGCGGCGTGGAGGTGTCCATTCAGGGCCTGCGGGCGTTCGCCCCGGCATCTGGCATGGATCTGCACCCGCAGAACGCCAATTTCGCCTCCCTGCTCGGGCAGGTGATGGATTTCAAGGTCACCCAGTGCGACGAAAAAGCGCGCGACGTGGTGGTCACGCGCCGCCCCATGCTGGAGGCCGAGGCCCACGAGCGGCGCAAGACGGCGCTGCAGCACCTGTCCGAGGGTCAGGTGCTGAAGGGCACCGTGCGGACGATCGTGGAGTGGGGCGCCTTCATCGCACTGACAGACGTCGGCGGCCTCGAGGGGCTCGTGCACATCTCCGAAGCCAGCCACGATCCCAAGGCGAAGATCGGGGATCTGCTCAGTCCGGGTCAGGAGATCGAGGTCAAGATCACCAAGATCGACGACCGCGGAAAAATCTGGCTCAGCCGCCGGGCGCTGATGGAAGATCCCTGGGCAGAGGCTCGCGGCAAGTACGCGCCGGGCAAGACCTCGCGCGCCACCATCAGCCGGCTCGAGCCGTTTGGTGCCTTCGTCAAGCTGGACGACGACATCGACGGCCTGATCCACCTGACGGATTTGGCGGCGGCCCCGCAGTACGGCTACAAGAAGGTCGAGCACCCCAAGGAACTCGTCTCCGTGGGCGATGAGATCGATGTGGTGATCCACCATTTCGATGCGAAAAATCGCAAAGTGTCGCTGCACGTGGCGTTGCCCGAAGGCAAGCGCGACGAACCGCAGCAACGCATCGTGAAAAATGCATTGGTGGAAGCCGAGGTCGTGCGCGGAGAAGCCGCCGGGCTCATCGTGCGGCTCTTGGGCGTCACCGGGCGCAGCTCGCGCGGCTTCATCCCCGCTGGTCAGACCGGCACGATGCGGGGCACGGATCTGCGGAAGAAGTTCAAAGAGGGCACCCGCCTGTCGGTCAAGGTGATCGACGTCGATCCGCGGCGGATGGAGCCCAAGCTCAGCATCAAGCAGCACGATGAGGATGCGGAGCGCAACGCGCACCGTGAGTACCGCAAGCAGGTCGCCAAAGAGTCGGGCTTTGGCACGCTCGGCGATCTGCTCAAGAATCTAAAATGACCCGCCTGGCAGGGGCGGACGGGGGGCGGCGCACGGGTGCCGCTCCGTTGGTCCGTCGGCCAGGCCTCCGTCGACGTCCGGGGTGACGGCGTTCCGCGAAAAGATCGCCGGAAACGCTTTGACAAGCCCCCTCCCACTCTGCATAGTCCCGCCCCTCGGGCCTACAACCCGGCTGAATTCCGATGGTTTCCCCTACAACGCAAACTAAGAGCCGACGGTACAATCGCGATCAGAAGCTGGGCGTGAAACGCAAGCGACTGGCCAAGCGCAACGGTACTCCGTCATTCCCGCTGGAGCCTGAATCCGGCATCAATACCAACGCGATTCCGAGCGCCAAGCCCGGACGCTGACTCGACAACTCGCATGGCAAATCACGTATCCGCAGCCAAACGCGCGCGTCAGCGCATCGGGCGTACCTCGCGCAACCGCCTGGTGCACGGCGCCCTGCGCAGCAGCTTGAAGCGCGCTCGCGCCGCTCTCGGTGAGGGCAATTCAGCCACGGCGCAGCCGTTGGTTGCTGCCGCCGCCCGCACCGCCGCACACGCGGCCAGCAAGGGCTTGATTCATCCGAACGCCGCTGCTCGGTTGAACTCGCGCCTGCAACGCGCGCTCAACAAGCTCAACGCCGCCGGTTGAGCTGACCCCGAGCTGATTCAGAGCAAGGCGGGCGCAGCACTGCTGCCCCGCCTGTCTCGCGCACCGGTTCCTCGTCGCCCGCCCTCACCAGGGCGGAACGGGATGTAGCGAACTGCTGCGTCGTACTTTTGTAGTTGCGTACCCGGGGCAACGTGCCGGCGCGGACCTCGGTCCGTCGCGCACGCCCGAGCCGTTGCGGCTGCGTGCGCCGCGCGTGCAGTTGCTTGCGCCCGCCGTGGCAACCTGCTGGCCCCACCCGTGTGGCGGCTCGCGCCAGCCTGCGCGAGCCGCGCCGGGCGCGACGGAGCGAGCCTGCGCCGTGTTGCCGCGCGGGTGCGCGAGGTGCCGAACCAGGCGCGGGGCGACTCGCGGCCGCAGGGGAATTTCGTTTGCCCGCGAGCGCGGCGCCGGGCTAGGCCTGTGAGGACAACCTCTGCTTTTTAGGAGCCAGGATGAGCCCGCGCAATTCGATCGAAACGTTCGCCGAAGCAGAAGTAGAAATCGAACCGAGTGCGGCGTTTCGCAAGACGGCACGCATCGCTTCGCGCGAGCACTACGATCGCCTGTATCGCGAGAGCTTGGACGCACCCGATACGTTCTGGAAGCGCGAGCTGGCCGACCTGGTGTTTCGCACGCCGTGGACCGAGTTGGTCGATTGGAAGCCGCCGCATGCCAAGTGGTTCAACGGCGCCACGCTCAACATTACCGAGAGCTGTCTCGATCGACACCTGACCACGGCCGTGCGCGACCAGCGCGCCATCATCTGGGAGGGCGAGTCGGGAGCGACGCGGACCCTGACGTATGCCGAGTTGCATCGCCAGGTGCTCAGTTGTACGGCCGCGCTGCGCAGCCTGGGAGTCCAGGCGGGGGATCGCGTCGCGATCTACATGGGCATGGTCCCCGAGGTCGTCGTCGGCATGCTCGCCTGCGCGCGCATCGGGGCAACCCACACCGTCGTGTTCGGCGGCTTTGCCGCGGAAAGCTTGCGCGATCGCATCAATGACTGCGGCGCCAAGGTGGTGTTGACTCAAGATGGCGCGTCACGCCGCGGCAGCCCCGTGCCGCTCAAAGAAGCGGTGGACGAGGCGGTGAAGAGCACGCCGTCCGTCGAACACGTGATCGTGTATCGGCATCTCGGCGCTGCCCTGCCCATCACGATGAAGCCCGGGCGGGATCTCGATTGGCAGGAGCTGCTGGCCAAGCACGATGGCACGAAGAACGCCGAAACTGCGATCGTGGACGCGGAGCATCCGCTGTTCATCCTGTACACCTCGGGTTCCACCGGCAAGCCGAAGGGCATTTTGCACACCACCGCTGGCTACCTGGCAGGCGTGCACCTCACGACCAAGTACGTCTTCGATCTACAGCCGAACGACGTGTACTGGTGCACCGCGGACGTGGGCTGGGTGACGGGCCACAGCTACCTCGTGTATGGGCCCCTCTCCAACGGCGCGACCTGCCTGATCTATGAAGGTGCGCCCAACCACCCGGACTGGGGTCGCTTCTGGCAGATCATCGATCGGCACCAGGTGAGCATCCTGTACACGGCGCCGACGGCGATCCGCGCCTTCATCAAGGCCGGTGACGAATGGGTCGAGCGTGCCAACCTCGGAAGCCTGCGCTTGCTCGGGACCGTGGGAGAGCCCATCAACCCGGAGGTCTGGCTGTGGTACCACGAGAAGGTCGGCAAGAAGCGCTGCCCGATCGTCGACACTTGGTGGCAGACCGAGACGGGCGCGATCATGACCACGACCCTGCCGGGTGCAGTTGCGGCCCGCCCCGGCTCCACCGGCCTGCCCTTCTTCGGGGTCGAGCCCGACGTGGTGACACAGGACGGGAAGACGGTTCCCGCCGGCGAAGGCGGCCTGTTCGTCCAGCGCCGCCCGTGGCCGAGCATGCTGCGAACGATCTGGGGCGACGATGAGCGCTTCCGCTTGCAGTACTTTTCGGACGTGCCCGGTTGTTACTTCACCGGTGACGGCGCGTACCGCGATGCCGATGGCTACTACCGGGTCGTGGGGCGCATCGACGACGTGCTGAACGTGTCGGGGCACCGCATCGGCACGGCGGAGATCGAGAGCGTGCTCGTGGCCCATCCGAGCGTGGCCGAGGCAGCCGCCGTCGGGCGCCCCGACGACCTCAAGGGGCAGGCGTTGGTCGTCTTCGTGACGCTCAAGCCCGGCTTCTCCGCCAGCCCGGCCGCCGGAGAAGAGCTCCGGCAACAGGTCGCCAAGGAGATCGGCAAGTTTGCACGCCCCGACGAGATCCGCTTTGCCGAGGGTCTGCCCAAGACCCGCAGCGGCAAGATCATGCGCCGGCTCCTGAAGGACATCGCCGCCGGTCGCGAGGCGAGCGGTGATCTCTCGACGCTCGAGGATCGCAGCGTGCTCGACAAGCTCTCCAAGTAGCCATGGTTTCCCTACGCCAGGCGGTGTTCGCAGGCATGGCCCTGGGCTGGGGGTGCGGCTCGGCCGCTCCAGCCACTCCCGTGCTCGCCCCGGCAGAGGCCCCCGCGCCCGAGCGAGGGCCCGGGCCGAGCGGCGACCTGTCCACCTCCGCCGAGGTGGGAGGGCTCGACGAACAGGCCGCGGAGCAAAGCTTCCGGGCCTCGATGGACGGGCTCGAGGCCTGCATCCAGGATGGGGCGCAGCGGCTCGAGTTTATCGGCGGCAGCATCGAGTTTGCGGTCAAGGTCGATGCTACGCGTCATGCCGCCCGCGTCTGGGCCGCTCAATCTAGCCTGGGCGAGCGCAGCACGGAAAAGTGCATGTTCGACGCGCTGCGTTCGGTGACGTGGCCCGCGCCGGAGGGAGGCCCCTTCGGTATCGCCCGCAATTCCTTCGATTTTGAGCTGCGGCGCGGCACGACGGTGCCCGCCATCTGGGATGCCGGCAGGGTGTCGACGGTGGTGGCCGAGCTCGACGGCACGCTCAGCCGTTGCCGCGGTGACGAACCGGAACGGCTGCTGATCACGCTGTATATCGGCCCGGGCGGCAAGGCGTTGGGGGGCGGTGCGGCGTCGGCGCAGCCCGTCGATGACCAGGCCGTCGATTGCGTGGTGGATGCGCTGCTCGCGGCGGAGTACCCCGCCCCCGAGCAAGCACCGACCAAGGTCCGCTTCCAGCTCTGACGGCAACGGCGCGGGCCCGCGCCGGGCCGCTGGGGCGTCGCCCTGCCCGCCGAGCATTTCCAGGAAATTGGCGCCTGCGGCACGGGCCGCGTAACAGAGAGGCGTGCGGTCGACGCGTTCCCAGCGGCCGTCGCTCAGTCGGTCTCTGGCCTGGCTCATCGCCGGGCTCGTCCTGCTGCACGCAGAGCCCGGCTCGGGCAAGGCCCCTGCGCCGCTGCCGGGGCCGCCCTCGACCCGTGCGCGTATCCCAGCTCCGCCCGCGCCGCGCGCTCGGTCCAGTCTCGACCCCGAACTCCAGGGTCTCGCCAAACGGCTCCTGGCAGCGGCCAGGCCCGTCCTGGGAGGGCTGGTGGCGGTACACGCGCCGAGCGGGCGGATCCTGGCCTGGCAGGAGTATCATCGCCCGGGGCACGGCGGACACCCGCTCACCCAGGCGATCACGCCGGCGGCCAGCCTGTTCAAGATCGTGACCACCGTGGCGCTCTTGGAGCGCTCCCAGGTGCGGCCGGGCTCCAGAGTTTGCATCGACGGTGGACAGCACTCCATCGGCCGAGCGCACCTGACGCCTCCGCCGCCCAGCGCGAAGGTCAGCTGTCGCCCCTTCGGTGAAGCGCTCGGCTTTAGCCGCAACGCCGTGTTTGCTCAACTCGCCACCGAGCACCTGTTGCACCAGGATCTGCTGGAGGTCGCCGAGCGCCTCGGCTTCAATCGGCCCTTGCCGTTTGACACGGCGGCAGAGATGGGCACGCTCGAGGTGCCCTACAATGATCTCGAGTTTGCGCGGACCGCGGTCGGCTTTCGCGGTAGCAGGCTGTCCGTGCTGGGTGCGGCGCGGCTCGCCCACTTGATTGCCAACGGTGGTAGCGCACCGCGCCTCACGCTGCACGCCGACGAGCCCACGCCGGACGCGGGCGCGCTCGTGATGCAGGCGTCCACCGCGCGGCGCCTGCGCGGCATGCTCGAGGTGACCACGCACAGCGGCACGTCACTGGATGCGTTCAGCGACCCCGACGGCAAGAACTACCTGGGCGCGATCCGCGTTGCCGGCAAGACGGGCACGCTGCAGCCGGCGTCAGCCGAGGCCATGGCATCCTGGTTCATCGGGTTCGCGCCCAGCCGCAAGCCCGAGATCGTGGTGAGCGTGATGCTGGAGAATGGCGCCGTGTGGCGGCGCAAAGCCAAACAGGTGGCGCGCGACTTCTTGCGCGCCTACTTTCAGGATCGACCCGGGGTAACCCCGCTCTGACAGCGCCTGGCGGACAGGGGCTAGAGCTTCTCGCCGCGCGAGCGCCGCCGCAGCCAGACGCCAGCCCACGCCAGTACGGCTGCGCATCCCGACCAGCCAGCGCCCGAACCCGTGTGGCCGGGCCAGCGCCCTGCCAGCGCGCAGCTGGAGGACTTCGGCGCTTCCGCGACCGGAGCCGCCGGGACTTCTTCGGCCACCACCGGTGCCGCCGCGATCCCCAGCGCCGGCACGCTGCTCTTGATCACGTCCTTGAGCACGAATCGGTCACGCTTCTTGTACGCCAGATCGCGCGCCGTCCAGGTCTTGCGTAGGCCACGATAGGTGCTGGGCGCCTGCCCCCAGCGCCAGCGCTGAGGATTTTCACACTGCGTTACCTTCTTGCTCGGATAGCCGACGCTGTAACGGATCTGCAGGCGGTTTTCCGGTGCCGCGTCGACCGCGCCCGACAGTTCCGCGGTGGGCCCGGCGGGCACCCCTACCCCGCCCTGCACGGGCCCGGCACCGCGCAACTCGATGTCTGCGGGCAGCCCAGGAGCCCCGTAGCGATGGTGCAAGCGGGTCAGTACGTAGTTGTTCCGCGCCAGAAGTCCCTGGCGGCGGGCCACTTCGCGGCGCTGCTCTTCCAGGCGCGCCTTGGTCTCTTTGTCGGCACCTTTGAGCTGCTCGCGCTCCGCGTCGGTCAACTCTGGCGGTTTGGGGTTGCGCTCCGCGTCGGGCACGTCGCCTTCGAGCACGTCGGCCCCCAGACTGAGCAGCTCGTGAATCTTGAGCGGGGCATTCGGGCACGGCTCCCCGCAGTGCTTGATCGTGGGCCAGGCGTACTCGACCAAAAACCCCTTCGGATCCTTGGCCAAGAGCGCGTCATGCACGCCCGCGTAGAAATCCCCAAGTCGTTCCTTGACGCCCACGTCCACGTTGACGTTGGTGGGCGGGTAGACGTTGGCGTAATTGGCGACCTCGAAGCGCTCACTCGGGTGCAGCACGTAGATCAGCAGTTCTTGCTGACCCGAGCTACTGATCAAGCCCAGGGTGGAGGGCAGCACATACGGCAGGCGAGTCGAAAAACGGATGGGAGAAAGCAGCGCGCGCCGCGCTCCGGCGAGCTCCACCTTGCTGGTCGCCACCTCGGCGACCAGCATCTGCATGCCCGCGGCGTCATACCGGGCGAGCGCTTCCTCCGCCCCGCTCGGCAACGCGAGACCACGCCCGGTCAAGTGCGCCTGCAGCGCCGTGAGCTTCGGCAAGAGCCGGAACGCATACTCGCCGTCTTTGAATTCCGGCGCCAGATCGAGCAGCAGCTCCGGCGGGAGCTTGGTGCCGCCGCTCATGTCGGGCAGCCCTCCCGCGAGGAAATTGACCGCCCCCTCCTTCACGCTCAGATCCCGCTCCCACTCTTGCTCGGGCTGTCCCGACTCGCAGGGATCCATTTCCCAGAACTCGTGGTAGCGGGGCGCGCTGATCTCGTCCAAATGATCGATCGGATCGCGCTTGAGCGTCTTGATGTCCGCCAACTTCACGTCGGCGGGAACCGGCAGGACGAGCGCAAAGCGATCGAGCGGCCCCTCGTAGTCCGACCAGACGCTGACGACGGTGCGGTCCCCCTTTTCGAGCAGCACCACCTGCGTCGCGTTGCTGACGCGGCGTGCCTGGCCCTTGCCAGCGAACACACCCGGAAAGGCACGGGCAGGCAGCGCGCCGAGCCACAGGCTCAGCAGGGTCGCGGCCATGGCAGCCACCGGCTGCCGGAAGAGGCGGGAGGGAGAGACGGTGTTGCTCATGATGGATGCAGGGGCAGGAAGGGCGAACGAGCGGGCAACGGACACCGCGGAAGAACGAGCGGGCATCGGGCCCCGCGGAGGAACGAGCGGGCATCGGGCCCCGCGGAAGAACGAGCGGGCATCGGGCCCCGCGGAAGAGACAGCCGAACCATAACCAAGGCCGCAACAAAGGGCTGAACAAAACGTCGGCGCTTGCCGGGTGGGCGCTCCGAACGCTACCCTTTGGCGCCTGTGTCCAGCGCGGTAGGGCCCTTCGATCTGGAGCAGCTCCGGCGAGCACTCGCCCCAGCGCGGGACGCGCCCATTGTCGCACATGAGCCCAGCCCCAGCGTGAGCGCGGTGGTCGCCGCGATCGTCCGTCAGACCAGCGTTGGTGCCGAAATTCTCTTGATCCGGCGCGCCGAGGACGCACGAGATCCATGGTCCGGGCACATGGCGCTGCCCGGTGGCCATCGCGATCCAGACGATCGCGATCTGGTGGCCACCGCGCTACGAGAGACCCTGGAGGAGGTGGGGCTCGACTTGGCCCGCGACGCCGAACTGCTCGGTCCGCTCGCGAGCGCACGAGCGATCAGCGGGCGGCGCCCGCCCTTCGACATTTACCCGTTCGTATTTGCACTGGCGGGCGAGGTCGAGCCCCGTGCCAATCCGCGGGAGGTCCACGGCATCGTCTGGGCCAAGCTCGACCACCTGTTCTCCCCGGTGGCCCGCACCAGCATCGAGCATCCCATCCCCGGGGCAGAGCCGCGGCGCCTGCCCGCCTTCGACGTCGACGGCCACGTGGTCTGGGGCCTGACCTACCGGATCCTGAGCAACCTGCTCCAGCTGTCCGGCACCCCCGCGCCCACTCCGCCTGGCGGCGACCCCTGAAAGGGGTGACGCACCGCCGCGGGTGTAATAGCGTGCCGCCCCAACGCAGATGGCGGGCCACCCCGAGAATGTGCTGCGCCCCGTAGAAGGGGTTTCCGTTGCCGCCCACCCGCTGGCCCCGCCCTCCGTTTTCGGCTGGCTGCGGCGGGTCTCGCTCAACGATTGGATCGTGCTCGGCTACCTCTGCGTGCTCGACGCAGCCATCATTGCCTCCGAGCATTTCGGTCCGGCGCGCGACCGGGCCATTCTGGAGGTGTCGCTGCTCCTGTTCTGCTTCTTCTTCGTGGTCGTGGTGCTGATTCGCGGCGGCTGGCTCAGCCACCCCTGGCTGGCACCGCTGGCATTTCGCCTGAGCCACTACGGGGCCATCCAGATCCCGTACTTTTTCATGCGCGGGTTTCTGCCGGTAGTGAACCCCGGGTCGCTCGACAAGGAGTTGCACCAGACGGGCGTGCGCTGGTTTGGCCTGGAGCCCGCGCTGGCCATGGAGCCATGGATCACGGCGGGCAGCGCCGAGTGGTTCTCCTTCTTTTATTACGGCTATTTCTTCGTGCTGGGCCTGCACATCATTCCGGTCGTGTTTTTGAGTCGCGATCGGCGCTTGCTCTCGGAGCTGGCTCTCGGCCTGTTGCTGGTGCTGGCGGTGGGGCAGTCGATGTATCTGGTGGTGCCCGGCTACGGGCCCTGGGCGGGCATGCCGGAGCTGTTTCAGACCCCGTTGCCGCACGGCGTGTGGTGGCAGCTGGTGCGGCAGTTGGTCGACTCCGCCGGAGCGCTGAAGGACATCTTTCCTTCGATCCACACTGCCGCCCCCAGCTTTATCCTGCTCTTCTCGTTCCACAACCGCGCCTACTTGCCGTACCGCTACAGCTGGCCGTTGGTCGGGTTCTTCGTCTTCAACATCATCGTCGCCACCATGTTCCTGCGCTGGCATTGGCTGGTCGATATCCTCGCCGGCCTCGCGCTGGCGCTGTTCGCATACGCGGGCAGCGTGTACGGAACGCGCTGGGAGATGCGCTATCGCGAGGCGCGCGGGTTACCCACGGCCTGGCCCGAATGGCCGAAGGCCCCGGGCGCGCACACGTCCGCGCGGGCCTGACCCCGCGCGGCCCGCGGCTTCCGAGCGCAGCGCGCTCTGTGACTTTCGAGCGCAGCGCTCAGGAGCGCGTCCGCGGCAGACCCGCCTGATGCACCTTGCCTGGCAGCGTGCGGCCGATGATGCGCTCGGCGACCTGGCCCGCCAGGATCAGTGCCTCGAGATCGACGCCCGTCTCGAGCCCCATGCCGTGCAGCATGTACACGAGGTCCTCGGTCGCTAGATTACCCGAGGCGCCCGGTGCATACGGGCAACCGCCGAGCCCCGCCACCGCAGCATCGAAGGTGCGGATCCCCCGGTCCAGGCCCACCAGCACGTTGCTGAGCGCCGTCCCGCGCGTGTCGTGGAAATGCAACGCCAGTTGCTCGGGGGCGAACTCCGCCAGGAACAGATCGCAGATCTGCTGGGTCTGGAGCGGCGTTCCGACGCCGATCGTGTCCCCGAGAGACACCTGGTACACCCCCCACCGCACCAGCTCTCGCGCAATGTCCAGGGCGCGGCGCGGATCGACGGCGCCCTCGTACGGGCAACCCCAGACCGTCGAAATGTAGGCACGGACGCGCATGCCCTCATCGCGCGCCACCGGGATCAACTCCTCGAAGACCTCGAGCGAGCGCTGGATACTCTTGTTGGTGTTGCGCTGATTGTGCGCTTCGCTCGCCGACAGGAAGATGGCGACCTCTTTCAGGCCTGCCAGTTTGGCCCGCTCGAGACCGGTGGCGTTCGGGCACAGAGCGCTGAACGTGACCCCGGGATTCGGCGCCAGCGACTGTACCAACTCAACCGCGTCCGCCAGCTGCGGGACCCAGCGCGGGGAGACGAAGCTCGTGACTTCGATGTGCGCCAGCCCCGCCTGCATCAGGGCGAGGATGAGCTCGCGCTTGGCCGCGAGCGGCAGAATGTTGGACTCGTTCTGCAGGCCGTCGCGGGGGGACACCTCGTACACACTCACGGGGCCGGACAGCTGAGATAACATTCAGAAATCCATATTCAGAAATCGAGAAGGCGCATCTGCCGAGGCTTCGGCGAATCCTGGAACGGCACGGGGTAGTCGCCACTGAAGCAGGCGTGACAGAAGCGTTCCCCGCCCAGCTCGTCGCTCTGCGCCATGGGCAACGAGAAAGGCCGGGGCCCGAGCTGCGTGTCCGACCCGTGCGCACTCGGTTCGGCCTTGCCGGCCGGCGAGCGGCGCAGCGCGCCGGCGGCCACGACCGCGTCCTTCGTCTCCTGGAGCGAGAGATACGCGAGCGAGTCGCTCGTCAGATACTGGTTGATCTCGTCCACCGTGTGGCTCTGCGCGATCAGCTCACTGCGGGTCGGCGTGTCGATACCGTAGAAACACGGCCACGAGATCTGCGGGCTGGAGATGCGCAGGTGCACCTCCTTGGCACCTGCGGCGCGCAGCATCTTGACGATTTTGCGACTGGTAGTGCCGCGCACGATGCTGTCGTCCACCACCACGACCCGCTTGCCGTACAGCACCTCGCTGACGGCGTTGTGCTTCAGTCGAACGCCGAAGTGGCGGATGCTCTGCTCCGGCTCGATGAAGGTTCTGCCCACGTACGGGCTGCGTACCAGCCCCATCTCGAAGGGCAGGCCCGCCTCCTGTGCATAGCCGATGGCGGCGGGAATGGCGCTGTCGGGGACGGGGATCACCAGATCCGCTTCGATGCGGTCGCGGCGCGCCAGCGCTCGGCCCAGGTTTTTTCGAGCCTCATACACGTTCAACCCGTCGAGAGCGGAGTCTGCTCGGGCAAAGTAGATGTACTCGAAGATGCAGCTGCGCGCGGCTTTGCGCTCAAACGGGCGGCTGTGACGCACCCCCGTCTCATCACAGATCAGCATCTCGCCCGGCGCGATGTCGCCCTGAAACTGTGCCCCCACGAGATCGAAACTCGACGACTCGCTGGCGACGACGATCGCGCCCTCCACACCTGGAAATGTCCCGTAACACAGGGGCCGAATCGCCAGCGGATCGCGCACGGCGATGAGCTTTCGTTCGGACAGGCACAGGAGCGAATAGGCGCCTTGCACACGCGTCAGGGCATCCGCCACGCGATCCTCCAGGGAGCCCTGCCGGCTCTGCGCCATGAGGTGCACGATCACCTCCGTGTCGCTGTCGCTCTGAAAGATCGAGCCTTGCTCCTCCAGCTGGTGGCGCACGGCCTCGGCGTTGGTCAGGTTGCCGTTGTGCGCGATGGCGACCGAGCCGCGCGTGGAATCCACCGTGAGCGGCTGGGCGTTCTTCAGGATCGAGCCGCCCGCCGTGGAGTACCGGACGTGGCCGATGGCACTGTTGCCGCTCAAGCGTTCGATCTGCTGCGGGCTGAAGACGTCGATCACCTGCCCCATGCCGCGGTGTGACACCAGGCGCCGCCCGTCACTAGCAGAGATGCCAGCACTCTCCTGGCCTCGGTGCTGCAGTGCGTGCAGCCCGAGATACGTCATGTTTGCGGCCTCGGGGTGGCCGAAGACTCCGAAGACTCCACACATACGTCAGGCGGACCAGTACACCATTGGCGAGGTTCCTGCCGTCGATTTCGGCCCTCACACCCAGCGCTGGCCCGCTGGTTGGCCATGGCTGCAGACGGTGGGCAGCCCGACACCGTTGTAGGGAACGCAGCTCTCGCGCTCGCGCTTTCACCCACTTGCTCCCTCGAGTGGCGCCGTTCTCGTCCCAAAAAAGCGCGTAAAGCTTTGCCGGATCGGGCCGGCTACTTCTATGGACACATGCAAGCTCTGGACGAACTCGTTGCACGCTGGCGCAAGAATCCCGACTCCGAGTCGACGCTAGCGCTGTGTGCACATCTGGGTACTTCTCGCGAAGCAGAGCTGATGCGCGAGGTGGGCAACACGGCCGAGGCCTGGCACCGCGACAACGCCTCCGTGATGCTCTCGGTAGGCCGCATGTATCTGGACGCCGGGCTCTTGGCCGAAGCCCAAGCCTCCTTCGTTCAAGCCGGCAAGCTCGCTCCGTCCGACAGCGCGCCGTACCGCTATCTGGGGGAGGTGCTGCTGCGTCGCGGCGACGCCGTGCGTGGGGAGAAGGCCCTGGCTCGTGGCATCAAGCTGGGCGATAGCAGCGCCGACACGCGGCTCTGGCACGAGCGCGCCGTGCTCTACAGCGGGCTGCAGCAACGCAAAGGCCTGAGCGCCGTGGCGGAGCAGGTGGCGCGGGTGGTGCCTCGAGAACCGTCGATTCCAGCCCCAACGCTTTCACCGTTCGACGAGCCGCCGGCGCCTGCAGCGCCGCGCGCCGCCCGCCGCTCTCGACCTCCGGGCGGTCCGGCCCGACCCTCGGGTCCCCGTCGCTCCTCGCCGCCGGCCGCAGCGCGCCGCAGACCGTCGGCACCTCCCGCTGCTCCGGAGCCGCCCAAGTCCGCCCCGCAGGAAACGCTGCTGATGGGCCGCTCGCCGGTGCCGGCGCCGTCCCCGCTGCAGCCGCCGCAACAGCCGCCCTCGCCGTTCTTCCCGAGCGAGAGCCATTCGCCTCGGGCACGGGTGAGCCAGCCGCTGGGGACCAAGCTGCCCAATCTGCTGCCCAAGGATCACCAGGCCCGAAAGCTGGCGGCCACCAAGCGCAATCCAGTCGAGCCTTCGCAGCGCTTCTTCCCTGAGTCGGCTCCCCCGTTGCCCGATGCGCCGGCCCCCGTAGCGGCCGCCGCGCCCGCCAGCGATCCATTTCGGGGCACGTTCCCGCCCACCCCCCGCGCGCCTGCCCCGGCGTCCAGCGTCGCGCCGTCCTCAGCTTCCGCACATGCGCGGCACGACCTGGCGCCCAGCTCAGAGGCCACCGTCACCGATACGAGCACGGTCGTGCCGTCGCTCGTGCCACTGGCGCTCGTGGACAGAGACGATGAGCTCGAGGATGAGGCCGAGCGCAGCCCGAGCCCGGAAGCGGTGCTGCGCACGCTCGCGCAGGTGGGGCTGTACGAGCGACATGGCGGCGTCGTGCCCGCGTGGGAGACCCCCGTGCGCTCCGCACCGCGACGCGTCTGGGTCATGGCCGCCGCGGTCGCGCTGGCTGCCGGCGTCGGGTTCGGTGGTTATCGCTACGCGGCACGGCTGCAGGGCGAGCGCCTGGCGCAGGCGCAGGAACTCGCGGCGCACGTGGCGGGGCTGCTCGACAGCGGCAGTCGCAAGGATCTCACGGCCAGCGAAGCCGACTTTCAGCGCCTGTTCGAGCTCGACTCCCGAAGTCACGATGCGGCATTTCTCTGGCTGAAGAACCGCGTGCTGCACACGCTGCTCTCCGAGGAACCCGCGCCTGGTATCGAATCGGCGCTGGAGCGCGCACGGTCCGTCGGCGTCGAAGAGCCACGCCTCGTGTTTGGTCGGATCGCGAGCGCGCTGGCGGCCAGCGACCTGCCCGGGGCGGCTCAGCTCGTTCAGCAGTGGGACGAACGAGCCAAGGGCGAAGCGCTCTACCAGCTACTGGTGGGCGCCATGTTCGAGCGCGCCGGCAACCCCATGGCGCTGGAGCGCTTCGTCAGCGCAACCACCCTGCAGCCGGATCTCAAGCTCGCGCACCTGATGGCGGCGCGGCTCGCCCTCTTGCAACTCGGTCCCGAGAAGGCCAGGCCCACGCTGGAGCTCGCCTACGCGCGGCTCGGTCCGGGCCCGGCCGAGCAGGTGCTGCGGGGCCTCGCCTGGGCGAGCAGCCTCGACGCCCATCTCCCCGCCCCGGAGGCACCCAGCGCTGCGGCCCTGGCCGAACTGGCCCCGTTGCTGCGCAGCACTGCCAGCGCCGTGGAAGGGGTGCGGGCGCACCGCGAGGGACATCCGGAACAGGTCGACGCCGCCTTTCAACGCGCGCTCGGACCGACGACCGCGCCCGCGCTGGCCGCCTGGATCGGCTACCAGGCGCTCGAGGCGGGCGACGTGCAAATCGCGCGCGCGGCGGCCATCAAGGCGATGGAGCTGTCCGTTCAGCATGAGGATTCGCGCGCGCTGGCCGCGCGCATCGCGCTCGCGGACGGTCGCTTGCGCGAGGCCCAGGACGCCGTGCGCGGGCTGGATCCGGGCTCGCGGGACGCGCTGCTCATCGAGGCCGTGTCCGCCTATGAGAACCTGCAGAGCGCCGACACGGCGCGGCTCATCGGTGCGCTGCCCACGGACGCCGAGGCTGGTCAAACGTTGCTCGCGCTGCGCGAGAGCAACAAAGTGATGCTGGGGCAGACCCGGAACAAGGGGGATCTGCTCAAGCAGCTGAGCCGCGACTCCCAGGTGTGGGGACCCTTGGTGGCGCTCGACCTGGCGTTGGATACCGGGGAACTCGAGGCGGCCGAGCAGATCCTCCAGGCGCATTCCAAGAGCGCGGATCTGCCGGCGTACGCTGCGCGCAGCGTGCGGCTACGTCGCTACCAGGGACAGATCGACGCCGCCCTGGAGCGTGTCCGTCCCGCGCTCGACGGCAAGGCGGTCACCCCGCGCGCGGCCGCGGAGGCCGTGCTGGCCTTCGTGGACGGCGGGCGCGCCACCGGCGCCGCGAGTACGCTGAGCGAGCTGGGAGACAACCAGGGCGCGCTCAGCGCCTGGCTCGGACCGCTGGTGGAATCGGCGCGGGGCAATCAGCGGGCGGCCACCAAGGAGCTGGCCCAGCTGCCCCTGCCGTCGAAAGGCGAGCCGCTGCTCGTGCAGACGCTGGCGCTGCGCAGCCTGGCTGCCGCCAAAGACCGCCGCGCCAAGGCCTACTACGCCCAGCTCTCGAAGCGCTTCCCCTCGCATCCCGACGTGCGCGCCGCCGGCAAGGCGCTCGGCGCCCGCTGAGCGGCAACGCCCCCGGGCGGGCGGTGCCCCTGAAAACAGCTCGCCCGTGCGGGACGGGCGAGCGCGCCGCACTCAGCGGGGCGGCGGCGACTTCTGGGCGCTTTCGACCATGGTGCGGAACTCGTCCTGATCCGGAGAGCGCCCCATGGCCTCCTCCATCGTGATCAAGCGCTTGGAGACCAGCGAGAACAAGGACTGATTCATGGTCTGCATGCCGTGCTTGCCCTGCCCGACCTGCATCTGAGAATAGATCTGGTGCACCTTGTCCTCGCGGATCAAGTTGCGCACCGCCGCGTTCGGGATCAGCACTTCGAGCGCGAGCGCGCGGCCCGCGTTGCCCGCTCGAGGCAATAGTAGCTGACTCATGACGCCCTCCAGCACGAAGGAGAGCTGCGCGCGGATCTGCGCCTGCTGGTGTGGCGGGAAGACGTCGATGATCCGATTGATGCTCTGCACCGCAGAGTTGGTGTGCAGCGTGGCAAAGACGAGGTGGCCTGTCTCCGCGATGGTCAGCGCCGCCTCGATCGTCTCGAGGTCACGCATTTCCCCGACCAGCACCACGTCCGGGTCTTGCCGTAGCACGTATTTCAAGGCGACCTTGAAGCTCTGCGTGTCGTGACCCACCTCTCGCTGGTTGATCAGGCAGCGCTTGTGCGCATGCAGATATTCGATCGGATCTTCCACGGTGACGATGTGCTGGCGCGTCTCCGTGTTGATCTTGTCGATCAGTGCAGCGAGCGTCGTGCTCTTTCCCGAGCCCGTGGGTCCCGTCACCAGCACGAGCCCGCGCGGGCGGTTCGTCAGTTCGGCTGCCGCAGGCGGCAAGCCCAGCTCATCGAAGGTGAGAATCTTGAAAGGAATGGCGCGAAAGGCCGCCGATACCGCGCCCCGCTGCATGAATAGATTGGCCCGATAGCGCGACAGCCCCTTCACGCCAAAGGACAGATCCAGCTCCTTGGTGGTCTCGAAGGCGCGGCGCTGATCTTCGGTGAGCACGGAATAGCAGAGCGCCTTGGTCTCGACCGGGCCGAGCGGCGGCAGCTTCAACGGCACCACCGAACCGTCCACCCGGAGCAGCGGCGGGGACCCGGTGGCGATATGCAGGTCGCTGGCCCCCTTCTCGATCATCGCTCGCAGGAGCTGATGCAGGTTGACCTTGAGCTCACTACTACCGGTTTCCATCAGCCGTACGTCCTTTTCATGCGCATGCCATCCGTGAACCGCTCGTGCCGGAGCCTCAGTCGGCCATCGTCACGCGCAGGACTTCCTCCGTGGTGGTGACGCCCTCGAGAATCTTGTTGATCCCGCTCATGCGGAGCGAGCACATACCGCCGCGGATCGCAGCCACCTTCAGCTCGGCGCTGGATGCGCCTTGCAGCACGAGCTCCTTGAGCTGATCCGTGAAGCGCATCACCTCGTACAAGGCGACGCGGCCCTTGTAACCCGAGCCGTTACAGGTCTCGCAGCCCGAGCCCATCATCAGCTTGTTGTCCTGGGCACGCTGCACTTGCTCCGGGGAAAACCCCAGATCGAGCAGCGCGCCCGGATCGGGAGCGAACTCTTTCTTGCAGTCCGCACACACGCGCCGGGCGAGGCGCTGCGCCAGCACGAGGTTCACGCTGGCCGTGATCAAGAAGGGCTCCACGCCCATGTTGAGCAGGCGGGAGATGGTCGCCGGCGCATCATTGGTGTGTAGCGTCGACAGCACGAGATGGCCCGTGAGCGCCGCCTTGACCGCAATTTCCGCCGTCTCAAAGTCGCGGATCTCGCCGACCATGACCACGTCGGGGTCTTGGCGCAGGAAGGCGCGCAGGGCCATGGCAAAGTTCAGCCCGATCTCATCGTGCATCTGCACCTGGTTGATGCCGTGCAAGTTATACTCGACGGGATCTTCGGCGGTGCTGATGTTGGTGCCCGGCTGGTTGAGCTCAGAGAGCGCCGAGTAGAGCGTCGTCGTCTTGCCGGAGCCGGTCGGCCCCGTCACCAGAACCATGCCCCAGGGCTGGTTGATCGCCCAGCTGAAGTCCTTGAGCGGCGCCGTCTCGAAGCCGAGCTTGGTCATGTCGAGCTGCAGGTTGCCCTTGTCGAGCAAACGCAGCACGATCTTCTCGCCCCACAGCGTAGGCAGCACGCTGACGCGAAAATCCATTTCGCGGTTCTTCCCCAGGCGCAGCTTGATGCGTCCGTCCTGCGGCAAGCGTCGTTCAGCGATATCGAGCTGGCTCATGATCTTGAGGCGGCTGGACAGCGCGTTCTTCAGCTTGAGCGGAGGCGTCATCTCCTCCTGCAGCACGCCGTCCACGCGATAGCGCACTCGCATGCGGCGCTCGTACGGCTCGATGTGAATGTCGCTCGCGCCCTTGCGGATCGCGTTCAGCAGGATCACGTTCACGAGCCGAACCACGGGCGCGTCTTCGCTCGCCTTTTCGAGTTCGACAGCGTTGAGGTCCTCCTCGTCGGCACTGAAATCGATATCGTCGTCGCCGAGATCGAAATCCGCCATCACCTCGTCGTAGGAGGGCCCGGCGGTGGCGTAGTAGCGCTCGATCGCGGCGTGCACCGCCGTCTCACTGGCGACCACGGGCTCGACGTTGAAGCCGGTGAGGAACTTGATGTCGTCGATCGCCGCCAGGTTCGTCGGATCCGCCATCGCGACGATCAAGGACGATCCCGAGCGCGATACCGGGATGACCCGGTGCTTCTCGCAGACGTCTTTGCCGACCAGCTTGATGACGTCTTCTTCGATGTCGTAGTCTTCGAGCTTGACCGCAGGCAGGCGGTATTGCGCGCTTAGAAAGTCGGTGATCTCGCCATCGGAGATGTACCCGAGCTTGGCCAGCGTATAGCTGAGGTTGCGACCACTCTTGGCTTGATCCGTCTGAGCCTGCTTGAGCTGCTGCAGACTGATGAGCTTCTCGCGAACCAGCAGTTCGCCGAGGCGGTTGGGCGAAGTATTCGACATTATGAAATCACTTGGACGACGAGTAGAAGGCGGTAACGAAAGCGCTGGCGTTCCCGGGGCTAGGCCGGCTAGAGGCAGCGGTCGAGGACCGGCTCTGTCGCCGTCCTCGTGTGAAGTAACGACCGGTTGCGAGAGATGGTGCACCCGCCCTCTGCTGCAACCTGGAATTGGGCCGATTGGTCGGCTCGGATCGTGACCGGCCCGGGCATTCGGGCAGGCCAGCGCTATGAAGATCCCGCCTCAGGAACTGCGCCGGGCCCGCACGGATGGCCGCGCCACCCCCCGCGCGGGCGGTTGACGGGGCGACTTCCCGAAGCATATTGGCAGCTCCCGGTATATTCTCGACTCATTACATCGGAAATTGAAGGAATCATCGAGCCAATGGCCAAGAGCTATGCAGACCTGTTCACCGAGGTCCGGGAGCGAGTCCGGACCATCCCCTTGGACGCATTGAAGGCCCGCCTGGATGCCGGCACCCCGACGACCCTGGTGGACGTCCGGGAGCAGCACGAGTTCAACGCCGGCTTCATCCCGGGAGCGGTGCACATTCCGCGCGCGTTTCTGGAGCAGCAGGTGGAGAGCAAGCTCCCCAACAAGGACGCGCCCATCGTCGTGTATTGCGCAGCGGGCACGCGCAGTGCCTTCGCCGCCAAGACCCTGTCGGACATGGGCTACACCGACGTCACCAGCGCCAATCCTGGTTTTACGCGCTGGAAGGATGTGCGTTATCCGGTCGAGACGCCGCCGAACCTCAGCGAGGCCCAGCGCGACCGCTACTCGCGCCACTTGATGCTGCCCGAGGTGGGCGACAAGGGGCAGGCCAAGCTGCTCAAGAGCCGCGTTCTGTTGCTCGGCGCCGGTGGGCTCGGCAGCCCTTCGGCTCTCTACCTCGCCGCTGCCGGCGTGGGCACGCTCGGGCTCGTCGACGCGGACGTGGTCGACGCCTCGAATCTGCAGCGCCAGATCCTGCATGCCACCTCGCGCATCGGGCAGGCCAAGGTCGACAGCGCCGAGGTCGCGCTACGCGATCTGAACCCCGACGTGAACGTGATCAAATACAAGGAGCGGCTGACCAGCGAGAACGTCGAGCGCATCCTCGCCGACAAGTGGGACGTGATCGTCGATGGCTGCGACAACTTCCCCACCCGCTACCTGGTCAACGACGCCTCCCTCCTGCACAAGATCCCCGTCGTCCACGGCTCGATCTTCCGCTTTGACGGCCAAGTCACGACCTTCTTGCCGTTTGCCGGCCCGTGTTACCGCTGCCTGTATCCGGAACCGCCTCCGGCGCATCTCGCGCCCTCGTGTTCGGAAGCAGGCGTGCTCGGCATCTTGCCCGGCATGATCGGCATCCTGCAGGCCACCGAGACCGTCAAGGTGCTGCTCGGCCTGGGGGACACGCTGTCCGGTAGGCTCCTGCAATACGACTCGCTCGGTCTGACCTTCCGTACCTTCAAGCTGCGGCGCGACGACGCCTGCCCCGGCTGCGGGAAGAACGCGAGCATCAAGGGCTACATCGACTACGAAGGCTTCTGCGCCAACGTCTGAAGTCCCGAGCGCCGCACCAGGCCTGCTCAGCCGGAGCAGGCCTGCGGCACTTCAACCGGAGGTGCTGAGTACGGCGCCGCGCCAGACGGCGCCGTTCCTGCGAGCGGTTGCCGCGCTCAGACCGTGCACTCGACGTGCACGGTCCCGCCCTTGGCGGAGTACGGCACTCGATTGCCGGTGACGGGCTTGCCGTCCACGACCAACTTGGGCTGGCCACCCTTGCCCGAGTTCTTGACCTGGATCACGTAGGTGGTGCCGCGCCACCAGCGCGAGATGGTAAACTGCGGGACCTCCGCCGGCAGGCACGGATCGACGATCAGTCCGTCGTAGTCCGGGCGCACGCCGAGCAGGTGCTGCGAGACCGCGACGAAGTTCCACGCCGCCGTACCGGTCAACCAAGAGTTCTTGGCTTCCCCGGGCTTGACCGCATCTTTGCCCGCGATCATCTGCGAGTACACGTACGGCTCCATCTTGTGCACCTCGCTGATGTCCTCGATGTAGGCCGGCGTGATCTTCTTGTAGTACTCGAAGGCACGCTCCGGCCGGCGCACGACCGTTTCGGCGATCATGATCCAGGGGTTGTTGTGGCAGAAGATGCCGGCGTTCTCTTTGTATCCCGGCGGGTAGGAGCTGATCTCCCCGAGTTCCACGTGGTAGCGAGTGTACGCCGGGTTCACGAGCACGATGCCGTACGGCGTGTCTAGCCGCTCCTTCACCGCGTCGAGCGCCTTCAGTGCCTGGCCACTGTCCTTGCCGATGCCGGCCATCACGCAGTAGCCCTGCGGCTCGATGAAGATCTTGCCGTCTTCACACTCTTTGCTGCCGACCTTGTTGCCGAAGAAATCGTAGGCCCGCAGGAACCAGTCGCCATCCCAGCCGTGCTCGAGCACGACCTTTTCCATCTTGGCGATCTCGCGCCGGGCGCGCTGTGCCTTGTCGGCCTGCCCCTTCTTGTCGCACAGCGCCGCGTATTCCGGCCCGATGTGACAGAACATGCCCGCGATGAAGACGGACTCGGCGGTGCGCCCGGTGCGATTGCCCGTGGTCTGGTAGGACTCGTCCGGGGTCTCGCTGAAGCAGTTCAGGTTGAGGCAGTCGTTCCAGTCGGCGCGACCGATCAGCGGTAGCCCGTGCGGGCCGAGGTTGTTCAGCACGTGCTCGAACGAGCGCGTGAGGTGCTCCATCAAGGACGCGGTGTTCTTCTCGTCGTTGTCGAAGGGAACGCTCTCGTCCAGGATGCCGTAATCCCCTGTTTCCTTGATGTAGGCGGCCACGCCAAGGATCAGCCACATCGGATCGTCGTTGAAGCCGCTGCCGATGTCGTTGTTGCCGCGTTTGGTCAGCGGCTGATACTGGTGGTAGGCGCTACCGTCGGCGAACTGCGTGGAGGCGATGTCGATGATGCGCTGGCGCGCCAGATCCGGCAGTAGGTGAACGAAGCCGAGCAGATCCTGATTGGAGTCGCGGAACCCCATGCCGCGCCCGATCCCCGTCTCGAAGTACGAGGCGCTGCGCGACATGTGAAAGGTCACCACACACTGGTACGGGTTCCAGATGTTGACCATGCGGTTCAGCTTCTCGTCGGAGGACTGCACGGTGTAGCGCGACAGGAGCTCCGTCCAGTGACTGCGTAGCCCCTGCAGCGCTGCGTCCACCTGCTCGGGCTTCGAGAAGGCCTCGATCATGGCCTGCGCCCGCCGCTTGTTGATCACGCCTGGCTTCTGCCATTTCTCCGCCACCGGGTTCTCGATGTAGCCGAGCGTGAACACGAACTTGCGCTCGGCGCCGGGCGCCAGGGTCACCTCGAGACAATGCGAAGCGACCGGGGCCCAACCGTGGGCGACGCTGTTCTTGGATGCGCCGTTCTTGACGACGTCCGGTTCGCCCAGGTGGTTGTACAGGCCGACGAAAGATTCGCGATCCGTATCGAAGCCCGCCACCGGTGCGTTCACGTGGTAAAACGCGAAGTGGTTGCGGCGCTCCCGATACTCCGTCTTGTGGTAGATCGTCGAGCCCTCGACCTCGACCTCGCCGGTGCTGAGATTGCGCTGCAGGTTCGTCGCATCGTCGTGAGCGTTCCACAGGCAGAACTCGACAAACGAGAACAGCTTGAAGGTGCGCGTCGTGTTCGACTTGTTGCGCAGCGTGACTTGATGCACCTCGGCGTTGAAGCCGCGTGGCACCATGAACAGGAGCTCTGCTTCCAGCCCCTTTCGCTGGCCGGTAATGCGGGTGTAGCCCAGGCCGTGCCGGCACTCGAACGCATCGAGCTCCGCCTTCACGGGCGCGTAGCTGGGCGTCCAGTAGTCGCCGTTCTCCTGGATGTAGAAGAAGCGGCCCCCCTGCTCGTTCGGCACGCTGTTGTAGCGATACCGAGTCAGGCGGCGCAGGCGGGCATCTCGGTAGAACGAGTAGCCGCTGCCCATGTGGGAGATGAGGCCAAAAAAGCCCTCCGAACCCAGATAGTTGATCCAAGGAAACGGCGTCCTCGGCGTGGTGATTACGTACTCCCTGGCCGAGTCATCAAAATGACCGAATCGCATTCTTCCTCCGAACTTTCCTACTAATTCAGGCGCTGATCACGAGCGAGGCTCCGCCCCCGGGGAGGCCCGCTCAGCGCCCCTGTTCATCCAGGAATGCCGTCACCCAGGCGAGCGGCGAGTTCCAGTTGATCGTGATTTCGTTGACGGACCAGGCTTCGATGTTGTCCAAAAAGCACTTCTGCGGTGCGCAGCCCTTCTTCTTCAAGCCGGCCGCTTGCACGTACGGGTCTTCCAGGCTCGAGTTGGGGCCGCCCGAGAGAATGCCGGGCGGAGCTTCGGGGAAATCCGAGCGCGCCTGCTTCGCCCAGAAGCGGTGGTGCGGGTTCTTGAGCGGCTTCTCGCCGTAGCCGGTGACATAGGACTGCGCGAGCGGGTTGGTGCCGAGGATGTAGTCCATCCCGGCTGCGACGGCGTCCCGGTACTCGGCCTTTTTCGTGAAATCGTAGGCCAGCCCGAGCACCATACCGTTCGTCGCGATGAACGAGTTCGAGCCCCAGGGGTAGGACGGCTTGTCGTCCTTGTTTCCGGGCGCGAACGGGGGCCGGTAGCCCTCCTTGTTCATGTGCGCCAGGTACACGTCAGCGAGATCGATCAAGCGCTTGCGCTGCGCGTCGCGCGCACCGGTGCTCAACTTGCTGGGCACCACCGAGAGCGAGATCACGCCGAGCGCGTCCGTGTCCTTCCAGTTCATGACAGAAAAGTCACCGGACGAGTTCCTGAACTTCTCGTTGTGCGGATTGGCTTCCAGATCGCTCAAGTACTGAGCGTCGCCAGTGGTGATGAACAGCTCCGCCGCGGCCCAGTAGAACTCGTCCACCACGTAGTCGTCGTCGTACGCGCCGCCGCCGTTGTTGTTGTCCTTCGGGTCGGCGTACTTGTCCGGAAACTTCTTGGCCGCGGCGTAGGCCTTCTCGGCGACGGCCAGGGCTTTGCCCGAAAACGCCTTGTCTTCCGTCTTGAAGACGCGCGCGGCTTGCGCCGCGACGGCCGCGGTGTTGAGCGTGGCCGCCGTGCTGACCGGACGCAGCGTGCGCTTGAGCGTGTCTTGATCCGGGCGTAGGCCGAGCGCCGTCCAGCCCTCGTCGTGCATCTTGTGGTGCACCATGCCGGCGAACTCGGTGCCGTCCGGCGCCTGCATCGACATCATGAACTCGACTTCCCAGCGAGCCTCGTCGAGCAGATCGTCGACGCCGTTCTTGTTCTCCGGGATGTTCAGCTTACCGTCAGCGAAATCCTTGCTGGACTTGCCGAGGTGCTTGATGCGCTCCCACTGGTCGAGCAGCGTCCAGGCAGAGAAGCCGCCGTTGACCACGTATTTGCCGTGATCGCCCGCGTCGTACCAGCCGCCCGTGACGTCCAGCGTGTAGTCGCAGCCGATGTCCTTGGCGCACGGAGCTTTGTCCGGCTGGTGCCCGGCGGGGCGCGCCCAGCGCTCCTCGCTCGCGTACGGCATCTTGATCTCGATGCCGCTGCGGTCATGGTAAAAATAAGCGAGAGCGTCGTACTTGAGCTTCTTGTAGACGTTCTTGCTGATGTCGAACGGGTAGCTCTTGTCCTCACCGACGCGCAGGACGTAGCCCTTGCCCTCGGTCTGATACTTCGAGAAATCGATCCTGTGCACCGAGTTGCCGGAGTTCGGATCCGGTCCGAAGACGCTGGTCTCGCCCTCGGCCACGACGGAGCCGGCAGCGTTGAGCAACTGCCACTTCTGGGGCTCCTTGGCGGCGCTGTCGAGCACGGCCACCTTGTCCAGCTTGGGCAGGTACCCCACCTGATTGACGGCCACCTTGGGCGGTGGCGCGGCGTCTTCCGGCGGCGGCGCCACAAATGCCGGATCCGTCAGGTACAGGTCGTCGATGCAGATCGTGACGGGCACGGTCTTGGCGAGCGGCCCTGCCAGGTGGAAGGAAAACTCCGCAATCGGATCGGTCGCGCCGCCCATGACGAACTGGCCCTGAAAGCGCTGCGGCTCCGTGCCCACCTCGAGCCGGGCGACCCAATACTCGCTGTACGGCGGACCCGACATGCCCAGCTTGGGGCGAATTGTGGTCGGGGCCGTTGCCCAGGCGCGGAAATCCACCGTGTAGCTATGGCCCTGCTCGACCACGAGCGGCCGCTGCACGAGCTGCGCGTCCCAGTTGTTCTTGCCCTTGTCCTCCATCGTCAGACACAGCGCGCCGTCCTTCACATCGGAACTGCCGCGCGCGGGCGCTGAAAATGATGTGAGCCACGGCAGGCTGCTGCCGTCGGAGAAGGTCGCGTTCTTGATCAGGCTATGTTGCGGGTCTGCCGGGGCGGCGGGCGCCTGGCTCTGAGCCTGGGCAGCGCCTTTCTGCATCTGCTTCTTGCAACCAAACCCCGCCGACAGCGCCAACACGGTTAGCGCCACCGGAGCCCGAAACCTCGAATCTCGCCTGCTCATCATTCACTCCTTCGCTCAGCTTCCCTCGAGGGTTCACCGGCCCATCATCGGGGATCCTCGCACACCCCCGCGTAAAGGCACTGGGCGTTACGGACAACCGGTGAACGCGAGGTCGTCGATCCAGATGTCAAAGGGGCGACCCTTGTCGCTCACCTGAAACTGCACGGCATACAGCGCCTCCGCCGTCACCGAGCGCGGCCGTGGATTGCCCCAGCCCGATTCCTGCCGCAGCGCGCTGAACGGGACGACAAACTTCTGCCACTCCTCACTCAGGCTCAGTTGCATGCCGAAGTCGTTCGAGCAGGCCCCGCAGACGCCGCCGTCCGGATCCGTATTGCGATCGGGGAACTTGATCCGCACCTTGCCGGTGCTGCCGGGCCCCTTCTTCGCGAAGAAGGAGATCCCTTTGTATTTGGAAGCGTCGTAGGGACCCTTCGGATCGGTAAAGTTCATGCCCATGGCCGCGTACACGATGTTGGCGCTCGAAAGCTGCCCACCGATGTGCAGCGCAAATTGGCTGCCGTTGGCCCCGCCCGGGGTCATGTTGAACTGCGCGCCACCGGCAGGATCGATCGTCGAGCCATCCGGATCGACGTACGTGTACACGTAGCCGCTGCGGCCATCCTGGATCAGCACCTGATTGTTGCTGTCCTCGCCGTCGTCGATCTTCGCTTCGGGCGGACAAGCCTTGCCCTCTGCGGAGTTCTCCATGTCGGGGGACGTCGGGTTGACCCGACAGCCCGCCATCACCGGGGCCGCCACGAGCACGGCCGCCAGCAGCGCCCCAGGGGACCCGTCGGACCAACAGCCGTTGGACGAACGACGCGGGGAGCACCAAAAACCAAATGCCTTCATGAATTTCCTCCGGCAGGCCAAACGCCGGCGAACCCTACCACCAAATGGTCGCCTGCAACGTGAGCACGCTCTCTTGCGGAGGCATGTACAGGCCTTCCGCCTGCGGATCCAGTGGCCCGCCGCGCGAGTTGACCGGTTGGGTCACGCCGCCGAAGGCGCCAAACCCGTCCGGGAAATTGGGGCCGTTGGCCATTTGCGTGCAGTACAGATCCTGCGAGGTCTGACAGACCCGCTTGGCATAGATGTACCGATGGTAGATCAGGCTGATTTCCTCGTGGCTCGCGTAGTCCGAACGGAACACCAAGCGCGGGGAGAGGATGCTGAAATTCTGCTCCTGGATGGTCGAGTTGGGCCGCAGGTGGTCCGCGCGGAAGCCGACGCCAAACCACGGCAGCGGGGAGAACTCGAGATCCGCACCGAATTTGAGCTTCTTGACTCCATCCGCCTGCGGGTCGTCCTCACTGCTGACCAGATTGAACATGCCAAACAGGGAGCCATCCAGCGTGGTGGTCCCGAACAGTTCTGGCCCGATGATGGTCGAGAGGCTGAAGTCGTACTGAAATGCCGCGTTCTGGACGTTGCCGTTGCCCTGCATGTCGCCGGCATTGTTGCCGCGCTCATTCAGATAGACGCCGGTGACGCCGGAGGTAAAGAAGCCGCCACCGCCCGCGTGAGCCACTTCGATCGCAGCGTCCACCGTGGAGGCGTACTTGGCGACGACCAGCGAGTAGCCGATGAAAAACTCGCCCCAGGCGTCCATGTTCAGGCGCAAGTCCGCACCGTAGACATCGAGGGAGCCATCGTTCGGATCCTCCCGGACCGTGCCTACCCAGGGGCACGCGCCCAGCAATGCATCGGCATTCGGGTCCGTGACGCACTGGTGATCCTGCTCCTGGGTCCACGAATGCATGTAGTGGATGCCGGCCAGGATGCTGTTGTCCAGGTTCACGCCGAGATGCGCATGGTGCAGCAGCGTGTACTTGGTATTCGTCGCGACGCTCGGCGACGGTTGTTTGACGCCGACCCCATCCTCAAACCAAAACGTGTCCGAATCCACGTCCAGATCGAGCCGGATGGTCTCGCCGATGATGTGCGTGCGACCGATGATGTAAGCGTCGTACGCGCCCGCATCATACTTGCCGGCGCCGCCGTACTGGTTCCAGAACGCGCCGACGCGCACGTTGGCGCGCAGATTGTCGAACGTGTCGCTGAGGTCCGGCGTGATGCTGACGAAGGCCTGCGAGATGCCGATTTGCCCGCCCTGCTCGTCGATGTCGTTGAACGACGGGTCGCTCAAGGAGAAGGCCTGGATCGCGATCTTGCTTTCGACGACACCGTTGCCGTAGCCAAAGAACATCTCGGTCCACGGCCCCTGCGCATTGGGGGTGGATTGCCAGCTGTAGAACTCGCGACCGGGGACCTGGAGGTTGCTGAGCGTGGTCTTGCTCTGACCGACGTACGGAGCCGTGCGCTCGCCGAACCCGATGTTCATGGGCGCGCGAAAGTAGCCGTTATATCGGAACTTCCACTCGCCATCGGTATCGGTGGCCGCACCGCCGTAGCGGCCGTAGGTCATGCCCGCGCCGCCGACGGCAGCGGGGCGCGGGCCGCCGGGTGCGCCCGGGGCGGCGGCGGCAGCACCTGCGGGGGGCGCGGCCATGGGGGGCGCTTCGTTCTTGACCTGGACCACCGGCGTGGAAGCGCTCGCTCCAGCGCTTTCGCTCAGGGTGACATTCGCAGGAGCTTTGTCCTGGGCGAGGGCGGTGGCACTCGACATGAGTCCGACCGCGATCCCTCCGCCTACAAACACAGAACTAATCAGAGTCCGCATACAGCTCCTGAGTTGACCACCGCGATCGAGCGATGGATCCGGCCGCGGCTGGAGGCCGGTTTTGAGCGAGCGGGAGTCAATCACACCTGGTTGCTCGAAGTCACTCCAATATTTGGAGCGCGAAGGTGCTCGATCGCGGCCTTCGCAGCAGCGTCTGCACGCGCGTGTTGCCCTGACACACACGCCGCGCTGATGGCGCGCGGGGTGTGCTGCCTCGCGCTGGAGGGCTCGATCTGAAAACGTTGCCAGGTGCGATCTGCCGTTGCCGCCCGGCGAGCGCTGCGCGCCCGCTCGTACCACAATGAAGCGGCGCGTTCCGCTTGCCGAGTCGGGTGTGCTGCGACGGCGCAGCGTCCCCTTGGCGCTGACGCAAGACAGCAAGCAGCATGCGCGGCCGCCCAGCGCGCTGGGGCGAAACGGGCCGCGGTCGGGGTGGGTCGGGCGTGCCGGTCGCGCGGAAGAGGCTGCGGTTTGCGAGCGACGGGTCTAGCGTCTGGCGCGGGCCCAGCATAGATTAGGGCCCGGCAACAGGATCTCGAACGGAGCTCGGCGAAAGATGATGCGAAGGGAATGGACGGCGATGGACCCACGGTGCAAGGGCGACTCTGCGCCGATCTCACGCACGGCGGCGTTCACAGCCGTGCTCACGGCCGTGGCCGCAGTTGCACTGCCCGCTTGTAGTGACGATCCCCGCATCCCCGACGGCAACCACTACTCCGAGAGCGTCACCCAGCAGCCGGGTGTGGTGCTGATCGACGACATGGAAGACGGCACGCAGTACATCCTCTCCGATGATGGGCGCGTGGGTCTCTGGTACACCTACAACGACGCGAGCCCCGCCGGCACGCAGGAGCCCGCGTTGGGCTTCCCCATGTACCGGACCTCGACGGAGGAGGGAGATCCCGAGCCGTCGTCGCTGGTGCCGCCGCGTCCGTGCGGGGGCGGAGACGTAGCGCCGTTTTTTGCGACCGAGCCGAGTTGCAAGTTCGTGGCGCGCACGTGGGGCACCGGCCAGGCTGGTTGGGGCGCCGGCATGGGCGTCGACCTGAACGGTGAGGGTGGCGCCAAGAATCCGTTTGACGCGAGCGGCTACGGGGGCATCGGATTTTTCGCCATCGGCCGCGCTCGCGGCAGTCTCTTGCGCGTCAACGTTCAGGACGTACGCACCACGCCGGAGTCGGCGGACGCCGCCGATCGCCGCTACATCGATCGCTGTGAGTCGTTCAAGAACGAGGACGGCACGCCCACCGGGCGCTGCAACGATCACTACGGTGTCAGCGTGACCATCACGCCGGACGCCTGGAAATGGATCGAGATCCCCTTTCACTGCATGTCGAACGGCAACTGGGGCTACGCATCCCCGGCGGGCGGCGGGACCCCGGCCGACAACGTGCTGCTCCGGGACGCCGTGGTCGGCGTGCAGTTTCAGATCACCGGCGCGGACCCCGACGCAGACGGCACGCTCGCGGCGATCGAGGACTTCGACTTCTCGATCGACAATCTCTCCTTCCTCGAGCTCAGCTTGTCCCCAGAGACCGCCGCCTGCCCCCTTTGAGCGGCGGATTCTTCCAGGCGCAACCCCGGCCCGACAACTCGGTCCAACAGACCGGCGTGCGAAAGCGCTTTGGCGCAGCCCGGCAACATTCTTGGTGGCGGTGCGGAAACCACCAAGCCAGCTACTGGGTTGCGGCTCGCGGTACGGGACAGACGCGTTGGTGTTGTTTCGTCGATGCCGTTGTTCTAGTAGAGCCGTAAACCAAACCGGCGCTCAAGTTACCCCGCGGGCCCGCCCCCGCCATTACCCCGCGGGGGCCCGTCCCCGCTGTTACCCCGCGGGGGCCCGCCCCCCGCTCTTTCCCCAACCGTCCCTCTCGCGGCGACGTTTTCCCGGGGTCCATCACGACCATGCTGTTGCCCAATCGTACCAAAATCGTAGCCACACTCGGCCCTGCCTCCAATGACGACGCAGTCCTCGCCCAGCTCATCCGGGCGGGAACCAACGTCTTCCGCATCAACTGTTCCCACAGTGACCACGCCGGGATCATCGAACGCATGCGCATGGTGCGGCGCGTGGCAAAAGCCGAGAACGCGCAGATCGGTGTGCTCGCGGATCTGCAGGGCCCCAAGATCCGGATCGGCCGGCTGAAGAACGAAGAGCCGATCTGGCTCAAGCCGGATTCCCCCTTGATCATCGTCTCCGACAAGACGGTGGTGGGTGAAGACGCCAAACCAGGCGAAACCATTCGCGTCGGCACCAGCTACGAGCTGCTGAGCAAGGACGTCAAGCCCGGCGAGCGGATCCTGATCGATGACGGCAACATCGAGGTTGTCGTGGAGAAGGTCAACGGTCGGGATGTGCACACGACCGTCGTGTACGGTGGGCTACTCAAGCAGTACAAGGGCATCAACCTGCCTGGCACCGAGGTATCTGCCGACATCCTGACCGAAAAGGACATCGGCGATCTGAAGGTCGCCCTGGAGCACAAGGCGGACTTCGTCGCCCTCTCCTTCGTGCGGCGCGCCAGCGATCTGAAGCTGCTCGGCAAGATGATCCGCGAGGCCAACAGCGAGGCCAAGATGATCTCGAAGATCGAACGCCCCGAGGCGATCGAAAATCTGGAGGAGATCATCGACGAATCCTACGGCGTGATGGTCGCTCGCGGTGACATGGGCGTCGAGCTCGGGCCAGAGTTGGTCCCGTCGCTGCAGAAGCGGATCATCAAGCTCTCGCTGGCTGCCAGCAAGCCGGTGATCACGGCAACCCAGATGCTCGAATCGATGATCACCAACCCGCGTCCGACGCGCGCGGAGGCCTCCGACGTGGCCAACGCGATCTACGACGGGACGTCTGCGGTGATGTTGTCGGCGGAAACCGCCTCCGGAAAGTATCCGGTGCGCACCGTCGAGATCATGAGCAGCATCATTCGCGTCACCGAGGAAGACCTGTTCAGCTCCGGGCGGCCTGCGTCGCTGGTCGACCACACGGTCGCCGGGAGCTCGAGCGTGGCACTCGCCACGGCGCGAGCTGGGGCCTATGCCGCACAGGAAGCGGGAGCAAAAGCCATCGCGGTCTTCACGGCCAGCGGAGCCACCGCGCGGCACCTGTCCGGCGAGCGCATGTCGACGCCGGTCTGGGCCTTCACTTCCCACGACGAGACGGTGCAGCGCCTGGCGCTGAGCTGGGGCATCAACGCTCGCAAGATCGTCCCGAGCAGCAACACGCTGGAGGAGACGCTCGAGGGTGAGCGCGTCCTCTTGCGCGAAGGGATCGCCCAACCCGGCGATCGGATCGTGGTCGTCTTCGGAACGACCCGCGATCCCGGCATGACCAACGTCATGCAGTTTCGCACGCTGTAAGATCCTTTCAGGAGGGGCTGGCGCAGCCCCTCCCCCCGAACTTCCCGCTGCGCGGGTTCGGGGCGCCCCTCCCAACATCGCCCGGGTCGGGCGCTGCGCGCGGGGCCCCAACCCCGCTTGCGCTAGCCGTTCGGTGGCTGGTGCTGCGATCGAAGCCACTACTTTCGCTGCGCGGGTTCGGGGCCCCCCTCCCGACATCGCCCGGGTCGGGCGGTCGCGTGCGGGGCGGCAGCCCCGCTTGCGCTAGCCGTTCGGTGGCTGGTGCTGCGGATCGAAGCCACTACTTTCGCTGCGGTTGCGTGCGGGGCCGCAGCCCCGCTTGGTTGGCGGGGCGGGCGTCGAGGAAGACTCAGCCTTCTTTGCGGCGCTTTTCGAGGCGGGCTTTTAGAATCTGGAAGTAGCGGCGCGCCACGCCTGCGCTCTCGGCCGCGTGCGTGACGTTGCCCGAGTGTCGGTCGAGCACGCGGCGCACATAGCGCCGCTCGAACTCCACGACCACACGTTGCCTGGCTTCACCGAGCGGCAAGGTGAGCGCTTGCTCGATGATCTGATCCACGCTGACGGGCTCCACGCCCGCCGCCGGCTCCTCATTGGTCAATTCCGCCAGCTCCCCGAGCGCCAGGTGCCGGGCCACGGTGCTGCGCAATTCGCGCACGTTGCCGGACCAGGGGTGCTCGTCCCAGCCGAGCCGCATCGCTTGCGCCAGCGCCTGATCGCTGCCGCCGAGCTCCTGACAGAAGTGCCGAGCCAGCACCAGCACGTCGCCCTTGCGCCGTCGCAACGGCGGCAGCTCGATGCGCGCCACCGCGATGCGGTGCAACAGCTCGTCGCGGAAGCGGCCCGCCGCGACTTCGCGATCCAGATCCGAGTGCGTGGAGACGAGCAGCCGGAAGTCGACCTCGACGGGTTGATCCGCGCCGATGCGGCGCACGCTCCGCCGCTCGAGCACGCGCAGCAGCTGGATCTGCAGGGAGGACTCCAGCTCGGCGATCTCGTTGATCAACAGCGTACCGCCGTGCGCCCGCTCGATGACGCCCGCGCGCGCCTCAGTCAGACCGGGTCGAGCGCCCGCGACGTAACCGAAGAGCTCGGCCTCGAGCAGTTGAGCCGGCACCGCGGTGCAATCGAGCACGACGAAGGGCCCATCCGCGCGCGGGCCCTGTTCGTGCAGACACTCGGCGAGCAACTCCTTGCCGGTTCCGGCGTCGCCCTCGATGATCACCGGCACATCCGAACCCGCCAGCTTGTCGCAGAGCGGGTACAGCCGGCGCATCTCCGTGCTGGCCCCGATCATGCGGCCCCAGGACGTCGCCGTGGACAACGTCACCTTGGTTCCCGAGGGCACGCTATCCAGGCGCAGCAGCGTCGACCCCGCTTGAAGCGTTTCTCCGCCCTGGGCCCACGCCTCGACGATCTTCACGCCATTGACGCGGGTGCCGTTCTTCGACCCGAGATCGCTCACGCGCACGCGGCCACCCTCGACGTCGATGGCGACGTGACGGCGCGACACCGTGCGATCGGTGAGGCGAATATCACAGGCGGGCCCCTGACCCAGCAGCAGGCGCGAGGGCTGGGAACCGTCCAGGGCAAAGGACTGGCCTTGGTCTGGCCCTTTGACGACGGTGAGCACGAAGGGCTCGGGAACCGGGGATGGATCGAAGCTACCGTGAAGACGCGTGGTCACGTCTTCGGCTCCACCGCGCGGAACGGTCGAGCCCACACCACTGATGTCGAATCGGTCGTTGGGCATAGGCTGTCGCTTTATAGGGGGATACCACGAACCGCGGCAAACACCCGACACTCCGGGGGCTTCGCCGCCGAATCCTGCCCCCGCGTCCACCCGGATCGAGGCGCGGCGCGACCGGAACGGGGCGGCGGCGGACGCCGGAGACCATTCCAATGAAATTAGAGTTTGACAACACCAATGAACTACCCTGGAGTCCGCCGTCGAGCGGCGTGCCGGACCAAACCCGAGTGCGCTATCGAGAAACGACCCCCGGCATGACCTGGAACGAGCGCCTCGATGATTGCGGGCCGCAGACCAGACAGCCGGTGGCTGAACGAATGTGTTAGACTGAGGGCTGGTGTCAGCATCGTCCACGGCGGGTGCCTTCCCGGAAAGGGTCGGCAAGTACGAGGTGTTACTGCCCCTCGGCACAGGAGGCACGGCGACCGTGTACCTTGCGCGCACGCGTGGGGTCGCGGGCTTCGAGCGCGAGGTGGCGCTCAAGTTGGTGCATGCACATCTGCGCGCCGATGAAGAGTCGCGCATGCATCTGCTCGAAGAGGCTCGGCTTGCTGCGCGGATCCGCCACCCCAACGTGGTGCCCGTCACGGAGGTCGACTCTGACGCGCACGGCGTGTTCCTCGTCATGGAGTACGTCGAAGGGGAAGCGTTGTCGGGCCTGGTGCGACTGTTGCGCGACAGCAACCACCGCCTGCCCACTCGACTCATTGCCCGCATCATGAACGACGCTCTGGCGGGCCTGCACGCTGCACACGAGTTGCGCGATCAGCAGGGGCAACTCGTCGGCCTCGTACATCGAGATTTCTCGCCTCAGAACATCTTGGTCGGGATTGAGGGCGTGGCTCGCCTGGCAGACTTCGGCGTTGCCAAGGCAGCCAGTCGCACCGTGCGCACCAAGACGGGTCTGGTCAAAGGCAAGGTGGCATACATGTCGCCCGAGCAGGCGCGCGGCCACAAGGTCGATCGCCGCTGCGACGTGTGGGCCGCCGGTGTCGTCGTCTGGGAGCTCGTCACGGGCCGTAAGCTGTACGATCATGAGGATGACGTCGCGACTCTGCTCAGCGTCGTGACCGAAGAGCCTCCGCGCCTCGGAACGGTCCTGCAAGGAGTCCCCGCGAGTTTGGACGATGCGGTCGCGTATGCGCTGACCAGTGACGTCGGCAGCCGCTGCCCCAGCGCCGAGGCCTTCCGTCAGATGTTGGAATCGGCCTGGGACGAGTGCGGCGGCATGGCGAGCACTACCGAGCTCGGTGTCTTCGTCCGCCAGACGGTGGGGCAGCGCCTGGCAGAACGTCGCGCGCTCGCCCAGCGCGGCCGCCCGAGCAATCCCGGCGAGCCCGTCCTGCCCGGCTCCCCCTACGCCGCCGTGACGGACGCGTCCGCGGACGGGGTGCCGCGAGAAGACGGCACCAAGACCGCCATCTCTGCCGCCGTGCCGGCAGCCGAGCGCCTGGGGGCGCCCGCCCCTCTGCGCGCCTGGCGCCGCTCGACGAGCATCGCGGTGGGCCTGTCCGCGGCGGCCGTGGCTCTGTCGCTCGGCATCGCCTTCACGGGTTCAGGGGAGGCCGGGCAGGAGAAGGTGACGGGCGCGCCGGCCCCGTCCCCTCCTTCCGCTGCGCCGGTCCCGACGCCGGCAGTGCCGGGGCTGCCGGAGAAAGGCAGCACGGGCACGCGATTGCCCGACCCGGACGCTCGCGCTGAAGCGGGCGCGAGCCCACCACCTGCTGCCGATGCACCGAGCCTGAGACCGCGAGAGAGCGACGCGGACTCCGTGAGCGTGTCGCGCTCCAATCGCCGCCCCAGCTCCACACGGGCCAAGCCCAGCACGCACAAGCCCCGGCCCAAGTCGTCGAGCTCACGCACGGCCGCCCCCCGCGTGGAGAAAGCCGTGCCGGCGAGTCCGCGCGTTTTGCCATTGCCCGAACCGTCGGAGCGGCAGCGCCGGCGCACCGCACCGGCTTCCGAATCACCCGGCCCGCTAAATCTGGCGCCGGACCCGTACGATAACGACCCCTGATGCGCCCGTTCCCCCCCGCGCGCGGTCAGCGCCGCGTCCGCTTCGCGATGTTGCTCATTTGCGTGGCTGTGCACGCCCTGATGAGCACCTCGGCGCTGGCCATTGACTCCCATCCGGTCAACGCGACCGAGTTGGCCAAGCAGCGCTTTCAGGAGGCCGCCCAGGCCTACCAGGAAGGGCGTTACTCCGCAGCGGCCAGCCTGTTTGAAGCCGCCGATCGTTTGGCCCCCCATGCCAGCACGCGTTACAATGCCGCAACTGCCTGGGAGCAGGCCGGAGAAGAAGCACGCGCCGCAACAGGATATGAAGCGGTGTTGGCGCTCGACTCGCTCGACGACACCCGGCGCGCTACCGCGCGGGAACGACTCCAGGCGCTGGCACAACGACTCGGCAAAATACGTATACGCGAACCGCTCGGTGCGCTCGTCACCGTGGACCATGTGCAGCGTGCCCCGGTCCCCGTCACGTTTTATCTACGCCCCGGCAGCTACGAGCTGGACGTGGCCTATCGCGGTACGAACAGCCAGACGAGCGCCAGCGTACTGGCCGGCGAGGAGAAGGAGCTGGAGCTAGACCTGCCGCTCGCCGCCCTGCCCGTCGAACCGACCCCGAGCATCCCGCTCACTCCCGTGCCCCCGGCGCCGCGCCCCACCGAAGATGGAACGCTGCAGAAGACCTGGGGCTGGGTGAGCGTGGGGGCCGGTGTTGCACTGAGTGGGGCCGCGATTTTCATGGGGGTTCGAGCGTTGAACGCCAAGGAGCGCTTTGTCGCATCGGGCAACACCGATGCCGATGCACGTCAGGAAGCGTCCGATTTGCGACTGACTTCCAACATCCTTTGGGGTGGCGCCGCGGCCGCCGGCGCAACGGGGCTCGTGCTCTTGCTCACGGCGCCGACGGTCGAATTCTGAGCCAGGCCGGTGCCACACGCCGTGCCGCTCGCGCCATCTACGGCAGCACAAATATGCTGCGTCTCGGGGTCGCAACGGGGCAGCTGCGATTGCTTCGATTGCCGTGCCCAGAGGTGCCAGTGCCCCAAACTGCACGTGCCGAAAAATTTAGTTCCGTTTTAGCTCAGTTCCCATGATCCTCTGACACTGTCCGGCCGAAAGTTACTAATTTGACATGTCGGAGCTACGGATTGATGCTAGTTCCGTCAATATCGTATGCGTGTCACGTGCGAACGCTGCCTCCGGCGCTATGATGTCCCCGACGCAACGGTGAGGGGTCGTAAGATCCGTGCGCGCTGCAAGTGCGGGGCGCGCGTGGTCGTGCAGGACGAAGAGCGCGCGGCACGGTCGAGCGCGGGTGGTTCGCAGACGACGGGATCGATCCATCGTCCCGTGCGGTGGTTCGTCGACATCACGAGCTGGGAGCCCATCGCGATGGACTTGCGCCAGCTGGTGCGTGCGTTCGACGGGGGACGCATCGATGCCGACACTCTGGTCTGGCGCAAGGGCATGCCGGACTGGCGGCGCCTGCGCGACGTGTCAGAGCTCGCCGAGCGCCTGATGGGTGCTGACGCGGGCGCCAAGGCGGCTGCGCCCGAGGTTGCGCCAGAGGCCATGCCGTCCGAGTCGGAGCTGCCTCCGCGTCAGGTGGAGCGTTCCAAGACGCCTCCGGCCAATTACAGCGTGAACGACAGGCCGAGCATGGCCGATGCGCGCGAGGCGGCAGCCCCCGTACAAGAGCTGCAGCACTCTCTCCCCCCGAGCGTGGCGCCCGGCGCCGCGCCGAGCGAACCTGAAGCGACACTGCGGGGCGCCTCCAGTGTGCCGCCTCCGCCGGTGAAGAGCCATTCCACCACTCCTCCACGGGCGCGAGCTCGCGGAGAACGCGCGTCAGTGCCGGGCGCCAGGGCCGTTCCCATGCCCGGCGGCAACTCCCTGCCCGTCAAGGCAGAGGTCCGCACCATCACGCAGACCGGCTTGGCTCCGGCGGATCCCACCCAGCGAGCATCCGTCAGCCCCGGCGCCAGCGAGGCGCGAGCCGAAGGGGCCGCTGCGGGCGCGGCAAACGCGCGCAACCGGGATTCGCGGGTTCCGACGCCAGCTGGTGGGCAACGGCGTGCTCGCAGCAGCGACGAGACACCCGCGCAGAAGCCGAGCTCGATCTCGGTGCCGCCGGGTTCGATGTCGCAATCGCCACCACGGCCGCGCGGCAAACATGTCGTCGCGGTCGCCGTGCTGGTGCTCGCGCTCGGCTTCCTGGTCCGGGGTACCCTGTCGACGGATGGCAGCGGCAGCAGTACTGCTGCCACGGCGGTGGGCTCGCATCCCAAGCCCAGCGTCGCGGAGGCAGCGCCGCCTCGTGAAGAGCGCGCGCCGGAGCCCATCACGGAGCCGGTGAAGTTCAATCCAGAGCCCTCGCCGAGCGTGGCACCAGCGCTCGCGCCAGCCGAAGCTCCTGCGCCCAAGGCAGCGGAGCGAAGCGTGAGTACACCGCCCGCCCCGCCTGCCGCGGCAGCCAAGCCCGCCGTGGCCCCGGTTCCGGTGTCCCCGCCGCCACAGCCGCAAAAGCCGCCCGCTGCAGTCCCCGCGGTGGCCGCCACCACCCCCCGGCTGGAAGTGCGTCCAAGTCAGCCCGCGCCGGTGGAACAGAGTCCCTCCGCCGCTCCGGCGCGTACGGTGACCGGGCAGCCCGAGCCAGCGCCGAGCACGCCCGCACCTGCGCCAACGCCAGAGCCTCCGGCAGCAGCGGCGCCCGCAGCGCCGGCCGCGCCGCTTCCGCCCGCCACTCCTCCTTCCGCAGCCGAGCCGCCCGCGTCGGCTCCGTCGACGGTGCCCGGGCCCTTCGACGAAAAGCTCGCGCGCCAGCAGATGGCGGTCGCGGCGTTCAAGGCCTCGACCTGCGGCCAGCTCGGTGAGACGCGGGGCGCCGGCGAGGTGCGCGTGGTGATCGAGTCCTGGGGTCGCGTGGTTCGAGTCACGCACCTGAATCAGGCATACGTGGGCACGCCCGTCGGCTTGTGCGTGATGCAGGCCTTTCAACAGGTCCAGGTCCCTCCGTTTGCGGGCAGCCCGCAGTCCGTCTCGGGGACGTTCCTGATCCAGTGACGGGCTGACGGCGGCGGCTTCCCGCCGCCGCGCTCCCCGTCCTTGGCGGCCGTTCGTCGGCGGCCGTTTCTCAGCGGCCCGATCGCCAGGGACTGGCCCGATCCGCGCCGGCTACCGGCTGCGGGCGGCGAGCGTCTCGCCCGCCGTTGCATTCCGAGCGCATTCCAGAGTTTCCGCGTCCGACCGACCGAGAAACCTTTTAGACATGCTGCGGATACGTCGGTGACTTTTCATGAGTCCGGGTTTCGCACTGCAGCAGGTTGCGCTTGCGGTGTAGTCGAGCACCGTACAGAATGGGTCGGCCGTGGACCAGTCGACCGGTGCCGCTCACTGGTGAATCCCCTTCGCTTGGGGCCCCATCTTGGGGAGTGTTTGACGCCGTTGGCCCTCGCGCGAAGCTCGGGGGACACGATAGTCGACACAAGATGGCCCTGACGGCCATCGGCCCCGCTGGGTCGCTCGGCGGTTCGCGTTCATCACTCAGTTTCCCCGCGGGGGCCCGCCCCCCGCACTCCTCCCCCGCGGGGGCCTGCCCCCCGCACTCCTCCCCCGCGGGGGCCCGCCCCCCGCTCCAATAGATTCAGAGAAGGACAAAGCATGAGTTTGCCGCCAGCCTCGGGCCTGTATGACCCGCGCTTTGAACACGACGCTTGCGGCGTGGGGTTTGTAGCGGCACTGAACGGCCGTCCGTCTCATGCGATTGTGCGGCACGGGATCCAGCTGCTTCTGAACCTCGTTCATCGCGGGGCGAGCGGCTGTGACCCGCTCACCGGGGACGGCGCCGGGCTCTTGATGCAGATGCCGCACGCCTTCTTCCAGAAGGAGTGCCAGGCGCTCGATCTGGAGCTCCCGGAGCCGGGCGAATACGGCGTGGGGTTCGTGTTCCTGCCGCAACACGCCGAGCAGCGGCGTCGCTGCGAGCAGATCGTAGAAGACAAGATCCTGGCCACCGGTCAGCGCCTGATCGGCTGGCGCGACGTGCCGGTCGATGCGAGCGCCTGCGGTCCGCTGGCGCGCCAGAGCATGCCCGTGATGCGGCAGGTGATCGTGGGCTCGACGGCAGCGGACGACCGCGCCTTCGAACGCCAGCTGTACATCATCCGCAAGTGGACGACGAAGACCATCCGCGAGAGCGATCTCGAGGACAGCGGATTTTACATCACGAGTCTGTCGTCGCGAACCATCGTCTACAAGGGCCTGCTGCGCGCCGAGCAGCTGGGGGCGTTTTACCTGGATCTGAACGACACCAGCATGGTGAGCGCCCTGGCCATGGTGCACCAGCGGTTCAGCACCAATACCTTCCCCACCTGGGAGCTGGCACAGCCTTTTCGGATGCTGGCGCACAACGGTGAGATCAATACCTTGCGCGGCAACACGGCGTGGATGCGAGCGCGCGAGCAGATCTTCGACGAAGAGGATATCTTTGGCGAGGATATCGACCACATCCTGCCGGTGATCGTCCCGAAAAACAGCGATTCGGGCTGTCTGGACAATGCCGCGGAGTTGCTCGTTCAGGCCGGGCGCAGCTTGCCGCACGTGATGATGATGCTCGTGCCCGAGGCTTGGCAAAACGACGAGCTGATGCCGCAATACAAGCGGGATTTCTACGAATACCACTCCTGTTTGATGGAGCCCTGGGACGGTCCTGCGGCCTTGGCGTTCACCGACGGCAAGCAGATCGGCGCTATCCTGGATCGCAACGGGCTGCGCCCCGCGCGCTGGCTGATCACCAAAGACGGATTGGTGGTGATGGGCTCGGAAACGGGCGTGATCGAGGTTCCCCCAGAGCAAGTGGAGCGCCGCGGTCGGTTGGAACCGGGACGCATGTTCCTGGTCGATCTCGAGCAGGGTCGCGTGGTGGAAGACGAGGAGATCAAGCTCAGGCTCGCACAGGCCAAGCCGTACGGGCGCTGGCTGCGAGAGAACAAGATCAGCTTCGCCAATCTCGAGGCCATCGACGCCAAGCCCCCCGTCGAGGCGCTGCCGCTCGCGAATCTGCAGGCCCTGTTTGGTTACACGCTGGAGGATCTGCGGCTCGTCATCGCTCCGATGGCGGAGACCGGGCAGGAAGCCGTGGGGTCCATGGGCACGGACACGCCTCTGGCCGTGCTGAGTGACGAGCCCCAGCTGCTCTACAATTACT
>Ga0315912_10000474_pt1 | contig 75777 bp, 62 predicted proteins | sample VfabasoilMG_FD_204469 | JGI IMG/M metagenome (GOLD analysis project Ga0315912, IMG submission 204469) | Garden soil microbial communities collected in Santa Monica, California, United States - V. faba soil | ecosystem: Environmental > Terrestrial > Soil > Garden | place: USA: California... | reverse complement strand
AGGCTGGCACGGCCGCGGCGGGCAAACCGAACGTGTGCATGGCTAGAAATGGAACGCAGCATGAATAGACCTTTCTCTCCGAGACGATGGCGGCACTGCGCCGCCTGCCCTGCTCGGGTCCGTGCGGACTGCGTTTGCGCCCGAACGTCGCGACGAGGGTCAGTGCTCGAGAGAGGGCTTGCGGATCGCAGACTTGGAAACTCGGGCGGTCCGAGGGAAAGCTCGGCTTCGCCAGGCAGCGCCCGGCGCTCGCCGCACACCGGCGTACCGCCCAGGGAAGGTCCGGCGGCGGCCATTTCTACGAACCGATGTTGACAGTGATAACATTCGGCGCTAGAGCAATGTAAACGATGTCAACATTGGTTGGCAGAAAGGACCGTCATGACCCGCATCATTGCTCGTGGGACCGGGTTTTTGGCCCGTTTCTGGCGTACGGACACGGCGCTCACCGCCGTCTCGCTGGCCATGCTGCCGGTGCTGGCCGGGAGCCTGGTCGGCCTGTGGCTCGACCCGCGCACCGTTCTGGACGCTCCCGTCTGGCTCAAGCCGGCCAAGTTCGCCGCCTCCATCGCCGTGTATGGCCTGACCTTGGTCTGGGCCTTCGCCCATCTGCCCGCGAACTCGCGCACCCGCCGCATCGTGGGCAGGATCAGCGCCGGGGTGTTCGTGATCGAGATGCTGATCATCGCGCTGCAAGCGGCGCGCGGCACGACCAGCCATTTTAACGCGAGTACCCTGTTCGATGGCGCTCTGTTCACGATCATGGGTGCCGGCATCCTCACCCAGACCCTGGCCAGCGTGGCCGTGGCCGTAGCGCTCTACAAGCAGAAGTTCTCAGACCGTGCCCTCGGCTGGGCGTTGCGTCTGGGGCTCACCCTGACGATCGTGGGCGCGTCCTTCGGCGGGCTGATGACTCGGCCCACCGAGGCGCAGCTCGCGGAAATGAGAGCGGGGCATCCGAGCGCTGCGGGCGCACATACCGTGGGCGCGCCGGATGGTGGACCCGGCCTGGCCGTCACCGGTTGGAGCACGGAGCATGGCGATCTGCGCGTGCCGCACTTTCTCGGGCTACACGCATTTCAGGCCCTGCCGTTGCTCGCGCTGGGCCTGCGCCGCAGCCGCACGACGGAACGGCAGCGCGTTCGACTGATCTGGGCGGCCGCCGGCAGCTACGCTGGTCTGGTGGCCATTCTACTCTGGCAGGCACTCGCGGGGCAGCCCCTGCTCGCACCGCACGCCAATACGGCTGCTGCGCTGCTCGCCTGGGCCCTGTCGAGCCTGCTCGTCGTGGGCGTGGCGCGCAAGCACCGCGCCACGGTCGCCGGTGCACCGCTCGTCGTGTCGTGAAAGGCGCCCTCCCATGCTCGCTCATCTTCTCGGTTGTGAATCTGGTCGCGATGGTCGGCTGGGTGCTCTTGATGGTGTTTCCACGGCGGCGCTGGCCGGCGGAGGTCGTGTCGGGATGGGTGATCCCGGCCCTGTTCGCCGGCCTGTACGTGGGGATCATCGCCGCGACCTGGGGCAAGAGCCCGGGAGGGTTCTCGTCGTTGTCGGACGTAGCGCTCTTGTTTACGAGTCCCTGGCTGCTCCTGGCCGGGTGGGTGCACTACCTTGCCTTCGATCTGCTGGTCGGGAGCTGGATGGTGCGGGATGCCCGGCGCCGCGGCATCGCGCACCTGTGGCTCGTGCCCCTGCTCGTGTTGACCTTCCTCTTCGGTCCTGCCGGCTGGCTATCGTATCTGTTGCTGCGTGCAGCGCTGCGCGCGCACCCGCAGCGGCTCAGCGCAGGGAGGACACACTGAGCGACAGGCTCGCCAGGCTCACCGACAGCGCCGGCTTGAGCTCGGGGGCGAAGATGGCGACGCGAAACTCCTCGAACGCCCAGCGCAGAGCGTTTGCGGATTTCTGGTCTCGAGCGCTCGGCTGCTTGGCGACAAAGGCGCTCCAGACCGGCGCCAACGGGGCGAGCTTGTCGGCGTCCTTGCGGGGGTCGTGGATGGCGCGGGTCAGGCGGGTCTGCGCAGCGCGCAGGTAGCGCGGAAACTGCTCGAGCCGCTCGACCTCTACACCTCGTACCAGGTCTGCGGGGCACAACTTCTCGAGCTGGGCGCGGATGTCTCTGGCTGCCAGCGTGCCGCTCGGCTCGGTCGACACGGCGTCGAGTGCGCGCTCCAGCTTGTCGAGCTCGGCCGCAGCGGCGCCGATGGCATGAGCCAGGGCGCTGAAGACGCTTTCGATGCGCGGCAATCCCGCGCGCAGCATCGCCTCAAACGCAGTTCTCGTGCGCGGTAGCGCCGACTCCTCGGTGACGCCGAAGGCGTCGCGAACGACCCGCAACAGCACCAGTTCACGGAAGGCATCGCTCTCCGCGCGCGAGGGCGGCATGCGGCCTTTGCGGGGGAACGGCGGAGGAATGCGCTTGCCCAGCGCATCCAGGGAGCTGCGCGCGGCGAGGCTCGAGAGTCGACGCACGCCGTCGCGGGTCGCGCTGTCCGCTGCGGCGGCCGACTCGAGCAACGACAGGTCGACGTGGCTCTGGCGGTCGACGATCGCCGGGTAGCTGCGCAGCCGCGTGCCCTGCACCAGCCGGGTGATGAACTCGGGCAACTCGTCGAAGTCCCACGTCGACAGCCGCGTGCGCTCCCATTGTGCCGGCGAGACAGCGCGCTTGCTCACGGCGCTGGCGCGCGCGCCATGCGCGTGCAAGAGCTCGGCGAGATCTCGGCTCTGGGCGATGACCTCCCCCTGCTCGCCGAGCACACGGAAGGTAAAGCGCAGGTAGCCGGGGATCGCATCCGGGCGAAACGCTAGCTCGTCCAGGTCGATTCCCGTGGCCAGGGTCACCGCCCGGGCCAGCGCCGGCAAGAACGGACCGGAGCACGGCGTGAGTTCCCCCGCGATGAGATCCCCCAGCTCGGCGGCCCTACCGAGCTCCTGGCGCAGCCCTTTGGGCAGGCCCTCCAGCAGAGCCACGACTTTATCTTTCTGCCAGGCGGGGATCGTCCCGTCGAGCTCCCCGGGGTCGAGCTGGGGCAGGAGGGCGAGCGGCAAGCTGACCGTCACTCCATCATCGTCGGCGGAGGGGTCGAAGCGATAGGACAGCGGCAGCTCCACGCCGTGCAACTTCAGCACGTCCGGGTAGGCCTCGGGCACGAGCGGCTCCGTGTCGGCGAGCACATCGGCGATGCTCAGCCGGAGTACGTTCGGCTCCGCTCGTTCCGCGGCCTCGCGCCAGCTCTCAAAGCTCTTGCCGTCCATGACCGAGTCCGGCACGCGCCGGTCGAAGAAGCCGAGCAGCGCGTCGTCGTCCGCCAACATGCCGCTCTGGCGCGCCTTGTCGCGCAGCCGCGCCACCTCCGCGAGCAGTGCCCGATTGGCTGCCTGAAAGCTGCCACCGCTGGCATACTCCCCTCGCACCAGCGCGTGCTCCAGAAACATCAGGCGCGCTCGCACGGGCGCGACCCCGGCATAGTCCACGCGATAGTCCCGGAGCACGGGCAAACCAAACAGGGTGGCGTGCACCTTGACCTTGGCCCGCGCGGCTTTCTCCGACCAATGCGGGTCGGAGTAGCTGCGCTTGAGCAAGTGCCCCGCCACCTGATCGAGCCACTCGGGTTCGATCCTCGCGACCGTGCGCGCGAACAGCTGCGTCGTCTGCACCAGCTCGAACGCCATCAGCCAGGCCGGAGGCTTCTTGGCCAGCGCCGACGACGGGTGAATCGCAAACTTCGTCTGCCGCGCGCCCACATACATGCGCTGCTCGGGGTTGTACTGCCCGATGCGAGAGAGCAGTCCGCTGAGCAGCGCGCGGTGCAGCGCGTCCGACGAGTCCCCCTGCGCTTTTGCTGCCTGCGGCTTCGCCGCCGCCTTTCCCTGTTGCGGTCCGTGTTGCGGCTTTGCGGGCGCTGCTCTGCCCGGGCGGACTGCGGCGGGCCGCGGGGTGGGCCGGGTGCCGCGCGGCCCATCGTCCATGCGCAGCTCGCGCACCACGTCTCGTAGCTGGCGGTGCACCTCCATCCATTCGCGCACGCGCAAGAACGACAGGAAATTTTCCTTGCAGGTGCGCCGCAGCTGCGACGTGCCCCGGTCTTGCGCTTCCTGCACGAACGCCCACAGCCGGAGCAAGCCCGAGAAATCCGAGCGTTCGTCCTTGAACCGGCGCTGCAACTCCTCGGCCTTCTGCTCGGCGCCGCGCGGCCGCTCGCGGGGATCTTGCAACCCCAGCGCAGCTGCCAGCACCAGCACGTCCTCGAGGCAGCCCTGCTCGGCACCGGCGACAATCATTCTGCCGACCCGCGGGTCCACCGGCAGCCGAGCCAGACGCTGGCCGAGCGGGGTCAAGTTCCGCTTCTCGTCGAGCGCGCCGAGCTCTTCCAGCACTCGATAGCCTTCGCTGATCGATCGTGCCGGCGGCGCATCCAGAAACGGAAAATCCTCGATTTCCCCGAGGCGCAGAAACTTCATGCGCAGGATCACGCCGGCGAGACCCGTGCGTTTGATCTCCGGATCGGTGAACTCCGGGCGCGTGACAAACCCGGGCTCGTCGTACAGGCGCACGCAGATGCCGTCGCGCACACGGCCGCAGCGCCCCTTGCGCTGATCGGCGCTCGCCTGGGAGATGCCCTCGATCTGCAGGCGCGTGGTCCCGGTGCTCGGGTCGTAGCGGGACAAGCGCGCCACGCCGCTATCGACCACGTATACGATGCCGGGAATGGTGAGCGAGGTCTCGGCCACATTCGTGGCGAGAATCACGCGCCTGCCGCTGATGCGGGCAAAGACCTTGTTCTGATCGGCAGCGGACAGGCGCGCGTACAGCGGCTGCACGGTGGTCAGCCGCAGATCACGCCGCGCCAGCTCCTGCTCCGTCTCGCGAATCTCCCGTTCGCCCGGCAGAAACACCAGGATGTCGCCCTTCGGGTCGAGGGAGGTCACGTTCACGACGGCGTTGGCCACCGCTTCGGCCAGGTCCAGCTCCGGCTCGGGCGGCTCATACAACACGTCGACCGGGTACGTCCTGCCCTCGACGGCAAGCACGGGCGCGTTTCCAAAAAACTCCGAAAAGCGCGCCGTCTCGATCGTGGCCGAGCTCACGATCACTTTCAGATCCGGGCGCTCGGGCAGAATGCGCTTCAACCAGCCCAGCAGAAAATCGATCGTCAGGCTGCGCTCGTGTGCCTCGTCGATGATCAGCGTGTCGTAGCGGCGCAGGAATTTGTCGCCCTGGATCTCGGCGAGCAAGATCCCGTCCGTCATGAACTTGAGGCGCGTCTCCTTGCTGCTGCGATCCTCGAAGCGGATCTGATACCCCACGACACTGCCGAGCGCGCACTCGAGCTCGCTCGCGACGCGGGCCGCCACGCTGGTTGCCGCAATGCGCCGCGGTTGGGTGATCCCGATCAAGCGCTCGCTGCCCCGCCCCAGGGACAGGGCAATCTTGGGCAGCTGCGTGGTCTTGCCCGAGCCCGTGGCCCCCGCGACAATCACCACCTGGTGCGCCGACAGCGCGGCGGCGATGTCGGCCACGCGCGCGGAAATCGGCAATTCTGGCGGAAAGCGCAGCAGCAGGCCGGCGTTGACCGGATCTGGGGCAGGCGCCGAGGGCAGGCCGGACATGGGGGCGTGCTCTTAGCACGGGCGGCCAGCGCCTGCCCGGCGCGTGCGTCTCGGCCGCCGTTCGGAGCATTTTTCGGCAGATCGGAGAAGAGCGACAGCGTGCGGTGGACCTACCCTGAGGCTCCTCGAAACCGAAGGCCTCAGCATGTGCCAGCTTCCACCCCGCGTAGTCTTCAGCCTCTGCGTCACGCTCGGGTGCAGCACGCCCGTCTCTCAGGCCGTCACGAACGCCCCCAGCAGCGCGCCCCAGGCGGCGACGTCCGCGCGCCCGACGATCGACCCTCTCGGCGGCTCGAACGGCGCGGCCATCCCGGTGGCGTCGGACGCGCCGAACGCGGCGGGCTACCGCTGGCGCTCGGTGAAGATGGGCGGCGGCGGATTCGTCTCCGGCCTCGTTCCGTCGCGTGCTCGCGAGGGACTGTGGTACGCGCGCACCGATGTCGGTGGCGCGTATCGCTGGACAGCAGCCTCAGGCGCATGGACTCCACTGCTCGACTGGGTCTCGGAAGAGGAAACCGGGCAAGCCCAACATCTTCCTGGCCTCGGATTCGACGGTACAAACCTACGGAGCAGCTCAGGCGCCGCAACAGGGCTGGGGTCAGCGCATCGCGGAGTTCTTCAGCGACGACGTGACGATCGTGAACAAGGCGATCGGCGGCCGTAGCTCCAAGTCCTTCATCGACGAGGGGCGGCTCGACGAAATCGTGGGGCTGCTGCAGACGGGCGACTACCTGTTTGCCCAGTGGGGGATCAACGACCGATACCGCAGCGACCCCGCGCGCTTCACCGATCCCAGCACCACCTTCAAACAGTACCTGATGATGTACATCGACGCGGCGCACTCCAAAAATGCGATCCCCGTCCTGGTCACGCCGACGCCGCGCTTGGACTTCAGCAACGGCGCCTTCCAGAATGGCTTTCCGGAATACTGCGTGGCGATCAAAGAACTCGGTGCCGAAACCGACACTCGTGTCATCGATCTGCAGACCAAAGGTCTCGCCTACTACACGAGCATCGGCCTCGAGGAAGTGGAAGCGACCATCAGCCTGGACGTGCTGCACTTCAAGGTAGAGGGTGCCTTTCAGATGGCTCGGCTCGTGGCGGAAGGCGTCAAAGAGTCGGACCTGCCGATCGCCCAATTCGTGAAGTAGCTGGGCGACCCAGCTGCCAGCAGTCCTGCGAAGTCGTTGGCGGATCTGCTGCGTGTGGAGGAGGCCAGGGCGTTGTACGCTGGTGGCAGCGGCAGACCATCGTGAAACACCGGTCGCCGCCGGAGGTCTTGCTACGCCATGTCATGGGTTGCGCAACAGAGAGGGGCGTCCTGTTGGAAGGCCTGGCCGCCCTGCCTGGTGGTGTGGAGCGCTTGCACGTGGAGCGCGTTGGCATGCAGCGCGGGCGGCAGCGTAGAAGGGGCGGAGCCTTCCGGTACTGTGCCGTCCTTCATGGGCTACCGGGAGCGCGCGGGAGCGGCGCCTGCCGTGTCGTCGCTCGTCCCTGCCGCGACCGACCAAGGCTTTGTGGATGAGGACCCCGGGTCGACCAACCTGGGGGAGGGGTGCGGTCCCAACCTGACGGGTGTGTTGCGAGATTTTCAGGAGAGCCATCCGGACTTCGGGGACACGGTCGCCGATGATCGCGGCATCGTCGAGGCCGCGCTCGGCGCCGATCGCAAGCCCGTCTATGCGTCGCCGACGAAGACGCCCACCACGAGCGGTGCCGCCAACTTCAACCAGTGGTACCGCGACACGCCGGGCATCAACCAGTCCGAAGAGTTTACCGTCGGCTTCGTTGCCGGGGCAGGGGGCGTCTCCACCTATGACAACGCCGAGTTCTTTCCGCTCGATGGGCGCCTGTTCGGCAACGAATATCAGGCGCACAACTTCCTGTTCACGTTCGAGCTGCACACCGAGTTTGCCTATCGGGGCGGGGAGGTCTTCACCTTCGTTGGGGACGACGACCTGTGGGTTTTCATCAACGGCCAGCTCGCCATCGATCTGGGGGGCGTCCACTCCGCACAGGAGGAGAGCATCGATCTGGACGAACAGGCAGCGACGTTGGGCTTGAAGGTAGGTGCCACCTATCCGCTCGAGCTCTTTCAGGCGGAGCGGCACGCCTCGGGGTCGCACTTTCGAGTCGATACCACGCTGCGCTTTACCTCTTGCGGCACGATCATCCTGAGATGACCCTCTCGGGCCGCGCTGGGTCCCCTCCCGAGTGGCCGTTGCGTCAGGAATCGCGCTTCGGCCCTGCGGGTGCCGAGCTCACCGTGCGCGCTGCCGCTTCCCGCAGCTTGTCCTTCTTGCTCTTGCGACGCCCCTTCACGCCGCCGTGTGGATCACCGGGCGGCACGTCGAGTTCGGCCGGTTCAAAGCCGGCGATCTGCTCGCGCTCCAGGGAGATGTGGTGCCGCTTTTCGATCAAGCGAAAGTGCGCCTCGGTGGCTGCACTGATGAAGCTGACTGCCTCGCCGGCTTCACCAGCCCGCCCCGTGCGGCCGATGCGGTGCAGGTAGTCCACGGGCGAGCGGGGCAGATCGTAATTCACCACCGCGGGCAATTGCACGATGTCGAGCCCACGCGCGGCTACATCCGTGGCGACCAGTACCTGCACCCCTTCCGCCCTGAAGTCCGCTAGCGCCTGGGTGCGAGCGCCCGAGCTCAGCGCACCGTGCAGCGACGAGGCAGCGATGCCCAGGCGGGACAGTTTCATGGCCACGTGATCCGCGCGGTGCTGACTCTCGACGAACACGAGCACCCGCGACCATGCGTGAGTCGTGAGCAGGTGCCGCAGGAGCTGAGTGCGCTTGCCGGCATCGACAAAAATGGCCCGCTGCGCGATGTTGGCCGCTCCGGGGGTCTTGCCGGAGTCAATGTCGATGCGCGTCGGCTCCCGCAGCAGTTGCTCGGCGAGGCGCAGCACGGGCGCGGGCAGGGTAGCGGAAAAGAGCAGATGCTGGCATGCAGTGGGCACGAGCTCGAGCACACGAGCCAGCTCGTCGGCGAAGCCGAGCGAAAAGAGTCGATCGGCCTCGTCGAGCACCAGGACCTGCAGCAGCCGGAGATGCAGGCCGTTGCGCTCCACCAGATCGAGCAAGCGTCCCGGCGTGGCCACCACGAGGTCGGCGCCCCCGCGCAAGCTGATCAGCTGGGGATTGATGGAGACGCCGCCGATCGCCACCAGCGTGCGCGGCGGAGCCTCGAGATGCCGCGCGAAGCTACGCGCGGCCTCTGCGATCTGAGTCGCGAGTTCGTGGGTGGGCACGAGCACCAGCGCCCGCACGGGCCTGGGGGACCCGGAAGGGCTCGCCGCGAGCCGCTCGAGCAGCGGCAGGATGAACGCGGCGGTCTTGCCGGAGCCCGTCTGCGCCGTCACGCAGACGTCCCCGCCGCGCAAAATGGCGGGGATTGCGGCGCTCTGCACCGGTGTTGGCTCTGCAAATGCATGATCCGCCACGCCTCGAGCGAGCGGCGCGGACAGACCGAGAGCGGTGAAGGGCATGGAGGGGGCCTGCGCGAGGAGGCACCTCATAGACCACTCCTGGCCCCACGGCCACGCTTCAGCTTGGAATTTCACTTTTCCGAGTTGTCGACAGTGCTGTTGGTGGGCGACGGTCCTGCCGCGGCACGGCACCAAGGAGAGTAGGGCGATGAGCGAACGGCGCGGCTTTTTCAAGGAACTATTGGGTTGGGGCGCGGCAGCGGCATGGGCAGCGCCCGTCGTGGGAGCCGCGGGCACGGCGGCGGCGCAGACGCCGACGTCCGCGCCCGGCAAGAAGCTGGGCTTCGCGCTGGTCGGGCTCGGTAGCCTGTCCGAGCACCAGATCGCGCCGGCCCTCTTCCAGAAGACCAAGCTCTGCAAGCTCACAGGGCTCGTCAGCGGACATCCCGACAAGGCCATGCAATGGGCCAAGCAGTACGGCGTACCCGAGAAGAACGTCTACAACTACCAGACGTTCGATCAGATCAAGAACAATCCTGACATCGACGTCGTGTACGTCGTGCTGCCCAACAGCATGCACGCCGAGTACACGATTCGCGCCGCCAAGGCGGGCAAGCACGTCTTGTGCGAGAAACCGATGGCGATCTCCGTCAAGGAATGTGACCAGATGATCGCGGCCTGCAAGGCCGCCGGGCGCCAGCTGGCGATCGGCTACCGGTTGCACTTCGAGCCGAACAATCGCGAAATGGTGCGGCTGGCGCGCGAAAAAACCTTCGGTGCGGTGAAGGTGATCGAGACGGCGGCGGGCTTTCCCATCGACGATCCCTCGCAGTGGCGCCTCGACAAGAAGCTGGCGGGCGGCGGCTCGCTGATGGACATCGGGATCTACGCGCTGCAGGCGGCGCGCTACATCGCCGGTGAGGAGCCCACGAGCGTGACGGCGCAAATGTCGATCACCGATCCCGTGAAGTTCAAGCCCGGCGTGGACGAGTCGGTGCTGTTCACGCTGAAGTTCCCGAGCGGCATCGTGGCGAACTGTGCCAGTAGCTATGCGACCGGGCTCAATCGCTACCGGGCGAGTGCCGAACGCGGCTGGTTCGAGCTGCAGCCGGCGCTCAACTACGAGGGCATCAAGGGCCGCATGCGCTCGAACGGTGTTCCGAAGGAGTTCGATTTTCCCCCCGTCGATCATTTCGCAGCGGAGATGGACGACTTTGCCGATTGTATTTTGAACGGTAAGCAGACCCGCGTGCCCGGTGAAGAAGGTCGTCGCGACCTGCGAATCATGGCCGCGATCTACGAATCGGCCGCGTCCGGGAAGAGGGTTTCGCTGTAGCCCCGCGCACTCGGCAAGCCTCTGCGAGCCCTCTTCAAGCCACAGGGCCGTTCGTTGCTCGCCCCGGCAGTGCTTGTCGGATCGGCCGCCCCGTGACACTGTCTGAAAAGTGCCGATCGAATGGTATCCGGGTCACATGGTCACCGCCCGCAAAGAAGCGGCGCTGGCCATGCGCAAGACCGATGTCGTGCTGGAGGTCTTGGACGCGCGCGTCCCATTTTCGAGCTGCAATCCCCTGGTCGAGTCCTTGCGGCGACAGAATCAGCGGCCTGCGCTCAAGATCCTGAACAAGGCGGACATCGCGGACCCAGCGCGCACGCGCCAGTGGCTCGCCTACTACGACGCTCAGCCCGGCGTGCAGGCCATCGCCGTTTCTGCGAAACAGCAGGCCGCCGTCAAGCGCATCCCCGACCGCGCCCTGGCGCTGGCTCCGCATCGTGCCACGCCGAGCAAGCCGTTGCGCCTGATGATTCTCGGCATCCCCAACGTGGGCAAGTCGACCTTGATGAATACGCTGCTCGGACGTAGCGTCACCAAGGTCGGCGATGCACCCGCCGTCACCAAGCACCACCTCGGTCACGAGCTCGGCCGCAACATGTGGCTCGTCGACACACCGGGCATGCTCTGGCCGGGCGTCGAGCAGCGCGCCGCGCTCAAGCTCGCAGCCAGTCATAGCATCGGGCCGAACGCCTACGACGTCGTGGAAGTCGCGGCCGACCTCGGCCAATACTTGCTCGCGGAGTATGCCGAACTGTTGCAGCGGCGCTTCTCCACGATCCAGGCTGGCGCCAATGGCTACGAGATCCTCGACGGCGTCGCCCGAAGCCGCTCCTTCCTGATCAAGGGCGGAGCGCCCGATCGGGAGCGGGCAGCCCGCGTCTTGCTCGGCGAGTTTCGCGCCGGCACCCTCGGCCGCATCAGCCTGGAGACGCCCGAGCAGATCTCTCAGCCGTCCGAGCGATCGAGTTCCGAGCCGCCACCTGCGGAGCGTCCAGAATCAGAGGGACCCGAGTCCGAGCCGCCGGAGGCCGAGCGTCACGAGGAGTGAGCGCCGCCAGTCGAGTTGGCAAACCCGGCCGCCCTGCCGCGACAGTCTGGCAGTAGTCAGCCCTGCCCTGTTCAGAAACGCCGTAAATCCGCGACGGCACGGGCCTTGCTGGAGAAGGCCGCAACATGTCTCGTTCAACGTTCACGGTTGCTCTGCTGGGCGCGCTCGCCGTGGCGGTCGCTTGCGGGGACGCCGTGGAGCCCGGGGCCATACCTCTGACCATCCGGGAGTGCCAGGAGCTGGGCGGGACACCGCTGTTCGATCCCGAGGATGGGCGAGCCATCGAAGACAGCTGTCCCGAGGGGCTACGCTTTCTGGGCGAGTTCGCCGAGCCCTTCTTTGGCAGCGACGGAGGCATCTGCTGCACCGGGCCCGAAGTCGAGAGCTCCTGAGCGGCGGCTCTCGCTGGTCTGCGCGTTCGTTCCATTGCGTGGTCCCGCCGAGTAAACTCGCGAGGCGATGAAGAAGAAGGCTCGTGCCGAGAGCGCTCGCAGCGCCCGCCGGCGGCTGGAGCGCGGCGCCGAAAAACTGGAGCGCGAGCGGGAGAGGTTGTTCGGTCTGTCCCCGGGGGGCAGTGCCGAGCGGCCGCTTGCGGTGGAGTCGGCTTCGGTCGTGGAGGGGCGCGCGCTGTCGGTGGTATGCCCGCGCTGTGACGGCCCGCATGAGCTCCTGGAGCACGCGGCGGTGCTCGCGGGCAGCGAACGCTTGCGGGAAGCACGTCTGCGCTGCCGTCGCTGCGGAACCCGAAGATCGCTGTTTTTCAGGCTCGAGGAGCGACGCTTGAACTGAGCAGGGGGTTGCTACGGGCTCGGGGCAGCGTCGTTCTTCCGGTGGGACAGCATCCAGTCGAAGACGTCGTTGCCGGCGTAGACGCGCGCCCAGACGTCGTGACCCATGTCTGCCTCGATGGTGAAGCGCAGCTCGCGGTGGCCCAGAGCTTCGAGGCGGTTGAGTCCGGGGTAGAAGTGTTTGACCTTCACGGCGCCGTCGCGCCCGCCGGCGAAGCACCAGATCGGCAGTTGCGCTGCGGCGATCGGTGGCATCAGTTCTGGGTGACCATAGCCCACGACCGGTGCGATGGCGGCGAAGCGTTCGGGATGCTTGCTGGCCAGATACCACGTGCCAAAGCCGCCGTAGCTGATTCCGGTCAGGTACTGGCGCGACGGGTCCCCGTGCTGATGCTGGAGCACGTCGTCGAGCATCGCCAACAGATCGCTCTCGAGCTCCGGCCAGCCCATGGGTGGACCGTAGCCGGTCGCCTTCGGGTCTAGCTCTTCCGCTACGGCGCCCGTCATGGGCTCGGGCGTCGCAAACTCAGTGGGCCGCGGCGGCACGCCGGCGTCGAGGCGCTCTGGGATCTCGCTCCGTTGGCGGTTTTTCAGGTAGTCCGCCTGCTCGTCCTGCCCGTACATCGGCAGTTGCGGCGCGATCAGAATGAAGGGCAGATCGCGCTTCTGAATCCACGCTTCGTAGAGCGGGCCGTTCTTGAACAGGTAATCCAGGTCGGCCTTGGCGTCGCCACGTTCGCCGTTGCCGTGTAGAATCAACAGCACGGGCCACAGCCTGTCCGGGCTCGTGGCGTGACCCGCCGGCAGATACAAGTAGTGATCGCGCTCGGCGTGGGTGGCTGCGCTCTGGCGCGTGACCCGCAATAGTTGCGGCGGTGATACGGGACCTGCCTCGGCCGCGACGGGCGCTGCCGCCGTCTGCGCCGCGGGCGTGGCTGCCGAGGGCTGACAGCCGCCCAACGCGCTGCCGCCCAGCAGTGCCGCGCCGAGCAGCGGCGCCTGGCGTGAAGTGGTCGTGCTCATGTCTCGCCTATACCGTGCGGGCCGGGGTGGGCTCTAGCGGATAGTTGCGCGCGCCGCGCCGCACGCATCGTCAAACCGCACGAGGATCGACACCGTCGGCGGCCAGGTCGTCCGCGCTCGCGACATCCGCGACGCTGCCCGGCGGTGGCGAGTACCAGCCGCTGCCATCCTCCCGCTCGGGATCCTCCCGCACCTTGAGGATCGTGAACATGCCGCCCATGTCGATCGGCGCATACGGCCCGGGCCCACTGCGCATCGGCAGGCTGTTCGGCGGCACCGGCATGTTCATTTCCATCATCGACCCCATGCCGTCCTGGCCCATCGTCATGTAGCCGGGCACCACCGCGGCCACGCGCCGATCGATGCGGGCCGCGTCCGCGCCCAGCGTCACCGGAACGCCGTGGCCCATCTGGGTCATGATGTGATGGGTCATGTGGCAGTGCATGGCCCAGTCACCGGGAGCGTCCGCCACGAACTCGACCGTGCGCGTGCTTCCGACCGGCACCAGCACGGTCGTCTCCGGCCACTGTCCCGCTTCGGGGATCCGACCACCGTCGGTCTCGGTGACCTTGAAGTAGTAGCCGTGCAGGTGGATCGGATGATGATCCATCGCGCTCAAGTTGCCAAAGCGCAGCCGCACTCGCTCGCCGCGCCCCACCACGAGCGCGTCCGTGCCCGGATAGGCCTTGCCGTTGAAGGTGAGCACGTTGAAATCCGTCATCTCGTTGGGATCGGGACGGCGCGTGCCGGGACGGATCTTCCACTCGTGTGTCATCAGCACGAAGTCGCGATCGATGCGCGGTCCGCGGGGCGCGCGCGGATGCACCACGATCATGCCCACCATGCCGAGCGCCATTTGCGTCATCTCGTCGAAGTGCGAGTGATACATGTATGTGCCCGGGCGCGTGAACGTGAACTCGTACTTGAAGGTCTGCCCCGGCAAGATGGGGCGCTGGTTGAGGCCGGAAACGCCGTCCATCCCGCTCGGCACGAGCACCCCATGCCAATGCAGCGTGGTGGCCTCGGGCAGCCGGTTGGTGACGTAGATGCGCACGCGGTCGCCCTCGACCGCTTCGATGGTGGGGCCCGGCGTGCTGCCGTTGTAGCCCCAGCAGTCTGCATTCAGGCCCGGGGCAAATTCATGTTCGATCGGCTGCGCGATCAAGTGGCCCACCTTCGCGCCTCGCACGCGGCGCCAGGGCAGGGTGCTGCCATTGGGGGTGATCACACCGAGTTGTCCACCGGGAGCAACCACCCCCGGAGAGGCACGACGGGCAGGCGAAGCGGCCGCCGGCGAGGCAGGGCCGGCGTTCGGGGCCGCGTGCTGCGCGTGGTTTTGGGCCAGCGCCAGGCTCTGCTTCCAGACCAACGCTCCGCCCGCGGCGGCGCCGCTCATGCGCATGAAATCACGGCGATCCATCGCTCACTCCTCCGCCAAGCGCCCGGCGAGCAGCTGCTCGAGCCGCGCGCGGGCCTGCCAATATTCGAGCAGCACCGAGACGGAGGCGCTGCCGGTGTCGATCTGATCGCGGCGCGCCTGGAGCAGCTGAAAGACGCCGACCTGCATGGCGTTGTATTCCAGCAAGGTTTGCTTCACGACCCGCTCCCGCAGGGGCAAGAGCACGTTCCGATAGCGTTCGGCGCGAGCCAGCGCGGACGAGGCCCGCGACCGCGCGGCGCGGATCGCGGCGCGGATCGCCACGGCCTGGGCGATGTAGCGCTCGCGCAGGGCGTTCAGCTCGGCCTGCTGCGACAGCACATCGCCTTGCTGGCGATCGAAGAGCGGCAACTTCCCGGTCAGCGCGGGACCCACTTCCCAATAGGCGCCGTCGTGTTCGGCGTGCAGCTCCACGTTGAGTTCCGGCAGCCACCCCGAGGCCTCCGTGAGGCCCGCACGTCGCGCCGCAGCGTTTACCAGCGAGCGCATTTCCGCGAGCTCGAGGCTGGCCTGGATCGCCCGGGATTCGATGCGAGCGAGATCGCCGAGGCTGGCGGCGGGCTCAGGCAGCTGGGGCTCGACACTCCAGGCGGTGTCTCCGGCGTACAGACCCAGGAGCACGTTCAAGTGTTCCCGCCCATCCACCAGATCGGCCTCGGCTTCGGCCACGGCCAGCTGTGCGGACTCCGCGGCGGCTTCCTCGATCGAGCGATCGAGCTCGGTCAGGTTACCGGCGTCGTGCAGCGCCTGCGCCGCTTCGCGACCGGCGGCGAGCACCTCTGCGGCCGTCCTGCGCAGCCCCAGCTGCTGCGTGAGCTCCTGCACGCGGTAGTAGGCCAGCCGCACGCGATAGCCGAGGTCCAGTGTGGCGCCCGCGGCACGAAACCGGGCTGCCTCCAGCTCTGCTTCGGCGACGCCGCGGCGTTTCCCGTTCAGGATGACCTTGGTGATATCGATGCCGGCACCGAAGTCCCACTGGGGTCCGGGCCCCGGATCCTGAGAGAAGCGGACCTGGGCCTCGAAGTCCAGGTTGGGAAACAGGCTGGCTTGCACCAGCTGTCCGCGGGCCACGCCCATCCCGAGCAGGTCGGCGCGCAGCTCGCGGTTGTTCAGGAGCGCGACGCGCACGGCGTTCTCTACGCTGAGGGGCTCGGCCAGCAGGGTTTTTGCCGCTGGATCGATGTTGCCCCGGCTCGGCGAGGAGCGAGGTTCGAGCTCGACCTGGGTGCGCTCGCGCACCAGGCTCTGGACGGCGCCATAGTCGGGTGCCGTCGAGTGGGCGACGCAGCCTGCCAGGATGGCAAGCGCGCCCAGCCAGCAGGGCAGGAATAGCCGTGTGCACGTCCGATCCACCGTCGCTGTAGGCGCGAGCCCAGCCCCGCGTGACAGGCTCAGGCCGATTTTCCAGGTGAGGACCGGCCGAGCAAGCCCGGCACCAGCCCCACCGCGAAGCCGAACGCGAGGCCCAGCACGCCGGAGTAGCCGACACACGTGCAGCCCATGGAGCCGGTGAGCAGCGCCATCCCGGACGCCGGCAGCCAGAACCGGACGCCGGCACGGCGCCGTCCCGCGATGCTCGCCACGACCAGCCCTGCGAGCATGCCGCCGAGCGTGCAGGCGGGCGCACAAAACGAGCTGCAGCCGTCGCTCCCGCAATGATGGATCTGGTTGGCGCACAGGCTGAGCGCCAGCGGCACGAGACCCGCGGCGGCGCCCGGCAAGACGGCTCGCTGTGGGTCTCGTCCATACCAGAGCAGCACGATCCCGGCCGCCGCGGCGGCCAGGCCGAACCCGAGCGTGGACGTGGGACGCGCCGTAAAACAGAGCGCCATTGCCACCACCAGGGTGAGCGGGACCATGCCGAGCGTGGCCGCTCGCAGGCGCGCCACCTCGTAGCGCGTGCGGGCGCGGCGCCGCAGGGCCAGGACCTCAGCCGAGTCCATAGAGCCTCCGAAACGCGCCTCGCAGGCGTTCGAGTGCGCGTTCGCGCCGCTTGCGGAACGTGGCCCCCGAGACCGAGGTGGCCGCCTCCTCCCGGAAGGTGGCGACCAGGACCTCGCGGTCGGCCTCGGACAGTTCCCCGAGGGCGTGCAGGGCGGCGCGCAGCAGGTCGCGCTGCTCGACGGCGGCCTCGCCATCGCCGAGGACGTCCGCTGGGGCGTCGTCGGGCGGGCTGACCTCGCGGCGCCGAGAACGCTTTCGGGCCAGTGTCCGACACTCCCAACCGGCGATGGCCAGTGCCCACGGCAGCGCCGGCCGAGCGCGGTCGTAGTCGAGCGGGGCACGTTCCAAGATCTTCTGCATGGCTTCCTGGGCGGCGTCTGCAGCGTCGGCCTGGTTTTGTAGAAGGGCTCGACAGAGCCCGTAGATCCTGGGCCAAAGCAGCTCGAAAACCTGCGTGAAGACCGAGCGGTCGCCGTCCGCGAGCCGCGCCATCCATGGATCGAGTGGGGCCGGCTCGCTCCCTGCTAGGCCGTGCGCGCCTGGATCGTGACAGGCCGCCTCACGAAATCTCGGCGCCGAGCGGTTCACGACCCCAGGATACAGCGCTGGGGCACGCCAGGCAGCGGTGATTGCTCTGGCGATGGGTGCCGAGGTGCACGCCGGTACCGGGGTGAGGAGCGGAGGTTGCCGAGCCGGACGCGATCGGAGATGCTGCGGTCGCCGGGGCGTGCGCCAGGGGCGAGGCGCAGCAGCGGTGAGGCCCCGAGGTAGAAATAGGCGTGGATTGATGAGGGCAGCAAAGCGTGGCAGCTCGGGTCTCGGCCTCGTGGGTGACCCACGGGTGCTGCTCGACGGGCTGTTCGAGCACTCGCCGGTGGCGTTTCAAATCTACCGCGCCGACGGGCATTGCCTGCGGGTCAACCCGGCCTTTGTCGAGCTCTTCGGTGCGGCGCCGCCCGCCGAGTACAACGTGTTCCGTGACGACGTGCTGGAGCAGCTTGGGCTTCTACAGTTCGTGCGCCGCGCCTTCACCGGCGAGACCGTGCAGGTGCCCGCGCATTGGTACGATCCGCGGCAGCTCCGCCAGCTCGAGGTACGGGAAGGCCGGCGCGTCGGCGTGCAGGCCACGCTCTTCCCGCTTCTGAACGCCAAAGGTGCGGTGCAGCACATCGCGCTTTGCTTCAAAGACGTGAGCGCGCAATTGCAGCACCAGGAGGACAACGCTGCGCTGGAAGCCACGAGCGCGGCGTTACGCTTCAGCGAGAGCGAGGCACGCCGAGCGAATGAACACCTCGAGCGTTTGGTCCAGGAGCGGACTGTCGAGCTGAGCCTTGCCCAGCGTGAGCTCGAAACCCTGAGTTATGCGGTCGCCCATGATCTGCGCGCCCCGTTGCGCGGCATGAACGGCTTTGCTCAAATCCTGCTGGAGGAGTACGGGAGCAAGCTGGACGATGAGGGGCGGGACTGCCTGCGCCGGATCCAGGGCAGCGCGCTGCTCATGGGGCGCCTGTTCGACGCGCTCTTGTCGGTGGTGAAAGTGGCGCGCAGCGAACTGAAGCCCAGCCTCGTCGATCTTTCCGGGCTGGCTCGCAGCGTCGCCAGTCAGCTGGCTGCGGCCGAACCCGAGCGCACGGTGCAGGTCGAGGTTGCCGAGGAGCTGGGGGCTCGCATCGACCCGTCGCTCGCGGGTACTCTGTTCGAGAACCTGATCGGCAATGCCTGGAAGTTCACGCGGCAGACGGCCGAACCACGCATCGAGATCGGCCGTACCGTGCAGGCGGGCGAGACGGCGTTCTTCGTGCGCGACAATGGCGCCGGCTTCGACATGGCCCACTCGAGCAAGCTCTTCGTGCCGTTTCAGCGGCTGCACGCAGTGCGCGAGTTCGCCGGGATGGGAGTCGGCCTTGCTACGGCATTCCGGATCGTGGATCGTCACCGTGGGCGCCTCTGGGCAGAGGGCAAAGTAGGGCAGGGCGCTACGTTCTTTTTTAGCCTGCCGTGAGGGCGGGGCAACGATGCCGTGAGGGGCGCGCCGCATGACGATGAAGGTGATCTTGCTGATCGAGGACAATGAGAACGACGAGCTGCTCACGGTGCGGGCACTCTCGAAGGCTCAAATCGCCAACGAGATCGTGGTGACGCGGGATGGCGAGGAGGCGCTCGCGTACCTGTTTGGTACCGGCGCATATGCCGGGCGTGATACCACCGCGCTGCCGACGCTGGCGCTGCTCGACCTGAACCTGCCCAAGATCGGTGGGCTGGACGTGTTGCGGCGGATCCGCGCCGACGCGCGCACGAAATACCTGCCGGTGGTCGTGCTCACCTCGTCCGGAGAGGAAAGCGACAGGATCCAGAGCTACGATCTGGGTGCCAACGCCTATGTGCGCAAGCCGGTGGACTTCGCCGCCTTCGCCGAGGCCGCGAGGGCGCTCGGCCTGTTCTGGATGCTCGTGAACGAGCCGGCGCCGGCGCCGCGCAGCGCGGGCTGAGCCCCGTTTCGCTGGCCGTGGGGCTTCAGGGAGCGCGCGTCTCTATAGCCATCGGGTGTGCATGCCGTACACTCTCGCTTCCCCGGTGTCTGCCCGTCTGCGGGTGGCGCCGGAATCCGGAGGCCGAGTCGATGCCCGCTCACACCAGATTCTCCCGTTGCTGCGTTGGTTTTGTCTTGCTGGTGGCCGGCAGTGTCGGCGGCCTCACCGGCCTGGCCAGCTGCAACACGGACAAGGCGCCCGGCGGCGAGGCGAGCGCGGTGGGAACGCAGGGCAGCTCGGCCGCGCAGGGCAGCGGTGCGGCACAGGCTCAGCTGTCGCTCATCACCCCCACGCTCGGGGGCAGCGTCCTTGTGGTGGGGGACCATCAGGTCGAGCTCGCCGTGTTTGAAAACGGCCAGGTGCAGGGCCTGGTCTATACTGTCGGTGGTCAGGCGCTCGCGCCCCTCGCGTTGCCGAAGGTGACGGCAGCCTTGCGCACCCGCGGCGGAGGCCAGCACGAGGCGGCGCTGGCCTGGGACGCGCCTCACGCTTGTCTGCAGGGGCGCGCTGCGCTCGATGCCGCACTCGTGGCGGAGCCCATCGAGGTCTCGCTCGACGTTGGCGGTCAGGTGGTGAAGGCCGCCCTGGTCGACTACGCGATCCTGCCGTTCGCGCGTTTCGGCGGCAGCGTGCTCGCCGTCGGTGGCTACGCGGTGGAGTTGGTGGCGAAGCCGGACCTGGTGGCGGCCTACGTGCTCGACGCTTCCGGCAAGGCGCAGGGCGGCACCGATTTCTCGCTGCAACTGCGGCTGGGCGCCGATGCGGGCACGACGTTGGATCTGAAATGGGATCCGGTGCGTGCGTCCTACACGGCCTCGCTGGACGGCAAGTTGGACTTGACGGCGCAGCCGCTGCGCCTGGCGCTGACCGCGGCCGGCAAGACGTACCTCGGCGCGACGCTCTCGCTGAACGCCCTGGCCGCGACGCGGCTCGGCGCACGCGCTCAGGCCGGGCTCGATGTCCCAGCGCCGAAGCTCGACGCGAAGCTCTCGGCCGGCGGCAAGGCGCTCGGAGACGCAAAAGCAAGCATCGCGGCGGGAGCCAAGAGCGGCGCGTCAGCGGCAGCCAAGGTCGGCGCGTCGGTGCAGGCGCCCAAACCGAGCGTCAACGTCAGCGCGAAAAAATCCGTCAGCGCCAGCACCCAGGCGAACAGCTCGGGGGCGAAGGCCAAGGCGGGTGCCGGTGTGAAGGCCGGCGTGAGTTTCGGATTCGGGAAGTAGGAGCGCTCCTGGACGAAACATCTGTTGCGCAGGGCGGCGCTCAGCTCGAGCGTGGTTCCATGGGGGGAGGGGCTGGAGCCAGAAGTTGCGCCCCCTCCGCTGCGCCGCCAAGATGCTCGGGTGACGCTGGCCGACACGCACCGCACCATCAACGCGATCTTTCGCATCGAGTCGGCGCGGCTGATCGCCGGCCTGACGCGGCTGGTGCGCGATGTGGGCATGGCGGAAGAGCTGGCGCAGGACGCGCTGGTGGCAGCGCTCGAGCAGTGGCCTCGCGAGGGCATACCGGACAGGCCGGGTGCGTGGCTGATGGCCACCGCCAAGCACCGCGCGCTCAACGTGCTGCGGCGGAGCAAGATGCTGGAGCGCAAACACGTCGAACTCGCCCACGAAGCCGAGCCGAGCGCTCGCGCCGACTTGGTCGAGGAAGAGCTGGGCGCGGCGCTCGACGATGACGTGGGCGATGACCTGCTGCGCTTGATGTTTACTTCGTGCCATCCCGCCCTGTCGACGGAGGCACGGGTGGCGCTGACGTTGCGCTTGCTCGGCGGCCTCACCACCCAGGAGATCGCCCGGGCATTTCTGGTCACGGAGGCCACGATTGCTCAGCGCATCGTGCGCGCCAAGCGCACGCTCGCCGAGAAGAAGGTGCCCTTCGAGGTGCCGCGCGGTGCCGAGCTGCCGGCCCGGCTCGCCTCGGTGCTGGAGGTCGTGTATCTGATCTTCAACGAGGGGTACTCGGCCACCGCGGGCGATGACTACATGCGCCCCTCGCTGTGTGAAGACGCGCTGCGGCTGGGTCGCACGCTGGCGGAGCTCGCTCCGGACGAGCCGGAGGTGCACGGCCTGGTGGCTCTGATGGAGATCAATGCCTCGCGGTCGGCTGCGCGCACCAGCCCGACGGGCGACCCCGTGCTCTTGCTCCAGCAAGATCGCACGCGCTGGGACCAGACGTTGATCCATCATGGTCTCGCGGCGCTCGCGCATGCGGAGGCGCTCGGCGGCCCGCCGGGCCTGTATCGGCTGCAGGCCGCGATCACGGCGTGCCATGCATGCGCGCAGCGGCCGGAGCAAACGGACTGGGCGCGGATCGCTGGCTTGTACGCCGAGCTGCTCCTCGTCCTGCCGTCCCCGGTCGTGGCGCTCAATCGTGCCGTGGCCGTTTCGATGGCGGACGGGCCCGCTGCCGGGCTCGAGCTCATCGAAGCCCTGGCTGCGGAGCCCGTGCTCTCGAACTACCACCTCTTGCCCAGTGCGCGGGCCGACCTGCTCGAAAAGCTCGGTCGTTTCGCGGAGGCGCGGCAACAATACGAGCGCGCCGCCGCGCTGACACAAAATACTCGGCAGCGGGAGCGCCTGCTCGAACGCGCCGCCGCTTGCGCCTCGGCGTTACCCGCACCAGGCTCGCACTGATCGCCGCCGTGTGGTAACGGACGAGGTCATCCCATCCCCTCCACGTGGGCTGGCGACAGGGTTACTCTCGTTGATGTCGCTCTCGTCCGAGCGGCGGGAGGTTTCGGCAGTGCTTCGGGAAAACTATCCCTACTACCTCGCCAATCGCGCCGTGTATGCCAATCGGGAGCTCGTCGTCACCGACAAGTACTCGGGCAAGGAGGCCACCCGTGTCGCCATGGCGGATGAAGCCGCCATCGATCGCGCCATCGCGGCAGCGGTCCAGGCGGAGCGCCCGATGCGGGCGCTCAAGGCGTACCAGCGCCAGGCGGTGTTGCAGCACTGCGTGCGGCGCTTCAGCGAGCGCGCAGACGAGCTGGCGGAGAGCCTGTGCGTCGAGGCGGGCAAACCCATCAAAGACAGCCGCGGCGAGGTGTCGCGCTTGATCGACACCTTCCGCATCGCCGCGGAAGAATCGGTGCGCATGCTCGGGGAGGTGTTGCCGCTCGACATCTCCGAACGGGCACGGGACTACAGCGGCCGATGGAAGCGCGTGCCCATTGGCGCGTGCTCCTTCATTTCACCGTTCAATTTCCCGCTCAACCTGGCCGCGCACAAGATAGCGCCGGCCCTGGCAGTGGGCTGCCCGTTCGTGCTGAAGCCGGCGAGCCTGACGCCGATCGGCGCGCTCACCATCGGGGAAGTGCTGTCCGAGTGTGACCTGCCCGAGGGGGCCTTTTCGATCTTGCCGTGCCGGCGGGACGGGGCACGCTTGTTCACGGAAGATCCGCGCCTCAAGCTGCTCAGCTTCACTGGCTCGCCCGTGGTGGGCTGGCAGCTCAAGGCCCAAGCCGGGCAGAAGAAAGTGGTGTTGGAGCTGGGAGGCAACGCGGCCTGTATCGTGGATGAAGGGACGGATCTACCGGATGCGGTCGCGCGCATCTTGATCGGCGTGTTCTACCAGTCGGGGCAGAGCTGTATCAGCGTGCAGCGCATCCTGGTGCATGCGTCGCTCTATGACGACTTCAAGGAGCGCCTCGTGGCCGCGACGCGGCTGCTGGAGCAGGGCGATCCGAAGGACCCGAAGACGTTCATCGGGCCGATGATCTCCGAGGCCGAGGCACAGCGCCTGGCCGCCTGGATCGCCCAGGCGGTGAAGTCGGGCGCGCGGCTCTTGTGCGGCGGAGGCCGCCAGGGCGCGATGCTCGAGCCGACGCTGCTCGAAGGGGTGGCGCCCGGGCAGCCCCTACGCGAGGAAGAAGCCTTTGGCCCGGTGGCGATCCTCAGCCGCTTCGATGACTTCGACGCGGCGTTGCGCGAGGTGAACGACAGCCAGTTTGGTTTGCAAGCAGGCGTGTTCACGCGTGACCTGTACCGTGCCGAGCGCGCCTGGGACGAGCTCGACGTGGGCGGCGTGGTGATCGGAGATGCGCCGTCGTGGCGCGTGGACCACATGCCGTACGGTGGCGTGAAGAACTCCGGGCTCGGCCGTGAAGGGATCCGCTGGGCGATGGAAGACATGACGGAGGTTCGCTTGCTGGTGTTGCGCACTCCGCCCGGCTCCTGACCTGGGGGAGTGCGCCCTGGAGGCCCGAGCGCGCCAGGCCGGGGCTCTACGCGGGCTGCTGCGTGGGCAGCAGGCGGGCCGCAGTACGTGCCTCTCGCGCAGCATGGTCGCGCGCCGAGCAGCAGGGCTCGGAGCCCCGTACGCTGAATTCACGCCGCCCTTCGGGTGGCACGGAAGCTGCAATTTGCCCTCCGCAATCGGTGCTGGGAGCGCGCTGGGGCCGCCCCCACCCAACCAGCCCCCCAGATGCGGAGAAGTACGTGAAGGCGACTGCAATACCAGTTCTCGTAGCGGCCACTGCGGCGATGCTCCTGTCGTCCGCTTGCAAAAAGCACGAGAGTGCTCCGGCGGGCAGCGAAGCGTCCACGGCAACCACGACGGCCGCGGCAGCCACGACGGTGACGGCCAGCCTCGCCCCGGCGGCGCCGCCGGACACGAAGGGGAAGGAGCAATACTTTCCCCTGCAGAGCTACCGGGTGGGACCCTACGCCGCGGGTGGCACCGGATTTTTCGGCGGAACGATCGACTATTTCCAGCTCGTCAACATTCGCGATGGGGGTGTCAACGGGGTGAAGCTGACCTGGTCGGAGTGCGAGACGGAGTACGTCGTGGAACGTGGCGTGGAGTGCTACGAGCGCCTCAAGGGTGGCCTGAATGGAGCCCCGACGGCGGCCACCAATCCGCTCAGCCTGGGCATCGCGCACGCGACGCTGGAGCGGCAGACCGCCGACAAGATCCCGCTCATCACCATCAACCATGGTCGCGCGGACTCGGTGGACGGCAGCGTGTTTCCCTACGCGTTTCCCCTGCAGCTCGGCCCCTACAGCGAGATCTCGGCGATCGTCAAGTATATTGCCGAGCGTGAGGGCGGCGAGGCCAAGCTCGCGGGCAAGAAGATCGTGACCCTGTATCACGGCTCGCCGTACGGCAAGGAGACGATCCCGATCGAGGACCTGTTCGCGAAGAAGCTCGGTTTCAACCTCACGCACCTGGAGGTCGCGCACCCGGGCACTGAGCAGCAGTCGCAGTGGCTCGAGATCCGCAAGCAGAAGCCCGACTGGGTAATCCTGCGCGGCTGGGGGGTGATGAATCCGGTGGCCATCAAGACGGCTGCCAAGACCGGTTTCCCCGTCGATCACATCATCGGCAACATCTGGAGCAACGCCGAGGAAGACGTGATCCCCGCAGGCGCGGCGGCCAAGGGCTTTATCTCCATCACCACTCACCCCTCGGGCACGGGCTTTCCGGTGCTGCAGGAGGTGGACAAGTATGTGGTCAAGGCGGGCAAGGGCAACCTGCTCGACCAGAAGCGCTTCGGCAGCGTGTACTACAACCTGGGCATCGTAAACGGCATCATCAATGTCGAGGCGATCCGCACCGCGCAGGCCAAGTTTGGCAACCGGCCGCTCACGGGTGAGGAGACCCGCTGGGGCTTCGAGCATCTGAACATCGATGACACGCGGCTGAAGGCACTGGGTGCCCTGGGCTTGCTGCAGAACCTGAAGCTGTCTTGCGCGGATCACGAGGGCGGCGGCGCCGTCAAGTTTCAGCAGTGGGACGGCGAGAAATGGAACGTCATCAGCGACTGGGTGACGCCGGACCGCGCTCTGCTGCGCCCCATCATCGAGGCGTCGGCGCAGAAGTACGCCACCGAGAAGAAGATCACGCCGCGAGACTGCTCCAAAGAACAGGGCTGAGAGGTAGCACGCTGCGCGAGCACCTGCTCGAGGAGTGAGCCCGACCCCGAGGCGTCGCCCCGGGTCTTCAGGGAAAAATCAGGGGTGACCCCGGATGGTGGGGGAGACGCGGGGAACGCATGCTCTTTTCGTCGAGCGGAGTCGTTCGCGCCGCAGGTCGCGGCGCCCGACGCCGCGCGCTGGAGAGAGTCGCCATGGTCTCAGTGAGGCAAGGTTGGGTCGCGGGGGTGATGTTCGGTCTGGGGCTCGTGCTCGTAGGGTCGAGCTGGGCCAAGGAGCCGCCGGGGGCTGATTCAGCTCCGCTGCTGGGAGAGCTGGAGCTCGAGCTGGGGGCGAGGGACGACGCCGCGCCGTCTCCGAGCTTCGAGCTTACGGTGCGCGGGACGAGCGCGGGCAGCGAGCCTCGTCGCGACGTGGTGCTGGAGGCCACCACGAGCCCCCGCGTGCGCCTGCGGCTGCCCGCCGGGGCCTATGCCGTTACGCTGAGCGGCGCATCCGTCCCCGACTCGGTAGCGGCGACGGCGCGCCAGCCGCGCGTCGCGGAGCCCAGCACGCGCTGGCTCGCGCTGCCGGCGCCGGAGCTCGTCTGGGTCGAGCCGGGGCGAACCACGCGCGCGAGGGTCGCGGTGGCGAGGCCTTTGGCGGCGTCCTTGTGAACTTGCCCGTCGTCGTAGGGCTCGGGCGGCGTGGGGCTGCGGGCGCGCAGGGTCGTTGTTTCGAAAACGTTACCGATGTCCTGGCGTCGCCCCGCACGACACGCCAATGGAGCACGCAACCGGCAGACCCGAGCCGATTGCGACCTGCAGCTAGAGAACCCGCAACGTGTGCGGGGTGCGTTATAGGCGGGGTGTGCCTTTCCGTCGGCGCGGAGGCGAACGGCAATCCGTGCCTCGTATGTGATCCGAACGGTTCGAGCACATCGTTCACGGCGGCCGTGGGCAGGAGCTGCGGCGCCGACTCCAACGGCTGCTCGCAACAGGATGCCTGCGACAGCGAGGGACGCTGTCAGCCCAATCACCTCCCCGCAGGGGCGCCCTGCGGCAGCTCTGTCTCGAGTGCCTGCGATCAGGCTGACGTCTGCGACGGCAACGGCAACTGTCAGCAGCAACTCGCCCAGAACGGAACAGCTTGCGATGACGGAGCATTCTGCACGACAGGGGATCAGTGCCAAGCCGGCCAGTGCGTGCCTACCGGCAACCAAAACTGCGGAGCAAGTCGTACGTGCAACGAGACGACCAATCAGTGCCAATGCCAGGGATGCGCCATTGGCGGCGGCTGCCTCGCGCCCGGCACGATCAATCCGGCAGATCCTTGCCAGCTGTGCGACCCTGGTCGCAGTGCCAACGGGTTCAGCGCGGGCATGAACGGCAGCGCCTGTGATGATGGGGCATTCTGTACGGTGGGCGACCAGTGCCAGAGTGGGCAGTGCGCATCGGGAGGACCGCGTGGTTGCGAAAACGGACAGCGCTGCGATGAAACAGCCAATGCGTGTGTGCCAGTTCCCGTCGCCGTTCAACTTGCGGCCTGGTTAACTGCCGCCGCCCAAGCCACGACACCGCTTCCGGTAACATCCGTGGTTCAAGGCGTCTCCGGATCGGACATGACAGCGGCACCGGCATTCCCCCGGGGTCCCGATCTGGGAGCGATATTTTCGCCCATTGGATGGCCAAGCGATGGGACGCTGGACCTCACCAAGTATGTGCAATTTGGCATAGCGCCCTCCGGGACCGCGCGCTCGATAATGTATGATCACCTCGAATTCAGCATTGCCGCAGGAGGAGGATTCCCGTCGGCATCGGCGATAATTCCAACTTCCTGGCAGCTACGCAGTGACTTGGATGCCTTCCAGTTTCCCCTTGCGTCCGGAACGGTGTCGATATCGCTGAACCAGACCGCCGTACCCGTAGCTCCAAGCATTCGCAGTATTGGAACTGTGGCCGAGTCGGTAACTTTTCGTGTCTACCTATTCACCAGTGGAGGGCTTGCCACAACGGGTATGGGTATCGTCGATCTCGGCGTATTTGGCGTGGTGCAGTAGCCCATTGAGCTACGCATGGACGGCAACAGTTCGACGTATGTTGACGGCAGAACGCATTCAAGGGACGAATTCGACCTTGGTGCGTGGACTACGGTGGCGGCGGTGCTGCAAGATGGCCACCAAGGACGGCTAACTCAGCTAGAGCGTCCGGTCGTCGCGACTCAACCGGTCGATGGACACGCCGCGCCGACAGCCGCCTCAGGCGCTGGCCGGCAGTCCTCAGCAAGAATCCCTATGGGAGGTGCTCATTGTGGAGGGGCACTTCGCGCGCGCATCGTCGTCGTGTCGATGACGTCTCCCGAGGCCTCGAGCTCTGCCTGTACATCGTCCGGGCTGTCAGTGCTGACCGGTTCGAACGTGGGGGTGCTGAGTGCGTACAGGACGAACTCGTAGACATTGCCGCGAGCACCGGAGCCGGCAAACGCGTCAGTATCAAGGTAACTGATCTGGCGTAGCTCCGCGTCCGGCACTCCTTGATTCTCGTCCGGCGGCAACTCAGGAGGCAGCTCAGTGGTTGAGCTGGGGATATTCCACAGCACCCAGTGGGTGAAGGGGTCCTGGCCGGTCAAGTTGCTCAGGTCGTGGAGCACGAGCACGAAACTTTGTGTTGCCGCGGGCACGCCGGTCCAGGCGAACTGAGGCGAAACATTGGCACCAAAGCCGGTGTTGTCGTTCGGAAACAGATCGCACAGCTCGGGGTCGTCGTTGTCAGGCCCGCAACCGGGGTTATCGTCAAACGCCGTCGAGGTGAGCACGAACGCCTCCGCGCCTGCGTCGCCCGCGTCCGGCCCGGGCCCGGCGTCGCCTTCTCCGCCATTGCCGCCCCCGCCGCTGCCGCTCGAGCCGGCAGCGCCGCTACCACCAGCGCCCGCCGAGCCCGCGCTGCCGCTGCTACTACCGCCGCTCCCCCCGCTGCCGCTCGAACCGGCGGCGCCGGAGCTGCCGCCCTGGTCGCTGCCGGACCCGGCCGACCCGCCTGGGTTGGCGTCGCCGGAGTCGGAGTCATCCGAACAGGCAACGGCGAGAAACAAGGAAACGCAGCCCAGGCCGAGCAGCGAGGTGCGAAGGAAGTACGATGTGGGTGTCATGACGGCTTCACCCATAGCCCGTCGCACGGAGATTTCAAATCCTCCCGCTCGGTGTGCTCGCCGCGGATGGGTCTGAAGCTCACACATCTGTCACCGCGTTGCGAAAGGCGGCGCGGCCGGTTGCGGTGCGCTGCCACCCTCCATGCGCGGATACTTGCCGACGCGCCGTTTGCTGCTTTGATTGGTGAAAGCGCACGGCTCAGGGTCGTGGGCTTACGCTGCCGTGCAGCGGCGCCGCTCTTCGACTCGGGGCTCGCGATCGAGCCCAGCAGAGCGCGCCTGGGGCCAGGCTGCGGAGGGAGCAGGACATGCAGTGGTACGTGAGCCAGAACGGAAAAACCTCGGGGCCTTTTTCCGAGCAGCGGATCGAGATGTTGGTCAACTGGGGCAAGGTCTCGAGCGACGCGTATCTGTGCGACGACAAGTGGTCTTGCTGGGTGTCGATCACGCGCTCTCACTTTGCTCCGATGTTGGCGGCTCGCCGCGCCGAGCAGGCGGGTGAGCTGGACGCCTCGGGTGCCGAGCCTGCCGGCGCGTCGCTGCACCCACCCGCTGGCTCTTCCATGCATCGGCTGGCCCTCGTGCTGCTGATCATGTTGACGGCCGTCGCCTTTGCGCTCGCCTTCTTTCTGTCGCCCGACGCGGCGCCGGGGCCCATCGGGTACGTGATCCTCGAGGACGCGCTGCAGCTCGTGGCGACCAGCCTGGTCGTGCCGTCCGCGTTGTCTTGATGCTCGGCGCCACCGTTCGCCGCGCACGGGCTCGCGCTGGTGAGGCCTACGGTGAGTCCCAGGACGTGGTGCAGCTGGCTTCGCGCTGACAGCGCCGGTGGAGCCCCGACAGCGTTGGCGGCAGCCTGACAGCGCTGACAGGGTACGGCATGCGCCGCAGTTCCGTGCCCAGACGCAGCCTCTAGCCTACACCTCTGCGCAGGTATGCGAGGCGGTGGCCACCAGCGCTGTCCTGGGACCGTTGCCGCACGAGTGCGCGAGCTTTCATCTGAAATGTTGCTACGTGAAACACAAGTGTGAGGCGCGCAGCGTGCTGATGCGTTCCATAGATGATAACATATGGGACAATGCCCCAGTTCGGCTTGCGAGCGCGCCGGATGGAGCGGTGGGAGGGGACCCGCCGGCTCGCGCGCTCTAGCCTGGCTGTGCTGAGCCTCGGGTTGCTCAGCGCCTGTGGCCGCTTCGGCTTCGAGAGCCTGCCGGATCTGGGTGTGGGTGGCAGCGGGATCCTCAACAACGGCGGCGACGCCTCCACACCGTCGGGGACGGGCGGTGGCGGGCAGGGCGGTGGCGGGCAGGGCGGTGGCGGGGGCGGTGACTCGAGCACCCTGCTCCCGGACGGTGGCGCAGGCGCGCGAACCTGCAGCCTGGGGACGCTCGCCGATTGCTCGGCGTGTGGCGACGATTGTTCCACGCAGAGCCTGCCCGGAGTGGCGCAGCTCGCCTGCGTGAGCGCGATCTGCACGATCGGAAGTTGTGCGCCCGGCTACGATGATTGCGACAATGATCCCAGCAATGGCTGCGAGACGGCGCTGAATAGCCTCACCGATTGCGGCAGTTGCAATCAGCCGTGTGCCATCCCGAACGCCGAGGCGAGCTGCGGCTCCGGCACCTGCCAGCTGGTCGCGTGCACGCCGGGCTTCGGGGACTGCGATGTTGACCTTGCCACCAACGGTTGCGAACGTGAGCTCAACACGCTGACGAACTGCGGCGGCTGCGGAGTGCCGTGCGCGTTGGACAACGCCACGCCTTCTTGCGACACCGGCTCTTGCCAGTTGGTCAGTTGCGCCAACGGCTTCGACAACTGCGACGGCAACGTCAGCACCGGTTGCGAGACTCCCCTCGACACGTTGGCGAACTGTGGTAGCTGCCGGACGCTGTGCACAACGGCCGGCGGCACACCGAGCTGCGCCGGTGGCTCTTGCAGCGCCGCTAGCTGCTTGCCCAATTTCGCTGACTGCAACGGCGACGATGACAGCTGCGAGACGAGCCTGCTCACCCTGACCGATTGTGTCAGCTGCGGTGTCCCTTGCGGTGACGGCAGCGGGCGCCTGGCGCACGCCACGGCCACCTGCGCCACGGGCAGCTGCGGCGTCGGCACGTGTGACTCGGGCTTCGCTGATTGCGATACGAGCCCTGGCAACGGCTGCGAGACACCGCTCAACACGCTCCTGGACTGCGGTGGATGTGACGTGAGGTGCAGCCGCGCCAACGCCAGCGCCAGCTGTGCCTCGGGCAGCTGCACTACCGACCGCTGCAGCCTGGGTTTTGACGACTGCGACGGGAACGACAGTACCGGTTGCGAGGCGCAGCTCGGCTCGGACGCGCACTGCAGCGGGTGCAACGACGCCTGCACCGCCAACGAGGTCTGTTCGGACGGCGAGTGCGTCGGGCAATTCATCACCTTCCAGCCCTCGAACGTCACGGTGGGCACGCTCAACTCCGGCGCGGCTCCGAATCTCGTCCTGGACTGCGGCACGGTCACGCTCGACACGACGTCCCTCTCCGGGAGTGGCTGGTGCGGCCGGCCCGGCCCGTCGCTGGTCGTGCAAACCCCCCAGAACTCCCCCGAGCTCTTGGTCCTGCCGCTGCAATCCTTGGCCATCGCGCCCGGCTCGACGCTGCGCGTGACGGGCAATCGCCCCGTGGTGCTCGCGGTGTTTGGCGACGTGAACGTCGCCGGCACCATTGACGTCAGCGCCAGTGGCTCGACCGGCGGCGCCGGCAACAATTGGAACTGCGATCTGCTCGGCAGCTCGAACGACTCCAACGGCAACAACGGTGGGGACACGAGCAGCAATGGGGGCAAGAACGGCGGCGGCGGTGGCGGGGCGTTTCGTGCCAGTGGCGGTACCGGCGGGTCGGTCCCCGGCGTCCCCGACGCCGCAGGGGGCACGGGCGGTGTTGCGCGCGGCTCGGATCTGATGTCCCCGCTGATCCCCGGCTGCAACGGCGGCTGGGGCGGCGGTTGCGGCGCTGGGCCGGGCGGCGGCGGGGGTGCGCTGCAGCTCGCTGTCAGTGGACGGATCGACGTGACGGGCAGCCTGCTGGCGCGCGGCGGCAACGGCGTCAACGGCTGCGGCACGTCCGGCGGCGCCACCGGCGGCGGCAGCGGTGGCGGCATCCTGCTCGAAGGCAACCAAGTGTTCATCACGGGTGGCACGCTGCTCGCCGACGGCGGTCGTGGCGGCAACGGTGCCAACGGCGGCGGCGGCGGCCTCGGTAGCGCTAGCGGCGCCGGTCAAGTGGGCGGCTCCAGTGGCACGAGCGGTGGCGGCGGCGGTGGCTCCGCGGGTCGCATCCGGATCAAAGGCGCCCAGGGCTGCTCGCTCGGCGGCACGGTCACGCCCGCGGCGAGCACCGCCTGCCCGTAGCTCCGTAGGGCAGGCGCGGAACGCGCGACTGAACCTCGTCCGACAGGCCTGCTTCGCTTTCGAGAGTGGTGCCGAGCGGCCTCGCTACGTGGTGACGCCGGTGGGCGTCGGCGTGCGCAGCACCGACTGAGGGGGCCGCCGACATGCCTTCCCTCGCCTCCGAAACAGGCTAGGCTGCCGCCACTTTGACCATGGCACCGCGTTCACCTGCTGTCGTTTCGAGGCCTCGTGCGTCCTCCGTCTCGTCGAGGGCCCAAGCGAGGCTGACCTGCCTGTTCTGGGCCTGCGTCGTCGCCTGCGGTCCGCTGGCGCCCCCCGTAGCTCCCCCGAGCCCGGCGGCGCCTGCCCCCGTGGCTGTCGCCACTGCCAGCGTGCCGAGCGCGCCGGACCCCCTGGCCGTGCCGGACTCGCCCGCCTTGCCGCTGGATCCGCGCATCCAGACGGGCAAGCTCGGCAACGGCCTCACGTACTATCTCGAGCAGCACCCGGCGAAGGACCAGCGGGCGCACCTGTTTCTGGTCGTCAAAGCGGGCTCCCTCCATGAAGCGGACGATCAGCGCGGGCTCGCGCATTTCGTCGAGCACATGGCCTTCAGCGGCACCAAGCGGTTTGAACAGCGGGCGCTCGTCGAGTTCTTCGAGAAGAGCGGCTTGCAATTCGGGGCGGACGCGAACGCGAGCACCTCGTACGATCGCACGCAGTACCAGCTCAGCGTTCCGACCGGTGATCCCGAGCTCTTGATGACGGCGCTCGATGTGCTGGCGGATTGGGCCAGCGGGCTCAGCTTTGATCCCGAGCAGGTCGAGAAAGAGCGCCAGGTGCTGCTGTCGGAGTGGACGAGCTCGCAAGGGGCGCAGCGGCGCGTGGGCGCGCAGCAGCGCGAGCTGTTGCTCGGGGGTTCCCGCTACGTCGCGCGGGAGGTGATCGGCGACAAGGCCGTGCTGGAGAAGGCGCCGCGGCAGCGCATCGTGGACTTCTACCAGGGCTGGTACCGGCCGGAGCGCATGGCCGTGATCGTGGTGGGCGACATCGACCCAGCCGCCACCCAGGCTGCGATTGAGGAGCGCTTCGCTCGGGTCACGGCACAGGCAGCCGCGCCACAGGCGGAGCCGAGCTTTCAGGTTCCGGTGCGGCGCAACGCAGGGGCCGCGGTGATCGCCGACCCGGAGACGCCGGCAGCGACGGTCAACGTACTGTTCAAGTCACTGACTCGCCCGGTGCGCAGCGAGGGGGACTATCGGGCGCAGCTGCTGACCGTGATGTCGACCCTGATGTTGAGCCATCGCCTCGAGCTGCTCGCGGCAGAGCCCGCAGCACCGTTCCTGGGGGCGTCCAGCACGCTGGCGCCCGGCATCTTTGGGCGCCTCGATCTGTATCAGGTCTCCGCACACGTGAAGGGGGCCCAGGTCAACGCCAGCCTGGACGTGCTCCTGGACGAGATCGAGCGCGTCCGGCGGCATGGTTTTGTCGCGGCGGAGCTCGAACGCACCAAGGCGGAATACGCGCGCTTTCTCGAGCAAGCGGTGGCGGCGCAGGCGACGGTCGCGGGGACCGCGATCGCGTCCGCTCTGGCCAACCACTTCGTCACCGGTAATGTCGTGACGGCCCCAGAGCTCCAGAAAACGCTCGGCACGCGTTACCTGGCCGAGGCGTCGCCGGCCGACGTGAGCGCGGTGATGAAGGCCTGGCTGGCCGGCAGCGAACAGCTGCTCCTCGTGAGCGGCCCGTCGCGCGAGGCCCTGCCGGACAAGCGCACGCTCCTCGCGTCCTTCGCGACTCTGAAAGACCGCAAGCTCGATCCGTACCTGGAAGACAGTGGGCCCGCGGCGCTGCTCGATCCGCTGCCCACGCCGGGCAAGATCGTGAAGGAAGCGTACATCGAGGAGGTCGGCGTCACCGTCTGGAACTTATCCAACGGAGCTGTCGTCGTGCTCAAGCCGACCGATTTCAAATCGGATCAGATCCTCGAGCAATCGATCAGCTTCGGTGGCAACGCGCGCGTTCCGGCCGCGGACTATCCTTCCGTGCGGGTCGCCCACGAGATCGTCGCCGCCAGTGGGCTGGGGGCCTTCGATCGACAGACCTTGAACAAACGGCTCGCCGGCAAGGTGGTGAGCGCCTACCCGCGGATCGACGAGCAAAGCCAGGGCATTGTTGCCAGCGCCTCGCCGCGGGACGCGGAGACGATGCTGCAGCTGATCTACCTGTTTGCCACGGCGCCACGCCGCGACGAGGTGGCGTTCGAGAAGTACCGGGCGGCGCTGCGGGAGCGGCTGCGCCAGCGCGAGTCCAGCCCGGATCAAGCGCTCTCCGACGCGGTCACCAAGAAGCTGTGGGGGAATGAGCCGCGCCGCTCGACGCCTACGCTCGCATCGGTCGACGAGATGAAGCTGGACAAGGCGCTCGACTTTTACAAGCAGCGCTTTGCCGATCAGAGCGACGCTACTTTTGTCTTTGTCGGCAAGCTCGATCTGGCGAGCTTCCGGCCGCTGGTCGAGCGCTATCTGGCGAGTTTGCCCGGGGGCGGTCGCAAGGAGACGTACAAGGACCTCGGCCTCCGTCGCACCAAGGGCCTCTCCAAGGTGCGCGTGCAACAAGGCCAGGCGGATCAAGCCTCGGTCACGCTGCTGTACTACGGGGACACGAGCTGGTCGGAAAGCGCTCACACCGACCTGAACACGCTCGAGCAATATCTCTCGATCCGCCTGCAGGAAGTGCTGCGGGAGCAGCTAGGCGGCGGGCACACCCCGTACGTCGGTTCCACCTTTGAACGCATCCCCTTCGGTTCGTACAGCCTGGCGATCGCGTTCGAGTGCAAGCCAGCGGACGTGGACAGGCTGGTCAAGGCCACGCGCGACGTGATCGCGGAGCTCAAGAAGTCGGGAGTGGGTGCCAGCTACGTGGAGAAGCTGGTCAGCCAGCGCACGCGCCAGCTGGAAGAATCCTACCGGAGCAACGAGTTCTGGCTGGAGCGCCTGGTGGACAAATACAAGCTGGGGGAAGACCCACGCCAGATCTCGAGCCTGCCCGAGCTCACCCAGCGGGTCACGAGCGACCACCTGCGGCTCGCCGCGCGCAAGTTTCTGCGTGACGATCAGAACCTGGATGCGCTGCTCGCGCCGGCGGCCCAGGCCACCACACCTGCCGCGCCGAGCGCCGCACCTGCCGCGCCCACAGCGGCACCCGTGCCTGCCGTTCCGGCGGCGCCTGCGGCAGCGCCGGCCACCCCACGCACAGCTACGCCGGCGCCTGCGGCGGCGCCGGCTCCGTCAGCAGCGAGCCCGTCCCCGTGAAACTGCCGGCGGACGCGCTGCCTTCGGCTTCAGCTCGAGCCGCCAGCGGCGCTGCGCTTGGTCACGGCGGCGGCGGCCAGGGCCTTTTGCACGCGGGTCTCCACGGGCGCCTTGGGCGTGACTTCATTCAGGAGCTTGGCGGCGCGGGCCGCTGGGGTGCGCTTGAGCGTCGGACGGGGCGGCTTGGCGGGCTTGGCTGCGTCCTTGTTGGGGGGCGCGACGTCGAGCGGAGCGGGCAGGGGGACCTTGCGTGCATCGGCTGGCGAGGCCTTGCCGCGGGGGGCAAGCTCCTGGGGGCTCAGCGTGCGCGCGAGCTCCTGCTCGGCTTCGAGCCAATCGTGCTCGGGTGAGCCTGTGGGGCAGCCGCGCTCTTGCCAACGCGCGTATGCTCGATCGCGAATCGTGCTGGGGTCGATGTCGACGGACTTCATGATTTTCACCTCTCGAAAGCCGCTAGCGCACTCGCCCCGAGAAGTTAAAAAAACTGCAGCCCGAGGCCCCCGAACGGGTGGATGATCCAGCGTGAAAGCCGCCCGAATGCTTGCTGAAAAGCCGCTGAAATGCAGCGGCGCCGGCGGGCGGCCTGCGCCGTGCGCGGCGGCCCGGCCGAGGCTGTGTTATGGCAGCCGCCGTGGCTCCGCCTGTCCCCAAGAAGACCAATGCGTGCCGCGCCCTGGACGCGCTCGGCATTCGCTATGAGCTCCACCCGTACGAGTTCGACGAGCAGGATCTGTCGGCCGAAACCGTGGCCAGGAAGGTAGGCTTGCCTGCCGAGAGCGTCTTCAAGACGTTGTGCGTGCGCGCGGACGACCACGAGATCGTGCTCGCCGTCCTGCCGGGCGATCAGGTCCTCGATCTGAAGGCGCTGGCGCGCGCCGCCGGAAAGAAATCGGTCGAGCCCGTCGCGCTGAAGGAGCTGGTCGGACTGACGGGCTACGTGCGCGGGGGTGTCACGGCTCTGGCTTGCAAGAAGCCGTATCCGGTGTTCCTGAATGAGAGCGCGCAGCTCTTCGACCTGATCAGCATCTCCGCGGGCCAGCGCGGGCTGCAGATCTTTTTGCATCCGGACGACTACCGGCGCGCGGTCTCCGCCGCATACGCAGCGATCAGTCGCCCGAAGGAGTGAGGCGTCCGATCGGTTCTAGGTGGCGCTGCTCGGTAGCCGCTCGCGATCGCTCGGTGGCTGATAGTTCGCCAGCTGGTCGAGCAGGCGCGCCGGATCGGCATCGACGCTCAGGATGCGCCGGTGAGTGGCTTGCACGAAGCCCTCGGCGACCGCGTGATCGAGGAACGTGAGCAAGCTGTCATAGTAGCCCTCCACGTTCAAAAGGCCGCAGGGCTTGCCCTGGAAGCCCAGCTGGGTCCAGGTCCAGACCTCGAAGAGTTCCTCGAAGGTGCCGATGCCGCCCGGCAGCGCGATGAAGGCGTCCGAGCGTTCTGCCATGGCGCTTTTCCGAGCGTGCATGGACTCGGTGACGATCAGCTCCGTCAGGCCGTCGTGGGCGATCTCCCTGTGGGCGAGCGCGCGGGGGATCACGCCGGTGACTGTTCCACCGGCCTCCAGCGCCGCGTCAGCGAGGGTGCCCATCACTCCGACCCGGGCGCCGCCGTACACGAGGCCCATGCCTCGGCTCGCGAGCAGGCGGGCCAGGGACCGTGCCGCCTGCCCGTACGCAGGCTTTCGCCCTGGATTCGAGCCGCAATACACACAAACCGTAGAGATTTTCACCGAGGCTCCTCGCGCGCCAGGGGTCCGAGAGCTGACCAGTGCCAGCGAGCCTAGCGCGCGCCGGGGTGGCCGGGCGAGCATTGACTCTGGTGGCGGGGAAATGCGACGGTCGCCGCTCATGGCGGCTTCTCTCATCGTGCCGCCGTTTACGGCTGAAACGGCGGCACGTAAGGTCCGGATGGCAGAAAATGCCTGGAACTCGCGCGAACCGGAGCGCGTGTCGCTCGGTTACAGCGAGGACAGCCAGTGGCGCAATCGTTCGGAGTTTTTCAGCGGGCGCCGTGCCATCGTGGATTTCCTGCAACGCAAATGGCAGATGGAGCAGGATTACCGGTTGATCAAGGAGCTGTGGGCGTTCAGCGGCGACCGGATCGCCGTGCGCTTTCAGTACGAGTGGCGCAATGTGGGCCACAAGTGGTTCCGATCGTACGGCAATGAGCTGTGGGAGTTCGACGCCGCCGGCCTGATGCGGCGCCGCCACGCCAGCATCAACGACGTGGCGCTCGTGGACAGTGAGCGGAAGTTCCACTGGCCCACGCCCGGTCCCCGCCCCGATGATCATCCGGGCCTGACCGAACTGGGGTTGTAGCTCGATCGCTCGGCGCTACGCATTTGAACCGGGCGCTCACCTGCACGAGCGGCGCGGACGCGGTCCAGGCTGCCGCAGGGCGGGGCTGGCGCTGCGCCGTGGGGCACCGTCGTGATGTTGGCGCTCAGCCTGTGCTGGTTCGGCACTGGCCTCTGGTTGCTGGCGGATGCGGGGCGCGCGCAGCGGATCGCGCCACGGTTCACGGCCGTGCCTGGCTGGCTGCTGCGAGCGCTCGGGACGGCCGTGCTGCTCTGGGGTTTGGTCCCGCTGTGCCGGGAGGAGGGCAGCGCGCTCGGTGGGGTGGCCTGGCTGTTGTTGCTCGCGACGGCGCTGTCGCTCGCCGTGCTCACCTTTCCGCTGCGGCCGCGCCTGTACGCAGCGAGCATCGGCCTGGCCGCGCTGGCCGCGCTGGCGGTGCTCGTGTTCGGTTGAGCCCGGCGCTCGGGGTCTGGCACGGGCACCACGCGCCGGCGCTTCAGTCCGCCGGCAGCAGCTGCCCGCCGCTCGCCCTGCTCCCAGGTCGGTGCGGGGCCGGGCGCGGTCGCAATAGCCGCACGCCACCGGCGCCGCAGCCGAGGGCCAGGGCGAGCAGGCCGCCACTGACGCCGCGCTGCAGCGGGTCGGTGAGGGAATGCCCGCGCGTGCACAGCTCGATGCCGACCGCCGCCGCCAGGGCCGTGCTGGCGAGCAAGAGCTCCACGCCCGCCACACGCCGGCTCGATCGCCAGACGAACGGCGGCACCAACGACGAGCCCCAGACGACCCAGAACACCGCCTGCTCGACCGTGGCCAGCGCTGCCAGTGTTGCCGGCAGCACGCGATTGCTCAGAAACATCGCGGCCGTGGCCAGGGGCAGCCCTGCACACCAGCCCGCCGTCGCGCGCTCGAGCCAGCGGTTGGCCGCGTGGGCGCGCCGACTATCCCGGCGCTCCAACCACACCAGATTGCCGGTGAAGATGACGGCGCAGGTCGCGAGCGCCAGGAGCGCGTACAACCAGCGGATGCCGTAACCGCCGAAGCGCGCATAGTGTAGCCCGTAGAACCAGGCTTCGAAGCGGGTAAACGCACTCGCGTGCGGGCCGTTCACGCCGAGCACTGCGCCATCCCCGGCGCGGAACAGCACGTCCGCCGAGCCGAAAGATACGCCCGGCACGTCCCCGTACACGGTGACGGACGAGCCCGTATCGCCCACGTGTTCGATGCCCACCCAGTGGGGCGACAGGTTCGGCACTTCGCGGCGTGCTCGTGCCACCAACGCGTCGAGGTCTGGCAGTACGCCCGTCGAGACACCCGTTGGCTCGGGAGCGTTGCCCGTGTCGCCTCGAACGGCGCGGGCGGCACGCTCATCCCCACCGAAGGCGGCCGCGACAAACACGGGCTCCACGAGGATGAACGACAGGCACAATACCGCGCCCGACCAGGCGTAGAACAACTGATACGGCAGGCCAAAAACGCCCAGCACTTTGTGCATGTCGCTCGACCAGGTCCTCGCCACGCGTTCGGGCCGAAAGACAAACCATTGCCGCACCAGGTCCTTCAGGTGGATGAGTACCCCGGACACCAGCGCGAGGAAGAGCGCCATCGAGGCGACCCCCGCCACGTAGATGCCCTTCGGGATGGGCCCGAGGTAGTGCATCTCGTACAAGAAGGAACCGAGCTCGCTGCGCAGCGGTTCGAGACGCTGCGTCGTCGCGGCATAGCGAAACTCGTGGTGCTCATCCCCCTCGTGCCAGTAGGCGCGCAAGCCGCTGGGCTCGGGCATGAAGGCGACGCGATCTTTGCCCAGCATGTGCTGCTCTCGATCGAGCTGTAAGAGCAGCGGCTGAAGCTCAGGCAGGGCGCTCTTGGCTCGTGCCGGAGGGCTGGTTTGCACACCCTCTGGGTCTGCCCAGAGGTTCAGCTCCTGATAGAAGAGCGCGAACGCTCCCATGAAGAACATCACGTACAGGAGGAAGGAGCCCACCACGCCGGCCCACGCATGGGCGTCCCAGTAGATCTGAAACGTTCGCGGCCGGAGCTTGAGCATGACAATCGCTCGAATTTACCTCAACCCGAAGCCGATGATGGCCAGGATCGCCGCGCCGGCGCTCGTAGCGAGCAGAGCCAGCCAGGCGTGGCGGCCACTCCTTGCCAGAAAGGCGCCCGTGCATGCCGCCGTCCAGACCGGAAAAACCGAATAGATGCCGATCAGGTAGCGTGGGCCGAGCGGCAGCGGCAAGACCGCGGTGAGCGCCACGCCGACGGCGATGGCCACCGGTATGCTCCCGAACAGCGCAGCCAGGGTGCGAGCCGTGGAGTGCTGGAGTCTTTCTCGCTGCGTGACCTTGGACATGAGGCGCGGAAACGAGCCGGCAGCGAGCGGCAGCTTGCTCTTAGCGGATCGTCTCTGCGACGACAATCTGCCAGCGCTCGCCTACGGCTCGGGTGCCCATGGCTCATGCCCGCGGACACGGGGCGCGGCCCCTTGCCCGTACCTGGCGAGCAAAGCGCAAATGCATCGCTCTGGACACAAACGCGGCCTAACTGGAAAAATCCGATGCTTCGTGGCTATCGGGTGACGGGAGGTGACCTGCGGAGGGCCGAGGTGCAGCGCCGGCAGATCCGTGCGCTGGCAATACCAGTGCGGGCGAGGCACGGCCGCGATGCGCCCGTGCCGGGGCCGAGACGCAGCGATTGTGCCTGTGCTCGGGACGCGTTAGTAGGCTCGCTACGCTGGTTCGACGCTTACTTTTTTCTTTTGATGGGAGACGCTCCGATGCTCAGACACAAGCTGCGTGTTTTGACCGCACTCACTACGCTACTACTGCTCGCGGGCTGCGGAGACGAGGATTCGCCGAACGCGACGACCGCCGTGGGCGCGCTCGAGCCGGGCAGTGATGCGTCCAACCTGGCGCTCGAAAAGGCGTTCATGGGCGTGGGAGGCAAGCAGGCGCTGCAGGACCTGAGCGGCTTCCGTTATGAGTCGAGCGGGCAGCGCTTCGTGCTGAACGAGGGCTTCCGCACGGATGACGTGACCCGGGCCAATACCTATCGCACGAGCGCGTCTCTGGCGGCCTCTGGAGAGCAGCTGCGGCTGGAGACGGAGCGGGTGATCGAATTCATCGGCATCACCGCCAACAATACCTACACCGAGATCGTCGACGGCAACGCGGGCTTTCTGCAGGGCGACGAAGCGCTGGCGGCGGGCTTTGCTGCGGCCGATTCGCCCATGACACCGGCGCGGGTCGCGGCCGTGAAGCGGCAGCAGCAGCTCCTCAATCCGCACCTCCTGCTCGGCATGCTGGCGCGCGGGGAGGCCACGGCCACGCCAGCGGGCATGTCCATCCTGGACGGGCAGCTGCACTACGTGCTCGAGGTCGACGGCATCCGTCTGTTTGTCAGCGCAGCCAGCGGTCGGATCAACAAGCTGAGCGCGCTCGAGGACGTGAGCCCGTTCAAAGACTCGGCGGTCGAGGCCTTCTTTGATGATTGGCAGCCCGCCACGGGTAGCGGCCTGCTGTTCCCGCGCGTGGTCACGATGGCCGCTGCCGGCGAGATCGTGCTGATGGAGACCCGCGGCGCGACAGTGGTCGAGGCGTTGGCGCCGACGCTGTTCCAGTTGCCGGCCGCGGCTGGCGTCGCCTTCGTCGCAGCCGAGGCGGAGCGCGGCCTGGATAACCATGCAGCTCTCAGCCAGCCGCAAGCGCTCGGCATCCCGTTCCGCGATGCTCTGCAGACCACCGTGGTCGCGGCCGAACTCGCCCCGGGCGTCTGGCATCTGACCGGCGGCTCGCACCACTCGATGCTCGTGGAGCAAGCGACGTCGCTCGTGCTGGTGGAAGCGCCGCTCGACCCTTTCCGCACCAAGGCGATCACCGATTGGGCCGCGGCTCAGCTGCCCGGCAAGCCGATCGCGCACGTCATCAACACGCACCACCACGAGGACCATTCCGCGGGAGTGCGCCAGGCGGTGGGCCTCGGCGCGAGGCTGCTGACGCACGAAGCTGCAGCGGACTTCTGGCAACGCGTGCTCAACGCGCCGGCCACCGTGACCGCCGACGCGCTGGCAAACGCTCCGGTGCGCGCCGGTGTGGACTACGTCGCCAATGGTGGCTCCGTCACGCTGCCCGATGCGCAGAATCCGGTGACCGCCTATTCGGTCGCCAACTGCCATGCGGCGGACATGCTGATCATCGGCGTGCAGAACCTCGTCTTCATGTCCGACATCTTGAATCCGGGCGGCGGCACGCCGATCTGCCCGCTCGCTGAAACCCTGCGCGGCATCGATGCACAAGGCTTCGCTCCAGAGACCGTCGTGGGTGGCCACGGCGGCACTGTCAGCATCGCCGAGTTGCGCACGCAGGCGGCCGGCGGCTGATTGCGGCGCCACGCTCGCCCCCAGATCCTCGGCCTGCTGCCGGCGTTCGGCTAGCTCGCGCGCCGGCGGCAGCTCAATCGGCGATGGCCCGGTACTCGAACCAGTCGAAGTCGGCCGCGGGCATGGCGCGGCCACTCGCGGTCGACGCGAACAGGCCAAAGTAGACGCCAGTGAAGCCCCCCGCGCTCTCCGAGGACAGGGCTGCGGTGGGAGCGCTGCCGAGCTCGTGCTGGCCCCCGGCGTCGCCGAACGAGAGCTGATAGCGATCGGGAAACGCCTCGGCCGTCAACGTCAGCGGGCCCTCGGCCGCGGCCCGCTCGGCCCGCAGCGTCGATTTGCCCAGGATGCGCGTCCAGAGCTGCACGCGGCGCTCGCTACCCACGCGGGTGACGAGCAGATCGTGATGGTTGTCCTCGTTGGCGCGCAGCGTGAGGCCGGCGCGTTCGGCGGCGCTCTGGGGCACAAACTCCAGGCTCGTCGACGCGCGGCTGCGCAGATGTTGCTGCCGTCTGCCGAGGAAGGCGGGCGCACTCACCACGTCGAGCGAGGCGCCCGAACCGTGCAGCCTCAGGTAGCCCGCGCGCTCGCTCAGCGACCAGCTGCCGGGCGCGGGGTTGCGCAGGAAATTCCAGACGAGCCCCGGCTCCGCGGCGTCAAAGTCGTCGCGGGCGGGCGGCGCGGGCCAGGGCTGGGGAGCCGGCAAACCGGCGCTGTCCATCTCCAGCCCAATGGGCTGCCCCGCGTTGATCACGGGCCAGCCCTCCGCGTTCCAGCTCAGCGGAGCGAGAAAGGTCTCCCGCCCCAGATGGTGATGTTGTCCGTCCCAACGCCGGATGCCGAGAAACACGATCCACCAGCGACCGTCGGCGGCTTGCACCAGGTCGCCGTGACCGGCGGCCTGGATCGGTTCTTTCGGACGGTTGCTGTGGGTGAGGATCGGGTTGTTGGCGTACGGCTCGAAGGGCCCGAAGGGCGATGCGGAGCGCGCGATCGTGAGTTTGTGACCGACGCTGGTCCCGCCCTCGGAGAGCAGCAGGTAGTATTTTCCACCGATCTTGTAGAGATGCGGCCCCTCCGGCCAGATGTCGCCCGTGCCCGCCCAGATCTGCCGGGCGGCCCCGAGCAGCTGGCCCGTGCCGGGGCTCAGCTCTGCCTGATAGGCGCCGCCATTTCTACCGCCGCCGTGCCGCGTGTAATAGACGCGCCCGTCGTCATCAAAGAAGAGCGACGGGTCCATCGTAAAGTCCGGTTCGCGCAGCCAGATGGGGTCCGACCACGGTCCTCTCGGATCCCGCGCCGTGACGTAGAAGCTGCCGCCCCCGGAGACGTTGGTGGTGACCAGGTAGAACAGCCCCGCGTGCTCGCGCAGCGTGGGAGCAAAGATGCCCTGCGAGCTCTTGGCACCCGTGAGCTCGAGCTGGCTCGGCCGCGTCAAGGCGTGGCCCAGTTGCTCCCAGTGCACCAAGTCCCGGCTGTGAAAGATGGGCACGCCCGGGAAATATTCAAACGAACTCGTGGCGAGGTAGTAGTCGTCACCGACGCGGCAAATGCTGGGATCGGGATAAAAGCCGGGCAGGATCGGATTGTTGAACATCGCAACATGGTCCGGTGGAGCGGAGGAGGGGGCCGCCGAGAGCAGCGGGGCGGGCGCAGCCTGCTGGCTTGGGGCAGCGCTGCCGCCCAGGCCGGGTAAGCAGCCCCCGAGCGTTGCACTGCAGGCGCCCGACAGGACGCTCACGAACACGCCGTGAAACACGCGGCGCAGACCTGACACAATGCTTCGAACCCGCACGTTCGTAGCCCGCAGAGTGGCGGTTCGGCGCGCGGCCGTCGAGGCCTTTGTCGAGGGAGCGCGCTTACCACGCTGCGGAGAGACCGAGATCTCTCGCGGCATGGCGCGCTGCGAGGTAGCCGGCGCAACCGATCACACTGCCCGCTGGATGGGTACCGGCACTGCAAGAATACAGGCGCTCGATCGGCGTCCGATGCGGCAAGCGATCGGCGAAACCGAAGCTGTTGTCGAGGTGGTGGATGTGGCCAAAGCTGATGCCGAAATGCGCCTCGATCGCCGGTGGCGGCAAGATCTGCCAGTCGACGACCGAGCTGCTCGTGCCAGGCGCAAAGCGATCACAGATCGAAAGCAGGTGCCGGGCGTAGGGTTCCGCTTCCCGCTCCCAGCTCGAGCCAGCAATCTCGTACGGTACCCACTGTACGAATAGCGCCGAGCTCAGCGTGCCGCGGCTGTCCGTCAACGTGGGATCGATCGTGGAGTGCACATACCACTCGATGCTCGGAAATTCTGGCAAGCGCCCGTTTCTCGCGTCCTCAAACGCCTGTGACAACGTTTGACGTACCAGGGGCTCCTCCGGCAAAAGATGGATCGTCGGACCAAAGCGCGCGGGCGGATCGGGCAGGCAGGTGAAGCGCGGAAAGCGCTCCAAGGCCAGGTTGAGCTTGAGCGTGGAGCCCGGCCGGCGATGCTGATCGAGCCACTGGTTGTAGCTCGCCGGCAGCCGTTCCTCGCCGATCAGGCGCTGCAGGCGAAACGGGTCGGCATTGACCAACACCGCGCGCGCCGACAGCGTCGTTCCGTCCCCTAACACCACGCCGCGCGCCACCTCACCCTGCACGTCGATCGACGCCACCGGGGTACCCAGCACGATCGCTCCGCCGTAGCGCTCGAGCTCTGCGGCGAGCGTCGCGGCGACGGTGCCCATGCCGCCGCGGACCACCATCCACGTGCCGTCGCTGCCGGCGAGACGGCACATGTTGTGGATCAGGAAATTCATGCCGCTGCCCGGGGTGTCCCAGTCACCGAACAAGCCCGAAAAGCCGTCGGTCACGGCATACATCGCGGGCAACAGCTCGCTCTCGAAATCGAAGCGAGCCAGATACTCGCCCACCGAGCCGCGACAGAGCCGCACGAAGATCTGCCGCAGCTCGGGTCGCAGCCAACGCTCCGCGGTTGCTTCGATCGATACCGGATCCAGGAGCCAGCTCGGCGCCACGTCCTCTCGCAGCTGGCTCAGCTCTCGCTCGAGCGCGCGGTGCGCCCGCAGATCGCGCTCGGAAAAGAAGCTGCGCATCTGCTGCTCGAATGCTGCCTGGTCGGAGCCGAAGAGCAGGTAGCGCGAGCCCGTCGTGGGCAAGAAATAGTGCGGGTCGCGGCGCAGAGTGGGCAGGCTGATGCCGAGCTTTTGCTGGAGCTCGGGGGGCATCAACCCCAGCAGGTACGCGCCCGTCGAGTGACCGAGCTCGGGCGCCCGAGGAAACGGCCGCTCCGTGCGCGCCGCTCCGCCCAGCACCTGGCTCGCCTCGACGACCAGTACGCGCGCGCCCGCCTTGGCCAGCAGCAACGCAGCCACCAGGCCATTGTGTCCGGCACCGACCACGAGCACGTCGCTGGCCCGGTCGCGCGCGGCGTCGAGGGAGATCAGGGGGCTCACCGGGGGTCTCGCGCTCGTTGACTGAACCATGGGCGTACCATTTTGTGCCGTGGCACTTTAGCTCCCGGAGGCGACGTTTCCTTGCAGAATTCCGTGGCCCCGGACAGGGCGAAGGCCGGAGGACACGAGTCCCCGATGCCCGGCGCTCCGTTCCGGTTTCGCCGGGGGCCATTGTGCATCCAATGGGTTGCATTGGATGCGCATCCGCCTAGAGTGCGACTGACCCCGGTCCGAACTCGAGCAACATGTCGCGGCGAACCCCAGCAGCCCTACGGCTCGACAAAGCCGCGTGCCTGTTTGCCGCGTTGGGCGACCAAACCCGCCTCACCCTGGTGAGCCGGCTCGGCACCGGCGGCCCGATGTCCACGGCGCGCCTGACCGAGGGGGCGCAGATCTCGCGGCAAGCGGTCACGAAACATCTGGAAGTACTGGCCGGGGCGGGCCTGGTGCGGGACGAGCGGAGGGGGCGGGAGCGGCTCTGGGTCGTGGAGGCCGAGCGCCTCACGGAGGCCCGCCGCTGCCTCGAAGCCATTTCCAGCCAGTGGGACGGCGCGCTCAGCCGCCTGCGCGCCTTCGTCGAGGATTGACGCGCCGCGCGCCACGGGCGAGGACGGGCGGGCGATGAATCTCGCGGCGGTCCTGGCGCTCGGTTTCTTCCTCGGCATGCGGCACGCGACCGATGCCGATCACGTCGTGGCCGTCTCCAACATCGTCACGCGCGAGCGTACGCTGCGCGCCGCGGCCCCCATCGGTGCGCTGTGGGGCCTCGGCCATACCCTGACGATCCTGCTCGTCGGCGGGGCCATCGTCCTGTTTGGCATCGTCATCCCGCCGCGGCTCGGCCTGGGCATGGAACTGTCGGTCGCGATCATGCTCGTGCTCCTGGGCGGGCTCAACGTGAGGAGCGTGCTCTCGGACGCGCGCTCCCTCGCCAGCGCGCACGGCCACGCGCACCTGCCGGGCGCAGCACATCTTCACGAGCAAGCCCACGGGCACGCGGTCCTCCACACCCACCCGCATGCCCTCGCCGACGCTGTCAGGCTCGCTCGGCCGCGCTCCTTGCGCCCGCTCTTCGTCGGCATCGTGCACGGCCTGGCGGGCTCGGCCGCGGTGGCGCTGCTCGTGCTCGGCGCGATCGGCGACCCGCTCTGGGCGCTCGGCTACCTGTTGGTGTTCGGCATCGGCACGATCGCTGGCATGGTGCTGATCACCACCGCGATCGCGGTGCCGATCACGGTCGCCGCCCAGAAGTTTGCGCGCTTCCATCGCGCGCTCGGCATCGCCACGGGGCTGGCCAGCGTGCTCTTCGGTGCACTCCTGGTCTACGAAATCGGCTTCGTCGACGGCCTGTTCACGAGCCAGCCCGTGTGGTCGCCGCACTGAGCGGCGGCGTCGCGGACGGCGCACGGAGCGGCGCCGTGGCGCCACAACTCGCCAGAGCCCCGACATTTATCTGCCGAATCAACTCCGTGGAGAAGACTCGCCCAGAAGCCGTCCTTGTTGCCCTGGGCTCCACAGTTGCTAGACCGCGCGCGAATTCGGGATGCATCATCTGCGCGCCCCGCTGCGCACATCGGGCCGTGCTCAGCGCAGTACGAGGTTGCGGCAGGCTGAGCCGCAGCCGTCACCGTCGCGGCGATTGCCGTCGTCGCAATCCTCTCCGGGTTGCACGATGCGGTCGCCGCAGCGCGGCCCGACCTTGCAGCCCGGCTCGCACTCTCCGTAGCCGCCGTCAAGGCTGACGTCGTCACACTCTTCTCCGAGGCTGACGATGCCGTCGCCACAGCGCGGCTCGCACTGGCTGGGGCTATTTTCGAAGCCGGACAGGGTCAGTTTGAACGAGGAGCCCGTGGGGTTGCGCTCCGCATGAAAGACCTTGATGGCGTAGACGTTGCCGGACAAGAGCTCGTAGCTCGCGGCCGTCGTGTCATTGATCGGAATGCTGCCCTGCTGGGGCACGTGCAGGCCGCCCAGATCGAGGGCCAGGATGCCGTTGACGAAAACCCAGACATCGTCGTCGCCCAGGAAATCGAGCTGCGCCGTGTAGCCCGCATCGAAGCGGAACCAGTACTCGACCTCGGTCGTGAACAGGAAGTTGTGCGTGCCCGCGCCCGGGACGAAATCGCTCTCGGCATGCCAGTTGCCATCTCCGGTGTAGTCCGGGGCCACCGTCGCGACACTGCGCCCATCCGCTTGCGCATTGGCGGCGAGATCGATCGGCAAAAATACCGGATTACCGTCGAGCGCGGCTCCGCCGAGGCTGGTCCAACGCTCGCCGTTGGGCCCAAAGCGATTGACGAAGCGGCCGCTGCCGTCGTCGAACAAGACGATGCTACTGGCGATCGTGCGGCTGTTGGGGCCGGTCGTGTACCACTCGGCAAAACTCTCCGGGGAGCTGATGCAACCGGGGTTACCACTCTGCAACTCCGGCTTGCCGAGGGCGTTCAGGCGCGGGGCGATGCTCGGGCGCGGGGTTTCCCCGCCGCAGTGGAAGTCCGCGTGGCTGGCCGTGAAGTCCCGGTACACCACGGGCACGCGCAGGGCGCAGCTCGCGCTCGATCCGGCGCAGACCGGGCGCTGCACACAATCGAAGCCGGCCTCGCGCTGACAGCTGGAGGAGCAGCCGTCACCGCTCAGCGAGTTGCCGTCGTCGCATTCTTCGTCGATGACCAGGCCATCGCCGCAGTCGGACGTGCAGCTGCCGGCGCTGCAGTCCGGCTCCGACTGGCAGTCCGCCGAGCAGCCGTCGAGCGGCACCGTGTTGCCGTCATCGCAGCTCTCCGCGCCCTCGCGGTTGCCGTCCCCGCAGACGCTGGGCGAGCAGGCGCTCGGTTCCCCCGCGCACTTGTAGCCAAACTCGAAGCGGCAGCGCGCCGAGCAGCCGTCCCCGTCGAGCGAGTTGCCGTCGTCGCACAGCTCGTTGCTGGCGACGCTACCGTCGCCGCACAGCGCCACCTCATGGCAGCTCGCCCCGGGCGGATTGCAGGAATAGCCCGCCTCCACCGTCAGACAATCGGCAGCGCAGCCATCCGCGCCCGTCTGATTGGCATCGTCGCAGGCCTCGTCCGGCGTGAGCGCGCCATCCCCGCAGACGCCGCTGCTGCTGCTGACGCCGAAGCAATCGCCGCTCGGGCAAAACATCGATGAGCTGCTGTCACTGCTGCTCGCGCCCTCCGAGCTCACTCGATCCGCGGTGGGGACGGCGCCGTCCGCCCGCGTGCCGTTCTCCCCAACCACGCTGCCCGTCTGCAACGCAGAACCGCTGGCGCTGCAGCCGAGCAGCTCGCTCGCCAGCACCAGGTAGACCAGAGCTGCCGCTGCGCCCTGGTCAATTATGATAGAATCTCGCATTTTTGCGGCCGCTTGCTGCTTTCAGCATAACACGGCCAACAGCCCTCGGAACGCTGCCGGCTCGCCCGAGTGCCAATGGCTTTCGCAGAAAAGCGACGTTGCACTGGATGTGCGAACCGCGCGGCGCGTGGGCTCGGTGCATTGCCCAGGCGCGTGCCGTGCCGTCCCGGCCTGGGCGTCTCTCAGCCACCTTACGGCCACGCGGTTGGCGGTTCAACTCATCCGGCGCCGCACGTGCGCCCGGACGCTTCGAGCGCTCAGCTCGTGTGGGCCATGATGGTCTACCGCCCTTTGCAGCACTCCTGGAGATAGCGCTCCCAGTTCGCGTACAGCCGCTTTTCGTTGAGCTCTCGCGTGCCGAGATCCGGCGCGTCGCTGGGCATGTAGCGGACGAAGCTCGCGATGCGTTCCGGGTAGTCGAAGTCGGCGTACACTTCCTGGACGGCGCCGAGCGGATCGGCGTATTCGTCGCGGTGCTCGAAGATCCAGGTCAGGACCACGCACAGCCACTTCGCGCGTACCTCCGCCAAGGCTGGCTCGCCTTCACGAGTGGCCAATTCATCCACGTACGCTCGAGCATCCTCGCTGCCGCTCAGCCCGGCGAGCTCGATCAAGGTGGAGTCCGAGCTGTCCTCGTTGACCAGCTCCGCCGCGAGCTGCGTCGGGGCGGCGGGATCGAGCAACTCCTCCTTCAGGCCAAACGCGATGTCCCGCCAGTCCATGCGGACTCGACCGCGAATGAATGCATAGGGGATGCGCAAGCGAACGATGTCCATCCGTTACCTCACGACTTGGTTCGGTAAGCCGGTGATGCTTCCGCCCGGGATGAATCGTTGGTGCGATACCACGCCGCTCGGCTCGAGGATGTACTCGAAGATCCCCGGCCGGCCATTCACCGTCCCTTGGGTCTGCAAGAGCGTACGTTCTACCCCGTCCCCGCCACGGAGCGGGAAGACCTTGCCGGCGGCTAGCTGTTCCTGACTGACGTGGCTCGCCGCCCTGTGCAGCGGGTCCGCCTTGAGGCCGCTGCCCGTTCGATCAGCCTTCAAAATCTTGTCCGCGACGCTTCCCGTCGCGGGAGGCGGCGGCGGACTCGGCGGTTGCGCTCCGGCTGCCGGCGGTGGCGATGAGCCCGAGGGGGGCGCCGAGGGCGGCGGATCATCCATCGTGGTCGCGCGCCAAATGGAGAGCCCCCCGGCCACGATGTTGCTCCCTCCCTGCACCAGATTTCGCACGCCATCGGCCGTGAGAGCGATGCCGCCCGCACTCACGACGAGACTGCCGCCAAGGGTCTCGGGGGCTCCCACGACGCCCGCCGCCGTCATCCCACCACCCCCGACGATCTCCACGCCTCCGCCCAGAATCTGCGCCACGCCGGCCGCCAGCTCCCCCACGCCACGCCCCAGCTCCGAAGCACGGGTGGGCATGGGGACTACGGTCGCCAGAGCGCCGCCCGGGGTCGCCCCCTGCAAGCCGCCGACCGCTGCGCCGGCGAGAAAGTCGCGTACTTCGTGGTTCTCGGGAGGGGGCGAGGACGAGCTATCGCTCCCCGTGCCAGCGCCAGGGGACGCCCCGCTCGCCGTCGCGGAGGGGGCGCTTTGCGGAGTGCCCGCCGTCGCGGAGGAGGCGCTTTGCGGAGTGCCCGCCGTCGCGGAGGAGCCACCGCGCGGCGCGCCGGCGGAAGCCGCTGGAGAGCCCGAAGACGCTGCCGAAGGCCGGCCGCCGCCGGTGCGCGGCTGCGCGCCGCCACCCGCGGCCGCTCCGGACCCGGCGCCCGTGCTCGCACTCGGCTGGGCGCCGCCCGCGGTTGCTCGCGGCCCAGCGCCTGTCCCACTGGCGCGCGGCTCGCTGCCCCCTGCGAGCGCCGCCGAACCTCGACCCTCACTGGTCCCGCCAAGATCACCCCCGCCCGGTTGCGGACCGCCCGAATTGCGGCCCTCCGCCTGGTCCCGGCCGAAGCTGCCAGAGCTCGCGGGGTCGCTCCGGCTAGCGCCCGTGCGCCCCGGCGCCGTTCCGCGGGGTGCACCGTCGTCTGCCTCGAGCTCGGAGCTGGACAGATCGGCAAGGCTGGAATCGGCGCCGCGCAGGGCCTGCGTCACTTTTTGCCCAAACAAATGCCAGGCAGCCATCGCGACAGCGCCGACGAGCACGAGGAGGACGACAAGTTCGACGGTGGACACGCCCCTCGCGCGCCACCGCCATCGCCCGCTGCGGTGACCTGGACTCGAGGAATGGCTCGTCACTGCGTAGCTCTCCGGAGGGCACATCGGTCCCGGCGAGCCGCCGGTTGCTGAGTAGTTGCGGGAAATCGAGGCGGCTTCGGCAGCAGGTCACTTTACCACGTCGTGAAACGTAGCGTGGAGCGACAGGCGCTCCAGGCACTGAGCGTACCGGCGCCGTTTGTGATTGCCTCGCGCTCAGCAACCGGGCCATGTAACTGAGCGCCCTCGTGGGCCCCGGCGCCAGGGTCCACCGGCCAGCTCTGGTAGGTGCGCTCGTGAGAGGAGAAGGTTTCCATGACCGTGCGGCGTTGCGGTTGGTTGCTCGAGCTCATGCTCGTGGCGCTCACCCTCGGCACCCGGGGCTCGGCAGGGGAGCAGCCTCAACGCGTCCAAGTAGCAGAGGTGGAGCTCGCGATCCCGAGCGGGCTGCGCGAGGTCGCGGCACCAAGCCTGCCTGCGGGCTCACAGGGGCAGCTGATGCACCTGTTTACGGACGGTAAGGTCCCCCCGTTACAGGTTTTCGTTCAGCTCGGGCCGCCTCAAGCCGATCCGTTGCCGGCGCGTTCGGAAAGCGCCGCCGCGCAGTTCGCGGGCGGGTTTGCTTCTGCCGTGCCGGGTGCCTTCGACGTCCAGACGCTGCGCTACGAGCCGGAAGCGGGTACCGTGCGCGCCCGCTTCAAGGTGCTCAGGCCGCTGCTCGTGAGCTCGCCCAGTGAGCCGCCGCCCATCTTCTCGGTCGAAAGCGTGGTCTTCCTGACCAAGACCGCCACCGTGCTCGTGCTCGCCTCGGCGCCGCTCGGACGAGCGGCCGCGGCCGACGCCACCGCGGGCGCGATCTTGGCCCAGAGCCGGATCGCGTCCGAGGCCCGGTTGGCGAGCGCGCACCCCGACACTCCTTCTGCCCGGCTCGGCCGCCACATCGCCGCTGGTCTCGGCGGCATCGTGGGCGCAGTGATCTGGGGATTCGCCGCGTCCTGGGCCCTGGTCTGGGCCGGCCTGAGCAGTCGCACCGCGGTCACCGTTTCCGGCATCTTCCTGGTGCTGCTCTCCGGCATCGCTGTGTTTCAAACGGGCTCGCTCGACGCGCTCATCGTCCTTGGCTGCTACGTGCTCGCGAGCGCGCTGCTCTATGTGCCGCTCACGCGCTGGCTCGGGTCTCGCCGTGGGAGTGCTCCGGGAGCCAGTCGCGCTCATTGAGACGGCGAGTGGGAAGCAGCAGGCCAAGCGCGCGCCTACCCCGCCTGCCCGCGGGCGTCGAGATCCCGCTCTGGCGAAGGCGCCCCAAGTCGCGGCTGCTGCGGAGGGATTTGATGCCCACCCCCCGCGTGCTCGCCCGCAGCGGGCTGCGCGCGCGGCCCCTCCCCAGCGCCGTCCTCGCGCGCAGCACGCTGCGCGCGGACGCGGGAGGGGACGGCCGGGGGAACGTCGTTTTTGACGACCCACCCGGTCGCGCCGTGACCACCTTGGGTCTTTGGGTCGTCCCAACCTCGTTCGGTAGTTCTGCGGTTGCTCCTCGAGCCAGTCGAGGCAGCGGTCTACGCCCGGTGCGACCGAGCCTTCCAGTTCCGCCAGCTACATCAAATACGGTGGCCCGCTCTCCGGGGAGATCCGCTAAGGCCCCGCTCTTCGTCGGCCGTCCAGGGGCCAGCCGAGCGCGCTCCCTTTTCTCCGCCGTCCGTGTCGAGAACGCAAAATTGGCTCCGACCTGGGGAGCGGGGCCGGCCAACACGGCCGAGACCGCGCTAAGAGGAGAGAGGCAATATGGCGGAGACGTTGATTATCTGGAGCTACGATTGGGTGCCAGCGGGCACACCCCCCCGGGGCCATGTGCGAGACATCAGGTTGCGCTGGGCCTGCGAAGAGGCTGGCTTGGATTACGAGGTGCGCTCCGTTCCGTTCGACGATCGCGGAGCAGAGCACTTTTCTCGCCAGCCTTTTGGTCAAGTGCCCTTCCTGGACGATGGCGGCATCACCGTGTTTGAAAGCGGCGCATGCCTGCTGCACCTGGCGCGAAAAAGTGAAAAGTTGCTGCCTCGCACCTCGGAGGGTGAGGCGCAGGTGCTGCAATGGACCATTGCCGCGCTCAACTCGGTGGAGATGGTGACCGTGCCCTGGTGGTTCATCGGCCTGTCCAAGCCCGAGAACAACCCTCTCGACCGCTGGATGCTCCAGCGCTTGAAACACCTGGAGGCCGTGCTGGCGCAACGCGAGTGGCTGGCCGCGGGACAGTTTTCCGTCGCCGATCTCTTGATGGCGGACGTGCTTCGGGTCCCCGGGGTCTTGGCTGTCGGCAACTTTCCGAGACTGCGAGCGTACGTCGAGCGAGCCTGCGCGCGTCCCGCCTTCGAGAGAGCCCATGACGGCCAGATGGCGCACTTTGCGGCGGGCGATCAGCACAGGCAATTGGGGGCAGAACGTAAGACCTAGCGCGTGAAGATCACGGGCGCGCGAAAAATGGGCCGGCGCTCGCGTGGTTGAAACGGTCTCCCGGCGTCCCGATTTTGGAGCTCTTGACAGCAGAAAGCTGCTGATTACGTTCCCCGGTGTTGGTGAAAAACAGTGTTCATTCGAACACTTGGCTGCAAAAGGAGGAATACCATGCTCGTGGGACGGGTTTGGCCTTCGAGGCCGACATTGGACAGCTCTTTCACGGATTTCGATCAGATACGCCGGGAGATGTTGCGCCTGCTCGATACGTTCGCCGGAGACAGCGTCGCCACCAGGGGCGCAGGGGTGTTTCCCCCCGTGAACATCACCCAGGACGCGGATCATTTCTACGTGCGCGCCGAGGTCCCCGGCATCAAGCCGGACCAACTGGTGCTCTCGGCGGTCCGCAATCAGGTGTCGCTGGCGGGGGAGCGAGAGATTGCGCGCGAGCAGGAACGAGTGAGTTACCACCGCAGAGAGCGGGCGGCCGGGTCCTTTAACCGCACGGTGACGTTGCCCAGTGAGATCGATACGCAACGCATCGATGCGAGCTATGCAGACGGCATCTTGACCCTGAAGCTGCCCAAGGCCGAGGAGACGAAGCCGCGGCAGATCACGGTGCGAACATGAATGCCTTCGGAGAACAGGAGGGAAGAGCGATGGCAAAGGAAGCCAGAACGGACATTCAGAAGACGGAGAAGGCGGGCGTGCCGGCGGTTCCCGAGCAGACGCGGCCAGGGACTGTGTACTCCCCCTTCGTGGATATTTTCGAGAACGACGACGCGATCACCGTGGTCGCAGAGATGCCCGGGGTCAAACCCGAGGACTTCGACATCGACGTGCGTGACCGCGTGCTGACGCTGACCGGCCGCGCTACCTTGCCGGATCGTTCGAAGGAGTGGGATGTGCTTCGGGAGTATGACTCGGGCACGTTCTTCCGGCAGTTCACGCTGTCAGAGACGATCGATCAGAGCAAGATCGACGCCCGGCTCGCCGATGGCGTGCTCCGGCTCGAGCTGCCGAAGGTCGAGAAGGCGCGACCGCGAAAGATCACCGTCCGGAGCCAATGACTGCGAGCGTGACTGCGAGCGAGGTATCGCTCTCGAGTGCCGCTGGTTGGAAGACGTATTACAGCGTCCTCGGTGTTTCGAGCTGCTTTTACGCCCGGCGTGCGCGAGTCCGTCCCGATTCTGGGGGGTCGGGGCGGCACTCGCGCAGCCGCCTATGAGCGGCTTCTGCGCACGCTCAGCGGCGATATTCGCGGACCGAAAACAGAGCGTTCGGGGCGAGCCGCGCTTCAGGCGCTGGGGGGCGAAGCGAGCGGCTTTTTGGCGGACGGCGCACGTGGCCGCCGGGGTTCGTGCCCGGCGTGTGCGTGCGGGCCGCCCGGGTTGGCTCGCAGCCAGCTCACGGTGTCCGACAAAGTCTGTCGCCCGGGGCGCGCCTCATAGCCGAGCTCGTGCGCGAACAGAGACGCCAGGCCCCAGAAGCAGGTCGCCATTTCCAGTACGACCGGGTCGGGCAGCGACGCATGCAGCCGACCGCCGAGCGCGCCGATCTGCGCCAGCCCGATCGCTGCCCAGCGCGGCAGCGGCCGTTCGATGGCCGGGGCGCCCGACACCTCCGTGACCATCGCGAAGAATTCACGTAGGCTCGTGGCGGTACCCGGCAGATGGTACACGGCGCGCGGGCCCTGGAGCTCGGGGATGCGCGCCAGCGCCGTGGCGACGTCGCGCACGTCGGTAAAATGCATGCCGCCCGACGGTACCAGCGGCACCTTGCCGTCCAGCACCTTCTGCACGTAGCCGGTGGAGCGGCGCCGGTGATCTTCCGGACCGAGCAGCACCGGGGGCCGCACGATGACCAACTCTACTCCGAGCTTGTCGGCCAGGCTGCGCGCCTCGCGCTCAGCGCGGATCTTCGAAGCGTAGTAGGGCCAGCGCCCCGCCAGCGATTCGGCGAAGGGGGCGTCTTCCTCGGCGCGCATGTCCTGCGCGCGGAAGCAACCGACGGTGCCGGAGCTGGACACGAAGACCAACCGCGCGCCGAGCCGGGCCGCGACGTGCACCATGTCGAGGGTGCCCTTCACGTTCAGCTCCAGCATCTCCTCGGGGGCGGAGCGGGTGTGCCGCACGATGCCGGCGAGGTGGAAGATGCTGCGTACCCCGGAGAGCGCGGGGTCCGAGCGCCACAGCTCTGTCGATAGGGGATGACCCTCGATCGGAGTGGCTGCGCCGTCCTGCGAATGCCAGGCCTCCGTGCCCCAAGCTGCACGCTGCCGCACCAGTACCGCGGGGCGAATGCCCTGCGCCCAGAGCGCGCGCAGCAGGTGGCGCCCCAGAAAGCCCGTGGCCCCCGTGATCAACACCTCGGCGCTCATGCTCCCACCCTCGCCGCGCCGGTGGCATTCTGGCCTGGCTCGTACAGCGCGAAGAAGCCGGAGCCGTCATTGCCCGAGGGCACGTATTGCCCGGGCTCCAGCTCGCGCAGCAGGCCGTGCTCGGAGAGCGCCCGGAATGCATCCTCGAGCAGGGGCAGGTAGGCGGCGGGGTGCGCCTGAGCCATCGACAGCGGGCCCGTGGCACCGAGCGCCGGCGCCGCCTCGGAGACGTGGCGCGTGACCAGATCGTAGGCGTGGATGACGGGGTGGAAGAGCGCCCGCACCACGGCGCGCACGCGCGGATCATCGGTATCGTCGACGCGGTTGGGCTCCGCCCAGGAGTGCCGGGCGACGTGATCGCGCACGGCACGGCTCTGCGGAAAGAGCTCGACGGCGTCGGTATAGAACCAGTGCATCCACTGGCTCTGCAGGCTCTGCAGGAGCGCCGGCGTGGGCGCGGACGGCACCGGTGAATCGCTCGCCAGAACCCGGCCGCCGCGGCGCTCGATCGCGGCTGCCAGCCACTTTTCATCCAGGCCCGGCACGCCCTCCCCATTCTCCAGGGCAGCGCTGGCCAGAAAGCCATGCGTCAGGAACGTGCGCAGGTGAAAGCTCGTGATCACCGTCTCGCGCTGCAGCTCCGCTGCGACCTGGCGTGCCAGACCTTGCACGTCCGTCACCGGGTCCAGGACCAGCGGGTTGCCACAGGCGATGTGGACCCGGCCGAGGCGCACCTGCCCGCGCCCGAGCGCCACCAGCCAGCGCAGGATGGCCTCCAGCGACATGCTGGAGCGAGCGCCACCCCGCAGCTCGCGCTCGAAGGCGCTCTCTTCCGGCACGCGCTCGTAGGCGATGGCGAGCGGCAACACGGCGAACGATTGCCCCGTGGCCTGCAGCGCACGCAACAGCCCGCGCTTGGGCGCCAGCACGCGGCGACCGCGGCTGCGCTGCCCCTCGATGAAGAACATCAACGCGCTCGATTCGCGAGCGATGCGCTCGATCTCTCGACCGAGCTCCGGAACGGCCTTGCCCACGCCGCGGCGCACGTAGAAAGCACCGGCGCGCCTCAAGATGCCGCTCACCACCGGCAGCCGCGAGAACTCCTCCGCCGCGGCGATGCGCGGCACGGGAATGCCGAGCTCGGGATGCTGGAAGCACAGGTAGCTCGACAGCAGAAAATCGAAGTAGCTGCGGTGAGAGGGGGCCAGCACCAGCGAATGGCCCGGCGGCACTGCGGCCACTGCCCGCTCAAAGGAGGAGCGATCGAAGGTGATCACCGTGGTGCAACGCCGCAGCGCCTTGCGCAGCGCCACGCCCAGACTGCGGATCACGGGCGAGCCCCCCGGGCGCTTCATGGCCCAGCGCAGGTCGTTCTGCGCGTCGTCGTGCCCCGCGCCGGCCAACGGCAGCTCCGTCTCGTCCTTGCCGAGCAGGTGCTTGTACATGCCGCGATTGACGATGTCGATGTAGCGGGCCGGGCTGAAGCCGGGCAGCTGCACCGGTCGTGCCGGGCGAAAATCGAAGCTGTGGTGAATGAAGTAGCGGAAGGCAGCGTTGAGCCGCTGCACGCGGGCGTTCAGCTTCTCGATCTGACGGCCCTGGGCCGGTTGGCGCGTGAGCGCGAAATAGGTGCGCAAGAGCCGCACCGGCAGGGCGCGCCGCAACAGATCTTGCTGCAAGAAGCCGTGCTTGACGCCGCCGATCCACGTGCCGGGCGGGGCTTTGGCCCCCGGCCGCTCCTCGAAGAAACGAGTCGTGGCCCCGGTGGACAGATCGGCGCGCATCGCCTGGGTCAGACCCATCGCCGCCAGGTGGATCGGCATGGGCTCGTCACTGCTCGGCGCAGGCCCACAGAACGCGGCGTCGATCACGCGCTCGGACACGACGTCCACCGGCACCACATCGAGGCGCACGTTTGGATCGGCTTCCCACGCCTTGACCAGGCCGAGACCGGTGTAGAGCAAACAGCCCGCAAAGGCCGCGGTGCTGTCGATCCAGCCGGGATGGGGGGAGGCCCAGGCTGCGGAAATGATGCTGGGCCGCACGATCACGAGCGGCACGTTGCCGCGGGCCTCGCTGAGCAGGTGCTCCGCCAGGCACTTGGTGTACGTGTACGTGTTGGGGTGGCCGGATTCGGCGAGCAGATCCGCCTCGCTGCGCGAGCCGTCGAGAATGCTGCGGCGAATTTCCGCGGCGGGGCGCGGCAGGTGACCGAGCCGCTCGTGGATCGGCCCCTCGCGCCACACGCTCACGTAGGCGGTGGAGACGCTCACCATGCGCGTCAGCTTGCTGCAGCTCTTGGCGAGCTCGAGCATGTTCAGCGCGGCATGGACGTTGGCGCCCAGCGCCGTGGCGATCGGCAGATCGAACTCCACGCTGGCGGCGCAATGCAAGATGGTCGTCGCGCTGGCTTGCAGCGCGCGCCGGTCGCTCTCGGCCATCCCCAGATCGGGCTGCTCGAGATCCGCCCCGACGACGTCGACGAGCGCTCGCCAGCCCTCGGGCAGCTTCTTGAAAATCTCCGAGCCCGCGACCGTGCTCGCGAAGCGTTCCGTGGGCGTTTGCGCGGAGCCGCTGCGCGACGGCTTGGCGCGCACCAGCACGCTGACGCGCGCAATGCCGAGTTCTGCGCGCCGCTCGAGCAGCTGCCAGAGCACGACCTTGCCGACGAAGCCGGTCACACCCGTGAGCACGACGTGATGATTCATGCCGAACCCGCCTCCAGCTGTACGGTGCCGCTCACTCCGTGATTGTTCGCTCCAAACACATTCTGCGGATCCACCGCCCGCTTGACCTGGCGCATGAACTCCAGCGAGCCCGGCGAATAGATGTCGCCCAGGAACTCCTGCCGGATCTTGCCCACGCCGTGATGGTGGGAGAGCGTGCCGCCCGCCGCCAGGATCTCTTCGCGCGCCGCATGCTCGAGTTCCGTATACATGCGCACCGGATCCTTCACGCCTTTGCAGTAGAAGCCCATGTAGAAATAAATGCAGACGCCGGTCGTGTACGTCTGAGTGATGCGGCCCGTGAAAAACGGGTTGCCTGGCAAACGGCGTGCCTCGTGCTCCCGGCGCACGCGCTCGCGTACGCGCTCGTACAGCGAGAGAGCCTTGCTCCAGGGCACGCTGGTTTCGAAGCTTTCCGCGATCGCCCAGTGGGTAAAGGTCAGATCGCGGATGTAAGCGATGCCGAAGGTCAGCTGATAACCACGCTCGCCGTTCTTGGCGCCCGCTCTCAGACCGCCGTGCTGCTTGGCGATGCGGTACAGCGTGTTTTCCTGATACGCGACCTCTTCGGCGCTGCCCTCGAACACGACGGTGGCCACCGCGAGCTCTTTCGGATCAAAACCCTTGAGCTGAGTGACCAGCGCCTTCTCGAACTTGCTCTTCACGCGTGCGGCCACGCCGTGGCTCTTGGGCTTGAGCGCGACCCCGAACTGAAACTGCGTGTTGTCCACCACGCGCACGCTGGCGGGGACAGCGCCCGAGCGCTGCAGGTCGTACAGAAAGTCGAGGCCGCTGCCGAGATTCGGAAACACGACGCTGCCGTAGCGCTGCACCTCCGGCATGCGGAACAACTTGACGACGGCGCTGGTGATGATGCCGTAGTTGCCCTCGCTGCCGAACATGAAGTTCTTGGGGTTGGCGCCGATGCTTTCGCGCGGCCCGACCTGCGGCCGCGTCACGACGCCGTGTGCGGTGACGACCTGCATGTCGAGGACCAGGTCTTCGATATTGCCGTAGCGGTTCTTCTTCATGCCGCTGGCGTTCGTGGCAATCCAGCCACCCAGCGTCGAAAATTCGAGACTGTCCGGCTCGTGCCCCAGCATGAGCTTGTATTTGCCGAGCTCGGTCGCGATGTGCCGCCCCACTGCGCCCGCTTCGATGCAGGCGGTGAGGTTGACCGGGTCGATCCAGCGGATGCGGCACAGCCGCCGCATATCCACGGCGATCACGAAGCGCTCCTCGCTCGGCGGCAGGCGCAGCGCATCCGTCACGTTGGTGCCGCCACCGAACGGAATCAGACAGGCCTGGTACTGTTCGGCAGCCTCGACCAACGCCACGACCTGCTCGTGGCTGGTCGGAAAGACCACCAGATCCGGCACGCGCTCCAGCTTGCCGTAGCGGATGGCCCAGATTTCAGCGCCGGTGTGGCCGTGCCCGCGGCGCAGCCGCACCAGCGGGTCCTCCGAGATCTGATCCTCCTTCAGGAAGGCCGCGAGCGCGCTGCGTAGCTCCGGCGCGCGCCGTGCGTCCGGTACGGGCGGCGGGTAGTGGGGCTCGTGCCGATCCTCGTAGCGGAGCGGCGCGGCCAGCGTCTTGGCTACCCAGGGGACGAGCGCCGGCAGCTCCACGTTGCTGATGTTGTAGCGTTTGCCGGTGAGCACCGTGCTGCCGTTGGGTTGCACCACGAAGCGCGAATCGGCAAAGCCCCAGCCGTCGTTGGCCTCGGCTTCGTCCTTGGACGGAGCGGGCGTGGGGGGCACGAAGCGCGTGTCCCCGCGCGGCACGGCACGCGATGCCTTGGGCGCAAGGGCGCTGCGCGCGGTGTGCGCCAGTACTTTCCCGGCCAGGCCCAGGAAATCGTCGGTGCGAGACGCCGTCACTGCCCCGTTCTCACGGTGAGCCTCGGCGCCGCCAGGCAACTACCTGAGAGGTGGCGCGTCCTATTCAATGGCGTGCTGGGCAATGGCGTCCTCGGCAAAGGTCTGCGTCCTCTGAACTGAGCGGATGAAATCGCGTGCCGTGCGCTGCACGCAGGCGCCAGGCTGGCGCTATCTGCACGCGTGTTCCGTGGCTCACGAAGCCTCGATTCGTAACATCGCCAGGCGCGCGCCGGCAAGTCAGAGGCGCTGGCTGCCCGTTCGCCGTCGAAAAAACGCGGCCGCTGGCGAGCCTCGGCAGAGAATGTGTCCACGCTCGCTGGAAACCACGCCTCGAGGGGTCTGTGCTGCAACGCGCCGTGGCTGCGCGCTGTTCCGAATCAGGGCTCGCGGGGGGACGGCCCAGGCCGGCTGCGATCCGCGGGATCGGCGGGCCCGCTCGAAGCGCTGGGGCCTGACGCCAGCCGGCGCTCGGCCACGATGCGGAACAATCGAGGGTAACGGCGCTCGCTCCAGGTGTACAGCGCGATGCGATCGAGCGTGGCGTGCACCGCGCCCACGTCGAGCTGCGCGGCCCAGAGCAAACCCGCTTCGCGATCCGAGACCGTCGCGCGGTGACGCGGTCGCGCGAGCGTGACGTGCGGCTTGGCTGCGCGCTGCTCACGGCGACCGTTCGCCGTCTCGGTGAGCAGGTCGCGCAGCGCCGTAATGCAGGCGGTCGCCTCGGGGCGACCTCGAGCGAGCAGCGCCGACAGCGCGGTATATCTCGACCGCGATCCCATCGGCACGACCTCCGCGAGCGAGACGTCGATGCTGGGCACGGGTGTACTTGCCAGCCGCTCATCGAGCGCAGCGAGCGACCGCTCTGCCGCCGCCTCGCCGACCCCGCCGAGAAACGCGAGCGTGAGGTGCACGTCCTGTTCGTGGAAGCGGCGAAACGCAGGCGGGGGCGCGGGGAGCTCGCGCAGGAACGCGCCGTCCATGGGGAACGCGAAGAACCAGTTCGGGCGTAGCATCCGGGCACCAGGCGGCAGCTTATCCGCTCCGCCCGCGCCGCGCGTGGCTAGCCGCAGGCCGCACGTTCGGGGGGCGGCGGCGTCGGTCGATCGCCGGCAAACGGCCCTCCAGGCCAAGTGGCCAGCTGGCGGCCGCCGCGACGCTGCGGAGCTGCCATTTGCCCTGCGCCTCATGCTACGTCGGGGCCACATGCGATATTTCTTGGCCTTTTCTTACAACATGCATGACTCGTCGGTGAGCATTGCCGACGAAAAGCGCGTCCTGCTCGTGCTCGAGGCCGAGCGTTTCTTCGGCGAGAAGAAGAAGCGCTGCAACAAGGCGGAGATGGAGACGCTGATCGAGGTCGCGCTCCAGCATTGCCGGATCGGGATTGGAGATATCGAAGGCGTCGCTTGTACCTCGTACCTGAACGAGCACCTGCCGGAGTCCTTGCGAGACGTGGAGTGGGTGGCCGAGGGACAAACCAACATCCTGGGGCGCGCCTTTGATGTCGTGATCCTCAATCACCACCTGTCGCATGCGGCGATGGTTCACGCGTTCCCCGGGGACAGCGATGTGGTGATCGACGCCTGCGACGGCGGCGGCGATTTTGGTCACACCCACTTTACCTATCGCTGCCACAACCATCGACTCGAGCAGCTGCCGAACAAGCCCATCCACAACGCGTTCTCCTCGCGCTTCTATGATGTGGTGTCGCGCTACCTGTACGGGCGCATGATGAGCGAGGGCAAGCTGATGGCGCTCGCTTCGCTCGGGGAACCACGCCGCGAGATGCTGGATTTCATCCGCGGCCAGCTGCCGCTGTTCCACAACCTACGTCACGACGAGGCCTTCAGTGAGCTGCGCCGGCGCTTTCCCGTGGAAAACTACGTCAGCAGCCGCACCGCGTTCGATCTCGCGGCCTCCACCCAGCGCTTGTTCGAGGACCTGCGCCTGGAAAGCGTAGCGGCGTTGCCGGCGGACGCGCCGCGGGTGATGCTGACGGGCGGGGCGACGCTCAACATCGTGGCCAATACCCGCGTGCGCGAGTACCTGGGGCAGGCGCGCCAGCTCCTGGTGCCGCCCTGCTGTGACGACACCGGGCAGTCTCTGGGCGCGCTCTTGTATTATTGCCACGAGCGCGCGGGCGCACCGGTGACGTGCGCCATGCCGTTCCTCGGCTACAGCGACCGCATCGATGACCCGGCGCTCGGCGCGGCCGACGTCAGCGATCAACTGGTCTCCTTTCTGGCGCGAGGCGGCATCGCATTTCTGCATCGCGGTCAGAGTGAGATCGGCCCGCGCGCGCTCGGGCACCGCAGCATCTTGGCGGTGCCGAGCCGCAAGAACTTCGACCTCATCAACCACGTGATCAAGCAGCGGGAGTTTTACCGTCCGCTCGCCCCGCTCGTCCCGCGCGAAGCAGCCTCGGAGTGGTTCCTCTGGGAGGGGGAGTCCAAGTACATGCTGTTCGCCGCCGAGGTGAAGGATCGCGCGCGGCTGCAGGCCCCGGGCATCTGCCACTACGACAACTCGGCGCGCGTGCAGACGGTCGACGGCGCGGAAGACCCGTTCCTGCACGGGCTGCTCTTGCGCATGGGCCAGGCCACGGGCTGCCCGATCTTGATCAACACCTCGCTCAACCCGCGCGGGGCCCCGATCCTCTCCAAGCTGGACGCCACGCGCGCCTTCGCCCAGTCGATGTCGGGCCTCGGCGTACGGGTTTGCCACGACGGCACGCTGCTAGCGTGAGCGTGAAACGCTGCGCGTGCGGTTCGTGGTTGGTCTGGTTGGGCCGGGCCTCCACCGCACGGCAGCGCGCGACACCTCGGGGCCGGGTGGCACCACGCCGCTAGGGCAGAATACGAAAGTCAAAGCAGTACAGCGCTGCGCCTTCGACGCTGATGTCGAGCTCTGCCTGTGGTCCGGCCTGACCGCGGGTATCGAACTCGATCGCCTGCGCGCGCAGCCGAGGATTGCGGGTCTCCACTTTGCCGAGGCTCTGGCCATTGACCGAGACCTGGATCAACCCCTCGCCTTCTTTGCGTGGGTCGTAACGGCCCGCAATGAAGGAACCGAGCGGCAAGGTAGCGACGAGCCGCAGATCGGTGTTCACGCTCGTGCTCATGCACGAGTGAATGCCCCAGATCCCCGGCACCACCTCGGGGCGCAGCACATGGTCGCCGCAGCGAAATGTGAGCGGGCGCGTCTTCTGACATGGCTCGCCGTCGAGGGTGAGCTCGGGCCCAGTGAGTTGATGAAAGAGCGAGTCCTGCGGCAACATGCGGCGGCGATCGCGCGTGCGTTGGGCGAGCACGACCCCGATCGCGAGCAGCAGAGCCAACGTGCCCCAGCCGATCGGGCGCCGCGCACGCGCGAGGCCGGCGAGCAGGCGCAGGGGCCAGGTGCTGCGCCGCCCGAGCCAGACCAGGCCGACGAACACCGGTAGCGCCGCCAGCGACAGGATCAGCCCCAGCCACTCGCCGCCGCGATACACGTATTCGAAGACCAGTTCTCCGTCGCGGGCCGGCACCTCCATCAAGAGGGGGTATTCGGCCCCGTACACCGGTACGCTGGCGATCGGCACGACGGCGCCCGCGAGCGTGGCCTGCCAGCGATCGTAGTTGGCCACATGCAACACGAAGCGGCTATCCAGGGAGGTTCCGCTGAGCCGCACACGGACTCGCTCCGGCTCAAACTCCAGGAGCTCGGCTTGCCCCGGCCCGTTCAGGTGGAACGGGTGCGGATCATAGGTGTTGCTGTGGTACAGCCAGAGCTGGCCGAAGCGGCGTTCAAACCCGAGGTCGGCACGCTGGAGCGGGTAGGGGCTGACGACGTACTTGATGGAGAGCGCTTGAAATAGCTCGGGCTCGTCCGTCGTGGGAAACTTGTCGAAGATCTGCGTCGGCGTGTAACCGACCTTGAACATCGGCGCGTGGTCGTACACCGGCGCGATGGTCGTCAGATGCGTGCCGTACGCAAAGTGATACGCGATGCGATAGAATTCCCCCGGCTTGCGTTCTAGCGTCTTCGACCAGGCAAACACCGCCTGCAGATCTTTGTAAAAAGGGATCTCCTCCTCGCCGACGAACTCCTTCTTGATCTGCGCGTCGTAGAACTGGCTCCAGCCCGGCAGAAAGAGCGCCAGGCTGAGCGCGAGCGCGACTGCCCAGCCGAAGATGCGGCGCGCGCGCGGCACGGACGAGGCCAGGGCGGTGGGCAGCCGCAACAACTCCGACAGGCCATGCCCAGCCAGCGCAAACCAGAACAGCTTGGCCGCGAGCAGCATGCGGTCGGTCTCGATCTTCAGTACCGTGGCGAGCGCGCGCTCGAGGTGCCAGTCCGCAACCAGCGTGTCCGAGGCCAGAAACACGAACAACGCCCCCGACGCTGCGATGAAGACGGCGCCCGGGCGGCGTGCGCGTAGTGCAAACCAGGCACCGATCAGCGCCAGACCGTGGATCGGATACCAGACGTTCTCGAACGTGCGCAGCTGCACCAGGTTCTGGCTCACCTGCGCGAGCGAGTCACCGAGCCAACCCACATCCTGGGTGTTGCTGCTGCGCGCGATGAACGGCACGATCGAAAATGCCGCCAGCGCAAAACCGAGGCAGAGCGCGCCGGTGGCCAGAGCAAATCCGAGCAGCTCGGGCGCGGCGGGTGCCGGGCCGTCGCCCTGGGCGCTCTGGGGCGCCCCCTGGCGCGGTCGCAGAAAGTGTTCGAGGAAAAGCACCGGGGCTGTCACCACGAACATCAGCAGCGCCAGCTGATGACTGAGCAGTGAAGCAGCAAAACACAGACCCGCCCACAGCACCGAGCGCGCGCTCCGCTCTTCGAAGACCCGCTCCAGCTGCAGGTACGTGAGCAGCACGAAGCACATCGCGAGCTCGACGGGCCAGACGCCAAAGTAAGCGTGCCAGTGCCAGCCCCCCTCGAGCATCGCACCCGGATCGAAGAGCACGAACCACGCGCAAGCCACCGCCGCCGTGGTGCTGAAATAGCGCCGTGTAAACCAGAACGCGGTCAGCGCCTTGAACACGAGCAGCGCCGCAAAGGCCAGGGCGTAGGTGCGCGTCCACGGCAGCTGGCCGAAGGTGAGCACGCGGAACAGGCACACCCAGAGCTCTCCCCCGAAGGGCACCAGCTCATCCGAGGGGAACCCGAAGGCCCAGAAGTGGCTCCAGCCGCGCAGGCGGCCGCGCCCCAGCATCTCCGTCCAGAAGTGCCAGGCCTTGAACAGGTGGGTGGCGTGATCGTAGCTGAGCGGCGTCTCTTTCCAGAGCGGCGAGATGACCCAGAGTGCGGGCGCCAGCACGCAGCCGAGCGGCCCATACTGCCGCCAACGCTGGCCGAGCGGCGACGAGCGCAGGCGCCCCTCGAGGCGCTGCCCCGCCTGTTTCACGCCGCTCAGGGCCTCGAACATCGGCGCAGGCTATCCACAGCCCGCGGCGTACCGCAAGCTCAGGGCTTGGCGCCCTCGTCAATCCACTGCCGCACTCGATCGACCTGCGAAGCCGTGAGCCGCTCATACTGGCGAGGCATGGGGGCGCCGTACTCGCTGCTGGCGTCCGTGGCTTCCAGCTTGGTCACCAAGAAGCTCGCGTCGGGGTTGCCGGGGAGGACGCGCACCGCGCCGGAGCGATAAGAGGCGGGCACGTTGACGAGCCCGTCGGGACCAAACGGGTCGGTCAAATCGGGCCCATCGGGTGCGCCTGCGTAGTGACAATACAGGCACTTGCCCAGGGTGTTGGGCGCGCCCGCAAAACGACCCGTGTTGCCGATGATCGGCACGACCTCGGCGAGAAACTGGGGGGTCTGAGTGGCGCCTGCCTGAATCCAGGTGCGCACGCTGGTTTTCTCCGCATCCGTCAAGCGCTCCAGCCGATACGGCATCGACGCACCCGCGTGGGGCGTGCTGCTCTCCAGATCCGGATCTGAAATCTTCATCATCAGAAAGCTGTCGTCCGCGTCTCCCGGGGTCACGTTGTTCACCGGGGTCCCGTTATCGGGATAACCAGCTCTCCAGGTATTCTCGGAGACCACGAGTCCGTCGGTCCCGTACGGGTTCAGGATGTCGATGGCGTTGCCGGTGGGAGGCGGACCCGCGGGCGCACCCGGCCGATGGCACGTCGTACAGTCGGAGAAGAGAGGCCGCATGTCGTTGGAGTAGGTGAGCCCCTCCTCTTCCGAGCAACCCGTACCGAGCGCCAGCCCGATTCCGACGCTACCGATCGCGACGGCTCCCCTGAGCAACGCCGTCCAACCCGTGGCATGCGAATCCCCACGGTGCATGGGCAGCTGGCCGCAACTGGGCTCTGCGTGCTTCCGGAACCGGCGGGCGAACTGCCGGGCGAAGCCAAGGCTCATACTCTCGCGCGACATAGGGGCGAGTCCTCCATCGTTATTCAAGCGTTATGAGAGCCAGTTTAGCTCGAAACGCTGCGATTGCCATCGCGGAAACGCGCGCACGGCGCGCCGGCGCCGGAAGGGCGCTGCTTACGCCGGCCATACGCCGGCCGTGTTTTCGCGCTCAGCGCGACGGAGAGCGGCCGAGCACGTCGAGCTGATGCGCGATGTAGCACAGCTGCTTTTGCTCGATCTGCTGGTGGCGCAGGCGTACCCAGGCCTCGAAGCTCTGGGGCTCCAACTCCGGGTGGCCGGTGAGCGCCGTCGCGATGGTGTGTACGATGTGGTGCAGAAAGTAGCTCTCATCCCCCGCGTAGCCGCTGTCCGCCGGGAACACGACCCAGTCGGAGCTGCCCGCCGCCAGGAGCGACGCCCTGGTCTCGGGAATCACGCTGAGCAGGCGGCGGCCCGTCTTGCTGTCGCCCGCGGGCTTACCATCGCGCACACGCTCATCCATCGTCCGGTGATACAGCTGCATCACCCGTTCATCGAGCGGGAGCTCTGGCAGCAGGATAGTGTCACCGTCGAAGTTGACGGTAAACCAGAACGGCGAGCTGGGCTTGCAGGCGAGCCAGATGCGCTCCAGCGCCGGACGCAGCTCCAGCAGATCGAGCACGGCATTGGCCGTGACCAGATCGTAGCGCTGCCGATTCTCCAGCGCCGTGACATGCTCGAGCAGGTTGGTATGCAAGAAACGCACGCGCAGATCGAGCTCTGGTCCCGAGATTTGCACGCCGCCGTTGGCGAGCGGCTCCGCGCTCGGGCCGCCCCAGGCGAGCAGTTGCGCTCGCGCGGCGTCCAGGCTGTCCTTGTCGCGATCGACCAGCGTGTACTCTGCGTGCCGGATCACGTTCCAATCGGAGAGGCGCGATACCATCGTGCCGACGCCGGCGCCCAGTTCGAGCACGGCGAGCGGCTGCCCCCCGGAAATCTTGGCCAGCTCGGTCCGAAGCGCGGAGAGCACGGTCTGATTCAGACAGCGGTCGTCGACCGGCTTCTTGGCGAGGAGGTAGCGTACGTCGGAGTACTCGATCATGACGGCAGACCGCAGCTCAGGTGCTGCGAATGGGGTTATAGCGCTCCCAGAAGGAGTGCAAGAAAGACAGGCTGACGGCCAGCGTGCCGACCAGGGCCAGCGGTTCGCCAACGCCCCGCGGCAGGAGCAACGTCAGCATGAAGCAGCTGATCATCAGCACGTACGCGAAGCGGCCGTGCCGCGAGCGGCGGGCCTCACCGAGCGGCGTGGGAAACACGAGCGGCGTGAGCACGTACAGGTAGCGCCACAGCCCTGCCATCACGACCCACGCTCCGGCCAGCCCTCGGTGCTGCAAGATGATGGTCAAGGTGAGCACGAGGAGAGCGTCCGCCTCGATGTCATAGCGGGCACCAAATTCGCTGTTTTGCCCGCTGCGCCGCGCGAGCCAGCCATCCAGGATGTCGAGCAGCAGGTTCACGAGCGCCGCGACCGCCAGCACCCAGGCCGGCTCATGGGCAAAGGCCACGAGCATGCCCATCGTGACCATGAGACGCAGCGTAGTCACCAGATTGGGCAGACCAAAGATGCCCGCCGGCGTCCACACACCGCGGGCCTGCGCGACCAGGAGGAAAAAACACAGCGCCGCGACGAACGCGAGCAGCGGCGGATACGACAGCCAGAGCACGGACGCCGTGGCCACGATCATGCTGAGCGCGTTGGCATAGGTCCACGGATTGACCTTTTCGCGGACCGTGCGCTCCGAATCGAACAACACGACGAGCAAGCCCGGCAAGCTGCTCACCAGTGCAAACGTGCCATACACCATCGACACCGCAACGCCGGTGCTCTCCGACATGCCGGCCGCGCCAAACAGGAGCGCGCTGGCGCCCTCCCGAATGCCCCAGCCCCCGAAAAAGCTGGGGATCGCCGCGGCGACCATGATCAGCGGGCCGAGCCACATCAGGTGTAGCCAGGGCAGCACCACACCGATGGCGCGCGCCGCCACGTACAGCTGCGCCAGCGAGAGAGCCACCAGCACCAGCGACAGCGGTAGATGCACCGCCACGTTCTTCGGCGCGAGCAGGCACGTCGCGGCTCGGCGGACCCAGTGCTGCACGCGCTCGAGCGGCGCGTTCCAGCGGCGATAGGAGGCGACCAGCGCCCACAGAACGAGGCCGCCGCCGAACACGATCAGCGCTCCGAGCTCCAGCCGATGTGGATCCACGATGCCGGCCCGCACGATCAGCGGCGTGCCGGCCAACACCACCAGCCACAGCCCGAGCTGCCCCGACAGGCGATCGAGGGCCAAGGCTTCGAACACGGCGAGCAGGCTGCGATCGGCGCTCTTCGCATGCCGCAGGCCACGCAGGCCATCGCCTGCCACGCCCGTCGGCAACACCTGATTGGTGAGCGACGATAGGGCGTATTCACTGGTCGCCTTGAGCCAGCTCAGATCCATGCCGAGCATGCTCGCGATGCGCGACCAGCGCAGGCCCAGCAGGCACAGCTGCACGAGGTTGATGAGAAATGCGACTCCGAGCCAGCGGGTGTCCACGCTCTCGAGCTGTGCGAGCACGCGCCGCGAGTCTGCGGAACCGACGCTGGCGACGACCAACACCGCGCTCGACGCGACACTGGTCCAGGCGAGGCCGGGGGAGGGTTTGCGACGCAGGACCGGTGAGCGGTCCGAGTCGGCCCCGGGGCTAAGTGCGGACGTCATGTTTAAGTTAGGGGAGGACCCTAGCACTCCGGCCTGTCCGTGTGCGCTATGGAAGCGGCTGCGCGGAAGCGGGCCACCGGGGGCCAAGTCGTCGTTGTGTCAGCCGTTTCAGGCTTCGCCGAGGGCGGTATCCCCCTTCGGGTACGATTGCAACCGGCTTCGGCAGGCCGGCGTGGCGCCGGGTGGGGTGCTCGAAGAGTGAGCCGTCTGGCCGGACCTGTTCCAGGTGGGGGCGGTTTTCTGCGCGGCGGATCGGTTCTCGCGACACGCGCGGAAAGCTCCGGCGCCCGAGGTCGGCTACGCTTGCGCGCGCCGCGGACTCGGTGGGGGCAGCGCGGCGCTTTGGGAAGGTTCGCGTATGAAGGCAGGAGTTGGCGACGGGTGGGCGATCGGCGCCGCGTATGACGCCTATATGGGCCGCTGGAGCCGGCCGGTGGCTCGCGCGTTTGTCGAGTGGCTCGATCCAGCTCCGCGCCGCCACTGGCTCGACGTGGGCTGCGGAACCGGCGCGCTCAGCGCCGCCATCTGCGAAGTGGGCAATCCGGGCTCGATCGTCGCCTGCGACCCCTCGGGGCCGTTCATCGACTATGCGCGCGACACTCTCGCCGACAAGCGCGTCGGCTTCGAATTGGCCACTGCCGAGCATCTGCCGGGGCGAGACGGCGGCTTCGATATGGTGGTCTCCGGGCTGGTGCTCAACTTCCTCTCCGCGCCCGAGCGAGCGCTCGGCGCGATGCGCGCGCGGCTGAGCGCCGAGGGCTGCGTCGCGGCCTACGTGTGGGACTACGCCGGCGGCATGGAGTTCCTGCGCTGCTTCTGGGAGGCTGCGGTGGCCCAGAATAGCGCTGCCGTACAGTTCGATGAGCGCCGGCGCTTTGCCAGCTGCAGCCCCACGGAACTGGCGGCCAGCTTTCGCGCTGCAGGCCTCGAGAAGGTGGAGACGACCGCCCTGGATTCGGTGGTTCAATTCGTCAACTTCGACGAGTACTGGCAGCCGTTTCTGGGCCGGACGGGGCCCGCCCCCAGCTACGTGGCGTCGCTCGATCCGGCGCAGCGCGAGAGCCTGAAACAGCTCCTGCGCGAGCGGCTGGAAGCCGGACACGACCGCCGTCTCCAGTTCCAGGCACGCGCCTGGGCCGTGCGGGGGATGAGCGGTGCTGCAGGCGCTGCCGGCAGGTAAAAACTAACCCGGGACACGAGCGCAGACGTTTCGATAGATTGCGCGCTCGTGCCAGATCTTCCGCACATCATCGGCCGCCTGCCGATCGGCGTCTGGGTGGCGTCGGTGCCCAACGGCGTCGCCGTTTACACCAACGCCGCCTTCCTCGAGATCATGGGTAGGGCAGCGGCCGAGGGCAGCCCGATCGAGGACGCCCCTCGGGCCTACGGCATCTTCGATCGAGCGGGACGTCCCTACGCCGTGTCCCGGTTGCCGTTTTCTCGCGTGGTCGCCACGCGACAGGCCGTGGTCGTGGATGATCTCGTCATTCATCGCGCGGACCAGCAGCGCATCAACGTGCGATGTTTTGCCCATCCGGTGTTTGGAGAAGGGGGCGCCCTCACGCACGTGAGCATCGCGTTCATCGATATCACGCGCGAAGTGCAGGCCGAGCAGGAGCGCGACCAGGCTGCGGCGCAACTGGCGCTGGCGGTCGATCACGCACCCATCGTCATCTGGTCTGCAGACCAGAACGGCATCATCACGCTGTCCCAGGGCGCGGCGCTCGCGTCCCTGGGCGTGAAGTCCGGGCAGCTCGTGGGTCACAACATCTTCGACCTGTACGCGGGGCATCCGACCATCGCGGGCTACATCCGGCGCGGGTTGGCCGGCGAATCGTTGCAGTATCAGGTGGAGGTCGGCGAGGCCGCGTTCGATACCTGGATGGCCCCCATCCGCAACGCCGAGGGGGTGGTGGTCGGCATCACGGCCCTGTCGCACGACGTTCGGGAGCTGCGCCGGTTGCAGGCCGCGGGCATCCAGAACGATCGCGCCGCGGCACTCGGTACGCTGGCGGCCAGCGTGGCACACGAGATCAACAATCCGCTCACCTACATTTTTGCCAATGCCGAGCAGATTGAAGAGGGCATAGAGCAACTCAATGAGTTCGGGTCTGCGCTCTCGGACGCAGGGGCACGCGAGCTCAGAACCGACCTTGCGACGCTGCGCGAGGACTTCCGGGCATTGCGCGCCGGCGTCGAGCGCATCGCCAGCATCACCCGCGAGCTCCGCACCTTCAGCCACCCGGATGACAAAGCGGGGAGCCCCGTCGACGCGCGCGCTGCGGTGCGCTCGGTCCTCCAGCTGGTGGGCAAGGAGCTGGAGGATCGAGCCACGCTGTCCCTCGAGCTGGAAGAGACGGCGCCCATCCTCGGGCATCCCACGCGCCTCGTGCAGGTGATCTTGAATCTGGTGATGAACGCCATGCAGTCCTTGCCAGCGCTGCGCGCGCGGGAGAGCGAGATTCAGATCCGCACCAACACGCAGGACCAGCGCGTGGTGATCGAGGTTTCCGACAGCGGACCCGGCGTACCGGTAGGACAACGCGAGAGAATCTTCGAGCCGTTCGTCACGACAAAACCCATTGGGCAAGGCACGGGGCTCGGGTTGTTTGTCTGTCGCAACATCGTGCGTGGCTACGGCGGCGAGGTCAGCGTGCACGATCGCCCCGGCGGGGGGGCCCTGTTTCGGGTGAGTTTACCCGTCGCCGCCCCTGTCGAACCGGCCAGCGCCGCGCGCGATCCGGCGGGGAACGCCACGCCGCCGGCTCGAGCGCACGTGCTGATCATCGACGACGAGTCGCAAGTGGCGAACGCTCTGGCTGGCGCGTTGCGGCGCGGGGGTTACCGCACCAGCTCGTGTTCGAACGGCACTGCGGGTCTGCAGCGCTTGCTCGCCGGCGATGACATCGATCTGGTGTTCTGCGACCTGATGATGAAGGAGATGACCGGCATGGAGCTGTACGCGCGTCTGCGCGAGCACGCTCCCGCGGTGCTCGGCAAGGTCGTCTTCATGACGGGGGGAGCCTATTCGCCCGCGGGCCGCCAGTTCCTGCTCGAGTATCCCCCGCAGCTGGTCGTCGAGAAACCCTTCGACATCCGCGCCGAGACCGAGCGGCGCTTGCGTGAACGCCGCGGGTAGCCAATTCTAGCCGGAACGGCCGTTCCCGCTGCTGGGGAGGAGTTCGGGCGGCGCGTCGGAGATGCCCCGTTCTTCATCGTCGAGCGCAAACTCCTCGCGCGCGCTCGTGTACAGAAAGGGGCCGCCGTGTTCGTCGGGCGTCACGCGATGACGCCGGTTCGACCCTTCTCCAGAGGTGGCCGCCTCAACGAAGGCCTCACCGAACTCGTTCGCCACCCGATCAGCGGTCCTGCTGCCGGTGATGAAGGCGCGCGATGACGCCGGGCTGTCATCGTCGTTCTGGTGCTCACGAGCCAGCGCCAACAGATCGCGAGCGTACTCGGGATCGAGACGGCCAACAGCATCGCGCCGCTTCAGAGGCAATCGAGACTTGCGCACCCTAGAGCTCCCCTACACGGCTGCGTGCTCGCGCAGGACGCGCGAGGCTCGCACCGCGGATACTCATTGAGATAGCTCCTTTGTCGTGGTCACGCAAATTCACCGGACGGCGGCAGCGAGTTTGCGCTGGAGGCTCACCGTTTCGGTGCATCCATGTTCCAGCGCGCAACATAGAAGCGTCGGCGAGCGCAGGCGCGCGCTCGGCTCAGTCGCAACACGGCGCGTCGTCAGCGTCGGTCTCGTCGGGATAGCGAATCTTCTCGCTGCCGGCCTTCGCACCGAGCCCGGTGCAGCGCCCGCGTGGTTCCTCCCACTCCTCCTGGCGACCGAGTGCCGTCAAATCGAGGAAGTAGTAGGCGCCGCCGACCGTTTCCGGGCCGCGGCCGTAACTGGAATAGGTGTGGTAGACGCGCTCGCCGTCGCGCAGAAAGCAGCTCAGGCCGTGCAGATCGAACGGGGGCTGTTGATTGTCGAGGTAGTAGGAGGTGCCGGCGCCGCGCCGTATTGAGGCGGTCGCGGGCATGCGTCAGCTCTTTCTCCCGGACCAGCAGCTGCTTTCTGGCCTGTAGCCACTCGGAACGCGAAACGACGGGCGGATATTCGATTTTGGGGGTCGTCATGGCGGGCATCTCCTGGGGACGGGAGATGGACGCCCCGAGCTCTCGAAAATCATCGCTGCGGGCAAAAAAACGGCCCGCGCGTCAGGGGCGCTGGCGTCAGCGCTGCTGGAAGACGCGCACGTAGTCGACCTCGTAGTGGACGGGGAATGCAACGCCCGACGGGTCACCGCCGACGCCGCCCAGCGCGAGGTTGAGCAGCGTGTAGGCCGGATTCACGAACGGGCTCTGACCGTCCGGGTTTCTGAGCTGGGCCAGATCGAGCGAGTTGAGCTCCCGGCCGTCGACCGCGAGCACGATCTGCTGCTCATTCCAGTCCATGCGATAGACGTGGAAGCGCGCGTCCCAATCTGCGTCACCCAGCGCCGAGAGCGGAGTCGAGACGGCGTCCCAGTTTCCCTCCCAGCGCGTGTTGGTTCCGGCGACGAAGTTGGCGTGCAGCGCGCCCTGGTAGAACTCGAGGATGTCGACTTCACCGTTCGAGGGCCACTCCCCCGTGTTGCCCAGCATCCACCACGCCGGCCAGAGCCCTGGGTACGCGGGGAAGCGCGCGCGCATTTCCAGGCGACCAAAACGAAAGCTCTGTTTGCTGCGGCTGTGCAGGCTCGACGAGGTGTACTCGGCAAATTCTCGATTCGTCTTCCAGTCCCCGCTGCCCGCGCGATAGTTTGGATTGGGCAGGCGTTCGCGGCGCCCCTCGATGATCAGAAAGCCGCTGCGCACGCTGGCGTTGTCCGCCTGGTACCACTGCGCTTCCTCGTTGCGCACGAAGCCGTTCTCGAAAGACCAGTTTGCGGGATTGGGCGCACCCTCCACGTCGAATTCGTCGGTCCAGACCAGGTCGTAGCCGTCGTAGGTCGGAGCGCTGCCACGCGCCGGAGCGGCGCAGGTCTCGCCTGTGCTTTGGCACAGCAGCTGCGCGTCGGCCCAGTCGGCGTGATCGCTGCCCGTGTCGTCACCGCCATCCACCACCAGGCGCAGCTCCTGCACGCCCGTGACGTCGACCTCCAGCAGCACCGGCGCGTCGGCGCCGCTCAGGATCCCCGTTTCGGCCAGCAGCCGGCCGTCGCCCAGGACCTGGAACTGGACGGACCCAGCACGCTTCATCTCGTTGTCGACGCCAGCCAGCGCCGAGAAACGGCTACAGCCACCGTCGAGCGCAAAGACCGCAGCGGACGGTGCGTGCGTGCCGAGGCCCTTGGCATACAACACGCCGCCCAGGGACAGTGGGCCGCCGTCGCTAGCGGAGTCTTCCCCGTTGCTCAGGTCTCGCTCGATGGGGCCCCAGCCGTTCTGCTCGCTCCGAGCGCAAGCGTCGCTCAGGAAGCGGGTGACGGAGCTGCTCCCCTGTGCGGGCGGTGCCGCGTTCAGCGGTAGCTCGGGAGTGAGCGGAGCCTCGCTGCCGGGTGACGGCTGGAGGCCGGGCAACGCGCTGTCCTCGGAGTCGCCAGGAGCGTTTGCCGCGGGGAGCGTGCCCTCCTGCTCGGCGCTGGAGCCTTCCGACGCCGGCGCCTGCGTGCGGGGACCGACATTGGAGCAGCTGGTGAGCGCGCCGAGAACGTGCACGGCGGCCAGGTTGCGGAGGAGCCGGTTGTTCAGGTGGGCCAATGGCGAACTTTACGGCACGCCTGGCACGGAGCGCAATCCGCACGACGATCGGTGGCAGGCGCGAGCGCCGTACCCTCCCCTTTGGTGCTACGCACGCCGCCTGGTGCTATGCTGGCACGCTTGAGCCGACGCATGGGGAGAGCCCACTGACTCGACCTATCGTCCCCGGGGAGGAACTGACGCTCCTCTGCCCGCTCGAACTCAGCCGGCTCGACCATCGGGGCGGAAACTTACGCGAAGGGCAGCTCGCGGACTTCATCCCAGAAGTCGCCCGGCTCGAGCTCGCCAGCGACGGTCGCGTCGATGCACCGCCGCGCGCCGTCTCGACGGAGCTAGTCCGCTGACGTCGAGGCGCGTTCTACATCCCGGCAGCAGCTCTGTGCTCGGCGTCGGGTCTGGTGGCGCGGTCTTGCTGCTCGCTGCCGCGGCGGCAGCTCAAGCCCTGCCGAGAGCCGAGTACGAACGCCAGGGCCGCGCCTCGCTGGCGAGCGAAGCGAGGGTGGTGGATCCGGAGCCCCTGGCGACCGAGCTCGCGGGACCGCAGGCGCCGGCGAGCGAGGCGGAGACTACGCAAAGCCTGCGCGTGGGCGCCGTGGGCATCTTGCTCATGCAGAGCGCGATCGCCCCGGGTTGGTCGCTCGACAGCGGCTTTGGGCTCAGCCTGGACGTGCCCATGTCGGGCCTGCAACCGTGGTTCCTGCTCGGCATGTACTTTGGCACGGGCAAGGACGCCATGTCCGCCGACGGCAGTGCCACGGCCCGGTTCGATCACTGGGCGGTGTACGCGCTCGGTTGTCCGTGGCGGTTTGACGGCGCCGGCTCCCTTGCCATTCGCCCCTGCGTCGACTTTGACGTCGGCCGCTCGAGCGGCGAGGGTCAGGGCGGGGCCGGCGAGGTCAAGAGTTCAGCGCCGTGGCTCAGCGCGGGCGTGCAGCTGCGCGCCGAGGTCGAGCTGTGGGAGCGGCTGCAGCTCGGGGTCTCCGCGGGCGGCTTC
>Ga0315912_10000473_pt1 | contig 75781 bp, 64 predicted proteins | sample VfabasoilMG_FD_204469 | JGI IMG/M metagenome (GOLD analysis project Ga0315912, IMG submission 204469) | Garden soil microbial communities collected in Santa Monica, California, United States - V. faba soil | ecosystem: Environmental > Terrestrial > Soil > Garden | place: USA: California... | reverse complement strand
GCAACGGGACTCAGGTCAGCAAGGGGGCGAGGAGGAGGCCGGTGAGGGCGAGGAGTGCGAGGGCGAGCAGGATCCAGCGGGGGGAGAAGGGGCGCGGGGATCGGGGTTCGAACTCGCGGTGGAGGTAGTCCTCGTAGTCGAAGTCGGTGAGCGGGTTCTCGACCGGGGTCGAGTCGGCGTCGTCGCTCCAGCCATCCGTGCTCGAAGAGCCGCAGTGGCGGCAGCGGTTCGCCCCGCGCGGGACGAAGTTGTCGCAGTTGGGGCAGGCTCCCGGCGGGGAGAAGGGCATCGACCCAGTCTCGCGCCGCCGGCGCCGGGGCGCTACTTGTCCAGGACGGACTTCAGCGCCTTCTCCAGCTCCGCCATCTGGGCGTCGGAGAGTTTCTGGCCCGTGCGCAGCAGCACCAGCGCGTCGCGCAGTTCCGTGCGTTCGGTGTCGGACAGGTTGCTCGCCAACAGCCGGTGCGCCGGTTCGCCGTGGTCGTCCTTGACGGCGGCGTCGAAGGTCTTGGCGTACTGGGGCACCTGCTCCGTCCGCTCCTGGCCCAGGACGACGCGGATCGCCTCCTGCAGTTGCGGGTCCTCCTGGAAGTCCCCGTCGGGGAAGGCCGCGCCACGGTCGTCCTGGACGCGGCGGCGCACTTCGCGGCGCACGAGGAAGCGCACGTCGTCCTTGGGCAGCACCGTGTCCAGGCTGTTGTACAACTCCTCGAAGCCCGGGTAGCGGCTGAGGTCGTCGTAGTCGCAGTCCGCCAGCTGGCCGAACTCCTGCTTGTGCAGCGGGTACTCGCGCGCCACGTAGTCGCGCAGCTTGCGGCCGCTCTGCAGGCGGATCATCTCCTCCAGCTTCCAGGTGTCCCAGCGGCGCGGCGCGACCTTGTGGTCGGGCTCGACGCCGCCCTCGGCGATCACCTTGCCCTCTTCGTCGAACTCGCGGTGGATCGAGCGGCCCGAGGGCAGGAGGTAGCGCGCGATCGTCATGCGCGCCCGCGGGCCGTAGTCGAACTCGCCGTTCTCGTTGAAGTCCTTGGTCAGCTTCTCCCACGAGTCGTGGCGGCCGTTGCCGTTCTCGTCGTCGTAGCGGTCGTCGGACTCGCCCGGCACGGGCAGGAGCTGCTGGACCGAGCCCTTGCCGAAGCTGCGCTGGCCGATGATCGCCGCGCGGTCGTGGTCCTGCAGCGCGCCGGACACGATCTCCGAGGCCGAGGCGCTGAAGCGATTGACCAGCACCGCCACCGGCATGTCCATCGGGATCAGCGGCGCGCGCTCGGTGAAGTTGCGCTCGGGGTCCGCCAGGCGGCTCTCGGTGGTCACCACCAGCTTGTCCGGCGGCAGGAACAGGTTCGACACGCGCACCGCTTCGGTCAGCAGGCCGCCCGAGTTGCCGCGCAGGTCGAGCACCACCGCCTGCATGCCCTGTTGCTTGAACTCCGCCAGCTTCTGCGCCAGCAGCTTGCTGACCACGTTCGAGAAGGTCGAGACCTCGACGTAGGCCACGCCGCCCGGCAGGAGCTGGCCCTGCACCGGCGGGATCTCGATCTGCGCGCGCGTGATCGTCACCGCCATCTCCTCGGTCGGCCGGTCGATCAGCGCGGGGTCCATGCCGCGGCGCCAGACGTAGATCTTGACCGCCGTGCCGGGCTTGCCCTTGAGGCGCTTGATGATCTCGTCGGTCGGGTGCGAGCCGTCCGGGCCGAGCGTCGGCCAGTCGTCGATGCGCACGATCTTGTCGTCGGAATGCAGCCCGGCCTTGTACGCCGGCCCCGAGTAGATCGGGCGCGTGATCGTGAAGATGTGGTCGTCGGGGTCTTCCTGGACGTAGGCGCCGATGCCGCCGTACTCGGCCGAGAGCAGCTCCTGCTCCATCTTCTGGTAGCCCTTGGGCGTCAGGTAGCTGGAGTGCTCGTCGAGGCGCTCGAGCATGCCGTTGAGCGCGGCGTCGATCAGGTCGTCGCGCTTGAAGTGGTCGCCCTCCAGCGAGGCGCGGCCGATCAGCGCGATCATGCGCTCGATGCGCAGCAGGTCTTCCTTGCCCTTGAGCTTGTCGGAGCCGATCTCGTCCTGCTTCTCGCGCAGCAGCTTGCGCATGCGGCCGTCGTACAGCCGGCGGATCTCCTCCTGCTTCAGGTAGGCGTCGGCCAGCTCGCCCTGCTCGCCGGGCATGGCGGAGAGGCGCACCAGCTCTTCGCGCGGCGTCTCGACGTCGCCGACGCGCGCCAGGGTCAGCGCCGCCAGCGCGCGCAGCCTGAGGTCGGCCGAGGCCAGGAAGTCCATCATCTCCTTGCGCGCCGCGCGCTGGCCGTCCGGCCCGCCCTGCACGTGCAGCGCCACCGCCGCCTCGAGCCGCGCCTCGGCCGCGCGGCTGCCGTCGGAGGCCGCGGCGGTCAGGTCGGCGACCAGCTCGGTCTGGTCCTTCTCCTTGAGCTCGCGGTAGGCGGGTTCCTGCAGCAGCAGCGCGGCGCCGCGCGCGATCTCCTGGTCGCCGGACTTCAGCAGCTGGCGCAGGTGGCCGGCGAGCACGGCGCGCTCGAACTCGCCCGAGTTCTGGCGCGCGCAGCACAGGAACAGGCGCGCCTTGTCGCTCAACTCGCCGGCGGCGAGGCGCGCCTCGAGCGCGCGGTCGAGTTCGGCGTCGCTCTCGCTGGCGCCCGAGCGCACCAGGAGCACGGCCGACTCGAGCAGCTCGCGCACGCTCTGGGTCTTGGCCGCGCTCTCGCGTTCGGAGACCAGGCGCGCGGCGTCCTGCGTCGCCGCCGAGGAAGGGAGGGCCAGGGACAGGATCAGCAGGAGGACGGCGTTGGACAGCATGAGGCGTGTGCTTGAGATGGAGACGAGAGGAGCAGGAGCCGACGTCTAACCCGGGGGCTGGGTCACTCTACGATTCGGTGTCCGGAGGTCAGGACCCTGAACTGAAATCATACTGATCGCGGCGAGCTGCTCGGCGGCGTGCGGAACGCCCTTCCGGGCAGTTGGTCGTGGCGCTTTCGACCGCTAGGCTCTCCGGCCCACATGCGGAAGCGACGAAACCCGCCGAAGCGCCCGCCCGGGCTGTCGCACGTCGCCACGGACCGCGCGGGACGGACCTCCGCGCGCATGGTCGACGTCGGCGCCAAGCCGGTCCGCGCGCGCGCGGCGCTCGCCCAGGCCGAGCTCGTCTTCCCGCCCGGCCTGCTGGAGCGCGTGCTCGACGGCCGCGGCCCGAAAGGGCCGATCGAGGAGCTGGCGCGCGCCGCCGGCATCCTGGCCGCCAAGCGCACGGGCGAGTTGGTGCCGCTGTGCCACCCGCTGGGGCTCGACGTGGTCGAGATCGGCTTCGAGCGCCTGGCGGTCGACCGCCTGCGCATCACCTGCCGCGCCGCGTGCCAGGGGCGCACGGGTGTCGAGATGGAGGCGCTCGTCGGCGCGGCGCTCGCGGCGCTGACCGTCTACGACATGAGCAAGGCGCTCGACCCGGGCATCGCGATCGAACGGCTGGAGCTGGTCGAGAAGCGCGGCGGCTCGTCGGGCCCCTGGAAACGGCCCGCCGGGCGCGCCGCGCGAAAGAAGCAGGCATGAAGCGCACGATCAACGTGCCTCCGGGCGCACCCTGGGGCTGGACCGAGGCGCACCGCAAGCTGCGCATCGCCGTGCTCGGCGCGACCGGCGCGGTCGGGCAGGAGCTGCTCGACTGCCTGGCTTTCGCCGCGCACCCGCGCGAGCGCGTCGACTGTCGCGCGCGCCGCGCGGGGCGCGTGGCCAGCGTCAGCGGCCACGAGTTCGAGCTGCGCGTCCTCGATGGCCTGTCCGATGCCGCAGCGTGGGACCTGGCCTTCCTGTGCACGCCGACCGAGCTCTCGCGCGAGCTCGCGCCGGCCCTGGCCGCCGCCGGCGTGCGCGTGATCGACCTGTCGAGCGCCTTCCGCATGCAGGTCGACGTGCCGCTGGTGGTGCCCGAGATCAACGCCCACGCCCTGACGCCCGGTGCGCGCCTGTTCGCCAACCCCAACTGCACCACGATCATGGCCGCGATGCCGCTGGCGGTCGTGGCGCGCGAGTTCGGCCTCGAGGAGGCGATCGTGATCAGCTACCAGGCCGCCTCCGGCGCGGGCGCGGCGGGCCTCTCGACCCTGACCTGGGAGCTGCGCCGCGACGCGGGCCTCGAGCCCGGGCCGCAGCCCGACAGCCCCTTCGCCGCCACGCTGGCGCGCAACGTGATCCCCGCCATCGCCGAGCTCGACGCGCGCGGCGTCAGCGGCGAGGAGCAGAAGATCGTCGACGAGCTGCGCAAGATCCTGGGGGTGCCCGAGCTGGTGGTCGAGGCCACCACCGCGCGCGTGCCGGTCGAGCGCTGCCACTCGGTCGCGGTGCACGCCCGCACGCGCCGGCCGCTGGACCTGCCGCGGCTGGTCGAGGCGCTGCGGCGCGCGCCGGGCCTGGCCTTCACCGACGACCCGCACGGCCCCCGGCCGCGCGAGTGCGCCGGCACGGATCCGGTGCACGTCGGGCGTGTTCGCGCGGGCAGCCGCGGTCCGACCTCGCTATGCTTCTTCGCCGTCGGCGACCAGCTCCGCAAGGGAGCCGCGCTGAACGCCTTCCAGGTCGCGGCCCAGCTGGCACCCGGCGGCGGATCCCGACCCTGACTCCCCCCCTCCCGACTGCTCGCCGCGGCGCGCGACGCCGCGTGGGAAATGCGGCCTTGAAGAAGAGACAGCGCATGGATCTCAAGATCGTCCAAAAGCTGATCAACCTGATGGAACGCGGCGGCGTTCACGAGCTCGAGCTCGAGGACCAGAAGGACGGCCTCAAGCTGCGCCTCAAGCGCGGCGCCGAGAGCGCTCCGGCCGCGCCCGTGGTGCAGTTGATGCACGGCGCCGGGCCGATGAACATGGGGGGCATGGCGCCCGCCGCCGCGGCCGGGCCGGCGGCAGCTCCCGCGGCCGCCGCACCCGCCGTTCCCCAGGGCAAGCCGATCACCAGCCCGATGGTCGGGACCTTCTATCGCTCCTCGAGCCCCGAGGCCGAGCCCTTCGTCGCGGTGGGCACCAAGATCAGCGTCGACCAGACCCTGTGCATCATCGAGGCCATGAAGGTGATGAACGAGATCCGCGCCGAGTTCGCGGGCGAGATCGTGCAGGTGCTGGTCGAGAACGGCGAGCCGGTCGAGTTCGGCCAGCCCCTGTTCCTGGTGAAGCCGCACTGATGTTCCGGCGCGTCCTGATCGCCAACCGCGGCGAGATCGCGCAGCGCGTCATCCGCGCCTGCCGCGAGCTGGGCATCGAGACGGTCGCGGTCTACTCGGCCGCCGACGCCGACGCGCTCTACCTGCGCCAGGCCGACCAGACGATCTGCATCGGGCCGGCGGCCAGCAGCAAGTCCTACCTCGACATCCCCTCGATCATCGCCGCGGCCGAGGTGGCCGACGCCGACGCGATCCACCCCGGCTACGGCTTCCTGTCGGAGAACGACCACTTCGCCGAGGTCTGCAAGAGCTGCAAGATCCACTTCATCGGCCCCGAGCCGGCGACGATCGCCATGGTCGGCGACAAGGTGCAGGCGCGCGAGATCGCCAAGAAGGCCGGGGTGCCGGTCGTGCCGGGCTCGGACGGCAAGGTCGAGGACGAGCAGCGCGCCACCGCGCTGGCGCAGAAGATCGGCTACCCGATCATGATCAAGGCCGCGGCGGGCGGCGGCGGCCGCGGCATGCGCGTGGCGCGCAACGAGCCCTCGCTGATCGCCGGCTTCCACGCCGCGCGCGCCGAGGCCGAGGCGGCCTTCGGCGACGGCACGGTGTACTTCGAGAAGTTCATCGAGAACCCGCGCCACATCGAGGTGCAGATCCTGGCCGACAAGTTCGGCACGGTCCTGCACCTCGGCGAGCGCGACTGCTCGGTGCAGCGCCGCCACCAGAAGCTGATCGAGGAGTCGCCCTCGCCCTCGCTGACGCCCGAGCTGCGCGCCGAGATCTGCGCCGCGGCCGTGCGCGTGGCGCACGCGGCCAACTACACCAACGCCGGCACGGTGGAGTTCCTGCTCGGCCGCGACGGGAAGTACTACTTCATCGAGGTCAACGCGCGCATCCAGGTCGAGCACACCGTGACCGAGCTGGTCACCGGCCTCGACCTGGTGCAGCAGCAGATCCTGATCGCGGCGGGGGAGAAGCTGGCCTTCGGCCAGGACGACGTGCGCTTCCAGGGCCACGCGCTGGAGTGCCGCATCAACGCCGAGGACCCGGCGCGCGACTTCCAGCCCTCGCCGGGCAAGATCGACCTGTTCGTGCCGCCCGGCGGCCCGGGCGTGCGGCTCGACAGCCACTGCTACTCGGGCTACCGCATCCCCTCGAACTACGATTCGATGATCGGCAAGCTGCTGGTGCACCGCGCACGGCGCGACCTGTCGATCCGCACCATGCTGCGCGCGCTCGACGAGTTCGTGATCGAAGGCCCCAAGACCACGATCCCGCTGCACCGCGACATCCTCTCGCACTCCGACTTCCGCTCCGGCGACCACGACACGGGCTTCGTGGAGCGCTACTTCGGCGCGCACCCGGCGATCCCGGTGCGCGAGACGCGATGAAGACCCTGCTGTGCCTGCTGCTGGTGCTGGCCAACGCCTCCTGCGCGGGCTGGCGCCGCTGGCCGTGGGGCAGCACGCAGGAGTACCCCGGGCCGATGGAGAACGACGTCGAGCCGCTGCCGCCCGGCGATGCGGAGCGGCTGCCGCCCGGGCCCGAGGAGGTCCTGGTGCTGCGCCACGCCGATCCGGTGCAGGTGCGGCCGGCCGGGTTGACGGCCAGCTTCCCGCTCTCCTTCTATTCCAAGTCGCTGCGCGTCAACTCGGGCGCCAGCGTGGTCTCGGCCCCCGGCGGGCGTGCCGAGGTGCTCTGGCCGGGCGGCAACTCGCTGCTGCTCTTCGGGCGCACCACCGGGCGCGTCGGCTCGGTCAGCCGCGGCGAGCCGTCCTTCGTGTTCCGCCAGATCGAGCGCGCGCAGCTCGAGTTCAAGACCGAGGAGCAGGTCGAGCTGGTCGGCGGCGCGCGCCTGACGGTCGGCACCGGGCCGTTCGTGATCGAGCACGTGCGCAACGGCATCCTGCGCGTCAAGAACCAGTCCAAGGGCGCGGGCACGATCGCCTACCGCGAAGGCCTCTTGACGCTCGATCCCGGCGAGGTCGTCGACCTGCCGCTGCTCGCCGCCGGCGGCTCGCCGCTGCAGAGCGACCCGGGTCTCAAGGAAGTGCGCGAGGGCGCGGTCTTCGTGCGCTGGTCGGGCCAGGTCGAGCTGACGCCCGAGGCGGGCGGCCTGCGCGCGCGCGCGCTGGGCGAGCACCAGATTTCGGGCCTGGGCCTCGCGCTGCGCATGGATCGCGGCGAACAGGCCTTGTTCCTGCCCCATGCGATGCGCGAGGATGCGGCCGCACCGGCGCCGGCTCCGGCACCCACGCCCAAGCCCTGACCGCGCCGGTCGCGAGACCGCATGCAACGACCCCGTGTGCTGATCACCGGCGGCGCCGGCTTCCTCGGCAGCCACCTGTGCGAGCGTTTCCTGGCCGAGGGCCACGAGGTCGTCTGCATGGACAACCTCATCACCGGGGACCTCGCCAACATCGAGCACCTGTTCCGCGACGCGGCCTTCCACTTCGAGCAGCGCGACGTCACCGAGTACATCCACGTGCCGGGGCGCCTCGACGCGATCCTGCACTTCGCCTCGCCGGCCTCCCCGATCGACTACCTCGAGCTGCCGATCCAGACGCTCAAGGTCGGCTCGCTCGGCACGCACAAGGCGCTCGGCCTGGCGCGCGTCAAGGGCGCGCGCTTCCTGCTGGCCTCGACCTCGGAAGTCTACGGCGACCCGCTGGTGCACCCGCAGCAGGAGAGCTACTGGGGCAACGTCAACCCGGTCGGACCGCGCGGCGTCTACGACGAGGCCAAGCGCTTCGCCGAGGCGATGACGATGGCCTACCACCGCTTCCACGGCGTCGAGACGCGCATCGTGCGCATCTTCAACACCTACGGGCCGCGCATGCGGCTGCGCGACGGCCGCGCGCTGCCGGCCTTCATGTCGCAGGCCTTGGCGGGCGAGCCGATCACGGTCTTCGGCGACGGCTCGCAGACGCGCTCCTTCTGCTACGTCGAGGACCTGGTCGAGGGCATCTGGCGGCTCTTGAACTCCAAGGAGACCAACCCGGTCAACATCGGCAACCCGCGCGAGATGACGATCCTGCAGTTCGCCGAGGCGATCCGGAAGCTGATCGGCTCGGCCTCGCCGATCGTGCACAAGCCGCTGCCGGTCGACGATCCGAAGATCCGCCAGCCGGACATCACGCGCGCGCGCGAGCTGCTCGGCTGGGAGCCGAAGGTGCCGCTCGAGGTCGGCCTGGAGCGCACGCTGGCGTACTTCAAGGGCAAGGTGGCGCGCCCGGGCGGTGCGATCCAGGGCGGCGCGGTGCAGGGGATGAGGTCCTGAGATGTGCGGCATCATCGGCAAGCTGGTGCGCGAGGGGTCGGTGGTCGAGGGCATCCTCGAGGGCTTGCGGCTGCTCGAGTACCGCGGCTACGACTCGGCCGGCATCGCGGTGCTCGACAAGGGCGCGATCTCGATCCGGCGCAAGGCGGGGCGCATCGAGCGGCTGGCGGCGGAACTCGCGAACGGTGCGCTGTCGGGCGCGCGCGCCGGCATCGGCCACACGCGCTGGGCGACGCACGGCGCACCCTCCGACACCAACGCGCATCCGCACACGGACACCGAGGGGCGCGTGGCGATCGTCCACAACGGCATCTTCGAGAACTACGCCGAGCTGCGCGCCGAACTCGCGCGCGAGGGCGTGGCCTTCAGCAGCGAGACCGACACCGAGGTCCTGGCGCACTTGATCGGCCGCGAGCTGACGCGCGGGAAGAAGCTCGCGGACGCGGTGCTGGCGAGCCTCAACCGCGTCAAGGGCTACTACGCCGTGGCGGTGCTGGCGCAGCAGGGCGACCAGCCGGCGCTGTTCTGCGCGCGCTCGGGCCCGCCGCTGGCGGTGGCGGTCGACGCGGACGGGGCCTACCTCGCCTCCGACGTGCTGGCGCTGATCCCGCACTCGCGCGCGATCACGTTCCTCGAGGACGGCGACGTCGCGGAGCTGACGGTCGGCAAGGTCACGGTGCGGCGGCTGGACGGCCAGGTCGTCGAGCGGCGCACGCGCGAGATCGACTGGGACCCCGAGGAAGCGGCCCGCGGGACGTATCCGCACTACATGCTCAAGGAGATCCACGAGCAGCCCGACGTCCTGGCGCGCACCGCCTACGACCGCGTGCGCGAGGCGACGGGCGACGTCGAGTTCGAGACGCCGGGTTGGGGCGACGGCGAGTTGGCGGGCGTGTCGCGCATCGCGGTCCTGGCCTGCGGCACCGCGCTGCACGCCGGGCTGATCGCGCGCTACCTGATCGAGGGCCTGGCCGGGATCCCGGTCGACGTCGACTTCGCCAGCGAGTTCCGCTATCGCGACCCGCTGGTCGCGCGCGGCACGCTGGCGCTGGCGATCTCGCAGTCGGGCGAGACGGCCGACACGCTGGCGGCGTTGCGCCTGGCCAAGGAACTCGGCGCGAAGACCGCCGCCATCTGCAACGTGAACGGCTCGACGCTGGTGCGCGAAGCCGAGAAGGTGATCCTGACCAAGGCCGGCCCCGAGATCGGCGTCGCGAGCACGAAGGCCTTTGTCGCGCAGATCGTCGCCGCGTATCTCCTCGCCCTGCGCCTCGGCCGCTCGCGCGGCTCGATCTCGAAGGCCCAAGGCCAGGCGCTGGTCGCCGAGCTGCGCCTCCTGCGCCCGAAGATGGAACAACTCCTGGGCGAGACCGCGGTGAGCGCCGTGCACGGCATCGCCGAGCGCCACAAGGACCAGAAGGGCTTCCTCTTCCTAGGCCGCGGCATCAACTTCCCCATCGCGCTCGAGGGCGCGCTGAAGCTCAAGGAGATCAGCTACGTCCACGCCGAAGGCTACGCCGCCGGCGAGATGAAGCACGGCCCGATCGCGCTGATCGAGCCGGCGATGTCGATCGTCGCCCTGAGCGCGGTCGGCAAGCTCTCCGACAAGATGCGCTCGAACATCGAGCAAGTCCGCGCCCGCGGCGGCAAGGTGATCCTGGTCGGCAGCGACCAGGGCTCGCTGGCCCTCGCCGACGAACGCGTCGCCGTCCCCGAATGCAGCGAATGGCTCAGCCCGGTGCTGAACGTCATCCCGCTGCAACTGCTCAGCTACCACATGGCGAGCTTGAAGGGCTGCGACATCGACAAGCCGCGCAACCTGGCGAAGAGCGTGACGGTGGAGTAGGGGACGGCTGCGGGTGGTCGATCCGTCGCGCGCCGGCGTCACTTCACGCCGACGCCGACCACCATCTCGCACGGACCGACGAATCCACCGGCACCCTCGAAGGCCCTCAGTTCCTGCTCGATCTCGGCCCACACCGACGGTCGCTCGGTCTCGGGCACGCCGGCCAACATCTGGTGCAGGGCGCCGAACGATTCGCGCTCGAAGCGCACGCACTCGGCGGCGGAGGGCAGGCGCAGCGGCGCCGGCACGACCCGGACCTGGATGTCGCGGAAGCCCGCCTTGGCGTAGGCCGTCTCCAGGGCCTGCGGAGCGCCCAGGCTGAAGGGTCCGGGTTGGCCGGGGAGCGGAGGTGGCAGGCCGGCGCGCCGGCGGATGATCGATACGGGGACGGAGAAGAACTTGTTGTTCTCGGGCGTCGAGTAGGTGATCGCCCCGACGCGGCCGCCGGGCTTGAGCACGCGCTTCATCCCCGTCAGGGCCTTGTGCTGGTCGGGGAAGTAGATCAAGCCGACGCGCGAGAGCACGGCGTCCAGCGAGTTGTCGGGCAACTCCAGGTTCTCGCCGTCCATGACGCGGGTGTGGACGTTCTTCAGACCCGCGCCGAGCGCAGCCTTGCGGGCGTACTCGAGGAGGTTGGAGGAGATGTCCGTGGCCAGCACCGAGCCCGTCGGACCCACGCGGCGCGCGGTCACGATGGTCTGCTCGCCAGCGCCGGCGGCGACGTCGAGGACCTCGTGACCGGGCCCGATCTTCGCCAGGTCGAGCATCAGTTCGGTCGCCTCGCCCAACCAGGCGTGCAGGGTCGGTCCCCAGCGATCCCAGGCCTCCGCGGCGGCCTGCCACTGAGCGTGCGTCGTGGCCTTGTACTGGATCGGATCGAAGACGGGCGTCGCGGCTGTCATGAGATGCGTCCTCGGCGGGGGTGCTCCACGGTACGCCACCGAGTCCGCACCCGCCAAACCCGAGTGCAGGCGGACGCGCGTCGATTCCGCCGCGGAGCCGTCCGATGCGTCGGTGAATCGGCGCGGCGAGCGGCGGTCGTCAGCGCTTGCGCGTCAGCTCGAAGCTCGCATCGCCCTCGACCGACTTCCCGTCCTTGAAGTGCACCCAGTTCGCCTTGACGTGGTCCTGGTCGACGATCGTCATCGTCAGCGCACCCATGTACCCCTCGTCCGCCGCCTGCAGGTTCGAGACGCCATCCGTCTCGAAGCGGATCACGTTCGCGTCCGCCCCGGCGCGCGCGCGCATGCGCGGCTGGTTGCCGATCGCGCAGTAGTGCGTCATCAGCAGCGAATCGCCGTCCATCGTGTACATGTTCGTCATCTCGTGCGGCGTGCCGGGGAACATGATCTCGCGCACGGCGGAGCCGTTCGAGCTGACGCTGAAGACCGAGGCGACCTGCGTCTTGCCCTCCACCGTCGTTTCCCAGGTACCCTCGAGCGTCTTGATGCGCTCGATCAGCGCGGCGCGCTGCTGCTCGGTGGCGGGCGTGACGACGCGCGCGGACGAGTTGGTGCTCTGGCAGGCCAGGGCGGGGAGGGTGAGCAGGAGAGCGAGGGAGTGGAGCTTCATGGGGGGCCTTCGCGCGGGAGAACGAGCCAGGTCCGCGCAGGGTAACGCGACCCGCGCGGGAGCGGCAAGCTGGGCGATGTGCACACGGAGCCCGAGCCTGCGCAGGGCGTGCGCCCGACGGCTCTCCTCCTTCGCGGCGTGCTCTGCGGCGTTGCGCTGACGCGCCGAACCCGCCTCACTCCATAGGCGTGCAGCCCCACCCGTCGGGCGAGCCGCCGCGGTCCTCGGCCAGGAGCGTCAGGCGCCGGACGCGCTCGATCAGCGCGCCGTGCTGGGGGACCAGCGTGTCGGTGACGACCACTTGCCAGGGCGTCGCGCCCTCGTAGGGCGAGACCGCGCTCGACGAGCCGCGCTCGACGATGTCCTGGGCGAAGGCGCGGGCGCCGGCCTCCTCGGTGAAGAGGAAGCAGAACTCGATCGGGCGCGCGCGCGACAGATCGTCGCCCGCCGCTTGCATGCGCCGCAGGATCCTGCCGGTGGCGTCGTCGGGAAAGGTGAACGCGGTGCGCATCCTGGTCGGGGTCGCCGAGCGCGCTCGGCGTGGTGCAAGGAGAGTGGGCGGGGCGGTGCCGACGGAGGTGCCGACGCGCGTGGGGCGCCTGGGAGGCCGAACAGCCTAGCGCGCGCGGCTCCCGGATCCCCGCGTGCAAGCGGAAAAGGCGTGCTGGGGGGCCGCGGGGCGTCGCAAGGGCGGGCCGGACGCGCCCGCTCAGGCCCCGGCCGACGGCTCGAGCCGGCGATCGGGGACGAACCACCAGATCGCCACCAGGACGTACAGCGCGCAGGCGACCCAGGGCGACACGAAGGCCAGCAGCACGGCCGCCAGGTAGATCGCGACCGAGAGCTTGCCCTTGCGGTCGCGGCCGAGGGCCGCGGCCAGCGTCGAGTCGCGTCCCTGCACGCGGATCAGCGCGCGCGTCAGCACGAAGTAGGCACCCCCCGCGCACAAGAGCACCGCGCCGTAGAGCGCGACCGGCGTCGGCGCGAACTGGTTCTCGCCCATCCAGGCGGTGGTGAAGGGCACCAGCGAGAGCCAGAACAAGAGGTGCAGGTTGGCCCACAACACGCGGCCATCGACGCGCTGCACGGCGTGCAGCAGGTGGTGGTGGTTGTTCCAGTAGATGCCGATGTAGACGAAGCTGAGCACGTAGCTCAGGAGCACCGGCGCCAGCGGGCGCAAGGCCTCGAGTTCGGCCGCGTGGGGGGCGCGCAGCTCGAGCACCATGATCGTCAGGATGATCGCGATCACCGCGTCGCTGAAGGCTTCCAGTCGTCCTCGGGACATGCGCTCGACCCCGCGTGCGGCGGGCGCGGGAGTCTAGCGCGCGGGGCGCCGGAGGCCAGACCGGCGGGCACGCCCGAGGCCCTGCGCCGCCCACTTTCCGATTCCACTCGGCCCGCGGGCTTGCCACCCTGGCGCGCCCGCGACGCATGGCGGACGACGCATGGCACACGACATCCTGCTCACCGGCGGCGCCGGATTCATCGGTTCGCACGTGGCGCAAGCGCTGCTGGCGCGCGGCGAGCGCGTCACGCTGCTCGACAACTTCAACGACTTCTACGACCCCGCGCTCAAGCGCGCCAACGCCGCCGGTCTGCGCGGCGCGCAGGTGGTCACGGGCGACATCCGCGACCACGAGCGCGTGGCGGAGCTCTTCCGCGCCACGCGCTTCGACGCCGTGATCCACCTGGCGGCGATGGCCGGCGTGCGGCCCTCGCTGCGCGACCCGCTGTACTACGAGGACGTCAACGTGCGCGGCACGCTGATCCTGCTGGAGGAGCTGCGCCAGCGCCCGGCCACGCGCTTCGTCTTCGCCTCCTCGTCGAGCGTCTACGGCGCCAACGACAAGGTGCCCTTCAGCGAGGCCGACGACATCCGCCAGCCGATGTCGCCCTACGCCGCGACCAAGCGCGCCGGCGAGTTGCACGCCTGGACCTACCACCACCTGTACGGCATCCCGACCACCTGCCTGCGCTTCTTCACCGTCTACGGCCCGCGCCAGCGGCCCGAGATGGCGATCGCCAAGTTCGTGCGCGCCTGCCTCGACGGCCAGCCCATCCCGTTCTTCGGCGACGGCACGATGCGCCGCGACTACACCTACATCGACGACATCGTCGACGGCGTCCTGCGCGCGCTCGACCGCTGCCGGGGCTACGAGATCTACAACCTCGGCGAGTCGGCGACGACCACGCTGGCGGAGCTGGTCGAGCTGGTCGGCCAGGCCTGCGGCCGGACGCCGCTCTACGATCGCCAGCCGATGCAGCCCGGCGACGTGCTCGTGACCTACGCCGACGTCTCGAAGGCGCGCCGCGAGCTGGGCTACGCGCCCGGGACGGCGGTGCGCCAGGGGCTGGAGCGCTACGTGGCCTGGGTGCGCGGCCGCTAGGCCCGCGGCCGGAAACGGCGGGAGCGCGCGCAGCGCATTGCCCGCGCCCCTCGCGCGTGGCTAGACTGCTCCGCCTTTGCCGGATCCCAACCGGCGGGTCACCGGTTCCCCATTCCGGCTCGCGAGGATCGCCCGCTCGACGCGGACCCAGCCCCTGCACCCATCCATCCCATGAAAGGCGTCATCCTCGCCGGAGGCCTCGGAACGAGGCTCTTCCCGCTGACCAAGATCACGAACAAGCACCTCCTGCCGGTGTACGACAAGCCGATGATCTACTACCCGATCGAGTGCCTGGTGCAGGCCGGCATCGACGACATCATGATCGTCACCGGCGGGCGCAAGTCGGGCGACTTCCTGTCGCTGCTCGGCAACGGCAAGGACTTCGGGCTCAAGCACCTCAACTATACCTACCAGGAAGGCGAGGGCGGCATCGCCGAGGCGCTGGGACTGGCCGAGCACTGGGCCAAGGGCGACGACGTGTGCGTGGTGCTCGGCGACAACATCATCGAGAAGAACATCCGCCGCGCGGCCTCGAAGTTCCGCGAGCAGAAGAAGGGCGCCAAGATCCTGCTCAAGGAGGTGCCCGACCCCGAGCGCTTCGGCGTGGCGACGCTCTCCGGCGACAAGGTCGTGCGCATCGTCGAGAAGCCGCAGAACCCGCAGTCGAACAAGGCCGTGATCGGCATCTACATGTACGACGGCCGCGTGTGGGACATCATCAAGACCCTGAAACCGTCCGACCGCGGCGAGCTCGAGATCACCGACGTCAACAACTGGTACATCCAGGACGGGACGATGACCTACGAGGTGCTCGAGGGCTGGTGGACCGACGCCGGCACGTTCAAGTCGCTGCACTCGGCCTCGACGCTGGTCGCCCAGGGCGGCGCCAACAAGCTCGACTGACGCCTTGATGAAGCGCGTGCTCGTCACCGGCGCGGCCGGGATGCTCGGCAGCGAGCTGGTGCTGCGCGCGCCGCCGGGTTGCGAGGCGGTCGGGACCGATCTGCGCCCCGACACGGGTGCGGCGGCGGCGGGCTTCGACCTGGCCGACGCGGCGCGTGTCGCCGAGCTCTTCGAGCGGCATGGCCCCTTCGACGGCGTGCTGCACGGCGCGGCCTACACCGCGGTCGACCTGGCGGAGACGCACGAGGCCGAGGCCGCGCGCGCCAACGCCACGGCGACGGCCGAGCTGGCGCGCGCCTGCCAGGCGCTCGGCATCCCGCTGGTCGCGGTCAGCACCGACTTCGTCTTCGACGGGCAGCAGACGCGGCCCTACCGCGAGGACGACGCGGTCCGGCCGCTGTCGGCCTACGGCCGCACGAAGCTGGCCGCCGAGCGCGCGGCGCTCGAGCTGCACCCGCGCGGTGCGCGCATCGTGCGCACGCAGTGGCTCTACGGCCCGCGCGGCAAGCACTTCCCCGGCACGATCCTGCGCCTGGCGCGCGAGAAGGGGGCCTTGACCGTGGTCGACGACCAGTTCGGCTCGCCGACGACGACGCTCGAGCTGGCGCCGGCCCTGTGGGACGTGCTGGCGCGCGGCGAGGCCGGCGTCTACCACGCCGCCTGCGAGGGTCAGGCCTCGTGGTTCGACCTGGCGCGCGCGACCACCGAGCTGTGCGGCCTGGGCCACGTCCCGGTGACGCCCTGCAGCACCGCGCAGTTCCCGCGGCCCGCGCGGCGGCCGGCGTACTCCGTGCTCGACTGCGCCAAGCTCGCTAGGCTGCGCGGCCGCACGCTGCGCCCGTGGAGGGACGCCCTCCAGGACTGGATCGAACTCGAGAGACCATGACCACGACCCTGCTCGTCACCGGCGGCGCCGGCTTCATCGGCGCCAACTTCGTCCACATGCTGGCCGAGCTGCGGCCGGACTGGCGCATCGTCAACCTCGACGCGCTGACCTACGCCGGCAACCTCGAGAACCTCGAAGGCCCCGATGGCCCGGCGGGCAAGGCCAACTACAGCTTCGTGCACGGCGACATCACCAAGCCCGAGGACGTCGAGAAGGCCTTCGCCAGCGCCGCCGGGTCGACAGGCGCGGGGACGCTGGCCGTGGTGCACTTCGCGGCCGAGAGCCACGTCGACCGCTCGATCCTCGGCGGCCTGCCCTTCGTCAACACCAACGTGGTCGGCACGCAGGTGCTGCTCGACGCCGCGCGCCGCCACCACGTCGCGCGCTTCGTGCACGTCTCGACCGACGAGGTCTACGGGTCGCTCGGGCCGACGGGCTTGTTCACCGAGGAGACGCCGCTGGCGCCCAACTCGCCCTACTCGGCCAGCAAGACCGGCTCGGACCTGCTGGTGCGCGCCGCCTGCCACACGCACGGCTTCCCGGGGCTGATCACGCGCTGCTCGAACAACTACGGGCCCTACCAGTTCCCGGAGAAGTTCCTGCCGCTGATGATCGCCAACGCCAGCGAGCAGAAGCCGATCCCGGTCTACGGCGACGGCCAGCAGGTGCGCGACTGGCTCTACGTGCGCGACCACTGCGAGGCGCTGCTCGCCGTGCTCGAGAAGGGCGTCGCGGGCGAGGTCTACAACATCGGCGGCAACAACGAGCTGACGAACCTCCAGCTGGTGCGCGCGGTCCTGAAGGAGCTCGGCCAGCCCGAGAGCCTGATCACCTACGTCAAGGACCGGCCCGGCCACGACCGGCGCTACGCGATCGACGCCTCGAAGATCCGGCGCGAGCTCGGCTGGGCGCCGCGCTTCACCTTCGCCGAGGCGCTGCCGCTGACCATCCGCTGGTACCGCGCCCACCAGGCCTGGCTCGGCCGCGTGCGCAGCGGGGCGTACCGCGAGTACTACGCCCGGCAGTACGGTGGCCGCTGACGCGCTGCCCGGCCGGCAGGTCGGGCAGGAATTCGCCACCGCCGGGCGTCAGGATGGGCCCGACGGGCCGCGGCAGGACGGAATCACCGCGTCCGGCGGGCCGGGCCCTTCCCAGGGCCGAGACGCCCGCCACCCCGACCCCACGAAGTCCCTTGTCCCACCCCCCGGCGTCCCGTCGATGGATACGAGGATCCGTCGACCTCGCGCGCCGGTCCCGCCACATTCCATGACCCCGATCCACGCCGACCGCCCGAGCCGTCTCCTGCCGCTCCTGGCGCTGCTGCTGTTGGTCCTGGGCTCGGGCTGCGACTCGATGCCCGACAAGCGCGGGCTGCAGTACCTGAACACCGACGGCTTCGGCAACCGCTACACGGGCAACGCCGAAGAGGAGAACTGGGCGGCGATCGGCGACTCGATCGCGGTGATCGACGAGATCCACCCCGAGGAGGTCAGCGGCACCTTCGCGATCGACGTCGACGGCACGGTGCTCCTGCCGGTGCTGGGCTCGGTGCCGGTGGCCGGCCTGACGCGCAGCGAGATCGAGGCGCTGCTGCTCGAGAAGTACAGCCCGTACTACCCGGTGGTGGACATCAAGGTCCGCATCGTCAACAGCCGCGGCAAGCAGTACTTCATCTTCGGCGAGGTGGCCCAGGTCGGCGAGCAGGCCTTCACCGGCGACCTGACGATCTTCCAGGCCGTGATGCGCGCCGTCCCCAACAAGGACACCTCCAACCTGGGCCGCGTGCGCCTGATCCGCGCCGACCCCAAGGACCCGTTCATCCAGACCATCAACCTGGCCGACCTGATCGAGCGCGGCGACTCGACGTTCAACGTCCACGTCCAGGAGCGCGACATCATTTTCGTGCCGGCCACGATGCTGGCCGAGCTGGGCTACTTCCTGAACACGCTGCTCTTCCCGTTCACCTACGTGCTCTCGAGCATCTCGGACGCGCTCTTCACCTACGACCGCCTGGTCTACGGCGCTGCCTACCGCGGCGGGATCTACTGACGCTCCATGGCCGTCACCGTCGAATCCCGCGGCCAGCTGGCCGAGTTCCTCGATGTGCTGCGCCGGCGGCGCTGGCAGGTGCTCCTGCCGGCCGCCTTCGTGCTGGCCTTCGGGCTGGCCTTCGCGGTGATCGTGCCCAAGAAGTACCTGGTCAAGACGCAGGTCGAGCTGCGCCCGGTCTCGGTCTCGGTCTCCTCCAAGGACGGCGCCAACGCCGCCTTCCAGGTGCGCTCGCGCGAGCGCGTGCGCGAGGTGGTCGGCAACCTCAAGAACCAGGAGTACCTGGCGCTCTCGCCCGAACAGCGCCACGAGTGGATCGCCGACCTGCAGTCGTCGATCAAGGTCAGCCCGCTGCGCTCGGGCGACGGCGAGACGACCTTCGTCAACATCGAGTACGCCTCGGTCGACCGCCAGTGGGCGGTGACCTTCCTCAAGGCGCTGCGCCACCACTGGTGCGAGGACGTGCTGGCGCGCGACCGCAACAAGGTGCGCGAGGAGAAGTCGGCGCTGCTCGAGAAGCAGCTGGCCGCCGAGCGCCAGCTGAACGCCGAGGAGGCGACGCTGACCGAGCTGTGCCGCAAGCACAAGATCTACCGCGGCGACCAGCGTCCGCGCCCCGACGGCTCGATCGCGGGCGATCCTTCGCTCGACCTCTTGAGCCAGAACGTGGCCGAGCTCGACGACATCAAGTCGCTCTTGACGCAGAAGCGCGTCGAGCAGGCGGTCTTGCAAGCCCGTTTCGACGAGATGCCGGCCGAGATCGAGGGGCCGACCGAGGTGCTGTCTGGCGCGGGCAACGACGAGGAGATCGCGCAGCTCGAGCGTGAGATCGTGGCCAAGCGCGCGGAGCTCCTGAAGTACCTGCCCAACCACTACCGCTTCGCGCAGCTCAGCCGCGAACTCGAGGAGCTGACCGACCGCCGCGACCGCACCGCGCGCATCCTCAAGCGCACGGACGTGATCGCCTCGCGCCAGCCCAACCCCGAGCGCACGCCGCTGCGCAAGCAGATCGAGGACCTCGAGCTCGAGATCCAGAAGCTCGAGGCGCGCCAGCGCGGCCTGGAGCAGGCGATCTCGGACTCCGAGCGCCACGGGGCCGAGATGCAGAGCGTGTGGGGCGACCTGCGTCAGCTGGAGAACAAGATCGCCGTGCTGCGCGAGGCGCACAAGCAGGCCGAGCTGGCCTTCAACGAGAAGTCGCGCCAGCTGGCGATGGTCGAGAGCCCCTCGGGCAACCCCTTCGTGGTCACCGAGGACGTGATCCCGCCGCTGCATCCGACCGAACCCAACCCGACGATGATCGTGGCCTTCGCGCTGGTCGCGGGGCTGGCGGCCGGGCTCGCGCTGGCGCTGGGCCTCGAGTTCTCCAAGAGCGCCTTCCGCTCCGTGCACGACGTCGGGCGCCTGCTGGTCGTCCCGGTGCTCGGCAGCGTCAACACCATCCAGACCGAGCGCGAGCTGCGCGCGGCCTCGATGCGTCGCCTGCTGATCGGCCTCTCGAGCATCCTGCTGCTGGCCAGCGTCGGCTTCGTGACCTGGGCCTGGGCCGCGAGCCCCGAGCTCCTGAGCAGCGGGCTGCGGGCCAAGATCGAGCTCCTGCGGGAGCAGCTGCGCTGACGGGGGGCGGCCTTCCGGCTCCAGGTCCAGCGAGCGGAAGCCCGACGCCATGCGCGACCTGATCGTCAGCCTGTTCATCCTCGGCTCGCTGCCGACCTGCTTCCGTCGGCCGTTCATCGGGCTCTTGATGTTCACGCTGCTGGCCTACATGCGCGTGCAGGACCTGACCTGGGGTTTCGCGCGCTACGAGCGCTGGTCGTTCTACGTGGCGGTCGTGACCTTCGCCGGCTTCCTGCTGGGCCAGGGCACGGTGCGGCGCTTCATGTCCGACGACCTGCGCAACTGGATCATGGTGGCGCTGGCGCTCCTGATCGGCGCCTCGCTGGTCTCGGGCGGCTACCTGACCAAGGACGACTTCTCGATCTACATCGACTACCTCAAGGTGCTCGGCGTCGCGCTGTTCACCACCGCGGTGGTCAAGAACCGCGAGTACCTGCGCATCCTGGTCTGGGTGGTGGCGCTCTCCTTCGGCTTCTACGGCGTCAAGAACGGCCTGGCGGCGGTCCTCTCGGGCGGCAACCTGGTGATCATCCAGGGCCCGGGCGGCATGCTCTCGGACAACAACGACTTCGCGCTGGCCTTGTGCATGGGCCTGCCGATGCTCCTGCACCTGGGCCTGGCCGAGACGCGCCCGCTGATCAAGCGCGTGTTCCTCGCGACCGTGCCGCTGACGGTGCTGACCATCATCGCCACCCACAGCCGCGGCGCCTTCCTGGCGATGGCGGCGCTGGTCGGGGTGCTGGTCTGGCGCGCGAAGAACCGCGTCGCGGGCGCGGCGCTGGTGCTGACCATCGCCGTGGCGGCCGCGCTGGTCGTGCCGCAGTCCTACGTCACGCGCCTCTCGACGATCAAGGACTACGAGACCGAGGGCTCGGCCGCCGGCCGCATCGCCGCCTGGGGTGTCGCGATGCGCATGGTGCAGTCGAACCCCGTGCTGGGCGTCGGCTTCGACAAGTTCCAGCGCAACTACAAGCGCTACGACCCGAACGCCGCGGCCGACGACGGTTCGCAGCACGGCACGCGCGTGGCGCACAACAGCTACCTGCAGATCTGGGCCGAGTGCGGCACGCCGGCCTTCCTGCTGTACCTGTCGCTGATCGTGATGACCTTCCTCGACCTCGGGCGCATCCGACGCGCGGCGCAGGAGCGCTACCACACCAGCTGGATCCTGTCCTACGCGACGATGTTCGAGGCCTCGCTGGCGGCCTTCGTGGTCGGGAGCTTCTTCCTCAACCGCGCCCACTTCGACCTCTTCTACCACTTCGTCGCCATCGTGGCCGCGTTCGGCGCCATCGCGCGCGCCGAGATGCGCGAGGGCCTGCCGGCCGACAGCGCCGCGGACGAGGGCGGTCCGGTGCGCTGGGCGCGCCCGCGCGGCTTCGACCGGGCGCGCGGCCGGCCGGTCTTCGGACGCTGACGCATGTGCGGCTTCGCCGGCATCGCGCTCGCCGATCCTCGCGACGTCCCCGCGCGCGAGCTGCTGCGCGCCATGACCCAGGCGATCGCGCACCGCGGTCCCGACGACGAGGGCCTCGAGCTGCGCGCGCCCTTCGGCCTGGGCTTCCGGCGGCTGTCGATCATCGACCTGGCCGGCGGCCACCAGCCGATCTTCGACGAGTCGGGCGACATCGCCGTGATCTGCAACGGCGAGATCTACAACTTCGAGGAGCTGCGCCGCGGCCTCGAGGCGCGCGGGCACCGCTTCCGCACCGGCTCGGACGTCGAGACGCTGGTGCACCTCTACGAGGAGCACGGCGAGCGGCTGGCCGAGCACCTGACCGGCATGTTCGCCTTCGCCGTGTGCGACTGGCGCGACGCGGCGCGGCCCAAGCTCGTGCTCGGGCGCGACCGGATCGGCATCAAGCCGCTGTACTACGCGCGCACGAACGGCGGCCTGCTGTTCGGCAGCGAGGCCAAGGCCCTGCTCGCGAGCGAGCAGCTGCCGCGGCGCCTGCGCGCGACGGCGCTGCTCGACTACCTCGTGCAGGGCTACAGCAGCGGAGCGCAGGCGGCCTGGGAGGGCATCGAGCGCCTGCCGCCGGCCCACACGCTGAGCTGGGAGCCGGGCAGCGCGCCGCGGCTGCGCCGCTACTGGGACCTGCCGCAGGCGGGCATGCGCGCGCCGGCCCCGGCCGAGGAGATCCTGGAGTGGCTCGACCGCGTCGTGCGCGAGCACCTGATCAGCGACGTGCCGCTGGGCGCCTTCCTCTCGGGCGGCGTCGATTCGAACGCGGTGGCCGACAGCCTGGCGCGCTGGCGCGCCGCCGGATTCACGGGGACTGGCGGCTCCAGCGGTCGGGCGGCGCGCTCGCTCGCCGACGGGATCGTGCTGTGCTCGGTCGGCTTCCGCGAGGCGGAGTTCGACGAGCTCGATCTCGCGCGCGCGAGCGCGGCGCGCCTCGGCGCGACGCACCACACGCAGGTGCTCGAGCCCGACCCGACGCTGGCGCTCGACGTGCTGCCCTGGTTCTACGACGAGCCGCTGGCGGATCCCTCGACGGTGCCGACCTTCCTGGTGTCGAAGATGGCGCGCGAGCACGTCACGGTGGCGCTCAGCGGCGACGGCGGCGACGAGGTCTTCGGCGGCTACCGGCGCTACGTCTTCGACGTGGCGGAGAACCGCGTGCGCGCGCGCCTCGGCCCCGGCGGTCAGCGGCTGCTCGCGCTGGCAGGGCGCGCCTACCCCAAGCTGGACTGGGCGCCGCGCTTCCTGCGCGCGCGCTCGACGCTGCTCAACTTCGGCAGCGACCCGGCGCGCGCCTACTTCCAGAGCCTGACGCAGCTCGGGCGCGGGGCGGCGCTGGAGCTGCTCGAACCCGGGCTGGCGCGCGCGCTCGCGCAGCACGACCCCTTCACGGCCTTCGCCGAGCACTACCAGCGCCCGCGCGACGTCGACGCGCTGTACCGCGCGCAGTACGCCGACTTCCACACCTTCCTGCCGGACCAGATCCTGGTCAAGTCCGACCGCGCGACGATGGCGAACGGCCTGGAGCTGCGGCCGCCGCTGCTCGACCACCGCTTCGTCGAGCGCTTCGTGCACCTTCCACAAGGCGAGAAGGTGCGCGGCGGCCGCGGCAAGCACGCGCTGCGCGAGGCGCTGCGCAGCCGCCTGCCGAGCGCGATCCTGGACGGGACGAAACGCGGCTTCGACATCCCGCTGGCGCGCTGGCTGCGCGGACCGCTGCGCGCGACGGTGGGGGAGGCCCTGGAGACGCTCCCGCCGACCTGGTTCGAGAAGCGCGTGCTGCGCGAGCGCCTGGAACAGCACCTGAGCGGCCGCTGGGACCACGCGCAGCTCTTGTGGAGCGTCTTCGTGCTCGAGCGCTGGCGCCAGCGCCATCGGGTGGCCGATACTCTGGCCTGAGATGCCCGCGCCGATGCTGCACGCCCTGTCCTTCGACGTCGAGGAGTACTTCCAGGTCGCCAACCTGCGCGGGCACTTCCAGCGCGGCGACTGGGACGGGGTGACACCGCGCCTGGACGTCGGCATGGACCGCATCCTCGCGGCGCTCGACCGGCACGCGGCGCGCGCGACGTTCTTCTTCCTGGGCTGGATCGCGGAGCGGCACCCGGCCCTGGTGCGGCGTTGCCGCGACGCGGGGCACGAGCTCGCGAGCCACGGCTACGAACACCTGTTCCTGCAGGACCTCGGCGGGCCGGAGGGGCTCGACCGCGACCTGGCGCGCACCGAGGCCGCGCTCCGCGACGCGGGAGCGCCGCAGCCGATCGGCTTCCGCGCCTCGACGTTCACGCTGACGCGCGCGACCTGGTGGGCCTTCGACGTGCTCGCCAGGCGCGGCTACCGCTACGACTCGAGCGTGCACCCGGTGCGCCACCCGGTGTACGGCATCCCGGACTTCGAGCCGGGCATCTCGCTGGTGCGGGCGCAGGACGGGACGCCGATCGTCGAGTTCCCCGTCGCGACCTACCCGTGCCTGGGCCGCAATCTGCCGGTGGGGGGCGGGGGCTACTTCCGCCTGCTGCCGGTGTCGGTGACCGCGGCCGCGGTGCGCAGCCTGGAGCGCCGCGGGCGGCCCGCGGCGCTGTACCTCCACCCGTGGGAGTTCGATCCGGAGCAGCCGCGCATCCCCGCACCGTACCTGCAGCGCTTCCGGCACTACCTGAACCTCGACCGCACGCTGCCGCGGCTCGAGCACCTGCTGCGCCAGCACCGCTTCGACACGATGCGCGCCGTGCTCGCGCAACAAGGCCACACCTTCGCGGCGTAGGCGGCGCCGCGCCGCCGGCGCGGGTCACTGCGCCGGGGCCACGTTGACCGGTCCGCGCGTCACGCCGATCATCGCGCGCAGCACGTCGCGCTCGTAGCCGTCGCGCGCCTGCGGCAGCGCCCGCTCGAACAGGCCGCGCGCGCGCTCCAGGTCCTCGGCATGGCCGCGCGCGCACAGCGCCGAGCCGAGCAACACGGCCCAGCGGTACTCCAGCTCGCTGCCGGCCGCGAACGCTCCCTCGATCGTCGGCAGGGTGTCCAACACCGCGTCCTTGCCGCGCGGGCCGTTGCGCCAGGCGCTCTCGCAGCGCAGCAGCTTGAGTTCCGCGTCGCGCGCCTCCAGCCGCTCCGAGCTGACCACCGCCTCGATGCGGTTCGCCAGCTCGTTGACCTTCAAGTCGCGCTTCACGCTCCAGCGCAGGATCTCGCGCGGCACGCCCGAGTGCGGCACCAGGCGATCGACGATCGCGAACTCCGCCAAGGCCTCGTCCAGCTTCCCCGACGCACCCAGGGCCCGCGCCACCCACAACCAGCTCTCGTAGCGCCCCGGATCCGCCAGGCGCTCCGCCTGCGCCAGCGCCAGGGCCCGCTCCGCGTCCAAGGCGAGCAACAGCACCATCCAGCGCTCCAGGCTCCCCGGCGCCAGCCGCTCCAGGCCCTGCTTGCCCTGTTCCGAGCGGAACCCGTCCAGGCGGGCCAGCGCGCGCGAGACGCCCAGCGCCGGGTTGCGCGTCTCCGCCGCCAGATCCCGGCGGGCCATCGCCGCCACGAAGCGCGGGTCGTTCGGGAAGCGCTGCACCAGGCTGCCGACGTGCGCCGCCAGCTCCGCCTCGGTGAACGGCGCCGCCGCCAGCTGGCCGGAGCGCTCGATCAGGTCGAGGTGCACGCGCACCAGCTCCGGATCGGGCTTGCCGCGCAGGAGCTGCACCGACTTGTGACTCGCCCGCAGCGCGTCCGCGGTCTCGCCGGCCTGCGCCAGCGTCAACGCCCGCTCGCGCTGCGCCGGTCCCGAGCGCGGCGCCAGCTCCACCGCGCGCGCGCTGGCTTCCAGGGCCGTCGCCAGCTCCCCGCGTTCGCGCGCGCGCTGCGCGGTCTCCAGCAATTTCGGCACGCGCACCGCCGGCGCGCCGCCTTCCGGCGCGCCTTCGGTTCCGCCCTCGGTTCCGGCGGCCGGCGCGAACGCCGCGGCGCGCTGCTCGCGGACCCGCTGGCGCGCCGCCTCGGCGTCGGCGTGCGCCACGGGCAGCCGCTCGTACGCGTCCCAGGCCGCCACGAAGCCCTTGTGCCGCGTCACCAGCGCGATCAGGTGCTCGCGCTGCTTGCCCAGGTCGCGCGCCGCCTGCGCCAGGCTGGCCAGCATCCAGTTGCGCCACAGCGTGCCGCGCTCCTTGCGCGGCAGCTCCTCGATCCGGCTGCGCGCCCAGGCCTGCCCGACGGGCAGCGTGCTCGCCAGCGCCAGCACCAGCGCCTGGCGCGGATCCGCCAGGCGGTCCGCCCCGTGGAGCGTCAGCGCCGTCTCCGCCGCCGCCGTGTCGCCCAGCGACGGGTCCGGCGTCCAGGTCTCCTTGGCGCGCTCGGCCAGCACCGCCCGCACCAGGCCCCACAGCGGCGCCCGGCGCTCGGCGTCCTCGACTTCGGCCAGCGCCGCGCGCGCCGCGCCGTCGCGCTCCGCCAAGAGCGCGATCAACGCGCGCTGCAAGGCCGTGCCGCGCAGGCGCGATTCCGCCAGCGCGTCCGCGCAGCGCGGCAGGTCCTCGAAGCGCGAGCCGTCGAGCGCGTCGAACAGCTCGCAGGCCGCGTAGGCCGCCCCGGTCTCGAAGGCCTGCGCGCGCTCGAACATCTCTTCCTTGGCGAAGCTGTCGCGGCGCTGCAGCGCGCAGCGCAAGAGGCCGATCGCCACCTCGCCGCCGCGCAGCTTGGGATCGGCGTCGAGGCGCTCGAACAGCGCGCTCGCCGCCGGCTCGTACCCGGCGAGCAGCAGCTCGTCCGCCAGCGCGATCCAGTCGCCGACGCGTCGCACTTCGAGCTCGGCGAAGGGTTGCAGCGCCTTGGTCAGCCCGGCCGCGTTGCGGCGCACGACTTCGGCGCGCAGCACCAGCGCGTGCTCCTCGAAGCGCTCCGGCGGTTCGCGCAACCCGGCCAGCAGCTCGGCCGCCCGCGGCCCGCCCTCGACCTCCAGTGCCAGCCGCGCGGCCAGGAGGCGCGCCTCGCGGCTGAGCTCGGCCGCGTCGCCCGCCAGCAGCAGCGCCAGCGCCCGCGGCGCCTCGTCGCGCGCGGCCAGCGAGCGCGCCACCTCGACGCGGCCGATGCGCTCGGGGTCGCCGCGCATCAGCGCCACGCGCTCGCGCGGCGTGATCGCCTCCGGCGGCACGTCGCGCAGCAAGCCCGCGATGCGGTCGTCGCCCCCGGCGGCCTGGATGCGCTCGATCGCCAGCTCGATCAGCGCGCGCGGGTCCTCCTCGGTGCGCGCCACCTCGAGCGCCAGGTCGAGCGCCGGCAGGAAGCCGGGCAGGTCCTGCAGCAGCTTGCGCGCGTACAAGCGCGCGCGCGGCCCGTCGCGCGCCTCGAGGTGCACCTCCGCCAAGCGGAACAGCTCGTAGGGGCTGGCATCGGTCGGCGGCGTCCAGATGTTCTGCGTCTGGTCGGTGGTGCGCACCGCCTGCGGGTCGACGCCGGCGGCGCGCAGCTCCCGCTCGCCGATCTCGCGCCAGCGCGGCATCAGCTCAGGCACGCGCCGCGGCAGGAGCCGCATCGCGCGCGCGATGCGCGTCTCGGGGTCGCGGTAGCCCGCGTTGGGGGACTCGAGCTGCAGCTCGGCCAGGCGCAGCCACAGCTCGCCGTCGAAGTCGGGTTCGAGGTCGAGCGCGCCGATCAGCTGCTCGCGCTCGGCCTGCGCCTCGCCCAGCGCGCGCGAGGCCTTGGCGGCGGCGCGCCAGGCGCGCGCGTGCGCACCCGGCACGGGGGCGGGCGCGTTGCGGTTGAGGAACAGCGCCAGCAGGTTGAGGCGGCCGGCTTCGAAGGTCGCGCGGTCGGCCTGCGGCGCCTCGATCTGGCCCAGGCCGAGGTAGAAGTACACGCGCGGCTCGGCGCCGGCCTCGGTGAACAGGCGGTTGGCCGCCTCGCGCAGCGCGGGCCAGGTCTCGGTGGCGAGCAGCGTGCGGCAGGCCGCATCGTAGAACTCGCTCGGCGCCTGCGCGGAGCGGCGGATCCAGCGCGCGGCCACCGTGCTGGCGAAGCGCTGGTGCTCCGTGGCCACCAGCGTGTCGAGCAGCTGCACCGAGAGCGCGACGTGCTCCTGCAGCTCGGGGATGCGGTCCGCGGCCGAGGCCAGGCCGAGCACCAGCTCGCCGTGGCCGGAGCGCTCGAGCAACTCGACGAAGCCGCGCAGGCTCTCGGGGTCCAGGCGCTGCTCCAGCCCGCGCGTGTAGGCCTCGCGCGCGGCCTGGGAGTCCGTGGCGGCGCTCTCGAGCGCGGCCAGCACCGACTCGGCGTCCTCGCCCTGCGCCGTGGTGAAGTACCCCCGCAGCCGGTGGTTCAGCGCGTAGCGCGCCGGGTCCTGCGGGTCGAGCGCCGACAGGCGGTCGCACAGCAGCAGCCCCGCCGGCTGGTCCTCGGAGACCAGCGCGCGGCGCACGATCGCCGCGGCGCGTTCCAGCGCCTTGGCCGACGCCTCGCCGTGCAGCCGGCCGGCGAGCTGCCAGCCGGCCGGATCGTCGGGGTGCTGCGCCAGCTGCGCGTCGACGCGCCGCAGCGCGCTGCGCACGTCGCCCGAGCGCGCCTCGATGTCGATCAGCAGGTCGTCGATCTCGCGCGGGCCGCCGCGCTCCTCGTGGACGGCCAGGACCTCGGCGTGCGCGCGCTCGAAGGCGCCGATGCGCGCCAGCGCCTTGCCGCGCGCCAGGCGCACCTCGCTGGCCAGCGCGCGGTCGCCCTCGGCCAGCGCGCGCTCGTACACGAGATCGAGGTTGGCCAGCGCCATCTCGTCGTCGAAGTGGCCGGCCGCGATGCCCGACTGCAGCGCGATGAAGGCCTCGGCCGGCGTGCGCCGGGCCTGGCGCGTGACCATCGCCACCAGCGCCACGCACACGCCGATCGCCAGGCCGAACAGGATCCAGGAGGTCCACTTCATGGGGTCGTCGGGGCGGCCGGGCGGGCGAAGCGCATGAGCTTGGCGTGCTCCGCGAGCCGGGACAAGCGCAGGGCGCCGCGCGAGCAGCACGCTGCGCACTCTTCGAACCCGGACGCGTCCGGGGTTGATCCCGCGGGCGCGCGCGGACCCCCGGTTCCGCCGCTGGGAAGCGCGCGCTCGCCCGGCGGCCGGCGCTCAGGGGCCGGCGGCGCCGCGTCGATAGCCGCGCTGCACCCGCCCCTGCTCCCGCGACGGGACCGTGCGCATGGAGTCTCCCCGACCCGCACCCGAACTCTCGCTGCTCGTGCCGAGCTTCCAGCGCCCCGACCTGGTCGCGGGCCTGCTGGCCAACCTGGCGCGCCAGACGCTGGCGCCCGAGCGCTTCGAGCTGATCCTGGTCGACGACGGCTCCGAGCCGCCGCTGGCGCTCGCGGGCGAGAGCGCCTTCCGCACCGTGCTGCTGCGCCAGCCGAACTCCGGCCCGGCGGCGGCGCGCAACCTGGGCCTGGCGCACTGCCGCGCCCCGCTGTGCCTGATCCTGAACGACGACGCGGTGCCCGCGCCCGACCTGCTCGAGCGCCACCTGGCGATCCACGCCGCGGAGCTGGAGCAGGGCCGCGCGCCGGTCGCGGTGCTCGGTACGTTCCGCTTCGCGGAGCGCGCGGTGCGCGCCAGTCCCTTCGTCGAGCTGCTCGACCGCAGCGACCTCCTGTTCGACTTCTCGACGCTGCGCCATGGCCAGCGCGGCTCGTGGACGCAGTTCTGGACCTGCAACATCAGCTTGCCGACCGCGTGCCTGCGCGAGGTCGGCGGCTTCGACGCCGAGCGCTTCCCGGACATCGTCGAGGACGTCGAGCTCGGCTGGCGCCTGGAGCAGGCCGGCGTGCGCGTGCTCTACCGCGAGGACGCGCGCGCCGACCACGACCACGTCTGGACGCGCGAGGCCTTCTTCCCGCGCGGCGTGCGACTGGGGGCTGCGCTCGTGCGCTTCTGGCGCAAGCACGGCGATGCCACTGTGCTGCGCCTGCCGCCCGGCGCGCGACCCGACGCGGCCTTCGTGCGCCAGCTGCAGGCGACGGTCGAGGCGCTCCATCCGGCGCTGGGCAAGGTCGAGGCGCTGCTGGCGAAGCTCGAAGTCGATCAACGCGGCCGGCCGCTCGCCGACGCGACCGTCGCGCAGCTCGCGCAGGCCGTCGCGCGCGTGCACGCCGTTCCGCTGGCGCGCGGCATGCTGCAGGAACTCGCCGGCCACGACCCCGAGCCCGTGCTGCGCGCCGGGCCGACGCGCGGACGGCTGACCTCGATCGTGATCGTCAGCTACGAGGCGCTGGCCTCGACCCAGGCCTGCCTGGCGGCGCTGCGGCGCCACGCCGACCCCGACCACCCCTGCGAGATCGTGGTGGTCGACAACGGCTCGCAGGACGGCTCGCGCGCCTGGCTCGCGGCCCAGCCCGACGTGACGCTGCTCGCCAACGACGACAACCGCGGCGCGCCCTGCGCGCGCAACCAGGCGCTCGAGCGCGTGCAGGGCGAGCACGTGGTCTTCCTCGACAACGACGTGGTCGTCAGCGCGGGCTGGCTGAAGCGCCTCTTGTTCCACGCCGAGGTCGATGCGCGCGCCGCCTGCGTCGGGCCGCTGACCGACCGCGCCGCGCACGGCCAGGCGATCGACTATGGCGGCGGCGATGCAGGCCTCGAGGCCTTCGCCGCCGAGCGCGCGCGCACGCACGCGCGCCAGTTCCGCCACGCCTCGCTGCTGTCGTCCTTCTGTCTCCTGGTGTCGCGCCGCGTGCTCGACGAGCTGGGCGGCTTCGACGCGCGCTTCTCGCCCTGGGGCTTCGAGGACGACGACTTCACGCTGCGCGCCGCGCTCGACGGCCGCCACAACCGCGTCGCGCTCGACGTCTTCGTGCAGCACAAGGCCTACGGCTCGGGCGTCAAGAGCGAGCGCCACGCGCGGCTGCTGGCGCGCAACTGGCAGGCCTTCCGCTCCAAATGGGGCCTGCCCGACGGCGCGCGCCACGGCGACTACAGCGCGCTGGCCGAGCTGCTCGCCGCCGAAGGGCCCGACGCGCGCCGCTTCGAACCCCTGACCCTCCATCCGACCGAGGCGCCCGCGCTGGCGGGAGCCGCCGAGAAGTGAAGTCGACCATGCGCAACGTGATCATCCTGGGCTCGGGCCGCAGCGGCACGAGCATGCTGGCCGGCACCCTGGCGGCGGCGGGCTACGAGCTCGGCGGCCCGGCCTATCCGGCGCGCGAGGCCAACCCCAAGGGCTTCTTCGAGACGCACGCGGTCAACGGCGTCAACGAGCTGATCCTGGCCGCGACCCTGCCGCGCCATCCGCGGCTGGCGGCCGGACAGCGCTGGCTGGCGGAGCTCGCGCCTGGCACGCCGCTGGTGACGCCGCCCGAGGCCGCGGCGCGCCTGGCGCGGCTGGTCGAGCGGGCGCCCTACTGTTTCAAGGACCCGCGCTTCTGCCACACGCTGCCGGCCTGGGAGCCGGCGCTGGGCGACGCGCTGCGCCTGTGCATCTTCCGCGAGCCGGCCGCGACGGCCCGCAGCATCGTCCAGGAGTGCAAGCGCGAGCGCTACCTGCGCAGCCTGCGCATGACGCCGCACCGCGCGCTGCAGGTCTGGACCAACCAGTACCGGCGCGTGATCGACGAGCTCGCGGCGCGCGGCACGTGGCGCTTCGTGCACTACGAGCAGCTCTTCGACCCGGCCTTCCTCGAGGAGCTCGCCGGCCTGACCGGCGCGCGCCTCGACGCGGGCTTCGCCGAGCGCCGGCTCGAGCGCTCGCACAGCGACGCGGCGGTGCCGGCCGAGACGGCGGCGGTCTACGCCGAGCTCTGCGCGCGCGCCGGGCACACGCCGCGGCGGGCGATCGCGGTGCAGGCGAGCGCTGCGACTCCCGCTCCCCAGACCGGCGCGCCGCGCGTGTCGGTGATCCTGTGCACCTACAACCGCCGGCCGATCCTCGAGCAGAGCATCGCCAGCTTCGCCGCGCAGCGCGCGCCGCGCGGCAGCTTCGAGCTGATCCTGGTCAACGACGGCTCGCGGGACGGCACGCGCGAGTACCTCGACGGCCTGGCGCTCGACGTGCCGTTCCAGGTGCTGCACCAGCCGAACCAGGGCCTGGCGACGGCGCGCAACACCGGCATCGCGGCGGCGCGCGGCGAGTACTTCCTGTTCGTCAACGACGACACGCTGGCGCACCCCGACTGCCTGGCCGAGCACCTGGCGGCCCACGCGGCCTACGAGGCGGCGCACCCGGGCCAGCACACAGCGGTTCTCGGCACCTTCGAGCAGCCGCTGGCGGCGCTCGACAACGCGCTGATGCGCTATCTCGAGGTCTCGGACTTCGTGTTCCGCTACGCCGACATGCAGGCCGGCGAGCTCTACGACTACCAGCGCTTCTGGACCTGCAACGTGTCGGTCCGCGCCGCGGAGGTGCGCGCGGCCGGCGGCTTCGACGAGCGCTTCCGCGTCTACGGCGCCGAGGACATCGACCTGGGCTTCCGCCTGGCGCAGCGCGGCGTGCCGGTGCTCTACCACCCGCGCGCGCGCGCCGACCATTCGCACCTGCTGAACTTCGCCGACCTCAAGAAGCGCCAGCGCCTGTGCGCCAGCTCCTTCGTGCACCTGTTCCACAAGGAACCGCGCTGCCTGACGCACCCCGACTGGTCCTGGGCGACCGGGCGCAGCGTCGCCGAGCTCGAGCGCGCCGTCGACCTCGAGCTGGCGCGCGTGCCGGCGCTGGAGGCGGCGGCGGCGGAGCTGTCGCGCGTCGACCTCGGCGCGCTCGACGCGGCCGAGGCCGGCGCCGGAGAGCTGGTCGGCGCCGTGCTGACGCGCCTCGACGGCTTGATGAAGGAGCTCAATGCCCTGTGGTGGCAGGCGGGCTTCGCCGACGGCCTGCGCCAGTTCGGCTACGCCGGCTTCGCGGATCTTCTCGCGCGCGTGCCGCTGCCCTCGGACGGCGCGGGCGTGCTCGACGAGGCGGGCTTCGAGCAGCGCATCGAGGACTGGCGCGAGCTGGCCGCCGGCGGCGAGCACGCGCTGGCGACGATCGAGGGCGGGCGGCTGCTGCACGCCGTGCGCAACCACCGCGAGCGCGGCGCGGGAGCGCGGCGCCAAGAAGCGCAGCTGCTCAACGACCTCGGCGTCCTGCGCTACGGAGCGCGCGACGGGACGGGCGCCTTGGCGCTGTTCGAGGCCGCGCTGGCGCTCGAGCCCGACCACGAGCTGGCGCGCGCCAACCTCGACGACGTGCGCGCGGCGTCCGCGAGCTTCGCGCCGCGCTGGGGCGAGGGTCCGGACGCGCAGGCGCTGCCGACCAGCCTCAACCCGTGGGTCAAGGAGGCCTTGAAGCTGGGCGACGAGGCCTGCGGCTTCGCCGGCCGCGAGGTGCTCGAGATCGGCGGCGCGATCCCGGCCGAGGCGGCGCTGGCGCTGCGGCCCGCGCGCTGGGTCGCGGGCTACCCGCGCGCCGAGCGCCTGGAGTTTGGCCCGTACACGCGGCTCGACCTCGACGCGCGCGCGCTGCGCCTGCCCGACCGGAGCTTCGACCTGATCTTCTCCAGCTGTGCCTTCGAGCACATCAACGACTTCGAGCAGGCGCTGGGCGAGATGCGGCGCGTGCTCAGGCCGGGCGGGGCGATCGTGACGCACTTCGCGCCGATCTGGTCGTGCGCGGTCGGCCACCACCTGTGGGAGACCGACGGCCAGGGGCGGCGCATCATGTTCCTCGACCGCGTCGTGCCGGACTTCGCGCACCTCCTGTGGAGCGAGGCCGAGCTGGCGACGTACCTCGGGCTGGTGCTCGGCGCGGAGGCCGGCCGGCGCGCGACGGACTACGTCGTGCACCACGCCTGCATCAACCGCGTGTGCGAGGGCGAGTTCCGCCGGCTGTTCAAGGCGGCGGGCTTCGACACCACGGCCGTCGAGGCGCTGGCGCCCTGGGACGCGGCGCACGTGCCGAGCGCGCGCCTGGCGGCCGAGATCCGGCGCCTGCATCCGACCGCGGGCGACTGCGCCACGCCCGGGTTGCGCGGCGTGCTGCGCAAGCCGGCCGACGCGGACCAGCCGGCGCTCGAACTCGAGCTCGCCGGGGTGGAAGCGTGAGCGCGGGCGACGCGGGCCTCGAGCAGGCCCTGGCGGCGCTGCGCGCGACGGGGGCCGAGTCGTTCCTGGTGGTCTACGACCACGTGCCGCGCCCGGGCGAGTCGGGCGCGGACCTGCGCCTGGTGCAGCTGGTCGAGCTCCTGCGGCGCGCGGGGAAGCGCGTGACGCTGATCGGGCGCAACGCCGACAGCGCGCCCGAGCACACGCGCGCGCTGAGCGCGCTGGGCGTCGAGGTGCTCGCGCCCGACCCGGCGCGCATGCCGGGCTGGAATCCGGCGGCGCCCGACCTCGGCCTCGAAGCGCGCCTCGAGCGCGGAGGCTTCGACGTGGCGATCCTGTATCAGTACTTCTGGTCGGGCCTCGGCGTGGGGGAGCAGTACCTGCCGCTGATCCGGCGCCATGCGCCGGCGACGCGCGTCGTGCTCCTGTCCGACGACGTGCACTTCCTGCGCGAGGAGCGCCGCGCCGCGACCAGCGGCGACCGGAGTGCGCTGGAGCGCGCGCGCGGCCTGTTCGACAAGGAGGCCGACAGCTACCGCCTGGCGGACGCCTTGTGGACGATCACGCGCGAGGACGCCGAGCGCCTGCGCGCGACTTGGCCCGAGCTCGCGCCGGTGGTCGTGCCCTTCGCGCAGGCCGAGGTGCGCGAGGCGGTGCCCGGGTTCGAGGCGCGCCGCGGCTTGATGTTCCTGGGCAGCGGCGCCAACCACGCCAACCAGGAGGCCGTGCGCTGGTTCCTGCGCGAGGTCTGGCCGCGCGTCAAAACGTCGCTGCCGGGCGTCGAGCTGACGATCGCGGGCGAAGCGCCCAAGGACGGTTGGGGTGCGTCCGAGCAGGACGGCCTGCGCGCGCTCGGGCGCGTCGACGAGCTCGGCCCGGTGTTCGACGCCGCGCGCGTCTTCGTCTCGCCCGTCACCTACGGCACGGGGCTGAAGACGAAGAACGTCCAGGCGCTCGGCCACGGTCTGCCGCTGGTGCTGACCTCGATCAGCGCCGAGGGCCTGGAGCTCGAGGGCCAGCTCGCCGCCGGCGTGCAGGACGACCCCGAGGCCTTCGCCCGGGCCGTGATCGCGCTGCACACCGACGGACCGCGCTGGCACGAGCAGTCGTCCGCCGCGCGCGAGCATGCGCGGCGCGTCTTCGGCCTCGAGCGCACGGCGCGCACGCTGGCGATCGCCCTCGGCGAGCTCGCGAGCCGCGCGCCGATCACCTGGCCCGCCGATCACGTCGGACCGAGCTTCCAGGTCGACCGCGCCGACCCGAGCCTGTGGTCACGCCGCACGCTGGCGCGCCGCGCCCAGGCGCACCTCGACCTCTCCCAAGCCCTGGCGACCCGCGGCGAGCTCGACGCCGCGCTGCGCGAAGTGCGCATGGCGATGCTCGAGCTGGTCTTCGTCCCCGCCGAAGCCCCGGCCTTCGGCGACCTGCACGGCCAACTGGCGCTGCTCTACGACCAACGCGGCGACGCCGCCGAGTGCCTGGCGGCCGCAGCGACCGCCGAGCGCCTCAACCCCGGCCTCTCCACCAGCCTGCGCACGGCCCTGAACCGCGCCCGCGCCCAGTCCTTCGAAGCCGAACTCGCGCGCGCCGGTGCGCTCGCCGCCGACGGCGATCTCGAACCCGCCGCCGCCCTGCTGCTCGCGCTGCTCGAACTCGACCCGCGTCACGCCCGCACCTGGAACGACCTCGGCGCCGTGCTGTGGGCCGCAGGCGCCGCCCGCGACGCGCTCGAGGCCTTCGAGCACGCCCTGGCCTGCGATCCCGCCCAACCCGACGCGCTGGAGAACCGCGCAGCCGTGCTGGCGCAACTCGGCCACGCCGACGGCGCGCGTGCTGGGCTGGGAGAGCTGGCGGCCCAGGGTTGAGCTGCTCGACGGTCCGCCGGTGATGGCCAGCCGGTCCGCGGCAGCGTAGGCTCAGCTCGAGATGCTCTGGGCGTTCAAGCATGCTGTCGCCAGCGCTGCGACGGCTCTGCTCTTGTTGGCGCTGACCTTCGTCGCCTACTTCGGCCTGCTGGCGTGGGCGGTCGTCGCCGGGGCCGACCTCGGCGGGCCGCTGGCGCTGCCCTTCATGCTGTTGCTGGCAGTCCTGTTGTGCGCGGTCCTGCTCGTGGGCTTCCTGCAGCCGGCGACGGTCCTCGCCGAGTTCACCCGCTCGCGCCTGCGGCTCCACCGGATCGCGGAGATCCCGCTGGCCAGCCTGATCAGCCTGGTGCCTTGCGCGTTGTCCGCCTGGTGTCTGCGCGCCTGCGAGTGGACGAGTGCGGACTTCGTCGAGCTGTGGCTGGTGCTCTGGCTGCTCGTCGCCTTGCCGCTGGGCTTCTACTGGTGGGTCGGCCTGTCCATCGGAGTGGCGACGCGAGCCGTGCTGGCGCTGTTCGCGATGCTCGCCCGCGTGGTGCGGGGCCTGTCGAAGGGGCTCGCCGCGCGCATCGGTGCGCACGCCTGAAGCGTCGCGCGCGCCGCGGCGTGCCTAGGGCAAGGGCTGGCCCTTGGCCATGCGCGTGGACTGAACGAAGTACTCGCAGCCCTTGTCTCGATTCAGCTCGTTCAGGCGCTCCGCATCCGCCACGGCCGCGGCCTGGTCCCTGTGGATGCGGACGACCATGAAACCTGAGCGCGGGTTGCTCGCGACCAACGGGAAGTCGATGCGCACGACCGCGAACACCACGACGTGGTGCGCGCCCTGTTTGTGGATCGGCAGGTCCATGGAACAGGCCAAGGCGAGCGAGGAATGCGCACCGGATGGTGGCGCCGGGCCCGTGGCTGTCCTCAGCGGTATCCCAGCCGCTGCGCCTCTTCGTGGCCGGCGTAGCGCAGCATCAGTTCCTTCTCCGCCAGGCGCAGATCCGTCTCGACCATCATCGCGATCAGCGTGCGCACGTCGGTCGCGGCCTTCCAGCCGAGCACGCGGCGCGCCTTGGACGGATCGCCCTCCAGGTGGTCGACCTCGGCCGGCCGCAGGTAGCGCGGGTCCTGCTCGACGTGTTCCTTCCAGTCGAGGTCGCACAGCGCGAAGGTGATGCCCAGGAACTGCTCGATCGAGATCGACTCGCCGGTCGCGATCACGTAGTCGTCCGCCGTGTCGGCCTGCAGCATGCGCCACATCGCCTCGACGTAGTCGCCGGCGAAGCCCCAGTCGCGCCGCGCCTGCAGGTTGCCCAGGAACAGCTTCTCCTGCAGCCCGAGCTTGATGCGCGTCGCGGCGCGCGTGATCTTGCGCGTGACGAAGGTCTCGCCCCTCCGGGGCGACTCGTGGTTGAACAGGATGCCGTTGCAGGCGTACAGGCCGTAGCTCTCGCGGTGGTTGACCACCTGGTAGTGCGCGTAGACCTTGGCGCAGGCGTAGGGCGAGCGCGGCTGGAAGCGCGTGGTCTCTCTCTGGCGCGGCGGTGCGGCGCCGAACATCTCGCTGGACCCGGCCTGGTAGAAGCGGATCGGCTTGCCGCCGTTCTTTTGGAAGCCGCGGATCGCCTCGAGCAGTCGGATCACGCCGACCGCGGTGGCGTCGACGGTGTACTCGGGCTGGTCGAAGCTGACGCGCACGTGACTCTGCGCCGCGAGGTTGTAGAGCTCGTCGGGCTCGACCTCCTCGATCAGGTTGCGCAGGGCCCCCGCGTCGGACATGTCGCCGTAGTGCAGGAACAGGTCGGGGTTGGGTGCCGGCCCGACGTGGAGGTGGTCGATGCGGTCGGTGTTGAACAGCGACGCGCGCCGCACCATGCCGTGCACCTCGTAGCCCTTGCCGAGCAGGAACTCGGCCAGGTAGCTGCCGTCCTGGCCGGTGATGCCCGTGATCAGCGCGCGTTTCTTCATCGGTTCCTCTCGCCTCTCCACTCGCGGCCCGCAGCCTGCCGCTGCGTGACCCACCGTAGCGATCGCGCGGCGCGACTCAAGGTCGCACTCGATCCGCCGGCGCCTGCAGACGGCCCGCGGCGTCGGTCCTTCCCGCCGTGTAGGCCAGGGTTTCGGCGCGCGAGCGGCGCGCGCGCCAGCCGAGCTCCGTCACCAGGCGCGAGGGGTCGCCGACCAGCTCGTCGGCTGGCCCGGGCGCGAACTCGACCGCGGTGCCGGGCGCCAGGAGCGCGCACAAGCCCGCGGCCAGCTCGGAGAGGCGACAGGCCTCGCCGCTGGCGACGTTCCAGGTTCCCGCGCGCGGCGCCGCCGCGATCGCGAGCAGCGCTTCGACGCCGTCGCGCACGTCGAGGAAGTCGCGCGTCGCGTCGCCGCCCTGCATGCACAGCGGCCGCTCGCCGCGCGCCAGGCGCGCGAGCAGGTCGCTGGTGAAGAGCCCGGCCGGGAGGCCGGGACCGAGCTGGTTGAAGAAGCGCGCGATGCGCAGGTCGAGCACGCCGTCGAAGCCGTGCGCGACGGCCTCGCACTCGGCCTTGCTCGCGCCGTAGGCCCCGCGCGGCGCCAGCGCGTCGCTCTCGCGGCGCCGGCCCGGGCCTGCGGCGTAGACGGCGGCGCTCGACACCAGCACGAAGCGCGCGCCCGGCGCGACCGCGGCCGCGTGCTCCAGCGCGTGGCGCACGAGCAGCACGTTCTCGCGCGCCATCGCGGCGCTGAAGGCCGCGTTGGGCACCGCGTGCGCGGCGAGGTGCACGATCAGGTCCCACGGTCCGCGCCGCGCGCGGAAGCTCGCGGGCTCGAGCAGGTCGGCGCGCACCGCTTCGACTCCCGCGAGCGGTGGTTCGACGCCCGCGCTGCCCGCGCCTATCGGCCTGCGGCTCCAGGCCTCGACCGCCGCGCCGCGCCGCGCGAGCTCGTCGACCAGGTGGCGGCCGACGAAGCCGCGCGCGCCGAGCACCAGCGCCTTCACGCGCGCCTCGGGCTGGGAAACGGGGGTCGGCGCGGCATCGCGGCGGCGACCTCTATCACATCCGCCGCGCTCAGGCGAAGGGGTCGTCGGCGCTCGGCTCGCGACCGGCTGACGCGGGCCCCGCGCCGGCGAGCGGCAGGCGCACGTGCCAGGCGAAGTGTCGGCCGTTGCGCGAGTCGAGACGGACGCTGCCGCCCTGGCCGCGCAGGATCCCGGCGGCGGCGAGCAGCGCGTTGGGTCCCAGCTCGGGCAGGACCTCGCGCAGCGCGTAGGGTTGCAGCAGGCTCTCGGGCGCGCGGCCGATCAGCGGCCCGCCGGGGAACTCGATCGTCACCTGCGCCTCGCCCGGCGCGTCGGTCTTGAGCTGCACGCGCACGATCTCGCCGCGCGTCGCGCAGTGGCCCGCGACGTAGAACAAGGCGTCGAAGGCCTGCGAGAGCAGCTGGCGATCGCTGAGCACCGGCGCGGAGCCCTGTTTGCGCCACAGGCAGCGCGGGGCCTCGGCGCCGCGGTTGACCAGCGCCTGGACGAACACCTCGAGCAGCTCGCCGAGCTCGAAGCGCTGCGAACCGCCGGCCGGCGGCGCGACCTGGTAGCCGAGCGTGCGCGTGAACTGCAGCAGGCGCGCGACGTCCTGGTGCAGTCCGTCGAGCGGCACGTCGAGCGCCGCGCCGGCGTCGGGCGCGTCCTGCGCCGTCTCGCGCACGGCCGCGACGCCGAGCTCGATGCGCTGCGCGAGGTCGGCGAGGTCGGCGACCTGATCGCGGAAGTAGGGCCGCGGCGCGAGCGGACCGTCCGCGAGCGCTGCCGGCGGCGCGGCCTGCGCCGGGTTCGGCGGCGCGGCCTGCGCCGAGTTCGGCGGCGCGGCGGGCCGGGCCGGCTCCGCGGGCGCGGCGGGCCGGGCGAGCTCGGCCGGAGCGGGCGGCGGCGGGACAGTCTCGCGCGGCGGGCTCGGCGCCTCGGCGCCGGGCGGCCGCGGCGCGGGCTCGAGCACCACCTCGGCCAGCACTTCCTGCTCGGGCTCTTCGAGCACCGCCTGCACCTGCGCCGCGGGCGCCGCAGTCGCCGGCCGCGCGCGGGGGACGCTCGCGCTCGGCGCGCCGCCGAGGATGGCCTCGATCTGCGAGAGCTCTTCGCCCAGCGCATCGGCGCGCGCGCGCGGCGCGCTGGCGACCGGTGCCGCCGCGAGGTTGGGGCTCGTGCGCCGAGCTCCCGCGCGGCCGGCTTCCGCGCCGCCCGGCGCGCGACCCAGCGCGATCAGGTCGTCGAGGTCGGGCGGCCAGCTCAGCGTGCGCACGCGCGGCTCGCTCGCCAGGCTGCGCACGGCGCGCCGGCCGGCGTCGCTGCCGATCAGCACCAGCTCGATGTCGCGCCGGGCGCGCAGGAAGCGCCTCACGAGGCCGACGTCCTCGAGCTCGAGCTCGTCCGCCGCCAGGATCAGCCGCCCGCTCTCGACCTCGAGCTCGAAGAGCTGGCCCAGGTCCGCCAGGGGCGTCAGCCGCGCGCAGTCGCCGCCGTCGCGCACCGGAACCAGATACGCCATCAGGTCCGCCATGCGCGACCCCGGCCCGACGATCAGGTTCCACTCCATGTTGCAGCTCCCTGGGTGCGACGCTCCAGGCCGATGGTATCGGGAATGGGACGGCGGGCAAGCTGCGCGGGCCGGGAAGTCGCATTCGCGCGGGGCGCGCGGGCGCGGGCGCTCGGCGGGCTTGGGGATGGAGGCGATCCAGCCGATGGCGGATAGGCTCTGGAGTCCGGGTCCTCCCGCCCGGAGCCCCACGCCCCCATGTCCGCCGCGGTCGAGATCTCGGTCGTCGTCCCCGTCTTCGACGAGGAACAGAACCTCGTGCCCCTGCAGGCCGAGCTGGCGGCGGCCCTGAACGGGCTGGGGGAGCCCTGGGAGGTGGTCTACGTCGACGACCGCTCGAGGGACGGCAGCCTGGCGACCATGCTGCGCCTGCGCGACGCCGATCCGCACGTGCGCGTGATCGCCTTCCGCGCGCGGGCCGGCCAGACCGCCGCCCTGGCCGCGGGCTTCGACCACGCGCGGGGCAACATCCTGGTCACGATCGACGGCGACCTGCAGAACGACCCGGCCGACATCCCCAAGCTGGTGGCCGAGCTGCGCCGCGGCCACGACATCGTCGCCGGCTGGCGCCGCGACCGCCACGACGGCTGGTTCCTGCGGCGCCTGCCCTCGCGCGTGGCGAACGAGCTGATCCGGCGCGTCACGGGCGTCGAGATCCACGACACGGGTTGCACCTTGAAGGCCTTCCGCCGCGAACTGGTGCACAACCTGCCGATCTACTCCGAACAGCACCGCTTCCTGCCGGCGATGTCGCGCAGCACCGGCGCGCGCATCAGCGAGGTGGTCGTCAACCACCGCGCGCGCCGCTTCGGGCGCTCGAAGTACGGCATCTCGCGCCTGGTGCGGGTGCTGCTCGACCTGTTGGTGATCAAGATGGTGACGGCCTTCAGCCAGCGGCCGCTGGCGTACTTCATGCTGCTGACCGTGCCCTTCCTGCTGGCCTCGGGGGTCTTCGCCGTCGACTGCCTGAAGAACTGGGAACAGCTCAGCCTGGACAACAAGTGGGGCCGCGGCGCGGTGATCGTCTACGGCTTCCTGTTCATGCTGTGCTGCTTCTTCCTGGGGCTGGGCCTGGTGGCCGAGTTGGCGGTCAAGGCCAGCGGCATGCACGGCCGGCGCGCGCGGCGCGTGATCATGAGCTCGCCCGAGCCGCAGGGGCGCGCGCGATGACGCTCGAGCAGGAACGTCCGCAGCCGCAGCGCAGCGAGGCGCGCCGGGCCGCGCTGTCGCCGCAGCCCAACGTGATCGACGTCTCGGTGATCGTGCCGATCACGATGCCGGGCGCGCACGTGCGCCAGGTGGTCGAGTCGATGGCGCGCGAGCTCGAGCGTCTCGAGCGCAGCTGGGAGTGCATCCTGGTCTTCGACGGCGTGCGCGGGAAGGCCTGGGCCGAGGCGGCCGAGCTGGTGCAGCGCTTCCCCGACAAGGTGCGCTCGATCGGCTTCCAGCAGTCCTTCGGCGAGTCGGTGTGCCTCTCGGGCGGCTTCGAGCAGGCGCGCGGCCGGATCATCGTCACCACGCCGCAGTACGTCCAGGTCGACCCCTGGGAGCTCGGGCGCATGCTGGCCGAACTCGAGGCCGGCGCCGACTTCGTCACGCCCTGGCGCTCGCCGCGCATCGACCCGCGCCTCAACCGCATCCAGTCGGCGCTGTTCAACTGGGTGATGCGGCGCATCATCCACGCCCGGTTCCACGACCTGAACTGCTACTTCCGCGCCTTCAAGCGCGAGGTGCTCGAGGAGCTGACGATCTACGGCGACATGTACCGCTTCCTGCCGGTGATCGCCTATCGCCAGGGCTTCAAGGTGGTCGAGACCAAGGTGCGCCACCTGCAGGAGTGGGGCGGAGCGGGGTTCTTCGGCCTGGGCGTCTACGTGCGCCGCGTGCTCGACATCCTGGGCATGGTCTTCCTGGCCAAGTTCACGCTCAAGCCGCTGCGCTTCTTCGGCGTGCTGGGCGGCACGCTGGTGGTGCTGGGCGGCTCGGTGCTGACCTACCTCTTCTACCTGTGGCTGGCCAAGGACGAGGGCCTGTACCAGAAGCCCTTGTTCCTGGTGGCGCTGATCATCTCCGTGCTGGGCGTGCAGATCATCGGCTTCGGCCTGGTGGGGGAGATCATCATCTACACCCAGGCGCGCAACCTGCGCGAGTACCGCGTCGAGCGGATCTGGGACAGTCGGACGGCGCCGGATGCCGATGCTCGGAACGATGACCAGCACCGTCCTCGCAGCGCCTGAACCCGCGGCGCCGCCGACCGTGGAAAGTCCTTCCGGCCAGCCCGCGCTCTCGATCCGGCCGGCCGACTCGGCCAGCGACGCCGAGCGCGACCGCTTCGTCGAGCGCCACGCGCAGGGGACGATCTTCCACACGGCGGGCTGGCGGCGCGCGGTCGAGCGCGTCTTCGGCCACGAGGGCCTCGACCGCCTGGCCTGGCGCGGCGGCGAACTGGTCGGCGTCTTGCCGCTGATGCGCTGCCGCACGCCGTTCCTGCGCTCGCACCTGATCTCGGCGCCCTATGGCGTCTACGGGGGTGCGCTGGCCGTCGACCGCGACACGGAGCTGGCGCTGGTCGAGGACGCGCGGCGCATGGCGCGCGCGCTGGGCGTCGGACGGCTCGAGCTGCGCTACGCCCACGATCCGGGGCTCGATCTCGCGCCTTCGAGTCTGTACGCGACCTTCCTCCAGAAGCTGCCGGCCGACCCGGCCGACGTGATGAAGGAGATGCCCAAGCGCGCGCGCGCCGAGGTGCGCAAGGCGATCGAGAAGCACGGCCTCGAGCTGAGCGAGGGCGAGCACTACCTGACCGACCTGGTCGAGCTCTTCGGCGCCAGCAAGCAGGAGATCGGCTCGCCCGGCCTGCCGCGCGCGTGGTTCCAGGCGCTGCTCGAGGAGCTGCCCGGCAAGGTCGTGCTGCACCTCGCGCGCCGCGGTCCCGAGCGCGTGGCGGCGACGATGTCCTTCGTGTTCAAGGACACGTTCTCCTTCTACTACATCGGCGCGCGCTCGACGGCCAACCGCGAGTACAGCGCGACGAACTTCCTGACCACGCGGCTGCAGGAGTGGTCGTCGATGCGCGGCCTGGCGGTCTTCGACCTCGGCCGCAGCCGCGTCGACACCGGCCCGTACCAGTTCAAGAAGAACCAGGGCTTCGAGCCGACGCCGCTGCACTACCGCTACGACCTCGTCCGCGCGCGCGAGCTGCCGAGCTTCAACCCGTCGAACCCGAAGACCGCCAGGTTGCGCGAGACCTGGTCCAAGCTGCCGCCGGCGCTGGCGCGCGCGCTGTCCGGCCGGATGATGCGCTACCTGCCCTGAGCCCGCGCGGCGCGCTGCGACACGATCCACCGGGCGGCGGCGAGCACGTCCTTGGCGACGAAGGCCGGTTCGCGGCGCAGGAGCGCGCGTTCGCGCTCGCCCTTGCCGGTCAGGACCAACACGCCGCGCACGCCCGCACTCCAGCCCGCTTCCAGGTCGCGCGCGGCGTCGCCGACCATCCAGCTGTGCTCGAGGTCGAGGCCGAGTTCGCGCGCGGCCTGCAGCACCAGCCCGGGCTTGGGCTTGCGGCAGCTGCACTCGGTGCGGCCCGCTCCTACGCCCTCGGTCGGGTGGTGCGGGCAGTGGTAGATCGCCTCGAGCTGCGCGCCGTCGGCCGCCAGCAGCTCGCCGAGGTGCGCGTGGATCTCCGCCAGCTGCGCCTCGTCGATGATCCCGCGCGCGACCGCGCTCTGGTTGGTGACCAGCACCAGCACGTAGCCGGCGGCGCTCAGGAGGCGCAGCGCCTCGGCCGCCCCCGGCACGAGCAGCAGGTCCTGGCCGCTGCGCACCCATTCCGACTCGACGGTCAGCGTCCCGTCGCGGTCGAGGAACACCGCCGGGCGCAGCGGCTCAGGCATCGGCGCTGCGCTCGAGGCGCACGTAGACGCGGCCGGGCGAGAGCCGTCGCACCGTGGTGAAGGGCGCGAAGCCGTCGCGCGCGTTGAGCCACAGCGGGAAGTTCCAGGTCGAGCTGTGGTTGTGCATGTCGCGCCAGAGGACCGTCTCGTTCAGGCGGTCGGGCACCAGGATGCGCGTGGCCGTGACGTAGCCCGGGTACTGCAGCTCGACGCGCGCCGTCTCGTCGAGGTCGAGCATCAGCACCGCGGGCGTGACGAATCCCGAGTCGCGCTTGTCGACCAGGATGCGCGCGCCGGGCGGCTCGCTGGCGATCGACACCGGCGCGGACTTGGCGATCATCTTGCAGCTCGTGGCGCTGGCGACGAGGCACAGCAGGGCGAGGGCGCGCGACATGGGGCTCAATGTTGGAGGGTCGGGAGGGAGCAGGCAAGTGCGGGCGGCCGGACGGGCAGCTGGAGCGGGGCGGACGGTGGTCCGGCGCGCGCGAGCCGGCTTCCGGCGTTGCCTTCGTCGTCCGGCTTTGGAACTCTGCTGGAGTGAGCCGCGCTGCAGCCCTTCCCTCCGGCCGGGCCTGGGACCTCGACCCGGAAGGGAATTCCGGCGCGCGGCGCATCGTGCTCGTGGCGCTGGCGCTCGGCCTGCTGCGCTTCTGGCGGCTGGGCGAGTGGAGCCTGTGGATCGACGAGGCGCTGACCTGGACGGACTACTTCGTCGGGATCGAGGGCGGGGAGATCAAGAACCCGCTGGGGTACTACTGGATCCACGCCACGGTCGAGCTCTGCGGCGGCGTGCCGAGCGAGTTCTCGCTGCGGCTCCTGCCCGCCGTCGCCGGCTGGGCGTCGATCGCGGCGACGGCCTGGGCCTTCCGGCCGCTGGTCGGGGCGCGCACGGCGGCCTGGGCGGCCCTGTTCGTCGCGCTGAGCTCGTGGCAGGTCTACTGGTCGCAGAACGCGCGCTTCTACACGCTGGCGGAGTTCACCTCGCTGGTCGGCGCGGGGATCTTCCTGCGCGGCCTGTCCGGACGGCGCATGCTGCTCGCCTGGTGCGGGCTGGCGCTGAGCGTGGGAGCGGGCGCCTTCCATCCCTCGGCAGCGCTGGTGCTCGTGCCGCTGCTGGTCGCGCCCTGGATCGCGCTCGGGCGCGCGGGCGGCGCGGACGAGGCGGCGCAGGCGGCCGAGCGGCGCTTGCTGCGGCGCAGCGCGCTGGTCGCGCTGGGCGTCGCGCTCGCGGGAGCGGCGTGGGCGCACGAGACGCTGGCCAACTACTTCCGCCAGAAGGGCGACGCCAACCCCTTCGACGACCTGGGCCAGGTCGCGGGCCGCGTGGCGCACCTGGCCAAGACCACCGGCTTCTACATGACGCCGCTGCTCGGCGCGGCGGCGCTGGTCGGCTTCGTGCTCGCCTGGCGCCGCCGCAGCCACGCCGGGATCCTGGCCGGCGTGTTCGTCGCCTGCGGCCTGGCGTTGGCTGGCGCGCTGGCGATCGCGGGCGCGCGCATGACGGCGCAGTACGTCTTCGTCTTCTTCCCCTGGGTGGCGCTGCTCGCCGCGCTGGCGGGCGAGTCGCTCGCCGTGCGCACGCCCGCGGTCGCGCGCGGCTTCGCCTTCGTGCTGGCGACCAGCGCCCTGGTGACGACGGGGCTCTACTTCACCGTGCGCCGCGGCGAACGCCCGGCCTGGCGCGAGGCCTACCACTACGTCTGGAACCAGAAGGGCGAGGACGACCTGGTGCTCGGCATGGAAGCGAGCGTCGGCGAGTTCTACCTGGCGCCCTGGCGCACCAACCTGCGCCAACCCGAGCAGGTGCAGTGGCTCGACCGCTGGCGCGCCCGCCTGCCCGAGCACTGGGCGCGCACCTCGCGCCGCATGTGGCTGATCGTCAACCCCGAGCAGTTCCTGGACTGGAACCCCGCCGACGCCGCCGACGTGCAGCGCTTCCTGCGCGAGGAGTGCCGCTTGATGAAGGTCTGGCCGCTGTACGTGGAGAGCCGGGACTTGTCGGTGTGGGTGTACGTGCGGGATTGAGGCGCAGGACCCGCCTTCGCACCACTGTGGCGTGCGGCATCGCGCCGATCAGCCGAACAACCTCTCGACCACCTCGTCTCGCGTCGTCTCGAAGTGAGTCGCGACTGCGCCGAGGATGTTTCCGAGCGTTCCGATGCGCAGCGAGGCATGAGCCGGGATCGAGAGGTGGTGCTCGCCCCGTTCGCGGGTCGTCAACCGCATGTGGCTGCCCGTCTGTCTGGTGACCTCATAGCCGTAGGCCCGCAGAGCGCGTGCGAGATCAGGGCCCGATACGTCCCGCGGCAGCTTCAAGCCGAGATCAGTTCGTCGCGCACGAAGTGGAGTCGGATGACCTTCGGCCTGTCGGCTGCGTCGTAGTGGCAGCGGACGGCATCCCTCACTTGCACGTGGAGCTCGGCCACGTTGTCCGCCTCGGTGAAGATCGAGACTCCCAGGGCGCGCGCCGTGAAGCCCCCCTCGGGCGCCTCCTCGACGATGAAGATGATCTCACTCATGAGCTTCAGGCTACCACCGGCCTGACCAGCCAGCGTAGTCCCACCACCCATCGGCGTGCGAGCGTCGCCGCACTGGCGCGACGATCCAGGCTGGCCTGCGGTAGGGCCTTGCGCGGGTCACCGGACGGCCAGTCGCGCGCGTGCGGCGCCAGCAGCTCGCTCCAGTGCCGAATCAGAATCGGCGGCGAGCTGCTCGAGTCGTGACTGGGCTCCGGGCTGGTCGAGCGAAACGTGCGCGACGCCGATCTCGATCGTGCCTTCGTCGCTGTCCCACAGGCACTCGAAGGCGTAGGTCGAGCGGAAACGGGCCGGGTCGAGGGTCGCCAGCGCCCGAGCCACGTCCTCGCGGCAGTAGGCGCAGCGGAGCGCAAGGTAGGCACGTTCCACACCCGCGATCCACCCGCTGGCTCCCGTGTGAGCGAGGGCCGTGGCCAGGTTGCTGATCGAACCGTGGAAGTCGTCATCTTCCAGTTCCGCACCCAGCATCTCGACCAGCACGGGCACGTCTTGGAGCTCCGCGTGGAGTTCGAGCACCTCCGCGGCCATCCAGGCCTGTTGCGGCGATCGCGAGCGGGACCACGCGCGGGCGAGCGGGAGCGTGATCGCCGCGGGCAGGTTGCGCGCTGCGCGGGACAGGACGAATCTGGCCGGCTGGCGGACCACGCCGACTTGCGCCAAGGCAGCAGCAACGAGGGACTCCGCGCGAGGACCTCCGAGCTTCATCAGCGCGCGCACCGCCAGCGCCAACCGGCTCGGTCGCTGGGGATGCAGGCTGGCGGAGAGGATCTCGAGGTCCGTGGGTTGGGCGAGCGCGGCGATTTGCTTCAGCTCACCGTGGTCGCGGCGGAGCTGCTCCGCGGCGAGCAGTTCCTCACGTAGGTCGCCGAAGGGCGGCCGCCGTGCGCGCAGTGCTGCCTTGTGTGCGGCATCGCCTGCGACCGCGCGTTCGAAAGCTCGCGCGATGCGGGACCCTGGGTTGGACTCGGGCGGAAAGTAACTAGCAACCAGATACAACCCGAGCTGGTCGTCGAGCTCTTCATCCGTTGCGAATCGGGCCTCGAGCAGCGGAGCGAGCCGTGAATTGAACGCCGTGTCGCCGTGCTGCAGGAGCCCTTCCCAGTTGGCGCCCCAGCTCGCGTAGGCCTCGATCCAACCCCACGCGCCGGCGTCGCCACGTCGCGCGAGCTCGGCGGTGACCTGGGGTGCGATGCGCGGCTGGTCCGGGTCGAGCGCCTCGATGCGGCGCACACCGGCCAGCAGGTACTCGAAGTCCACGCCGACTTGCTGCGCGAGCTCGGCGTAGTAGCGCGTGCGCGACTCGCTCTGACCGTCGTAGCGGCCGTCGTGGAGCAGGCAGTCGTGCAGGAGGTCGCGAGCTTCGGCGCGCGGCAGCGCGAGGGCCGCGAGGAATCCCGCGCCGCGCCCGCGCTGGAGTTGGCCCAGCACCGACTCGGGCGGAGCCGGCTGCCACGCGCCCAGATCGCCGCCCTCCGTCAGTTCGCCCGCCCCTGGAACTCGCCGTCGACCGTGCTGATCTTGATCTGGTCGCCGACCGCCACGTGCAGCGGCACCTTGACCTTCATCCCGGTCTCGACCGTCGCTTCCTTCTTCACGTTGGTCGCCGTGTTGCCCTTCACCGCGTGCTCGGACTCGATCACCTTGAGCGTCACGCTCGGCGGCAGCTCGACGCCCAGCGCCAGCGCCTCGTGGAAGGTGACCTCGACCACCGTGTTCTCGCGCACGAACCCCATCTTGTCCTCGACCAGCTCGGGCTGCAGCGGGAACTGCTCGTAGCTCTCCTGGTCCATGAACACGTAGCCGGTCGAGTCCTTGTACAGGTACTCGCACTTCTTGCGGTCGAGGTACGCGACCTCGAACACGTCGGCCGAGCTCAGGCGCATCTCCTTCGAGGCCCCCGTGATCACGTTCTTCAGCCGCGTGTGGATCACGGCGCGCAGGTTGCCCGGCGTGTGGTGCATGTACTCCGTGATCAGCCACAGCTGGCCGTTGTCGACGATCACGGTGCCTTTGCGCAGTTCGGTGGCTCGGACGCCCATGGGGGATGCTCGCAGGGGAGGCGGTGGGGATGGAGGGCGAAGAGGATAACGGCTGGCCGCGGAGGGCGGAACCCGGTGCGGCCTCTCAGAACCTGCGCCGCTCGTTCGACGAGGGGATGTTCAGCGCCTTGCGGTACTTCGTCACCGTGCGGCGCGCGATCTTGACCTGGTCGCGCTGCTCCAGCAGGTCGGCCAGCTCGTCGTCGGACAGCGGCTTGTCCGGGTCCTCCTGCCCGACCAGCTCGGCGATGCGCTGCTTGATGCTGATCTGGCTGGCGACCTCGCCCGAGGCCTTCTGCGTGCCGCCGGCGAAGAAGTACTTGAGCGGGAAGATCCCGCGCGGCGTCTGGGCGTACTTGCCCGACACCGCGCGGCTGACGGTCGAGATGTGCACGCCCACCTGGTCGGCGACCTCCTGCATGCGCAGCGGCTGGAAGCCCGAGGTGCCCTTGTCGAGGAACAGCTTCTGGCGCGCGAAGATCACCTCGGCGACGCGCAGCAGCGTGCTCTGGCGCAGCTGCACGGCGTCGATGAACCAGCGCGCCGTCTCCAGCCGCTTGCGCACCCACTCGCGCACGCCGTCGCCCTTCTTGGCCTGCTTGAGGTACTCGCGGTAGGCCGGCGACAGGCGCAGCTCGCGCGCGCGCTCGCGCTCCAGGCGCACGACGTACTCGCCGTCGACCTCCTCGACGATCACGTCGGGCGTGATCACGTCCGCGCGCACCTCGCCGTACCCGGAGCCCGGGCTGGGCTCGAGCGTCTTCAACAGCTCGATCGCCGCCTTGACGTCCTCCAGCGGCCGCTCGGTCGCCTTGGCGATGCGCGGCAGCCGGTTGTGCTCGACGTCCTCGAGGTGGTTCTCGACGATCGCCACCAGGAGCGGGTCTTCCATGCCGAACGCGCCCAGCTGCAGCCGCAGGCACTCCTTCAGGTCGCGCGCCGCGAGGGCGGGGTGGCTGACCATGCGCAGCTCCTCGATCACCTGCGCCAGCTCCGCCGGCTCGACCGGCGGCTCGCCCTCGAGCGTCGCACCCTTGGCCAGCTCCTCGAGCGGCGTCGTCAGCCAGCCGCGCTCGTCGAGCGAGTACAGGACGTACTCGCACAGGCGCCGCTGGCGCGCGTCGAGGTCGAGCATCGCCAGCTCCTCGAGCAGCGCCTCGGCCAGCGTCTTCGAGCCGTCGGGCGTGTTGGCCATCGCCTCGAGCTTCTTGTCGCCGTCGTCCTCGGGTCCGCGCGTGCGGTTGCCCAGGCTGTCGCGCGGGTTGCCGGCGCGCTCGAGCTCGTCGAGGATCGCGTCGACCTTGCGCTCGGTGTCGCTGGCCCCGAGCTCACCCGGGCTGGCGGAGAGCGTCGGGTCGGCCTCCGGCGGCCCGTTCTCGGCCAGCTCGAGCAGCGGGTTCGACTCCAGCTCCTGCTCGATGCGCTCCTCGAGATCCAGCCCGTTGAGCTGCAGGATCTGCATCGCCTGGATCATCTGCGGCGACTGGAGCAGCCGCTGTTCGAGGCGCGCGGATTGGTTGAGGCCGAGTTTCACGGGGAGGGTAGGCCGGCGCGCGGCCAGCGCTACCAAACTACGGCCCGAGAGTTGCTAAGTACAAGGCGCCGCAGCGAGTCTCTCGCGGCGCGCGCGCTTCAGGGCGCGCCGAGCGCGAGGGTCAGCTCGCCCGGCCCGGCCGGCGGGGCGGCGAAGAGCGTGCGCGCGCCGTCCTTGGGCGCCAGGCGCAGGCCCTCGGTCCACAGCGCGCGGCGCAGCTGCTGCAGCTTGCCGAGCTGCGCGTCGCCGCGCGAGACCTCGAGCGGCGCCTCGCTGGCCGCGCTCCAGGCGCGCGCGGTCAGGGCCTCGCCCTGCAGCGCGAGATCGAGCACGAAGCCGTCGCGCACCAGTTCGAGCTCGGGCGAGGGCATCCAGGTCTGCGGCGCGAGCTCCGAGCGGTACTCGGTCAGGAAAGGCTGCTCGCGCAGCGCCAGGACGCGCGCCGGCTGTCCGGCGCTGCACGGCACGCTGACGCTGAACGCGCCGCGCTTGAACTCGACCCGCCCGCTGGCGAGCCGCACGCCCTCGGTGGCCTTGATCAGCGCGCGGACCTCCTTCATCAGCGGCGCGTCGCCGCGCGGCACGAACAGCAGGTCGTTGGTCCAGTACAGCGCCGTGCGCGCGCCGCGCGCGCCCGAATCCGGCGCACGCGCGCCCTCGGCCGCCCCGGCGATCGCGGCCGGCGCCAGCGCCACGGAACCCGCGGCGAGGCCGCCGAAGCTGCCCTCCTTGGCCAGCTGCCCGCCGGGCGTCGCCGGCTCGAGCGCGCGCGCCTCGGAGGCCAGGAAGGCCAGGTCGAGCATCGTCCAGCCCGCGCCCTCGCCGCCGCCCTCGGGGTCGGGGCGCGCGCTGGCCTGGATCGCGAGGCGCCAGTCGGGCCGCTGCGCCAGCGGCGCGCCGGCCAGCGTGACCTCCAGCGTGCCGCCGCTGTCGACGACGCCGGAGAAGGCCAGCTGCACGCTCTGCACCGCGGGCTCCTCGAGCACGCCCAGGTCGGGCGTGTCGGGGTCGAAGCGCGCGACCTCGAGCAACTCGGCCAGGTCGAGGAAGCCGCTGAGGTGCACGCGCCGGCCGCCGTCGACGCGCGCGGCGGTCAGGTGCACGCTCGGGCCGCTGAAGGCGCTGCCGAGGATCGGCTGCGCGACGCCGCTGTCGGCCGCGACCTCGACGTCGAAGCCCGCGACGAAGGCGCGCGTGCGGCGCGCGCCCAGGAACAACTCCTCGCCCGAGCGCGCGCGCGCCTTGCTCCGCAGCGCCTGCTCGCCGCCCGGGCCGCGCCCGACGAGCTCGATCGAGAGCTCGATCTCGAGCCGCTCGCCCTGCTGGGCCAGGTCGCGCAGCAGGGCGCGCGCGCCGGCCAGCGCCTCGTCGGGGCCGCGCGCGATCAGCGCCGGCGAGGAGCGCAGGAACTCGAGCCTGGCGCCGCGCGAACGCGCGTCGTCCTCGAGGATCTGCATCACCAGCGCCTGGGGCAGCTTGGCCGGAGGCGCGGAGCGCTCCTCGTCGTGGCCGCGCGGCCGCAACATCAGGTGCGAGCCGTCGAGCAGCGCCTCGGGGTGGGCGGCGGGGGCTTGCGGCGCGCACAGCGCGGGGAGTTCCAGCGCCACCCAGTCGGCCGGGGCGCCGGGCAGGCTCGCGGCGCCCGGCAGGCTCGCGCCGCTCGGCAGGACCAGACTCGGCAACACGAGCACGGAGACCAGCGGGATCATGCGGGCGTTCCTAGCACCGCCCCGGTGCAGCGGTCACGAGCGACCGCCGCGGGAGAGCGGTCAGTTGATCTTGAAGACGTCGCGGTACTTCGGGTTGTCGGCCAGCTTCTTGAACAAGGGCTCCTTGGCCAGGTCGGCCAGGCGCTTGAGGCTGATCGGCGCGCGCTCGAGCGTCTGCGCCGCCTCCTTCAGCTTGTTCTGCTGCATGTAGCAGCGCGCCAGCCCGACGTAGGCCTCGTCGAGCCGCGCCGAGAGGTCGTTCTTGGCCAGCGACAGCGCCTGCTGGTAGTCGCGCTGCGCGTCCTTGTACTCGGCCAGGCGGTACAGGATCCCGGCGCGCTGCTCGTAGGAGTTGGACCAGGTCTTGTTGCGCTCGATCTGCTCGTCGTAGTCGGCGAGCAGCTCCTTCTTGGCGTTGCGGTCGCCGGTCTGGTGCAGCAGGATCAGCGCCGCCTCCTTGAGCTCGCGCTCGGGCGACTGCGCGACGACGCGCAGCTCCTTGCGCAGCTCACTGTCGAACTCGGCGCCGAAGGCCGCCAGCTCGGCCAGCACCTTGATGCGCAGGTCGCGCGGCGCCGCCAGGTCCTCGACGATGCGCAGGAAGGCGATCAGCACCGGCTTGCCGACGGCCTCGGGGCAGGCCTTGTAGTAGGCGAACAGGCCGTCGACGTAGCCGGCGGCCTCGCGCGTCGCCTGCGCCAGCTTGAGCACCTTGGGCGCGTGCGCCACGCCGCGCGCCTCGGCCAGCGCGCTCAGCGCGAAGCGCACGATCTCGGCCGAGGGATCGGAGAGCGCGCCGACCAGCACCTTCTCCGCCTCGGGTCCGCCGATGCGCACCAGCGCCGTCAGCGCGTCCTTGCGCACCGCGCCCTGGGCCTGGGCGAAGAACTGGCCGATCAAGGGCGCGACGCGCTCGGGCTCGGGGGTGGTCGCCAGCACGACCAGCGCGTTGCGCCGGCCGTCGGTCGTGCCGGTGCGCAGGTGTTCGAGCAGCGCGTCGGTGATCGAGCGCGAGGGCCGCGCGGCCAGCGCCAGCGCGACGTACTGCGCCAGGAGCTTCTGGCCGTCCGTGCCGCTGGCGCCGGGGTCGAGGCGCTTGACCAGCAGCGGGGCCGCTTCGGCACCCAGCGCGATCAGCTTGTCGCGCTGCTCCTCGAGGCCGCTGATGCGGCGCACCTGCGCCTCCATCTCCATGTCGGAGAGCACCTGGTCGACCTGCGTCGCGAGCTGCGTCTGGACGCCGTCGCGCATCTGGCGCAGGCGCTCGAGGAACTGCTGCAGCGTCTCGCGCTCGCCCGGCTTGGGCAGCTGGGCCGGCGCCGGCGCGGCCAGCAGCAGGGTCACGAGCAGGAGGGCCGGCGTGCGCATGGGGGTGGCGAGCCTAGCGCTCGCCGCCGGATCCTACCAAGCCCGCGGCGCGGGGTTGCGCCCCGGCTCGCGCACCGAGCCGCTCAAGCCGCCGGACGGCCGGGCGGGCGCAGCAGGAAGTCCGCGCCGCGCCGGGCACACTCGCCGGGCAAGAGGCCCGACCACAGGCGCGCCGGCGCGCGCGCGGCCGGTTGCGGGCCGGGCAGGGGGCGCGGGCCGTAGATGGCGCGCAGGCGCAGGCGGTGGCGGAAGATCCAGGAGCGCACCGCTGCGCTTTCGGCGCCGGCGCGGGCGGCGGTTGAGGCCAAGCGGATTTCGCCCGGCGTGACAAGCTGCCGTGTGCGTGTTGGGATGTGCGGCTCGCGCCCGAGGCTCAGGCGGCCGCGCGACACCATGGAAGTCCGTTCCCACCCGCACCCGCCGCCGCCCGCCGCGGCCACGGCCCACGACGTGATCGTCGTCGGCGCCGGGCACGCGGGCATCGAAGCGGCGCTGGCGGCGGCCCGCCTCGGCGCGCGCGTCGCGCTGGTGACGCTGCGGCTCGACCGCATCGGCGAGATGAGCTGCAACCCGGCGATCGGCGGCGTCGGCAAGGGCCAGATCGTGCGCGAGATCGACGCCCTGGGCGGCGCGATGGGCCTGGTCGCCGACGCGACCGGCATCCAGTTCCGCATGCTGAACACCGGCAAGGGCTTCGCCGTGCGCGGGCCGCGCTGCCAGTCCGACCGCCACCTGTACCGCGAGGAGATCACGCGCCTCGTCGCCGCCACGGCCGGGATCGAGCTGGTCGGTTCCGGCGCCGCAGGGCTCGCGGTCGAGGAGCGCGCGGGCCCCGGGAGCGCGCGGCGCGTCACGGGCGTCCTGCTCGACGACGGCCGCGCGCTGGCGGCGCGCGCGGTGGTGATCACCACCGGCACCTTCCTGCGCGCGATCATGCACACCGGCGAGGCGCAGTCGGGCGGCGGGCGGGCGGGCGAGGGCACGTCGAGCGGCCTGTCGCGCGACCTCGAACGCCTGGGCCTGCGCCTCGGCCGCCTGAAGACCGGCACGCCGCCGCGCCTGGCGCGCGACTCGATCGCCTGGGAGGCGCTCGAAGCGCAGCAGGGCGACGCGCGCCCGACGCCCTTCTCCGACCGCACCGAGCGCGCGCGCTTCCCGAGCCTGCCGCAGGTCGCCTGCCACGTCACCTGGACCAACCCGCGCACGCACGAGCTGATCCGGGCCAACATCCACCGCGCGCCGATGTACGCCGGCCGCATCCAGGGCGTCGGGCCGCGCTACTGCCCCTCGGTCGAGGACAAGGTGATGCGCTTCGCCGACAAGGAGCGCCACCAGGTGTTCCTCGAGCCCGAGTCGCTCGCCACCGACGTGATCTACGTCAACGGCGTCTCGACCTCGCTGCCGGGCGAGGTGCAGGAGGCCTTCCTGCGCACGATCCCGGGCCTGGAGCGCGCGCAGTTCCTGCGCCACGGCTACGCGGTCGAGTACGACTTCGCGGCCCCCGAGCAGCTGGCCGACACGCTGGCGGTCAAGGACGTCGCGGGCTTGTTCCTCGCCGGGCAGATCAACGGCACCTCGGGCTACGAAGAAGCGGCGGGGCAGGGGTTGATCGCGGGCGCCAACGCGGCCCTGTGGGTGCAGGACCGCGCGCCCTTCACGCTGGCGCGCCACGAGGCGTACATCGGCGTGATGGTCGACGACCTGACGGTCTCGAACCCGACCGAGCCCTACCGGATGTTCACCAGCCGCGCCGAGCACCGGCTGGTGCTGCGCAACGACAACGCCGACGAGCGCCTGGTGCCGCGCGCGTGCGCGATCGGCCTGGTGGGGGAGGAGGCGCTGGCGCGGCTCGAACGGAAGCGCGCGGCGAAGGCGGCGGCGCGCCAGGTGCTCGAGCGCCTGCGCAACGCGAGCTACGGCCACCGCACGCTGCTCGAGGCGCTGCAGCGGCCCGAAGTCACCTTGTCGGCGCTGGTCGCGGCGCACCCCGAGCTCGCGGCGCTGGCGCTCGACGAGGCGACGCTGGAAGCGCTCGAAGTCGACGTCAAGTACGCCGGCTACGTGGCGCGCCAGCAGGAGTCGATCGAGCGCCTGCGCGCGCAGGACGCGGTCGAGATCCCGCTCGACCTCGACTACGCCGCGCTGGCGGGGCTGGCGAACGAGGCGCGCGACAAGCTGGCGCGCATCCGCCCGCGCACGCTCGGCCAGGCCGGGCGCATCGCCGGCGTGCGCCCGCCCGACGTCGCCTTGCTCGCGATCCACGTCGCGCGGCGCCAGCGCGCGGGCGCGCCGTGAAGCAGTCGCTGGCGCTGGTGGCGCTCGTGGTGCGCGACTACGACGAGGCGCTGGCCTTCTACGTCGGCGTGCTCGGCTTCGAGCTGATCGAGGACACGCCCGTGCCGGAGCAGGGCAAGCGCTGGGTGGTCGTCGCTCCGTCAGGATCTCGCGAGACGCGCCTCCTGCTCGCGCGCGCCGCGCAGCCCGAGCAGTCGGCGCGCGTCGGCGACCAGACCGGCGGGCGCGTGTTCCTGTTCCTCCACACCGACGACTTCGCGCGCGACCACGCGGCCTATGTCGCGCGCGGGGTCGAGTTCGTGCGCCCGCCGCGGCGCGAGCCGTACGGCACGGTGGCGGTCTTCCGCGACCTGTACGGCAACCTGTGGGATCTGATCGAGCCGGCCGGGGGCTGACCGCTCACGACCCCTTGCGCAGGATCACGATCTTGACCGTGTTGAACAGGATCGACAGGTCGAACAGGAGCGACTGGTTCTTGATGTAGAACAAGTCGTACTGCAGCTTCTGCAGCGCGTCCTCGAAGCTGGCGCCGTAGCGGTAGTTGATCTGGGCCCAGCCGGTCAGGCCGGGCTTCACGATGTGCCGTTGCTTGAAGTAGTTGATGCGCTGCGCCAGGTCGTCGACGAAGTGCTGGCGCTCGGGGCGCGGGCCGACCAGCGACATGTGGCCGGCGAGCACGTTGAACAGTTGCGGCAGCTCGTCGAGGCGCGACTTGCGCAGGAAGCGGCCGGCGCGCGTGATGCGCGGGTCGTCCTGCGTGGCCCACACCGGCCCGGTCATCTTCTCGGCGTCGGCGCGCATGCTGCGGAACTTGTAGAGCGTGAACAGCTGGTTGTCGCGGCCGACGCGCTCCTGCGAGAACAGGATCGGGCCGGGCGAGTCGAGGCGCACCGCGATCGCCGTGGCGATCATCAGCGGCCAGGTGACCAGGAAGATCGCCAGCGCCACGACCACGTCGAGCAGGCGCTTGCCGAGCTCGGTCCAGGGATGGCGCGCGAAGCCCTCGTTGAAGATCAGGTACGAGGGCCGCAGCGCCTCGACCGCGATCTTGCCCGTGATCTGCTCGTACAAGGCCTCGCGCTCGCGCACCGAGATGCCCGCCAGGCGACAGGCCAAGAGGTCCTCGGTCGGCAGCATCTTGCGCCGGTCGTCGAGCGCGATCACGACCACGTCGATGCGCTCCTTCTGCGCCAGCTCGAACAGCGTCTTGGCCCCCTCGTGCGGCAGCGGTGCGAGCAGCGCGGGCGCCAGCCAGGCTTCGTTCGCCGCCGCGAGCGGCGCGGCGATCGTCGCCGTGCCGGCCCCAGCCGTCGCGCCGCCTGTCGCCGTGGCGTTGGCGGTCGCCGTGGCGTTGGCGAGGCGCGCCGGCTGCGGGTCGGGCGCGGCGCGGCGCAGGCTGAAGACCTGGCCGTTGCCGCGCGCCGCACCCTCGGGCCCGGCGTCGGGCAGCACCCCCGCCAGCTCGTAGCCCGCGTCCGGCCGCTCGCGGATCTCGCGCGCCAGGTCGACGGCACCCTTGCCCGAGCCCAGGATCAGCACGCGCTCGGCGAAGTTGGCGCGGCGCAGCGTCCAGTGGAAGGCCGCGCGCCACCAGTAGAGCACCGCGAAGCCGCTCAACAGGCCGAAGACCACCACCTGCACGCGCTGCGACAGCGAGAGCGGCGGGATGTCGAACACGCGCACCAGGCCCCACACGTGCGCCAGCAGCACGGCCCCCAGCGCCAGACCCAGCGCCGAGCCGGCCGACTCGACGAAGCGCGAGGAGCGCGCGTAGTTCGAGCCCGAGATGCGCACGTCGTAGAGCTCGTTGAACGAGATCGCCAGCTGCGCCAGCACCGAGAGCAGGAAGGCGGTCAGCACGCAGCGCAGCGTGGCGTCCTCGGTGCTCAGCGCCTGCGGCAGGCGCGCCAGCTGGTCGACCACCGACGGGCTGGCCTTCCACAGGTGCGCGGTCAGCCAGCCGCCGAGCACCAGGGTCAGCAGCACGGTCTCGCTGCCGATCAGCAGCGCCTTGCGCAGCGGCAGGTAGTGGCGGAGGACGCGCAGCATGCGGGGGAGAGGGCGGGACGCCGCACCTTCCGCGCGGCATGCGAGGGGCCGCGGGGGAGCTCGTCGGAGGTTGTACCATGATCGACGCGCGCGCCCGCGCAATTGACAGGCGCCGGGCATCTGGCCGCGGTCCGGCAAGGAATTCCGGGTCAGCCGCGCGAACGGCCGAGGTCGCGCTGGTGCACCAGCCGCAGCCGGCCGTCGCGCTCGCTGCGCAGCACCTCGCACAGGTCGACGCGCACCGGCGCGCCGACCGAGCGCTCCAGGCGCCGGGCCGCGGCCGCCAGGCGTCGCCGGCGGCGCGCGTCGAGGCGCTGGCCCGGCTGCCAGCGCGCGGCGGGCAGCTCCCGACCGCGAGGGCGGGGCAGGGCCAGCTCGCGCCCGCTCTTGACCTCGATCAGCACCCACACGCCGGCTTCGCGCGCGACCAGGTCGAGCTCCAGCGCCGCGGTGCGCTGGCGCCGCGCGAGCACGCGCCAGCCGGCGCGCTCCAGCTCGCGCGCCGCGAACTGCTCACCGAGCAGGCCCAACTCGGCGTCGTCCGGCGTGCAGCGGCGCGAGAAGCTCTGCGGCGCGCGCGTCAACCACGCGCGCCGCAGCGCGCGCACGAGTCTCTCCCAGCGGGTCCGCATGCGGCCCGCGAGCGCCCGCGCTGGGGAGGACGGCGGCGCTCGCGCCTCAGGTCTTGGTCTCGACCGGCGTGTCGTCGAAGCGCCCGCGGATCGCCTGGCGCTCGAACTTGATGCGCACGCCCTCGTCGGCCTGCAGCGTGACGAAGTCGTCCTGCAGGGCGGCGATCGAGCCGATCATGCCGCCCTTGGTGATCACCTTGTCGCCCTTCTTGAGCTCGCTGAGCATCAGCTGGTGCTGTTTGCGCGCCTTCTGCTCCGGGCGGATCATGAAGAACCAGAACACGACGATGCACAGGATGATCGGGATGAACCCGAAGATCTGCGAGCCGCCGCCCGAGGCTCCGCCGCCCGCGGCAGGCGCACCCGTGGTCGCGGCGTCTTGGATCAGCAGCATCAAGTTCGGCAGCATGGCGGTCTCCGGGCGGGTCGGAGCGGCCGGCGAGGGTGCCGGCCGCGTTGCGGGGCGAAGAGGCTAGCGAAGGCCCCCCTTTACGTCGAGACGGCCCTGTCCCAAGCTCGTGGCCCGCTTTCCCTCCCGCGCGACCGCCCGCCCTCCCCGTTCCCCGACCCGCCATGGCCGACACCTCCGAGCGCTTCGTGGTCGCCATGTCGGGCGGCGTCGACTCCTCCGTGGCGGCCTGGATGCTGCGCCAGGAGGGCCTCGACCTGGTCGGCCTGTTCATGCGCAACGGCGTGCACGTCGAGGAGCACGAGTCGGCCAAGAAGTCCTGCTGCTCGGTCGGCGACGCGCGCGACGCGCGCATGGTCGCGGCCAGCCTGGGCATCCCGTTCCAGTCCGTCGACCTCAAGGAGGAGTTCGGCGCGATCATCCGCTACTTCCTGGCCGAGTACGGCCGCGGCCGCACGCCCAACCCCTGCGCGGTGTGCAACCGCGACCTGAAGTTCAACCGGCTGCTGTCCTTCGCGCGCGAGCTCGGCGCCGCGGGCGTCGCCACCGGCCACTACGCGCGCCTGGCCGTCGTCGACGGCCGGGTCGAGCTCCGCCGCGGCCGCGACGCGAACAAGGACCAGTCCTACCAGCTGTTCGGCGTCGCCGAGGACAACCTGGCGCGCACGCGCTTGCCGCTCGGCGACCTCGAGAAGCGCGAGGTGCGCGCGCTGGCGACGCGCGCCGGCCTGAAGACGGCGGTCAAGAAGGACAGCCAGGAGATCTGCTTCGTGCCGAGCAACGACTACCGCGAGCTCCTGGCGCAACAACGCGTGGCGCTGCACCCCGGCGAGCTGGTCGACACCGCCGGGCGCGTGCTCGGTCGGCACGACGGCACCGAGCACTTCACCATCGGCCAGCGCCGCGGCCACGGCATCGCGGCCGCGGAGCCGCTCTTCGTCGTGGCGCTCGAGCCCGAGCAGGGCCGCGTCGTGCTCGGCACGCGCGCGGACGGCGGCGTGCCGCTGGCGACCGTCGCCGACCTCAACTGGATCGGCTTCGATCCGCCCGCCTCGGGCGAGTTCCGCTGCGAGGTGCAGCACCGCTACCGCGGCACGCCCGCGGCCGCGACGGTGACGCTGGGCGAGGGCCTGGCGCAGGTGCGCTTCGACGAGCCCGAGCTGGCGGTGACGCCCGGGCAGGGCGCCGCCTTCTACCGCGGAGACCGGCTGCTCGGCGGCGGCTGGATCGAGCGCGCGGCCAGCCGCGGCGCCGTCGCGCTCGAGGCTCATGCGCTCGACCGGACCGGCGGTGCCCGCGCGTGAGCCCCGCGGCGCGCGAGGTGCCGGCGTGAGCCGCCGCGCCCTGGCGCGCGCGCTCTTCGCGCTGGGCCTGGCGCTCCTGTTGGCCGGCGCCTGGGGCAGCTGGCCGCGCCGCTCGCACTCGGCGTGGGGCGGCGGGCGCGCGCTCGAGCTGGTGCTGCTCGACCTCTCCGACAGCGCGCGCGGCGCGCGCCCCGCGTGGAGCCGCGCGGTCGTCGCGCTGCTCGAGGAGCGTGCGCAGGCCGCGCGCGCCGCCGAGGCCGACTGGGGCCTGATCGCCTTCGCGCGCGGCGCCGAGCTGGTGCGCGAGCCCGGTCCGGCCGGGCCCGACGACCTCGCGCGCCTCGTCGCGCCGCTGGCGCAGCGCGACGGCGGCGCCAGCGAGCTCGCGGCGGCGCTCGACCTCGCGGCGGCGGTGCTCGAGCGCCGCGGCGCCGCCGGCGGCACGCTGACGATCGTCGGCGACCCGACGTCCACCGGCCCCGATCCGGGCGCGCGCCTCGCCGGCTGGCGCGCGCGCGGCTTCCGCGTCGTGCTCCGCGAGCCGGGCCCGGCGCGGCCCGAGGTGCTGCTCGGCGAGCCCGAGCTGCCGCGCGAGCTGCGCCCGGGCCAGGCGCTCGCGCTGCGCGTGCCGCTCTACTTCGCGGCCGGCGCCGAGCGCGCCTGGCTCGCGCTGACGGTCGAGGGACCCGGCGGCCCGGTCGAGCTGCAGCGCAGCGTCGAGCGGCCGCGCGGCGTCGCGGCCGACGCGGCGGGCATGGTGCTCGGCCACGCGGCGCTGACGCTCGCCGCGCGCGCCGAGGGTTGGCACACGCTCGAGCTGCGCGCGGGCGCGACGCAGGGCCGGGCCGACGCCCCGCCGCGGCGCGCCGCGCTGCGCGTCGGTTCGGCGACGCTGGTGCTGCTGTGCGAGAGCGCCGGCGCGGACGCGCGCCTCTTCGACGCGCTGAGCGCGGCGCTCGCGGCGCGCGGCACGCTGGCCGTCGAGCGCTGCGCGCCCGCGGAGCTGGCGGCGGGCCTGGCGCGCGCCGACGTGGTGATCAGCGGCGACGTCGCGCCGGCGGAGCTGGCGGCGCTGCCGGCGCGCGAGCTGGCGGCCTTCGTCGAGCGCGGCGGCGGCTGGCTGGCGCTGGCCGAGGGCCGCTGGGCCGAGGCCTTCGCCGCCGAGCCCGCGCCGAGCGCGCTGTTGCCCTTCGCGCCGCACAGCGACGCCGCGGCGCGGCGCGACATCGCCTTCCTGGTCGACGGCTCGGGCAGCATGGCCGGCGATCCGCAGCTCGCGCTGCAGCAGGCGCTGGTCGACGTGCTCGCGCAGCTCGCGCCCGCCGAGGCGGTCGAGTTCCGCTGGTTCGCCGGCGAGCTCGGCGCGCCGCTGCTGCGCCAGCCGGGCGCCGACGCGGCGACCCGCGCGCGCTTCGCCGCCGCGCTGCTCGCCGCGCACCCGCCGGGCGGGCCGACGCACCTCGGCCAGTCTCTGGCGAGCTGGCTCGCGACGCGGGGGCCCGGTGCCGCACCGGCACTGGTGTTCCTGTTCTCGGACGGCCGCGAGAGCGATCCCGCGCTGGGCGACCGGGCGGCACGCCTGGCGCGGGCGCGCGAACTCGCCGCGCGCGCGGCGGGCGCCCAGGTCAAGGTGATCCCGGTCGCGGTCGGTGCCGAGCCCGACGCCGAGCTGCTGTCGGCCCTGCAGCCCGCGGGCCAGCCGCTGGAGCGCGCCGGCAGCCTGCAGGATCCCGCGGCGCGCGAGCGCCTGGCGCGCCTGGTCGCGCGCACGCTGGCGAGCGAGCGCGCCGCGCCGCCGGGCGAGCAGGCCGTGCGCGCCGCCGACGCGCGCACGCTCGACGCGCGCGCCGCCAGCGTGCGCACGGCCCAGCTCGCGCTGCGCGCCGAGCCCTGGCCCTCGATCGCGCGTCCGCAGCGCGTCAGCCCGCGCGTGGACGCGCAGGTCCTCTGGCGCACCGCGGACGGCAGCCCGCTGCTCGCGCTGCGCTCGGCCGGGCTGGGCGCGACGGCGGCGACGGCCTTCGCGCTCGGCGAGCCAGGTCGCGCGTGGGGGACGCCGGAGTGGCTCGCGCTCTTCGCGCCGCTGGTCGAGGCGCTCGCGCGCGCGCGAGCGGCTGGCGCAGCAGCGGGGGCCGAGCCGGCGCTGAGCGCGAGCGACGAGGGTCTGGTGTTGACCGGCGCCGACCCGCGCGAACTCGAGATCGCCGCGCGCCTCGCCGCCGCGGACGCGGAGGCGATCGAGCTGACCTTCGTGGCCCAGCTCGAGCCTGCGGCGGGGGCCGAGCCGATCCCGAGCTGGCGCGCGGCCTGGCCGGCCGAGCTGCGCGCCGCGGCGGGCGGGCGCGCCGAGCTGCGCCTGGCGCTCGACCCGCCGCGCACCTTCTTCGTCGCCCTTCCCGCCCCCGAGACGCGCCTGCCGCGCCGCGTGTGGAGCCTGCCCGCGGCCGCCGATGCCCCGTTCGAACATCCGCCTCCCGCGCGGACCGCGGGCAGCGCGGCCTGGGCCTGGGGCGCGGGGCTCGCCGCCCTTGTGGTCCTCGGACTGGCGGCCTGGATCGGCGCGGGGGCGACGCGCGGGTTGGCGCCGGTCGACTGAGCGCGGACGTTCAAGCTCCCGGAGCTTTCTTCCGACACAGGGGACAGGGGCCCGTGACCCCACCCCCCGCAAGAAGGAAGAACCCATGCTCCGCACGCTCTCCGCGCGCCCGCTCGCCGCCCTGTTCCTGCTCCTAGGTGCCCTCGGGGCCGCCTGCACCACGACCAGCTCCTCGGTCGGCTCCGCGGGCCACTCGCCGTGGCTCGAGCCGACGCCCGAGCTCGAGGTGCAGATCGAGGACGCGGCCAAGCGCCTGCCCTGGACGCACGGCCTCGAGCGCGTCGAACTGATCCACTGGTTCGCGCAGGTCGGCGAACCCGCGTACGAGAAGCTCTTGGCGCTGGTGCTCGATCCGCGCAAGGACGTCGCCGGTGCGGCGCTCGCGGCGCTGGGCGCGACGCGCGACAGCCGCCTGGTCGATCCGCTGCGCGCGTTGCCCTGGCCGGCGCAGCAGGACCAGGACCTGGCGCTCGAACGCGCGCGCACGCTGCTGCGCCTCGGCGACTGGGACATGGTGCCGCACCTGATCGGCGGGTTGCGCGACGAGCGGCTGATGACCCGCGCGCTGTGCATCCAGGCGCTGTACGAGGCGACGCACGAGCGCCTGGGCTACGACGCGCGCGCCGAGGCCACCGAGCGCGAGACCTCCGTGCAGAAGTGGGAGCAGTGGTGGCACGGCCGCCAGACCGACCCGCTGCTGCAGACGATCCCCGGGAGCCCCAACCCGAAGGGGACGTCCAACTAGGGCTCGTCCTCCGCCGCGGCCGAATCCGGCAGCTCCTCGGGGCCGCCGAGCTCGGCGCGCAGGCGTGCGACCAGCTCGCGGAAGCGCGCCTCGCCGCGCAGGCGCTCGAGGTCCCGGTCCGCGAGCAGGTGCTCGAGGTCGTCGTAGCCGAGCTCGACCGCGCGCTCCAGCTCGTCCAGCGCCGCGGGCGTGTCGCCGGTCAGCGCCAGCGAGCAGGCCAGGTTGAAGCGGTAGGTCTCGTTCTCCGGCTCGCGGCGCACCAGCTCGCGGTCGAGCGCCAGCCCGCGCTCGTAGCGGCCGAGCGCGGTGCACACGTTGGCCAGCTCGAAGCACAGGGCGCTTTCGCCCGGCCGGCGTGCGAGGGCGCACTCGTAGAAGTCGGCCAGGAACTCGTCGCCCTGGCGCGCCAGCGCGCGGGCCTGCTGCTCGGTCAGCGCGAAGCCGGGGAGGTCCATGTTCGGCAGTCTACGCCGCCGCGGGCGTGCGAGTTGCGCACGCGGCCGGTCGCCCGGGCTTTGCCATCATGGGGTCCGAGGCCTACCGTGAACGTACCGGGGACGGGGATCCCGGGTTGGCTCGCGCGCGTCCGAAGTCCGAGGTGCTGCCATGGAAGTCCGGTTTTGCGATCTGTGCAACGAGTCGGTCCCGCAGGCCGACCTCGACCAGGGGCGCGCCAAGCTGCTGCGCGGCCGCGTCGTGTGCGCCACCTGCGATCGCGCGATGAGCGTGGCGCAGGGCTCGCACGCCCCCGGCGCACCCGGCGCACCTGGCGCGCCCGGCCCCGGCGGCCCGCAAAGTTCCGCGTCGCAGCTGCCGGGGCACGCGGCCCAGGGCGAGCGCAGCCTGGCCTCGCTGGCGCCTCCGCCCGCGCGCGCGCCGGCGCGCTCCGGAGCGCTCGGGCTGTGGGTGGCGGTGATCGGCCTGCTGTTCACCGCCGGCGCGATCGCGGTCTTCGACGGCCGGCTGGAAGACCTGGCGCGCGCCGACCTCGAGTCCGGGCAGCGCACGTCGAGCATCGAGCGCGCGCTCCAGCCGCTGCGCAGCACGCAGGCCGAGCTGGCGCGCGGCCAGGGCGAGCTCGAGGCGCGCTTGCGCGACGAGCGCGGCCGGGAACGCGAGGTCTGGCAGCGCGACCTGGGCGAGCTCGCCGCGCGCGTCAAGGTGGCGCGCGAGGAGCTCTCCGCGCTGGCCGGCGAGCTCGAGGTGCTCAAGCGCGACACGCTGGTGGGCCAGACGGCCTGGCAGCAGCGCGTCGAGGAGCTCTCGCAGCGCGTCGCGGCCCAGGAGGACGACTTCACCGCGCAGGCGACGCGCCTCGCCGCGCTCGAGGAGTTCGCCAAGAACCCGCCGGTGGTCGCGGTCGACGAGCCCGCGGCACCGGCGCAGCCGGGTGCGGCGGCGTGGAAGGCCTTCCTCTCCGACCTCGCCAGCGCCGACGCCGGCCACCGCTGGCAGGCGGTCGACTCGCTCGGCCAGTCGGGCGATCCCGAGTGCGTGCCGCACCTGATCCCGATGCTCAAGGACGCCGACGTCTTCGTGCGCATGGCGGCGGCGCGCGTGCTCGGCAAGCTCGAGGCCGCGCCCGCCGTGCCGGCGCTGATCGACGCGCTCGAGGACGTCGACTCGCCCGTGCGCGAGGCGGCGCTGGTCGCGCTGCAGCAGGTGACCAAGCGCGAGCTGACCTTCGATCCGCAGGCCAACGACGCCGAGCGCGCGCGGCGCGTCAAGGCCATCCGCGACTGGTGGAAGAAGGCCGAGGAGGAGACCGCGCCGGGCAAGGGCACGCCCAACGGCGGTTGAGAGCCCTGGGCAAGGCCTTTCCGGGGCGCCGGGGAGGCGCTGCGGCGCGGGGTGCGTTGCCGCTCGGCGGATCTGTGCGTAGGATCTCCGCCCCGACTCCCCGAAGGAAGCACTCCCCATGCGCCATCCGGTCACGCTGATCCGCGGCGACGGCACGGGCCCCGAGCTCGCAGCCGTCACGAAGAAGGTCCTCGACGCCACCGGTGTGGCCTTCGAATGGCACGAGGTCGACGCCGGCGTCGACGTCATGGAGCGCGCCGGCACGCCGCTGCCGGACGAGGTGCTGGTCTCGATCCGCAAGACCAAGAACTGCCTCAAGGCGCCGATCACCACGCCGGTCGGCACGGGCTTCCGCTCGGTCAACGTCGCGCTGCGCAAGGAATTCGACCTGTACGCCTGCGTGCGGCCGTGCAAGACCTACGCCGGCGTGCGCTCGCGCTACCAGGCGATCGACCTGGTGATCTTCCGCGAGAACACCGAGGACCTGTACGCCGGGATCGAGTTCGAGCTGGGCGCGGCGAACACCAAGCAGCTGATCTCCTCCATCCTCGAGCTGGCCGGCGGCAAGGCCAAGATCCGGCCCGACTCCGGCATCTCGATCAAGCCGATCTCGGTCAGCGGGACGGAGCGCATCGTCAAGTCGGCCTTCGAGTACGCGGTGAAGAAGAAGCGCAAGAAGGTCACCGCCGTCCACAAGTCGAACATCATGAAGTTCACGGACGGCTTGTTCCTGGCGACCGCGCGCAAGGTGGCGGAGAAGTACCCCTCTATCGCCTTCGAGGACCGCATCGTCGACAACATGTGCATGCAGCTGGTGCAGAAGCCGGAGGACTACGACGTCCTGGTGCTGCCCAACCTGTACGGCGACATCGTCAGCGACCTGTGCGCCGGCTTGATCGGCGGCCTGGGCATCGCGCCGGGTGCCAACATCGGCGACGGCGGGATCGCGATCTTCGAGGCCACGCACGGCTCGGCCCCCAAGTACAAGGGCCAGGACAAGGTCAACCCGACGGCGATGATCCTGTCGGGCGTCTTGATGCTCGAACACCTGGGCGAACTCGAGCCGGCCAAGCGCCTCGAAGCCGCCGTCGCGCAGGTGATCCGCGAAGGCAAGCAGGTGACCTACGACCTCAAGCCCGACCGCAACGACAAGACCGCCGTCGGCACCCGCGCGATGGGTCAGGCGATCATCGACGCGCTGGAGACGGTGCGCATCTAGGGGTCGCGCGACGCCAGGCGTTCGTGCACCCGCGCGGCGAACTCGGGCCAGGCCGGCGAGACGCCGCGCTGTTCGAAGAGCAGCGCCAGGCGCAGCGCGTGGGCCGAGCGGCGCTCGGAGAGCTGCGCGCGCGCGTCGGCGTCCTGGCAGGCACGCAAGAGGTCGTCGAGCTGGCGGATCGAGCGCGAGAGCTCGACCTCCTCGGGCAGGAACCCGTGGCCCTTGAGCAGGATGGCGCTGGCGCGCAGCTCCTCGGGCAGCGCGGAGAGGTCCTCGACCTCGAGCGGCTGGCCCTTGCCGGGGTAGTCGTCGAGCTCGCCGCGCGCCACCGCCTCGGCCAGCTTGCGCTCGGCGATGCGGTCGAGGGGGTCCATCACCACACGAGCGTCAGCCCGTTCGACACGTTGGCCGTCGCCGGCGGGCAGAAGGTGGTCGAGGCGTTGCGATAGAACGCGGCGTAGTAGCGCACCGCGCCGCTGCCCGGGGTCACCTGGCCGCGCTGCGAGAGCGTCAGCGTCGCGTCGTTGGGGAAGTTCGAGTCCGGGAAGGCGCAGGCGCCGCCGACGGCACCGCGGCCGCGCAGGCGGATCAGCGTGCCGCTGGCGCAGAGGACGCCGTCGTGGAAGAGCGCGTCGCCCAGCGCGTCGTGCTGCATGAACAGCGTGAACGAGGTGACCGGAGTGTTGCTCGACTGCAGCTGCACCGTGTCGGGGTTGGTGTTGCCGGTCGCCGCGAGGTTCGAGCCGCTGGCGCTGAAGCTGTGCGCGCAGCCGTTGCCGGTGATGCCGTTGTTGCCGCAGGGGCAGGGCGTGGTGTGGTCGGTCAGCAGGCCGTCGCCCGAGCAGAAGCTCGTGGCCGGCGAGCAGCCGGTCATCGTCGCGATGTCGAGGCAGCCGTTGCCTTGCAAGCAGAAGGAGATGCAGCCGTCGGTCGTGCCGGTGATGAACCAGCGCTCGCCGACGACCAGCGGCTGCGGCGCGTTCTGCGGGATGTACAGGCCGCCCGAGTCGGGCGAGATGAGGATGCAGCTGACGCCCTGCACGATGGTGACGCAGTCGCTGAAGGGGACCTGCGCGGCGGCGACCGGGGCCAGGCCGAGGAACGAGAGCGTGAGGAGGAGGGAACGCATGGTCGATGCTCCGCGTGCCGTGCACGCCCGGACTCCTGCCGGAGCCCGCTACCAGTCGATCGTGAGCCCGTTCGACACGTTGGCCGTGGCGGGCGGGCAGAAAGTCGTCGAAGCGTTACGGTACCAGCCCGCGTACCAGCGCCGCACCCCCTGGCCGGGGAAGACCTGCCCGCGCTGCGAGAGCGTCAGCGTCACGTCGTTGGCGAAGGCCGAGTTCGGGAAGAAGGCCTCGCCGCCGACGGCGTTGCGGCCGCGCAGGCGGATCAGCGTGCCGGCGGCACAGAGCACACCGTCGTGAAAGGTCTGGTCGCCCGCGGCGTCGTGCTGCATGAAGAGCGTGAAGGAGCTGACCGGCGTGTTGGTCGAGTGCAGCACCACGTCGTCGAGCGCCGCCACGCCGCTGGCGGCGAGGTTCGCACCGTTCGGGTCGAAGGAGTGCGCGCAGCCGTTGCCCGCGCTCCCGTCGTTGGCGCAGGGGCAGGGTGTCGTGTGGTCGACGAGCGACCCGTCGCCCGAGCACATGGCCTGGATGTCGAAGGGCCCGCCCAGCGAGGCGTCGGCGTTGACGTTCTGCGCGTAGACGTCGTTGGCGAGGCCCAGGCCGCGGTCGTCGGTCCAGGAGCAGCGCACGATGCCCGAGGCGTCGTTGACGATCTCGAGGTCGTCCTTGGACGTGACCGCCGTGCACAAGTCGATGCCGCCCGGCGTCCACTGGATGACGCCGTTGCCGTCGACGCGCTGGCCCTTGACCTTCTTGCCCGGCAGCGCCGTCGGCTGCTCGAACCACAGCACGACGGCACCGTCGCCCGAGAGCACGCAGCGCTCGAAGGACTCGTTGACCGTGTCGTAGGGCGCCAGCTCGACGCCGTCGTCGGTCCACAGGCGCACGCCGCCGGCCGAGATGCGCTGCACGCAGCTGGCCCAGGTCGACTGGGAGGTGTTGCGCTTGTTGAAGGCCACGATCACGTCGCCGCTGGGGTGTTGGGCCAGCGAGGGCGAGAACTTGGAGCGCGACGCCTCGGTCGAGACCGCCAGGCCGTTGTGGGCGAAGAGCTCGACGCCGTTGGCGTCGAGGTGCTGGACCAGCGCGTCGAAGGTCGTGCCGCTCGAGCGGTGCCAGGCGAACCAGGCACCGCCGGCGCCGTCGGGCTGCAGGATCGGGTCGTGCGCGATCGGCAGCGCGTTGAAGTCGTAGACGGCCGTGTACGAAGCCCACACGGCCGCGCCGCTGCCGTCGTACTTGCGCGCCCGCAGGTGGCGCGGCGCGGAGAAGGGCGTGATGTCGCGCAGCCACGAGACGATGTAGTTGCCGCTCTCGGCCGCCACCACGCGCGCGAAGCCCAGGTCCTCGGTCGCCGCCCCCGTGATCGCGATGCCGTCGGCCGCGAATTGCGGCGCGCCGGCGGGATCGAGCTTCTGCATGCGCACGCTGTCGTCGCCGACCTCGGTGCGCGACCAGACGCACACGTAGTTGCCGTCCGAGAGCTGCGCGAGGCGCGGGTTGGCCTCGTCGTCGGCGTTGCTCGAGAGCGTCACGCCGTCGACGCCCCAGTCGAAGCTGCCGTCGGCCAGGATGCGGTAGACCTGGACGTCGCGGTCGCCCCCGGCGCGCGTGTCGGTGAAGGCCAGCACGCACGCGCCCTGGGCATCGCACATCAGGTCCCAGTCGACCAGCGACGAGCTCTGCGGGTGGCCGCTGACCAACAGGCCGTTGTGCGCGAAGCGCTCGAAACCGCGCGCGTCGAGGTGCTGCAGGCGCACCGCGTAGCTGCCGCCCGAGTTGTCGAACCACCCGACCCAGGTGCCGCCCGCGCCGTCGGCGGCCAGCTTCGAGTTGATCTGCTCGCCGCTGGCGTCGCCGACCGGCAGGTTGACGGCCGGGTTGGTGCTCCACTGCGCGCGCGCCAGCGGCGCCAGGGAGCCCAGGGTCAGGACGGCCGACAGACAGGCGCGACGGTGGATGCGGTGCATCCCGACGAGCATCCACGGCAGGCGCAGCGCCCGCAATCCGCCGCCCGGTGAAACTCGTGCACGACTCGCGTCCCGGCCCTCGCGGGCCTCACCAGGTGATCTGCACGCCGTTGGTCACGTTGGCCGTCGCCGGCGGGCAGAAAGTGGTCGACGCATTGCGATAGAAGGCTGAGTAGAAGCGCACGGCGCCGCTGCCGACGATCACCTGTCCGCGCTGCGAGAGCGTCAGCGTCGCGTCGTTGGGGAAGTTCGTGTTGGGGAAGGTCGCTGCCCCGGCGACCGCGTTGCGGCCGCGCAAGCGCACCAGCGTGCCGCCGGCGCAGATCACGCCGTCGTGGAAGATCGCGTCGTTGGGCGTGTCGTGCTGCATGAACAGCGTGAACGAGCTGACCGGCGTCAGGCTCGAGCCGAGCACGACATCGTCGTTGGCCGGCACACCCGTCCAGGACAGGTTGGCGCCGCCCGGATCGAAGCTGTGGCCGCAGCCGTTGCCCGGCGTGGTCGCGTCGTTGCCGCAGGGGCAGGGCGTGGTGTGGTCGCTGAGCGTGCCGTCGCCGGCACAGAAGGCGATCGGGTTGGGCGGCCCCGCGCCGGCGAACTCGGTGAAGTAGTACGAGGAGACGTTGGGCAGCACCGAGACCAAGGCGCCGCTGACCGGGTCGAAGGTGCGGATCCCGGTCGCCTGCGTGGTCGCCGCGAGGATGTACAGGCCGTTGCCCAGCTGCTCGACGCCGCGCGTCGCGCCGGGGGTCGAGTAGTAGTTGAGCTGCGTCCCCGTCGCCGCGTCGTACTCGTACAGGCCGTTGGGCGCAGTCAGGTTGCCCGCGATCACGTTGCCGGCGTTGTTCAGGCTGATCTGCTCGGGGAAGTCGATGCCCGTGACGCCGTCCGAGGCGTGGAAGACGCCCACGAAGTTGCCCGCCAGGTCGTAGCGCGTGATGTCGTCGGTGTCGATGCCGGTCGAGAGCAGGTCGCCCTGGAAGCCGAGCACGTCGAAGGGGTCGTCGCTCAGGAACGAACCGAGGAAGGCCCCTGCGGGGTCGAACATCACGATCGAGTCGACGGGCACCACGCCGATGGCGTCGGCGTTCGAGACGTAGACGACGCCGTTGACGAACGCGGCTCCGCGGCAGTTGTTCACGTTGCCGATGCCGTAGTTGCCGAGCCAGGTCGTGCCGTCGAGCGAGAAGCGCATCAGCCGGTCAGCGGTCTGATCGGTGACCCAGATCTCGTTCTGGACCACGATCGCCTCGATCGGCGTCATCGGTCCGGCCGGCGCGAGCGTGATGTAGGCCGGATTGAGCACCGTCCCGTCGAAGGCATCGAGCAGCATCACGCGGTCGTTCGTGCCGTCGGGACACAGCAGGAACTGGGCGTGCAGGGGAACGGCGCCGAACAGGGCGGCCGCGAGGGCGGTCAGGGCGTGGGTGGGCTGGAGCATCTCGAGGTCCTCGAGCGGAAGAGTCCGCGACCTGGAGGCTACCACCTGCCCGCGGCTTCGGTCCGTACGACTACGGTGACAAGTCCGCAACCGCGGCGGGGCGGGCACGGCGCCCGCCCCGCCGCGCGCTCTACCAGGTGATCTGCACGCCGTTGGTCACGTTGGCCGTGGCCGGCGGGCAGAAGGTGGTCGAGGCGTTGCGGTAGAAGGCCGAGTAAAAGCGCACGGCACCGCTGCCGACGATCACCTGGCCGCGCTGCGACAAAGTCAGCGTCGCGTCGTTGGGGAAGTTCGTGTTGGGGAAGGTCGCCGCACCGGCGACCGCGTTGCGGCCGCGCAGGCGGACCAGCGTGCCTCCGGCACAGATCACGCCGTCGTGGAAGACCGCGTCGGCGGGCGTGTCGTGCTGCATGAAGAGCGTGAACGAGCTGACGGGCGTCAGGCTCGAGCCGAGCACGACGTCGTCATTGGCCGGGATCCCGGTCCAGCTCAGGTTGGCGCCGCCCGGATCGAAGCTGTGGCCGCAGCCGTTGCCCGGCGTGGTCGCGTCGTTGCCGCAGGGGCAGGTCGTCGTGTGGTCGGTCTGCGTGCCGTCGCCGGCGCAGAAGGCGACCGGGTTGGGCGGCCCGGCGCCGCCGAAGTCGCTGAAGAAGTGCGCGCTGATGCTCGGGATCACCGACACCAAGGCACCGCTGACCGGGTCGAAGGTGCGGATCCCGTTGGCCAGCGTGCTCGACGAGGTGATGTAGAGGCCGTTGCCCAACTGCTCGACGCCGCGGCTGCTGCCCGGGGCCGACCAGTAGTTGAGCTGCGTGCCCGTGGCCGCGTCGTACTCGTAGATCCCGTTCGGGGTGGTGAAGCCGGCGGCGATCACGTTGCCGGCGTTGTTCAGGCTGATCTGCTCGGGGAAGTCGATGCCCGAGACGCCGTCCGAGTTGTGGAAGATGCCCAGTGGGGCGCCCGCCAGGTCGAAGCGGAAGATGTCGAGGTCGTCGATGCCCGGCGCGAGCAGGTCGCCCTGGAAGCCGAGCACGTCGAAGGGATCGTCGCAGAAGAACGTGCCGAGCACGGTGCCGGCGGTGTCGAACATCACGATCGACTCGGCCGGGGTCGTGCCGACCGCCGCGTTGTTCGAGACGTAGAAGACGCCGTTGACGAACGCGGCGCCGCGGCAGTTGTTCAAGCTCCCGGTGCCGTAGTTCCCGAGCCAGGTCGTGCCGTCGAGCGAGAAGCGCATGATCTTGTCGCCGACCTGATCGGTGACCCAGATCTCGTTGTTGACCACGAGGGCCTCGATCGGGGTGCCGGGGCTGGCCGGTGCGAGCGTGATGTAGGCCGGGTTGAGCACGGTCCCGTCGTTGGCGTCGAGCAGGATCACGCGGTCGTTGGTGCCGTCAGTGCACAGCAGGAACTGCGCCTGGGCGGGGGCGGCGGCCAAGAGGGCTGCGGCCGGGAGAGCGAAGAGGGACTTCACGGGGGCTCCTGAGAGAAGGGGAGAGCGTCCAAGGAGAGGTGCAATCAGCTGCTTCGAGCCTACCACTGCTTCCCGGCGAGGGCATGGGGTGTGTCGGGGGAGCCTGCGCAAGGCCTGGGGCGCGCACGCGGCGGCGCTTGCCCGTCGGGGCCGCCGCGCGTACCGTTCGCGCGCCGTCATGCAGAACCCCTCCATTCCGCAGCGCAAGATCACCGTCGTCGGCGCCGGCTACGTCGGCTCGACCTGCGCGCACCTGTGCGCCCTCAAGAACCTGGCCAGCGAGATCGTGCTGATCGACATCGTCGAGGGCCGGCCGCAGGGCATCGCGCTCGACATGAACCAGTCGGCGGTGGTCGAGAACTTCGGCTGCCGCGTGATCGGGACGAACGACCCGAAGGACACGCAGGGCTCGGACCTGTTCATCGTCACCGCCGGGATCCCGCGCAAGCCGGGCATGAGCCGTTCCGATCTGCTGGAGGTCAACGCCAAGGTCGTGATCGGCGTGTCCGACTACATCCGCCAGGGTTCGCCCGAGGCCTTCGTGATCGTGGTGACCAACCCGCTCGACTCGATGGTGACGTTGTGCCGCGCGCGCACCGGCTTCCCGGGCCAGCGCGTGATGGGCATGGCGGGGGTGCTCGACAGCGCGCGCTTCAGCTGGTTCATCTCCGAGGCGACCAAGGCCAACGTGCAGGACGTGCGCGCGATGGTGCTGGGCGCGCACGGCGACTCGATGGTGCCGCTGCCGCAGTACACGACGGTCAACGGCGTGCAGCTGAAGGAGCTGGTGCCGGCCGACAAGATCGCCGAGATGTCGAAGCGCACGCGCAACGGCGGCGCGGAGATCGTCAACCTGCTGAAGACCGGCAGCGCCTACTACGCGCCCGCGTCGAGTTCGGTGGCGATGGCGGCGTCGATCCTGAACGACCAGAAGCGCCTGCTGCCCGTGGCGTGCTTCCTGAACGGCCAGTACGGCATGGAGGGCATCTACATGGGTGTCCCCGCGATCCTGGGCAAGGCGGGCGTCGAGCGCATCCTCGAGATCGGCCTCGACAACGAGTCGCGCATCCAGCTGAACAAGACCGCGGGCGCGATCGCGGCGGACGTGCAGCTGCTGCGGGACAAGAAGCTGATGTGACTCCGTGCCACTCGACGAGGCCGGCGACACCCTGCGGCCGGCCCCGCACGGATCCGCGGGTGCGGACGCCGCCCATCCGGCGCGACGGGTCCGCCCGGCTCACCAGGTGATCTTGACCCCGTTGGTGACGTTGGCCGTGGCGGGCGGGCAGAAGCTGGTCGAAGCGTTGCGGTACCAGGCGGCGTAGTAGCGCGTGGCGCCGCTGCCGACCGTGACCTGGCCGCGTTGGGACAAGGTCACGGACGCGTCGAGCGCGAGCGCCGAGTTGGGGAAGCTGGCCGTACCTCCGACCGCACTGCGGCCGCGCAAGCGGATCAAGGTCCCCGAAGCGCACAGGACCCCGTCGTGGAAGTTGATGTCGCTCTGCACGTCGTGCTGCACGAACAGGGTGAACGCGCTGTTGGGAGTCAGGGTCGAGGTCAACACCACGTTGTCGCCCGCCGGGACGCCGGACCACCCCAGCCGTGCTCCTCCCGCGAAGAAGCTGTGGGCGCAGCCGTTTCCGGGAATCGTCGCGTCGTTGCCGCAGGGACAGGGTGTCGTGTGGTCCGTCAGCGTGCCATCGCCGGCGCAGATCAGCTCCGGGCTGGTGGGGGCGGGGCCGGCAAACTCGGTGAAGAAGTGCGCGTCGACGCCGTACATCACGGTCACGAATTGCCCGTTCGCCGGGTCGAAGATCCGGATGCCGGTGGCTGTCACGTCGGACGAACAGATGTAGCGGCCGTCGCCGAGCTGTTCGACGCCGCGGACCGGGCCCGGTGCCGACCAGTAGTTGACTTGCGCACCCGTGGCCGCGTCGTATTCGTAGATCCCGCTGGGCGTGATGAGGCCGCCCGCGAGCACGTTACCGGCGTTGTTCAGGCTGATCTGCACGGCGAGGTCGATGCCGGTGATGCCATCGGAGTCGTGGAAGACCCCCAGCGCATTGCCCGCCAGATCGAAGCGTGCCAGGTCGTCGTCGACCGCGCCCGTGACCAGCAGACCGCCCTGGAACTCCAGCACGTCGAAGGGCTGCAGGCGGGGGAAGGTGCCCAACACCGTTCCGGCCGTGTCGAAGCGGACCACGCAGTCCGCCGGAGTCGTCCCGATCGCCTGGAAGTTCGTGACGTAGAAGACGCCGTTGACGAAGGCTCCGCCGCGGCAGTTGTTCAGACTCCCGACCCCGTAGTTCCCCAGCCAGGTCGTGCCGTCGAGGGAGAAGCGCATGATCTTGTCCGCCGTCTGGTCGGTGACCCAGATCTCGTTGTTCACCACGCACGCTTCCCTCGGCGTGTCGGGGCCGGCCGGTGCGAGCGTGATGTAGGCGGGACTGACGAGCGAGCCGTCGCTGGCATCGATCAGCACGACTTGGTCGTTCGTGCTCTCGACGCACAGCAGGAACTGGGCCTGCAGGGGGGCGGCACCGAGCACGGCGGCCGCCGCGGCGGCCAGCAGGAAGCGATTCATCTTGAACTCCTGGGACGGTCGGTCCGCCCGGTAGAGCCTACCATCCGGCCGCGGAGGCAGGTCGGCGAGGGGCGCATCCGGAGGGACGCGACCGCCGGCGCGCGGTGCTACCAGCTGAGGTAGTAGAACAGGAGCTTCGCGTCCGGCCCGAGGTACAGGTAGCAGGCCTCGCTGCCGTAGCTCCACTTCGCCTGCAGGAACACCTTCCAGCCGTACGTCCCGAGCGGCATGGGCTTCGAGTCGCGGAACCCGAGCTCGACCACGGACTCGTCGGGCGCGGCGGAGATCACGCGCGACCAGGCGAGCTTGCCCTCGCGCACGCACTGCAGCACCCACGGCTCGCGCGGACGCTCGACCTTGCACAGTCGCAGCTCGGTCTGCTCGTCGAGCGTCTTGGTCTGCGCGGCCGGGAGCGGCTGCGCGGCCTCGTAGGGCAGCCCCATGAACGGACCGTCGTCCATGGTCGCGATCATCGCGGCGTACAGCTCCGGCCTGGCGACCAGCCCGTGGAACCAGCGCACCAGCTTCTCGAGCCCGGCGCGGTTCTCGGCCGGCTTGCCCTTCGCGAACGCGACCTTCGGCGCGCTGGGTTCGATGGCGAGACAGGCCGCAGCCTCGGTGGCGAGCGCCACCTGCTCCTCGCTCCACTCGCGCGTCTCCCACAGCGGCTGGATGCGCATCATCACCGCCGGCAGCAGCGAGTAGGCGAAGCGCGCCTCTTCCGGCGCCGCCGGGACGAGCTCGGCCGACGGGGCGTCGGGGTGCTTGGGCCGCGCGAACTTCTCGCCCGCGTCCTTGGCCGTCTTGTTGGCCTCGGCGATCTTCGCGAGCTGCTCGCGCGCCTCCTTGAGATCGAACTTCGCCGGATCCCCGATCATCACGCCGAACATGCGCGAGGCCACGAAGGGCTCGAAGGTCGGGTAGCGCAGCTCGACGACGGGCGCCGCCGGCTTGCCGGGCTTCGGCGCGGGAGGCGGAGCCTGGTGGACGGTGAGGCCGAGCAGGAGAGCGGAGCAGGCGAGCGTGGCAGGGGACATCGGCACCTCCGCGCGCAGGATAGCCGAGGTTGCCCGGCGCCGGTCGCGCTCGCGCTGCCGGGCGAGCAGGACTGGGAACGGCGCGCGCGTCGCGTGCCTCAGTACCCCAACCCGCTGATCTCCCGCCGCGTCTCGTCGTCGAGGTCGATCAACGTCGGGCTGGTCGAGATCAGCGTCCGCAGGCGTTCGTCGCGGGCGGCTTGTTGGGTCAGCAGGGCTTCGAGGTCGCGGGTCACGTCGGGGAGCTTGGCGGCGATGTCGATCGACTCGTCGGGGTCGGCTTCGAGGTCGTAGAGCCAGCGTTGGTGGGTGGCGGGTTCGTGGATCAGGCGCCAGCGGCCCTGGCGGACGGAGAACTGCGGGTTCTGGTCGGGGCCGGTGCGGCGGGCGTGGCTGAAGGAGGGGCGTGCGGCGGACGG